>Ga0302326_10011513_pt1 | contig 19042 bp, 16 predicted proteins | sample Palsa_T0_3_FD_202264 | JGI IMG/M metagenome (GOLD analysis project Ga0302326, IMG submission 202264) | Peat permafrost microbial communities from Stordalen Mire near Abisko, Sweden - Palsa_T0_3 | ecosystem: Environmental > Terrestrial > Soil > Palsa > Peat permafrost | place: Sweden: Abisko...
AAGCCAGTTGCTTATCTATGTATTTACGCTGGTGGGGGCAGTTCCCTTCTTTCGCATGGTGTGGGGCAAGGGATATTTTGACGGGGTTCACTGGCATGCTGCGACTGCATATCGGCTGCGTTACCGGCTGGTAGTCGTCGCATTCCTGTGCAACGTGCTGGCCATGGTGGGCAACTGGCTGTTGCCGTTTCCGCAGCATGCGCCGATCGACAAGCTGTTTGGATCATCGGGCGATGCCTGGATGCTGGCCTGCTTTGGGGTTGCGATCGCTCCGTTCTTCGAGGAGATGATCTTTCGCGGTTTTCTGCTGCCGGCGGTGGCAACGGCCTGGGACTGGTGCAATGAGCGGATGACCGGCACGCGCCCGCGGCAGCCCGACTCGGAGGGCAATCCGGTGTGGAGCGCTGGGGCGATGATCTTTAGTGCGCTGGTGGTGAGCGCGCCTTTTGCGATGATGCATTCGGCGCAGGTGGGGCAGGCCTGGGGTCCGCTGCTGCTGCTCTACTGCGTCAGCCTGATTCTCTGCGCAGTGCGGCTGGGGACGCGCTCGCTGGCGGCGAGTACGCTGGTGCATTCGGCGTATAACTGTATGCTCTTCTCTGTGATGCTGGTGGAGACGAGTGGTTTTCGCCATATGGACAAGCTTTAGGACGATATCCTTTTGGACCACCCGATCGCCGTGTTACCTTCTTTTCATCCATGAGTCTGCTTGCCCCCACTTCCACATCCTCGCCTACCGTCGCGAAAACACAAGACCTGCCTCGGGTATTGGGCGGCAACCACGCCATGGCCATCGTCGTTGGCACGATCATCGGCAGCGGAATTTTTCTTGTTCCAACGGAGATGATGGCGGCGGTTGGGTCATCCGGGCTGGTGTACCTGGCGTGGATTGTCGGCGGACTGCTTTCGCTATTCGGCGCGATGACTTACGCAGAGCTGGGATCGATGATGCCCTATGCCGGCGGCGAGTATGTCTACCTGCGCGGGGCTTATGGAGATCGGACCGGTTTTCTTTACATGTGGACCTGGTTCGCTGTGGCCAAGCCTGCTTCGATTGCTTCGGTAACCAGTGGATTGGCGCGGACTCTGGGGATCTTTGCGGTCTTTCATTGGCTCGATACTGTTGCTGTGGGCGGTCCGCTGCCGGTGATGTGGTCGCAGATCTTTGCCATTGCCGTAACCTGGCTGATTACCGGGTTGAACTACCTGGGCATCAAGAAAGCCGGAGATTTTCAGGTAGTGTTTACGGTGTTGAAGGCGGTGCTGATTCTCGTTGTGGTGGGATTTTGCTTCAGTTCATCGCTGGGGTCGTGGGCGAACTTTGGCACTACGGTGCATCCCGCTCCGGGTGGCCTGACCGGCTTCATGATCGCGCTGATTGCCACGCTCTGGGCCTATGACGGATGGAACGACCTGACGATGGTGGCGGGCGAGGTGAAGCATCCGGAGAAGAACCTTCCCTTTGCGCTGATTGGCGGGCTGTTTGCGGTGGGCGTGCTGTTCATGGCGACGAATGCGGCGATGCAGTACATATTGCCGGCGGCGCAGATTGCCGCTTCGCCACGGCCGGCGGTGGCTGCGCTGAGTGTCGTGGCTGGGCCCGCGGGTGCGGCGCTGGTGGCGGCCGGCATGGCTCTGAGCATCTTTGTCACGCTGAACGGCACGGTGATGTCCGGGGCGCGAATTCCCTTTGCTGCAGCGCGGGACCGCTTGTTTTTTCCACGATTTGGGGAAGTGCATCCGCGCTTCCAGAGTCCGGCTTACTCGCTGGTGGTACAGGGATTGCTTTCGACGGTCTTGCTGCTAGCGCTGGGCCGGTTTCAGCAGCTTTTTGAGCTGGCGGTCTTTGCAGAGTGGCTGTTTTACATGCTCACGGCGACTACCGTGTTTGTCTATCGGCGAAAGCACCCCGAGATGGCCCGGCCTTACCGGGTCTGGGGATATCCGGTGCTGCCTGCGGTGTTTGTTGTAAGCGCGGCGGTGGTGCTGTATTCGAGCTTTGCGGGGAATCTGCGCGGTTCGCTGATTGGGACCGGGCTGATTTTGCTGGGGCTGCCGTTGTATGAGTGGATTCGGCTGCGATATGGAAGGCCGGGGTTGCATCCGAGCACGAGTCAGCCGTGAGATTGTGGGCATGAGGCAGGAGGATTTCTTTCAGCTTCTTGCATATTTCGTAGTCCAGTTCGCGAGTTTCCGAGTAGACTTGGCACCTGATTTCAGATCGAGGGTCGCCAATGCCGAAGTTTCTGATTGAACGAAACATTCCGGGTGCGGGGCAGTTGAGCCCGGAGCAGCTTCAGGGAATTTCGCAGAAGTCGTGCAGTGTTCTGCGTGGGTTGGGGCCGGAGATTCAGTGGGTGCAATCGTATGTGACGGACGATAAGATTACGTGCGTCTACATTGCGCCGAATGCTGAGATCATTCGCGAACATGCTCGCCAGGGTGGCTTTCCGGCGGATGCCGTGCTGGAAGTGCGGACGATCATCGACCCGACGACAAGTGAGGGCTGAGACTGCACCAGGGACTGCGCGAGGTTACTTGGCGCGGGGATGAGTCTTGTCGTATACGACGGTTAACTGCGCGGCGGTTAGCTGGGTATATCGCTGAGTCGTGCTGAGACGTTCGTGACCTAGTAATTCCTGAATACTGCGCAGGTCGGCGCCTTCCTCCAACAGGTGCGTTCCGAAGGCGTGGCGCAGTGTGTGTGGATGCACGTCTGACGATAAGCCGCGCTGGATGGCTATGCGCTTGACGATGCGGGCAACAGAGCGCGTCGAGAGTCTGCCATTGCCACGCAGATGTAGATTTAGCAGCAATGCGTCGGAGTTGCGGTGGGCCGCCGTGAGACGCGACTGGCGCTCGGCGAGATAGGCCCGCACGGCTTGCGCGGCGGCGTCTCCCAATGGGACGTAGCGCTGCTTCTGGCCTTTCCCGCGGACGAGGATGGCTTCGTTGGCCCAGTGAATGTCGGCGAGGTTCAAGCCCGTTAGCTCGGCGTTGCGGATGCCGCAGCCGTAGAGCAATTCGAAGATCACTGCGTCGCGGGTGGGCCAGCTCGCCGCTGCGTCATCTTTCATTCCTATCGAATCGACGACGTTGTTCATCTGCTCGATTGACGGGACTCGGGGCAGATGCTTTGGCAGCTTGGGGGTTGCGACCAGGGAAGCGGCGTTTTGGTTGACGTGGCCAAAGCGGGCCAGCCAGCGAAACCAGCTTCGCACGGCGGCCAGAGCGCGAGCGGCGGATGCCTTCGAAAGGCCGCGCTCATAGAGCGAACCGAGGTAGGCGCGAATTCGGGTGTGTTCGATGGCGGAGGCTGGGGTGTCATGGCCCTGGCTCTTGAGGATGTAGGCGACGAAGCTGCGGAGTTCGCGTTCGTAAGCGCGAAGCGTGTGGGGCGAGCTGGCGCGTTCGTTGGCGAGGACGGCGAGATAGGCTGTGACGAGTTCGCCCAACGGGGAGCGTCCCTCGGGGGCTAAAGCCCCTGTCTGCTCTATGGTTCCTATGTACGGGCTGAAGCCCGTACCCTTCGGAGAGCGGAGTTCTTCCTCCGCTGGATCGGGTAGTACGTTCATGGTAGCTTCTCTTCGAGAGGCTGGTTGGAAGCGGCTTCCTTTGCCTCGACTTCGAGCGTTTCGCGGCGTACCCCGCGCGGATGATGCTGGCGATGCACGGCCTTGAGCCTGCCCAGGGCTAGATGCGTGTATACCTGGGTGGTGGAAATGTCGGCGTGGCCGAGCAGAAGCTGCACGGAACGAAGATCGGCGCCGTGCTCGACCATGTGAGTGGCGCAACTGTGACGCAGGGTGTGCGGGCTGGCCCCGCTGTTGCGGGACTTGACCAGCAGCCAGACGGATTGGCGGGTGAGGGGCATTCCGCGCAGGGAGAGAAAAAGCCTTGCGCCGTCGGCGGCATGGGCTTTGGCGCGGACGCGGGCCAGATGCGGACGACCTTCTTTGAGGTAAATGCTCAACGCTTCGAGGGCTGCCGCACCCAATGGAACGATGCGCTCCTTGTCGCCTTTGCCGCGAACCAGGACGCGGCCTGAGTCGAGCGCCAGATCGCTGGTGGAGAGCGTCGTGACTTCGGAGACTCGCAGGCCGCCTGCGTAGAGCAGTTCGAGAATGGCGTGGTCACGCAAGGCCGTGGCATGAGCCTGGGGCCGGCTTACTGTTTGCCCGGCGGCGATTTCGGCGGTCTCAAGCATCGCGTTCACTTCCGACTCGGCGAGCGACTTGGGCAGCACTTTCCAGGCTTTGGGAGACTCGATATTCACGGTTGGATCGTGGTGGATGCGGCGGTCAAGCAGGAGCCACTTGTAGAATCCGCGGATGCAGCTCAGTTTGCGGGCTGCGGAGCGGGAGTCGATGCCATGGGTGCGGAGGTGTTCGAGGAATGCAGCTACATCCTGCTGGGCAGCGGTGAGAAGAACGCCGTGGCGGCTTTCGAGGAACTCGGCAAAGGTCTTGAGGTCGCTGTCGTAGGCCTCGCAGGTGAGCGGGCGCAGGCCTTTTTCGACGCGCAGGTAGGTCCTGTACTCTTCAAGCAAGCCGAGATTGCGCGAAGAATCCATCATTCAGGCGACGTTGGGCTCCTAGTCCGATTATGGGCTTCAGAGAACCAAAACGGGCGGCCGAGAGAAAACTGAGAACCACACTCAATACGGAATCAACTTCATCACCTTTTTTCCCTGGGATTTGGCATATACGAGATTTTTCAGTCACTTAACTGCTGGGAGCCGTGCAGCGTTGACCTAAGAGGAATACATTTGTTGTGGGAGCTTTCCGGGCATCGGCGCGGAAAACTGGATTCAGACTCTCGGCCGGACAGGGCGATACCCTGCGGTTTGCGCAAATTCAATGTTGCTGAACGAAGTGGAGTTGAAGATTGCCGGAAACAATTGATTGGCCGCAGGAAACCTATCCCTCGCGAAGAAGCCGTCGCAAGCTTGTTATTTTCGTGGCAGTCGTTGCGATCATCCTGTTTGGAAGCCGGACGGCGTTGTCCTATTTTGTGGAGGCGCTTTGGTTCGGTTCGCTGGGCTATGGAGAGGTGTTTGCGAAATCGCTTGGCCTGCAGTGGGGGATCTTCGCGGCGTTTGCAGCGGTAACTTTTCTTGTTCTCTATGGGACGTTTAGCTTGCTTCGGCGGGCGCATTTTGCGGACTTGCCGAGCGGCCACACGATCATCATCGCAGGGCAGCCGGTGAAGCTGTCGGTTGAGCCTGTCATTCGTATTCTTGCCGTGGGTGTCTCGCTGCTGGTTGCGGCTTCGAGCGGCGGGGCGATGATGGCCGAGTGGCCTGCACTGGCGCTCTTCTGGTATGCGCCGAAGGCGAGCGGCAATGTTGCAGACCCGATCTTTGGAATGCCGCTCAACTTCTTCCTGTTCACTTTGCCCGCCTGGCAGATACTGCTGAACTGGCTGCTGACGCTGGCCGTGGTCGTCTGCATCCTTGCGGGGCTGTTTCTGGTGATTACGGGCGGAGCCAATGCGGCGCTTGGTGTGCTGGACGCACATCGCCCGCGCTACGGCCTGTCGCTCACGCGGTGGCGCGGACTGTCCATTGCAATCGCATTTCTGCTGCTTGTCGCTGCGATGCGTGAGTATGTGGGCCGCTTCGAGCTGTTATTCGATCCGCACACGATCTTTCAGGGAGTCACATACACGGACGCGCATGTGACGATGACCGGCATGCTCGTGATCTGTGCTGCGCTTGTTCTGGGTGCAGTGATTGCGGCTGTGAATGCGGTGCGGGCGTCGAGCGGACGTTTGCTTATTGTCGCGATCATGCCTGTTGTGGTCTGTTATGCCGGCTTCGCTGTCGTTGGCTGGTATGTCGGTAACTTCGTCGTGAAGCCGAATGAACTGGTTCGCGAGCAACCGTATATTGCCAATAACATCGCAATGACCCGTCAGGCGTTTGGGCTGGATAAGTTCCAACAGCGCGAATTTCCTGCCGAAACTACGGTTGGGGCGACCGATCCGACAAACAATCAGGCCACGCTGCAGAACATCCGATTGTGGGACTGGCACGCCTTGCAGGATACGTTGCGGCAGATCCAGGAGATTAGCACTTACTACGATTTTCCGGACATCGATATCGATCGGTATGAGGTTAACGGCACGATGCGCGAGGTGATGCTCGCCGCGCGTGAGTTGAATGTCGACAAGCTGCCGGAGAGCAGCCGCAACTGGATCAACGACAAGCTGATCTACACGCATGGCTACGGCATCACGATGAATCCGGTCAATGGATTCACTTCGGAGGGATTGCCGACGCTGATGCTGAGCAACATGCCGGTCCAGAGCACGGTGAAGGGGCTCGATGTTACGCGGCCTGAGATCTATTTTGGCGAACAGACTAATAACGATGTTTACGTCAAGACGCGGCAGCAGGAGTTCAATTATCCGCAGGGGCAGTCTAATAGCGTCACCTCTTATGAAGGCACCGGCGGCATTGTGCTGGGCGGTTTTCTGCGCAGGATTCTGATTGCAATCGACCGCAACGATCTTGGGAAATTGCCGTTCAGCGACGATGTGAATTCCGGGAGCCGGCTGATGATGCGGCGCAATATTCGCGATCGCGTGTCCGCACTGGCGCCGTTTCTTACATTTGAGCGGGACCCGTACATTGTGCTGGGCGACGATGGCCGGCTCAGGTGGGTCATCGATGCTTTTACTACATCGGATAACTATCCGTACTCCAGCCATTACCGGGTCGACGACCAATCGGTCAATTACATGCGCAACAGCGTCAAGGCGGTGATTGACGCCTACGACGGAACGACTACATTTTATGTTTTTGATAATCAGGACCCTATCCTGGCGACTTATCGGCAGATATTCCCGAGCCTGTTCAAGGACGCTTCGACGATGCCTGCCGGGCTGCGCAAACATGTTCGCTATCCCGAACTGCTGTTGAAGCTGCAGGCGGAAGTGTACGGCCTCTATCACATGACGGATCCGTCTGTGTTCTATAACCGCGAAGATCTGTGGACCGTGGCCACAGAAGTTGGCCTGGGCGATAGCGGCGAACAGACGACGATGGCCATGCAGCCGAATTTTGTGTTGATGAAACTGCCGGGCGACGTCGGCGAGGAGTTCGTCGAGATACTGCCGTTCACGCCCGCCAACCGCAACAATCTGATTGGCTGGATTGCCGGTCGCAGCGACGGAGCCAACTATGGAACTTCCGTTGTGTATAACTTTCCCAAGACCAAGCTGGTCGATGGGCCATTGCAGATCGAGGCGCGCATCGACCAGAATGCGCAGCTCTCCGGGCAGTTAACGCTCTGGAATCAGCAAGGATCGCATGTGCGGCGCGGAAGTTTGCTGGTGATTCCCTGCGGGAAAGCGCTACTGTATGCCGAGCCAATCTATTTGCAGGCCGACCGCAGCCCGATGCCGGAACTGCGCCTCGTGGTGCTTGCGCTGCAGGACAAGTTGGCCTACGGGACTACGTTCGAAGCGGCGCTGTCGTCTCTCTTTGGCGGAAATGCGTCCTCGTTAACTGTGGCAGAGACCCCGCAAGGGCCTGCTGCGGCGCAATCTGCCAATGGAGCAAGCGGCGCACCTCAATCTGCGACAGACTTGAACGGGCTGATCACGGAGGCATCGAAGGACTTTGGCGACTACCAGCGTCTGACGTCCGAGGGTAAGCTGGGCGAGGCTGGGCAGAAACTGGAGCAGTTGAAGCGCGCGCTTGATAGGCTGAACGCTTACAAGAAATAGATCCGACGCAAGGGACGTTGAGCCAGCCGGGACAATTGGCCTGGATTCGTCAAACGTTTACGTTGGCGGATAGGCAAAAGCAGCCTGTCTGGAGGAAAATAGTAGAAATGACAATTGAATGCAGGTCCGTTGGAGTTTGGCTGGATGGAGTGCAGCCGACTGCGGATGCGCTCAGGATGAGGTTGGACAGGCGTGACATCTTCCCAAGTTGAGATTCCCAGCTGGAATGCCGCAGAGCTGGAGCGGCTGGTTTTTGAACTGAATCCACAGGTTGCGGTTTTTGATTGCGACGGCACGATCTGGGGCGGCGACGCTGGATACGGCTTCATGGTCTGGTCGATGGAGCAAGGGCTGGTTTCGCGAACGGCGAGTGACTGGATCGATACGCGTCACCGGGCTTACATGGCGGGCAAGGTTACGGAACTGGAAATCTGCGGCGAGATGACGCAGGTGTATGCCGGGTTGCGCGAACAGGAGCTGCGCCTTGCGGCGGCGGAGTTCATCAAGGGGCATGTGCTGCATCGGATCTTCCCTGAGATCGCGGGGTTGATTGAAGGATTGCGGGCGCGGGGCGTGACATTGTGGGCAGTGAGCTCGACGAACAAATGGGTGATCACCGAGGGTGTGCGGCATTTGGGCATTCCCGAGGAGCGGGTGTTAGCTGCCGAGGTTCGGGTCGCGAGCGGGCTGCTGACTGCTGACCTGATCGACGTTCCAACGGATGAGGGCAAGGCAAATTCGCTGCGGCGGGTTGGGCTGGAACAGCCGGATGCGGTCTTTGGCAACTCGATTCACGACCTGGCGATGCTGGAAATTGCCCGCAAAGCCTTTCCTGTCAATCCGTCGCCGGCGCTTCTGGCGGCTGCGGCAAAGCATGGCTGGGGATATTTCCGGCCGGCGGCTGCGGAGGGCGTTCACGCGGCCGTTGCCGGGGAGTAGGTTGCTGACGACCAAAACAAGCGAGCATCAGGTTTTTTCAGGTTGGCCGTGGAAGCGGCTACACTGTTTCTGTGACGGAAGAGCAGCCAGAGCCTGGAGTGGGTTCTCCTCCTCAAAATGATTCGGTAGAGACCGCGGTTAGTGGCGCGAGCGGAGCACAAAGCGCGAGGCCCAATGCGTTGCGGCTGGTCGTGGCCGCGCTGATGCTACGCGGGGACGAAGTGCTCATCTGCCAGCGCAGGGCCGATCAGCCGATGGCGCTGCAATGGGAGTTCCCTGGCGGCAAGATCGAGCCGGGCGAAGGCCCCGAGCAAGCGCTGGCCCGCGAGCTGAACGAAGAGCTCGGCATCGAAGCGACGATCGGCGGGCGGGTCACGCACATTCGGCACAACTACCGTCATGGCGGCGCTGTGGATCTGCAGTTTTTTGCCGTTTACGAGTTTCGCGGCGAGATCGAGAATCGCATCTTCAAGGATGTGCGCTGGGTGAAGCTCGAAGACCTGCCGAACTACGATTTTCTGGTCGCCGACCGGGGGCTGATCAAGGATCTGGCTGCTGGGAAGCTCTTGTAAGTCCACCGGCAAGCGACTGAGTCTATACTTTATTGATTTGAGACTCGGGCGCATTCTCGCGAATGAAAGCCTGCACCATCCACTCCTGCAATCTAGTATGCTTACCCAGCCGTCTCGGGACGTCGGGCTCGGATCGTCGGGCTGGTATGGAGAGTTGCGATGCGCACTCATCAAGGCGATGTTCCGCACTGCACCGCACTGTGCATGGCTGCCTCCGCGATCCAGGTATTGGCCCTGGCACTGACCCTGGTATTTGCGGCTTGCGCGCAGGCACAAATCTCTGCGCCTGCGCCGACGTCGCCCCTCCATTCCCCAGCAACATTTGATCTCGACAGGGACCGCGAACATAGCGCCGTGCTGGATGGTCTGTGGCGCTTTCACACCGGCGACGACCCGCGTTGGGCAGATCCGTCCTTCGACGATTCCAACTGGCCGCTGGTCCGGTCGGACCGCAGCTGGAGCGATCAGGGCTACAAGAAATACGGCGGCACGGCCTGGTACCGCGTCAAGATTCTCATTCCGGAGGGAGAAAAGCCACTCTCGCTCTACCTGCCCCGGGTGCTCACCAGCTATCAGATATTTGCGGATGGCCAACTCGTCGCCACTTTCGGGGGAATGCCGCCTCGCGAGCATGCGAATTACTCCGCTATGCCTCAGGTATACGCTTTGCCTCGGAATGCCTCCGCCAACGCGCACATGCTTTCCATCGCCATCCGCGTATGGCATCCACCCCACTGGGCAATGTATTTCGGAGGGGGCATCCTGGGCGGCATCCGCATCGGCGAGAGCAGCCTCGTTCAGAACAGAAGCATTCTGGAGATTCACGAACAGGCCTGGAATCAGATGGACGGAATCCTTCTGGCCATGCTTGAAACTCTCGCCGGACTGGCCGCCCTCGCCTTGTTCGCTCTGCGCACTCAGGAAAGAGAATATCTATGGTTTGGCATCTGGCTCATTCTTTCCGCGGCCATCCGTGGCCTGTTCGTCTATACCGGGTACCATCCGATCGGACGGATCGAACATGACCTCATCTGGCAACTGCTTTTCCTGTTGGAGACGCTGGCTTCGATCGCCTTTTACTTCCGGCTGCTTCACGGCAAACGGGATTGGCTCTTCTGGTCGGGTGTTGGAGCGACAATCGCCAATCTTCTGTTGCTTTCGGCTGGATTGTTGGAACTTATCAGCGTCGCGCTATGGATCGAGATCGGCAGCGCTCTGACGCTTCCCGTGGCTGTCTGGATTGTTTCTCTTCTGATTCGGCGAACCATCGAAGGCCTACCGGACGCTCGGCTCCTGCTGGCGCCGGTGCTGCTGCAGCAACTGGTCGCAGTTGTCATCCGGACTCTCAATCTGGGGCTGGTGACCGGTTGGTATCACTTCCCATCGCTCGACTGGCTATACGAGACATCCGATTGGCCCTTCCGTTTCACCCTCACTGACGTCGCGGACGCGCTATTTCTCATTGCCATGCTGGCGATTCTGCTTTATCGCTTCAGCCGCACGCGGCGGCAGGAAGAGAGCTACGGTCGCGAACGCGAAGCCGCCCGCACCGTGCAGCAAGTACTCATTCCGGAGGCTGTTCCTCCTGTTCCCGGCTTCACAATTGCCAGCGTGTATAAACCTGCAGGAGAGGTTGGCGGCGACTTCTTTCAGGTCCTTCCGATCGAGAGCGGTGGAGTCCTGATGGTAATCGGGGACGTGAGCGGCAAGGGCTTGCCGGCGGCGATGACCGTCTCGCTACTGGTGGGAACCGTGCGCACACTGGCGCATTACACGAATAGTCCCGGCGAGATGTTGACCGCAATGAACCAGCGAATGCTGGCCCGCAGCAACGGCGGTTTTACTACCTGCCTGATTCTCCGCGCCGACAGCAATGGAACCCTCACGATTGCCAATGCGGGGCATATTTCGCCTTATAAGAGTGGCGCAGAACTCGAACTGGAAAACGGACTCCCGCTGGGACTGGCGCCAGCAAACTCTTACGCCGAATCCGTCTTTCAGTTGGTGGAGGAAGAGCAGTTGACCCTGGTCACCGACGGAGTCGTGGAAGCACGCAACAGGTCCGGCGGACTCTTTGGCTTCGAGCGCACACAGTCCATAAGCACAAAGTCCGCCGAATCCATTGCTATGGCCGCTCAGGAGTTCGGTCAGGAGGATGATATAACTGCCGTGACACTCACGCGCCTTCAACCGATAACAGAAATCTCGCTTGCCACTGTATCCCCGGTTGAAAAGGAAGAGGCTACAAGGTCGCAATGAGGAATTTTTGCCTGCGAGAGGCAAAGCCCGATAACTCCCTCAGTGGTGAGCAAAGATCAACGCTACATTCAATCCGATTACGATCAGGCTCGTGGCCCAGGCGATTGCGTTGAAGAGCCTTGAATTGACGTGTTCGCCCATCAGGTCCTTGCGGTTGATCAGGATCAGCATCAGGACGATCACGACCGGCAGCAGGATTCCGTTCAAAACCTGCGAGAGGATGGCCATGCTGACCAACTGCGAATCGGGCAACGCTAGAACCGCGATCGCTCCGCCGGCGATCAGCAGGGTGTAGAGCCAGTAGAAGAACGGCGCTTCCTTGAAGCTCTTGTCCACGCCGGATTCGAGGCCGAGGCCTTCGCAGACCGTGTAGGCCGTCGAAAGCGGCAGAATGGACGCGGCGAACAGCGACGCGTTGAAGAGGCCGAAGGCGAAGAGCACAAAGGCGTAGTTGCCTGCGAGCGGACGCATGGCGTCGGCGGCGTCGGATGGAACCTGGATCGCTCCCATTCCATGAACAAAAAGCGTGGCGGCGCAGGCCACGACGATGAACCATGCGACGAGGTCGGTGAAGAAGCTGCCCACGACGACGTCGAGGCGCGAGGCGGCGTAGTCTTTGACGCGAATGCCCTTTTCCACAATGGAGGACTGCAGGTAGAACTGCATCCACGGCGCAATGGTGGTGCCGACTACGCCGATGGCCATGTAAATGTAATCGCTGGTCCACGCCGAGCGGCGCGGCATCTGGACGGTGGCCAGTAAAGCGTCGTGCCAGCTCGGCTGCGAGAGCACCCCGGCGAAGATATACGCGATGTAGACGACCGAGGCGATGAGGAAGATCTTCTCGACCTGCTTGTAGTCTCCGCGCACAACGAGGAACCAGACCAGAGCGGCGCAGATGGGGACCGACACAAATTTGCTGACGTGGAAGAGATGCAGGCTGCCGGCGATGCCGATGAATTCGGTAACGACGTTGGTGTAATTGACGATCACCAGCAGGATCATCATCACAACGGTCACGCGCAGGCCAAATTCTTCCCGGATCAGGTCGCTCAGGCCTTTGCCGGTGACTACGCCCATGCGGGCGCACATCTCCTGCACGACAATGAGGGCCAGGGTGATCGGGATCATGGTCCACAGCAGCGCGTAGCCGTACTGCGCACCGGCCTGCGAATACGTGAGGATGCCGCCCGAGTCGTTATCGACGTTGGCGGTGATGAAGCCCGGGCCGAGAACGGCCAGGAACAGCATGATCCGGATTCGCCAGCGCTTCCACATTGTCACTCTTCCCGATTCCGGCCATGCCGCAAAAGTAGCAATCCTTCCTGAACATATCACCCGAGACTTGCCTGAGACATAGATGGCGGATTGGCAAGGAATGAACCTCTGAGGGGCCAACGCGACTGCGTCTCATCTCTTTGTTTTCAGATCGATCCGAAGGCATGTTTCGCGAGGGCAAGCCAGTCGGTTAGGATCATTCGCGGATCTGATTTTCTTAGGAACAAGTCATGTTAAAACGAATTTGCGTGTTTTGCGGTTCCAGTTCCGGAACCCGGGAGATTTATGTCCAGTCCGCGCAGGAGGTTGGGCGTCTGCTTGCCCAGCGCGGGATCGAACTTGTCTACGGCGGCGGCAAGATCGGCCTGATGGGCGCTGTCGCAGACGCCTGTCTGGCTGCGGGTGGGCGGGTTACGGGCGTCATTCCGCAGTTGCTGAAGGACAAGGAAGTGGCGCACAACGGCCTGACCGACCTGTTCGTGGTCCAGACCATGCATGAGCGCAAGGCACTGATGGCCGACCTGGCGGATGCGTTTCTTGCGCTGCCGGGCGGCTATGGGACATGGGATGAGCTGTGCGAGGTGCTGACCTGGTCGCAGATCGGGATTCAGCGCAAGGCAAGCGCGATTCTGAATGTGAACGGGTATTATGATCCGTTGCTGGCGATGGCCGATCACGCGGTCTCTGAGGGGTTCCTGCGCGATATTCATCGCGAACTGCTGCTTACCGATACAGAGCCCGCGCGATTACTGGACAGGATGGAAGTCTATACCGTCCCGATCGTTGACAAATGGATGGACCGGACGAATCGGTAGACTGGCCGATAGTTTCGCCGGATGGGCTTTTTGATACTGCATATTTCGAATTCAGGGAAGGGACTCGATGACGACAGATAGCTCGACCACTAACTCGATTACGGATGCGCTCCTTGCGGATGGCGGTACTTTGAGGGACGAAGGCGCGACCGCCGGAATCGGACGCCGCAGGATGCTTGGGCTGCTTGCTTCCGGTGCTGCTGTTTTGGGATTGAACTCCGTTGCCGCTGAAGCGGGCGCAGCTGCGCCTCCGGCCGCTCCGGGGGAAATTGCTCCGGAACAGCTCTTTGCGCAGGCGCGGCTGCGCAGTTACAAGACGCGGCGCTCCTCAAGCTGGGATCGCAGTGGGGGAAATAACGATTCGGTCCCTGTAGAGCCGGGTGCGGCTGCGACGATCCTCGACGTTGCCGGAGCGGGAGTGATTACACACATCTGGTTCACGATCAACTCGCAGGACCGATACCATCTCAAGAATCTTGTGCTCCGCGCGTGGTGGGATGGCGAGGCTGCGCCGTCGGTCGAGGTTCCGATTGGCGACTTTTTCGGCCTGGGACTTGGCGAGTACTTTGTTTATCAATCGTCGATGCTGGCAGTGGCCTCCGTGAAGGCCCTGAACTCGTATTTCCAGATGCCATTTGCCAATGGTGCAAAGCTGACCGTAACCAACGAAGGCAAAGTGCGAACGGACAGCCTTTATTTCGCGGTTGATTATGTCACTCTGCCGGCGCTGCCGGGCGATCTGGGACGCTTTCATGCGCAATACCGTCAGGCCGCACCTTGCAAGAGTGTCATGGACGACTGGAAAGTGAACTGGGACAAGAAAGTCAACGAGCTGAAGAACCTGGATGGCAAGGACAATTATGTCTTTCTCGAAGCCACAGGACGAGGGCATTTTGTGGGCGTGACGCAAGCCGTCCTGCAAAATCAGGATGGATGGTTCGGCGAAGGAGACGACATGATCTTCATTGACGGCGACGCGCTGCCAACCATCAATGGCACCGGCACTGAGGATTATTACAACGGCGCATGGGATTTCAACGGCAAGCCGTTTGCCTACCAGCACAACGGCGCGCCCTACATCACCGGCGACGAGCGGCTCGGCGGACGGTATTGCCTGTATCGCTGGCACACCGAAAGCCCGATCACCTTTGAGAAGTCGATTCGCGTGACGATCGAACATGGTCACGGCAATCACCGTTCGGATGACTTCTATTCGACGGCCTACTGGTACCAGACGGAGCCACACGCCGAGTTCCCTGCCCTGCCAGCGCCCGAGGCTCGTGTTCCGCGCGTGTATCGCGTAGGCGGTGCGGGTGCCGTGCCCCTGGCAGGCGATTAGACGCTTACCCTCCGCAGCCGCGTTGCGCATGCACTTCAATTCCCCGATGATGGGCACGCTAGAGGCTTTGGATGCAAGGTAGGGATGACTATGGCTGATGCCTGGAGGCTCAGAGCTTTTCGAGCAGGAAGCTGATTACGTGGTCCGAATGCACGACGCCAACCATGCGTCCCTGGGCATCGACTACCGGCAGCGAGTGCAGGTTGTACTTGTCGAAGATCTCCGCTACTTCAGACTGGTGCATGTCAGCCGGGCATGACCGGACGCGTGGCTCCGCGAGGACGGAAAGATGGCTGGCCGGTTGAGCCACCACCATGCGCGCCAAGGGAACCGAGCCGCGCAGGACGCGCTTGTCGTCGAGCAGATACATCTCGGTTACGGTCTCCATATCGCCGTCGTATTCGCGCAACGCGTGAACGGCGTCGCCCACGGTCGCGCCGACGTCGACGGAGACGAAGTCCGTGGTCATGCGGCCGGCTGCGGAGTCCTCATGGAACTCAAGCAGCTCTTCGACTTCGTGGCGCTCCTCTGGCTCCATTTCTTCGAGGATGGCCTCGGAGCGCTCGTCGGAGAGCTCGCCGAGCAGATCGGCGGCCGCTCCAGGGTCCATCTCTTCGACGATGTCGGCGATGCGCTCTTCGTCGAGCGATTCCAGCAGGGACTTTTGCAGCTTGGGATCGACCTCTTCGAGAGTGTCGGCGGCGACTTCCTCGTCGAGCGTGGTGAAGATCGCTTCGCGCTCGGCGGGCGCGAGATCGGCGAGAATCTCGGCCAGTTCGGAGGGGTGCATCTCGGCCAGATGGTCATGGTCGATCTTGAGCTTGACGCGGCGTGCGGGATCGACTTCGATCACATCGACGAACTGCCAGGGAATGCCGTTGGCGGCGAATCGACGCGACAGCGATTCGAGGGTTTGGCGCGGGAGAATGCCTTTGAAGACACGCTGAACTGCGCCGCGGAGGCCGACTTCGACCTCGGAGACGCGAAGCAGATGCACGGAGCCATGGCCCATCCATTCGAGATCGACATCGTTCACGCGGACTACCTTGCGGCCATGGATGTCGATGATCTGGCGGTCGATCAGGTCCTGCTGGAGGAAGAGATAGTTCTCATCGCCGCGCAATGGGCTCAGCGCTGAAGGGGAACGAAGTTCCAGCGTGCCGGCCGGGGTTTCCATCACCTGGTTGGAGGGAACGATCTGCAATCCCTGGCGAGTCTTGAGCACCAGACCGGCGACTCGCCCCGCCTCTGCGCCGGTGGCGACGGCAATATCCTTGAGTTTGCCGCGCACAGTGCCCTGCGCGTCGGTCACGGGTGTGCCAAGCATGGCGGTGAGACTGACGCGGGTTGTGGTGCGGGGGCTCATTGCTCTTCAAGTCCAGATTTCAAGTTCAAGTTTCAAGTGCAGGTTTCAAGTTCAGGCAGGTTGAGTTTAGCGTGATCCAGGCTTCGCTGGCCAACCCGATCCCGGCTGTGCCAGTGATCAACCTGAGGCCGTAGCCGAGTGGGAAGTTGCGAGCACGATTTGAGCGAAGCGATTGACGATGGGCCGCGACTCCCCCGCAAAAGACGCGAGTTCGATGTTGCTGACGACCTTGGCTCCCCGATTTCCAGCCATGATCGGAAGGCAGACAACATCAGGCGAGGCAATGAAGCGAACGCACGCGGGCGCGATGGAGACGCCGAGCCCCGCACCGATGAGCCGCAGAATCGTGAGCCAGTTCGAGGCTTCCTGCACGATCTGCGGACGGAATCCATGCTCTTCGCACAGCGTCAGCGGTTTTTCAAAGGCGCGGTTGCCAGCGCTGCGGGGATAGTAGACAAAGGGTTCGTCGCGCAAGACACTGGGCGAGATGCTTTTCTGTCTGGCCTGTGGATGCCCCGCGGGAAGAACCGCAACGAAGGGTTCGGAGTAGATCGGCGTTGCGATCAATCCTTCCGCTGGGTCGCTGTCGCGCAGCAGGCCCGCGTCGAGCGTTCCGTTTTGGAGGCCATCGATGACCCGGGCGGTAAAGGATTCGTGGAGATGCAGACGAACGCTCGGATAAGCCTCTCGATATTCGCGGAAGATGGCGGGCAGAATGGTGAGCATGGCCGAGCCGACGAAGCCAATGTGCAGGGAGCCGACTTCGCCGCGGCCGATACTGCGCGTTTCTTCGATATCGCGCTGCACATTGCGTAGAGTCCGCTGTGCGCGTTCCAGAAATACCGCACCGGCCGCCGTGAGACTGACTGAACGAGATGTGCGGTCGAAGAGCGGATAGCCGAGGATCTCTTCGAGCCGGCGAATCTGCTGCGAAAGCGGCGGTTGCGCTAGATGCAGACGCTGCGCTGCGCGGCCGAAGTGAAGTTCCTCGGCCACGGCGACGAAGTAGCGGAGATGGCGCAATTCAATGTCGGTATTCATACATTGCACGTCTTGATCTGATCCAACAATATATTGGACATATTACATGTGGTCCGCCAGACTTGGAATTGGAGGTGTGCACTGATGCAGGCTTTTGAAGAGAAAACATCGGATCGCGGGCAGGCCGGCTTGAGCGAAATCGAGATTCGGCCATTGGAGATTGGCGAGGATGGAACGGCGTTCCGCCTGCTGAATGAAGAGTGGATCGCGCGGTACTTTGTGCTGGAAAAGAAGGATTGCGAGACGCTGGGCGATCCGGAGAATACGATCCTGCGCAAAGGCGGCAAGGTCTTCATGGCCTATTCAGGAGGAGACGCCGTCGGCTGTGTTGCGCTGATCCCGATGGGGGATGGCGTCTATGAGCTGTCCAAGATGGCCGTGGCGCCTCGGATGCGCGGCCGGGGGATTGGCCGCAGAGTACTGGAACATGCGATTGCGCAAGCCAGGGAGCTGGGAGCGCGATCGCTTTTTCTGGGCAGCAATTCGGTACTGAAAAACGCCGTGCATCTTTACGAGTCGATCGGATTTCATCACGTGCCGCCGGAAGAGCTGCCCGATATGCACTATGCGCGCGCGGATGTATTTATGCGAATGACGCTTGATTAAGACTTACCATCGAGTTCCCGCAAAAGTGAACCTTGCTTCCGAAATGATTCGCTGCCCGGTCTCATGACCCCACCCGGAAGGCCCGCGCTTGACAGCACGAGGCATAGCAACGAAACTGCGAGGAAGGATTCTGAACGGCTCAGACTGCGCTGTGGCGCTGAAGTCTGTTTCGTAAACGAATCCCGCTCCCGGCGAGGAGCGTACCCGCGGAGAGTTACTTGTGACCGGACCACAGACAGGGCGGCTGAGCTTCAAGTTGGCGTCGACGATGGATAGCGTAGCCGAGGTCGAGGCTGCCGCGGAGAAGCTTACCCATTCAGCCGGGATGGATGAAGACGAAGGCTTTCGTGTGGTGATGGCGGTGCGCGAGGCTGCGGTCAACGCCGTGCTCCATGGCAACGGGTACGACCCCAATAAACAAATCACCGTTAGTCTTGAGAACAACGGCAAGTCGCTGGTGATCACAGTCGCCGACGAGGGCGAAGGGCTCGATCCGGAGAAGATTCCCGATCCGCTGGCGCCGGAAAACCTGCTGCGTGGCACCGGCCGCGGCATCTTCCTTATCCGATCCTTCCTGGATGAGGTACACTTTCGACAACTGCACCCTGGAACTGAGCTGACGCTGGTAAAGCATCTGACGCCGGCTGGCAGCAACGATGCAAGTCAAGATCTGGATACGAAATAACCGAATACCCTAAGGAGGGATCTCAGTGGCACTCTCAATTTCAACCCGTCAACTGGACGGAGTAACCATTCTGGACTTAAGTGGGCGGATCACGCTCGGTGAAGGCAGTGTGCAGTTGCGCGATGCCATTCGCGACCTGATCAGCAAGGGCGAAAAGCACATTCTCCTGAGCCTGGGCGACGTGAACTACATCGACAGCTCCGGCCTGGGAGAACTGGTGAGCGCCTTCACCACGGCCAAGAATCAGAATGCCGACGTGAAGTTGCTGAACCTGACCAAGAAGGTCAAGGACGTGTTGCAAGTGACCAAGCTCTACACCGTTTTCGATATCTACGACGACGAAGCCCACGCCATCAGCTCGTTCAAGTAAACGTCCATCGTTCAGAAACTCAAAGGGCTACACCTGCG
>Ga0302326_10011515_pt1 | contig 19039 bp, 12 predicted proteins | sample Palsa_T0_3_FD_202264 | JGI IMG/M metagenome (GOLD analysis project Ga0302326, IMG submission 202264) | Peat permafrost microbial communities from Stordalen Mire near Abisko, Sweden - Palsa_T0_3 | ecosystem: Environmental > Terrestrial > Soil > Palsa > Peat permafrost | place: Sweden: Abisko...
GTGCGTCAGCCGCGTGCGGTAGTGATCGCCCTGCGGCGCCACGAACACCTGCGTCTTGTGCTTCAGCCGTCTGAACGCCTTGCAGTGCACGATCCTGTCGCGGTCGCGCTGAAACGGGGTGCGCAGCGCGCAGTCGTCCTCCGGCCGAGCGCGGCGTGCTGGGTAGGAGTGCGCCGCCAGCGGTGAGAAGGTGCGCTCCTCCAGCTCGCGCCGGCGGTCGGCGAAGATGCTTGCGACCGTGCCGGTCTGCTTGGCGAGGCTCATCCTTCGATTGTGGCAGCGGGCTCGGCGATTCCGGGCTTGCGCACGCGACTGATCATGATCGCTTCGCGATGTTCGATCGCGGGAGGAGCGCTCAGCGCTCGTGATGCCAGTCGTTGCGGCCGGTGTACTTGCGCACCAGGTGGCTCCACTTGGTCTGCGTCGCAGGATCCTCGTCGAACATCGGCGCTTTGTGCTCCGGCTCAGGGAGATTCAGGGCGGCGGCCGAATCGATCCGCAGATCGACACCGTGCTCGTGGATCGAGGCGATCGAGTCAGCTTCGAGAAAGCGAATTCCGTGGCCGGGGGTGTTGATCAACAGGCCGTGGAACACATCCTCCTCGGGAGCGCTCAGCACGCTGCCCACGGTTCCCACCTGCTCGCCGTCGGAAGCGAGCACGGGCACGCCGGTTTCCAGCACCTGATAAGCGATCGGCAATCCCTCATCCACAGCTCACTACGATATCGGGATCGGCGCGCGGGCTCAGCGCGCAGGGTCAGCCTGTGCGCGCGGCGGCCGGCATCAGCCGTAGGTGCGCGTGATGCTCGAGCGTCTCCGCGATCGCCCGCTCGACTTGGCCGAGCGCCGGTGCGGGTGCGTCGGGAGTCTCCGTCAGCGAGCGGCCGAGCGCCTCGGTCATGAAGTCGTAAGCCGCCTCCTCCAGCGGGAAGGACGCGGCCTCACACGCCCCGCACACGACTCCGCCCGCCGAACCGGAGAACCCAACCAGGTGCTCGCGCTCCCCGCAGCAGGCGCACGCGCCAAGCTGGGGCGCCAGGCCGGCCGCCAGCAGTAGCTTCAGGCGGAATGCCAGGGCGCCGGCGCGGCCGCTGGCCGAGCTGGCGGTCGCGGAGAGATCGGACTGGTCTCCGTCGGTGGGCGCTGGTTGGTCGGCTGGTCTACCTGTGCCAGAGACCTGCTCGTCGAGCAGTCCCAGGTGCCTGCACAGCAGGTTGAACACCCCCGGGTGGGGCTCGCCGGTCTCGAACAGGCGGCCGACCGCGTCGCAGGCGCGCGCGGCGCTGTCCAGTGCGCGGGCGTCCCCGCGCAGGCGTGGGTAGGCGTCCACCGTCTGCGCGCCGGTGACGGTCAGCAACTCGCCGCGCCCCTCGTGCAGGTCCATCCGCAGGCGGAAGAACGGCTCCAGACGGCCCCCGAAGCGGCTGCGTGTGCGCCTGACGCCCTTCGCGATCGCGCTGATCCTGCCACGGTGGGGGGTGTACACGTGCAGGATGCGGTCGGCCTCCCCGTAGCGCATCGATCGCAGCACCACCGCCTCGGTCTTTACTGGGCCGGCCATCGACAGTCGAGTCTAGGTTCGCGGGCGGCGGCCATTCGCGCCGAGGGCGCACAATTGGCACGGAATGGGCTGGAAATCGGCACGTTTACGACCGCTACGCCTGAGACAATGCGGTGCATGGATCGCGCTTCTTTGGAGCAGCTTTTAGATCAAGGCCTATCGCTCGCCGATATCGGCAGGCGGTTTGAACTTCACGAATCGACAGTGGGTTACTGGGTTCAGCAGCACGGGCTTCAGGCGGTGAACCGCGAGAAGTTCGCGGCGCGGGGTGGGCTCGCGCGTGAGGAGTTAGAGCTACTGGTCAAGGATGGTGCTTCAATCGCGCAGATTGCCGAGGCGGTTGGGCGCAGCAAGGGGTCGGTACGACACTGGCTCGACAGGTACGAGTTGTGCACCACTAACGCTGGCGGCGGCCCAAGTAGAGAGGGCGCGCGCGAGGCACGAGCGGCGGGTCTTTCTGAAACGGTTCTGAGATGTCCGCGCCACGGAGAGGTAGCGCACGTGCGTGGATCTCGCGGGTACTTCAGATGTCGTACTTGCCGGGTGGAGGCGGTTATACGACGTCGCCGCAAGGTAAAGCACCTTCTGGTTGAGGAGGCCGGCGGACGTTGCCGGTTGTGCGGTTATGAAAGGTGCGTGGCGGCACTTGAGTTCCATCATCTGGATCCGCATGCCAAGGAGTTCGGGGTCTCTCAGCGCGGCGCCCATGGCATTGAGCGTCTGCGTGCGGAGGTACGCAAGTGCATCCTCTTGTGCTCTAATTGCCACGCGGAGGTGGAGAGTGGTTTCAGCTCGATCTCCGGGGTAGCTCAAATGGACAATCTGGGGTAGCTCAATTAGGCAGAGCAAGATCCTGTTAAGATCGAGGTTGTGGGTTCGAGTCCCACCCCCAGAGCTATTTTTCAGCCTTGCATGGTAGTTCGGGCCTCCGTTTGTTACCCGCCGAGTATGTCCACGTGAGACGTTGGCATGGTCGGTTGACCAAGGCGCATCGGCCCACGTATAGCCAGTTCCTCCACGAGTGCCGCCGCCGCAGCTCCGGTGTCGTGCGCGCTGCTCCAGTCAGCTAACTCCCGCGCCCTTCCCCGAATCGAAGGCTCCTCCAAGGCCTGTTCCACCGCCAGCCGCAAAGGCCGCGGCGAGATGAACCGCTGCGGCACCCGCACCCCGGCCCCGGCCCAGGCAACACGGGCGGCGTTCTCGTTCATGTCGCCGATCGCGGGGCAGGCGACCACGGCGCACCCCGAGGAGAGCGCTCGCACGAGCGTGCCATGCCCGGCGTGGCAGACGATAACGTCGCACAGGGGCATCGTGCGCGCGTAGGAGACCCAATCGACGACGCGGGCGTTCGCAGGCACAGGCAACGAACGAGGAGGAAGGCGGCGGTTCCAGGTGGCGAGCACCCGCACGGGCGCGTCGGCGAGGCCGCGGAGCGCGGCATGGAGCATCCGGTGCGAGGGGTCCTGCGCGGTCGAAGGGGCAACGAGCACGAGCGGTAGATCGCCTGGAGGGAGCTCCACGTCCGCGGCCGGGGGCTCCCACATCAGCGGACCGACGACATGGGCGTATGAAGGCCACGAGCGCGGGTACTCGAGTTGGGGAAATGTCGCGACCAGCGCAAGCTCGCGGCTGGTGCCGCCGTGGGTGTAGTCGAGCGTCGGCAGACCGAGGCGCGTGCGGACATCGTTGAGCTGGGCGCGGCCGAGCTGCAGGCCGTGCTCCAACGGACGGCCGGCACGACGCCAGAACGCGCGGCCGGCCGCGGTGCGCGGCAACCGCGCGCCGAGCGAGTAGATCGGCAGGCCGGGCTCGCCCTCCGGAAAGACATGGGGGATCAGCGTCGCGCAGGGCACACCTTCGATCTCGGCCGCGAGCGCTGGAGCGAGCGTGAGGATGTCGGCGACGACGACATTGGGCTCAAGCGCGGCGACGAGTGGCAGCGTGTCGCGCGTGGCGTGGACGACGGCCTCGTAGAAGTCCAGCGGCTCTGGACCGGAGGGGAACACGTGATACTCGGGCGCCGCCGCGAACGTCAACTCCTCCGCCTCGATCGGCGCGCGCCACCGATCCCATGTCTGCACGGTGACGTCGTGCCCGCGGGCAGCGAGCGCGTGGCCGAGCGCGATCATCGGGAAGGCATGCCCAGGATCGCCGAAGGCGCCGAGCAGCACGCGTAGGGGAGACCTCACTGGCGACACAGGCGACTGAGACCGGTCACCGGCTGCGGCGCGTCCGACCATCGGACCCGGAGAACTAAGCGGCGGCGATCTCAGCGATGAGCCGCAACTGCTCCAGGCGCTCGGCGGCGGTGAAGGCGATCGGCGTGACCCCGAGCGTGCCGACCCCGGCGTCGCGGTAGATCTCGAGGCGCTCGCGCACGACATCCGGTGGCCCGCACAAAGAGACGGAGTCAATCAACGCATCCGGAATCGCGGCCATCGCCTCCTCTCGCTTACCTTCGAGGTAGAGGTCCTGGATCACGGCGGCCTCGGCCTCGAAGCCGTAGCGGCAGACAAGCTGGTTGTAGAAGTTCTGCTTGCGCGAGCCCATGCCGCCGACGTACAGGGCGATGAACGGCCGCATCCCGTCGCGCGCGGCCTGCAGATCGTCGGTAACGAACACCTGCACGGTCGGCGCCATATCGAAGTTCTCGAGCGATTTCCCCGAGCGCGCGGCGCCCTCCTCCAGCAAGGGACGCAGCTCGGAGACGTGCTCGGGCGAGAACAGCGTCGGGATCCAGCCGTCGGCGATCTCGCCCGCCAAAGCGGTGTTCTTCGGGCCGATCGCGGCGAGATAGATCGGGATCTGATCCTGCACGGTGCCGATCGTCAGCTTGAGCGCCTTGCCGGGGCTGTCGGGCAGCGGCAGTGTGAGCGTCTCGCCGGCGAACTCAACGCGTTCGCGTGCGAGCGCCATCCGCACGACCGCGACGTACTCGCGGGTGCGCTGCAGCTGTTTGCCGAAGCGCTGTCCGTGCCAGCCCTCCGCGACCTGCGGTCCGGAGGAGCCGATCCCAAGGATCATGCGCCCGTTCGACAGCTGGTCGATCGTTGCCGCGGTCATCGCGGTCATCGCGGCGGAGCGGCCAGGCATCTGAAAGATTCCCGAGCCGAGCCTGATCGTCGATGTCTGTCCGGCCAACCAGCCAAGCACCGTGGCGGTGTCAGAGCCATAGGCCTCCGCCGCCCACACAGAGTCATAACCGAGGCGCTCGGCCTCTTGAACGATGTTCAGCTGGTCCTCGGAAGTGAGTCCCAGACCCCAGTAGCCGATGTGAACGCCAAGCTTCATGGTCGCAACCCTACAGGGCGTCGCCGGGCCGGATGAACATCATCTCCGGGATGATGCACGCGGGGGAGACCTTCAAGAGGTAGCGGACGGCCTCGGCGATGTCCTGCGGTCGGATCATGTCCTCGGCGGGGACGTGCTGCTTGGCGAACTCGGTCATCGGCGTGTCAACGAACGCGGGGCACAGCGCGCTCGACTTGATGCCCTGGGGGGCGAGTTCCTTGTTCATCGCTTCGGTCCAGCCGACGACGCCGTGCTTCGTGGCGGAGTAGACCGACAGCCAGCCCTGGCCGAACTTGCCGGAGATTGAGGAGGTGTTGACGACGAGCGCGTTCTTGTGCTCCGCCGCGGCGGCCGCCAGCAGCGGGACGCATTCGCGGTAGAACAACACGATCGAGCGCAGGTTGATCGAGAGCTGCATGTCGAGATGCTTGGTCTGGATCTCCCCGACGGACGCTCCGAAGCCGACGCCGGCATTGTTGATGAGCACGTCCAGCCGCTCGTAGCGCTCGCGGTGCGCTCCGACGACGTGCTGGATCGCCTCCTCCTCAGATACGTTCGCCGCGACCCCGTGCACGTCGAAGCCCTCGGCGACGAGCTCCGCGACAGCCGTCTCGAGCTTGTCCGGCCGCCGCGCGGCCATCGTCACGCCATAGCCTTCCTCGCCGAGCACTTTCGCGATTGCCAGTCCGATCCCGCTCGATGCTCCCGTAACGATCGCCGCGCGCTCTGCCATGTGTGGTCTCCCCGTTGAAGAAGTGGATTCGAGCGAGTCCCGCCCGAAGGGGCTTCGCCCCAGTGGTGCTAGCGCCCGGCGAGAGCATTCCACAACGCTGGTAGCGTCTGCTGGCCGATCGCATACGGTCGCGGGCCCGTAGCTCAGTTGGTTAGAGCAGTCGACTCATAATCGATTGGTCCCAGGTTCGAGTCCTGGCGGGCCCATCATCTTGACGACAGTCAACGCAGTTCGATATGCGACTGGCGCTGTACCGACTGCGAGAGACCACTGCCAACCGGCTTCTCCACTGGCGATCCCGATCGGTTGGCGCTGCCAGATCTGATCTGATGAGGCTTGCGGCTCGGGGCGCTGGTCGCTCAGCCGAGCAGCCCGCGGACGTCCTCCGCGGTGAGGTTGCTTGCGAACAGGTCTCCGTCGTCCATGACCCCGCTGAATAGCGCTGCCTTGCGACGCGCGAGGGCGGCGACCTTCTCCTCGATCGTGTCGCGTGCGATCATCCTGTAGGCCATTACCGGGCGGGTCTGGCCGATGCGGTGGGTGCGGTCGATTGCCTGGGCCTCGGTGGCGGGGTTCCACCACGGGTCGAGCAGGAAGCAGTAGTCCGCCTCGGTGAGATTCAGGCCGAACCCGCCTGCCTTCAGGCTGATCAGGAAGACGGGGTCGTCGCCGTCCTTGAAGCGCTCGAGCACGCGATCGCGCCGGCGGGTGCGGCCGTCGAGGTAGCAATAGCCGATGCCCTCGGCGTCCAGGCGCTTGCGGGCCTTGGCCAGGAATCCCGTGAACTGGCTGAACACGAGCGCCCGGTGTCCGCCGCCAACGATATCTCCCAGCTGCTCCACGAGCGCGCCGAGCTTGGCGCAGGGCACGGTATCGTGGTCGTCATCGACGAGACCCGGATGTAGGCTGAGCTGGCGCAGCAGCGTGATCGAGCGCAGGATCGCGAAGCGGTTGCGGTTGAAGTCGTCGATCAGCCCCAGCACCTTCTGACGCTCACGCTGTAGATGTGTGTCGTAGAGCTTGCGGTGGCGCGGATGCAGCTCCACGTTGAGGGTCTGCTCCTGCTTTGCGGGGAGATCCGCGGCCACCAGCTCCTTCGTGCGGCGCTTGAGCAGCGGCTTGATCCGGCGCCGCAGGCGTGCGAGCTGCTCGGCATCGCCGCCGCGTTCGATCGGTCGCGCGTACTGCTCGGCGAACCGCTTCGGGTCGGGGAACAGCCCAGGCGCGGTGATCGACAGCAGCGACCACAGCTCCATCAGGTTGTTCTCCATCGGAGTGCCGGTGATCGCCAGCTTGAAGGGCGCGGCCAGCTCGCGGACGCATCGGTAGGTCTTTGCCTGATGGTTCTTGACGTACTGCGCCTCGTCGAGGATCAGCCCCGCCCAGGCCACCGTGCGATAGGCGTCGGCCTCGAGCCGGAACAGCGTGTACGTCGTGACCACCAGATCGGCGGCGGCGATCTCCTCGATCGTGCGTCCGGATCGCGCGAGCGTGTCGGTGACCACGCCGACCTTCAGCCCGGGAGCGAAGCGGCTCGCCTCTCCCACCCAGTTGGACACGACGCTCGTCGGAGCGACGACCAGGAACGGGCCGATGTCCGGGTCGCGCTCGCGTGCGTGACAGATCAACGCGAGCGCCTGCAGCGTCTTACCGAGCCCCATGTCATCGGCGAGGATCCCACCGAGCTCGAGCTCCCGCAGCGACGCCAGCCAGCCGAACCCGTCGCGCTGGTAGGGGCGCAGCCGCGCCTGAAGCATCGCCGGCTCCTCGTGCTTTGCGATCGCGTCGATCTCGAGCAGCGCGCCGACCTGGCGCTGCCACGCCTGCGCCTGCTCGGTTATCACGCCAAGCGCGGCGAGCTCGGCCCAGAGCCCGGCCTGATAGCGGCTGATCCGCAGTGGCGCCGCCGACGAGTCCGTCAGCGCTCCGGCCTCTTCGATCAGTCGCCGCAACTCCTGCAGGCCTGGCGTGAGCAGCGAGAAGTGAGCGCCGTCCGCCAGCAGCAGGTGCGTCTCGCCGCTCGCAAGGGCCCTGAACACCTCGGCGAACGGCAGCTCGTGTCCGTCGACGCTGATCGTCACCCCCAGGTCGAACCAGTCGCGCTCTCCCGCGATGTCAACGGTGGAGACGCTGATCGTCAGCAAGTCGCCGACATCGCGGTAGTCCGCGGGCTCTCCGACGACCTCCACGGCCACATCTGCCCGCTCCGCCACCCGCGGCAGCATCTCTGTCGTCAGGCGCATGCTGTCGATGCCCGTCAGCGTGGCCGCGTGTGCCTCGGCGGGCCGTCCGGCGTCGTCGAGCAGGCCGAGGAGCTCGAGACCCGTTTCAGTGAAGTCGGTGGCCGCGAGGATCGCGCGCTCGGCATCGAGGTCGCGAAACCCGGGGCCGGCCCCGTTGCCGGCAAGCGCCTCGTGCCGTGTGGTGGCGCCGACCTGGTAGGCCCACTCCCATCCGACCTCGACGGCATGGTCGGCGCCGTAGCTCGCGCGCAGAAGAAGCGTGGGCGCGGAGATCTGCGGCGGGGTGAAGGATCTGTCCGAGGACACCACCGTGGCGACGTTGCGCAGCGCGGGACAGAGCTCTTCGGCGAAGCGCTGCATCTCGCCTGTCGGGATCTGCAGCCGCTCATCGCTCAGGATCATCCGCCGCAGCGGCGCCGGGGCGTGCTTGACGAGACGCACGAGTCGCAACCGCCGGCTCTCGGGTTCGTTGCTGGTCTCGTCGTTGCCGCGCTCGGCGCACACAACGCCGTGTCCGCTGGAACCCAGAAACAACAGCGGCTCCAAGCCGTCCGCCTCTTCTCCGTCGACTTGGAGCACCGCATTCAGGAGCGATCCCTCATCGTCCTGTTGCGTGACGTCGATAAGCAACTCGCCCCGTTGGTGGCATCGCACCTCGCCGAGCCCAGGTTGCGCGTGGACAAGCTTAAGTCCGAGGCGGGTCGCCTCGCCCAAAATCGACCAAAGCTGCACGCTGTCGCAGTCACTGAGATCAAGCGCCTTCTCGGCTCCGTAGCTGTAGTAGGCGGCTCGTCGCTCGCGGGCACGGTAGACGGCATACAGCTCGCGAACTAGAGTCAGATGATCGGGGCGGTACTCGCCGCTCTGGACGTGCCACGAGTCCAGCCCGCTCCAAGTCAGTGATCCGTTGACCCACCCGCCGTGAGCGCCTTCTCGCATCAACCTCACCATCAGACGTGGCGTGCCGCGGTCTGCGACGCCGCCCGCGTGCAACGCCAGCTCGATCGCCAGCGGGTTGCCGGCCCCCTGCGTCGCCGGCGGGTCGATCAGCGCGCGCAGGGGTTGCTCCCACGAGCGTGGTTGCGTCATCGTCGCGACTCGCAGCGGCGGGCGTTGCTTTCCTCGCGGCCGACCGTCGCCGCGTCCATCGCTTGCGGCAATCACGATCGCCGCAACATGCTTGCAGTTGTACCCCACCGGGCAGGTGCACTCGCCATCGTCTAACCCCAGCGACCCACCACCATCGGAGGCAAAGAACGCGGCTGTGTTATAGACCGCCCCCCGGCCGATCACCGCGCCGGTCAGCGTCTTGATATCCGGGTCCCACTCGATCGTGGCCACCCGGTTGTTGCTCGCGTAGCTGCGCCCCCGCTGAAACGTCCGGGTTCCGACGACCGCCTCAACCTCCGACAGCTCGACATCGCTCAGCTCGCTGACTGCACTCGGCACGAACGCAAGATAGCTACCGTGCCGGACCCAATCAGCGCGTGCCACGGGCGCGGGCAGTCTGATCCTCTGGCTAGAACGGTATGTCGTCGTCTCCCGAGCTGGTACTAGTCGGCGCTGCCGGAGCGGGCTTGAAGTCTAAATTCGTCTCATCGAGGGGAACCGCGTCGCGCTCGGTTGTGCTCTGGATATCCGCAGGGGAGGCGACGATCTCGAACTCAGGCAGGTTCTTGCCCTGCTCAATCTCGGCGAGCTCTCCCTCGCGGTCGGTGAGGTAGCTGCGAAGAGCCTTCTCCAGTCCCTTGCCACGACGGAAGCCCTCGAACATCTCGTGTACGGAGACATCCTCGGCGCCCAGGCGGGCCACGATGTCCTTCAGCTCGTCGTAGCCGGTCTCGAAGGTGATGTTCTCGTGCTCGGTTGTGCTGCTCTCGGCCATTTGTCTCCCCTTACTCTCGAGGCGTGATCTGATCTATGGTTGCGGCAGCCTCTCCATCCGCAAACCGTAATTCAAGGGTGGTTCCGACCCGTAGATCGGTGGCTGTCTGAATTGCGCGGCCCTGCTCTGAAGCGAGCACCCAACCGCGGCGTCGGAAGTCCTTCGCGTCGGCGAGCGCCCCAAGGTTCGAGACTCGCTCATGGGCTCGCGCGAGCACGCGGTCGGCGGCTGGGCGCAGCTGACCGGCCTCGGAGCTGATAACCCCGCACTCGGTGGTAAGACGGCGGGTGAGATCGTGATTGGCGTCTGTGGAAAGTCGCTCAAGCGCGCGGCCATAGTCACGACGCTTCTCGCGGATGCGCGTGCCTGTGTTGTGGACGTGGGCGGCAAAGGCATCGAGTGCAACCGGTCTCGGGATGCGCCGTGTGGCGGCATCGAGGGAAGTGTCAGAGGCGTCGATTGCTTCGCGGTGACCGGCAACGAAGGCGACGGCCGCCTGGTGCAGCGCTCCACGCAATTCGTCGAGGGAGCTGGGGCGTGGGAACCTCAGCGCGATATTGGCCAGAACATGCGAGGCATCCGAAAACGACCTCTCGAGCTTGCGGAATGCACTCTCGGTGCGTGAGGCCAGTAGCTCGCCGGTGCGGCCTACCGCGGTCGCGAGCTCGATGATGCGCTGGTTGGGGCGTGCCTGCTGCCACAGCTCCTCGACCCGTTCTCTGCGGTGTCGCACGCTGACGCGAACGGACGCGAGAGCGTCGGAGTGGCGGGCGAGCTCGCCGAGCAACTCGTCGGCTGAATGGCGGATAGCCCGCTCGGCGGCCATAGCCGGCACGGGCGCGCAGGCGGCCGCCACGTGGTCGCAGTTGGGATGGTCCTTCGTGTGTCCGATGCTCGTTATCACGGGGACCTCACACGCGAAGATCGCGCGGCACAAGCGCTCGTCGTCGAAGGCGATGAGGTCGGCCACCGAACCGCCGCCGCGCGCGAGGATGATGACGTCGACGTTACGCATAGCTTGCAGGCGAGCGAGCCCATCGATTACTGAGCCCACCGCTTCCACCCCTTGCACCAAGACAGGGCAGATCACAATGTCCTGGGCCGGGAAGCGTTCACGTAGACGTCGGACGACATCCACCATGGCATCGGATCCTTGCGCGGCTGCAACTCCGACACGACGTGGAAATGCTCTCAACGGCTTGCGCCTGTCGAGGTCACAGAGTCCGTCAGCCTGAAGCCGAGCCAACGTCTCAGCACGCCGACGTAGCAACTCTCCTTCGCCGGTGTGCTTGATCTTGTCGATAATGAGCTTCGTGCTTCCACGAGGCGCGTAGAAGTCAATTCGCTCGTAGTGCGCCTGAACGAGGTCACCTCGCTCGGGGAGTGGCTTACACCCACCGACGCGGCCCTTCCAGATGCAGGCGTCGAGGTTGGAGCTCTCGTCCGCCAGAGTCAGGTAGACGTGGCCTGAGCGATGCAGTGTGATGGAGCGAATCTCGCCCTCCATCCATCCATCGCCCAGGTCTCGCAGCGCTCCGTTGATCAGGTGAGCGACCCGTGTGACCGAGGGTGCGGTTTGCGAGGCAGAGATGTTGCTCATTGTCGTCACGGCGGTCTAAGTTACGCCCCCCGCCGGACGTTGCCGCCGCCTCGCCTGGCACTATGATTCGGTTGTCAGATCATTGAGCGCTCCCGGCAGATATCGGAAGCTGGCACGTATGGCTCGCTGAGCTTCAAGTCTGGGTGGCGAGGCGCTCGTGCACCGAGCGCACGGCGCTCGAGCCCTCGCCCACGGCGGCGGCGACGCGCTTCATCGATCCGTTGCGGACGTCGCCGGCGGCGAACACTCCCGGCACAGAGGTCTCAAACGGCAGCGGGCTCGATGTTCCCGCGGCGATTTGGCCCGACAGCTGGCGATCAGTAAGCACGAACCCGTCCTGGTCGAGAAGCACGCCGTCACACAGCCAGCCCGTCGCGGGCTGCGCGCCGATGAAGCAGAACAGCCCCGAACAGGGAATCGCCTGCCGCTGCTCGGTCGCGGTGTGACGGAGGGTCACCTCGTCCAGATGATCCTCACCCGCAAGTGCATGGACTTCGACGCCGGTCAGGAGGCTGATCTTCGGATCGGCCACGATTCGCTCGATCAGATACTGGGACATGCTGTGGGCGAGGTCGTCGCGACGGATCGCGATCGTGACGCTGCAGTTGTGCTCGCCGAGATGAATCGCGGCCTGTCCCGCGGAGTTGCCGCCTCCGACGACGAGCACCGGCCTGCCGTCGCAAACTCTTGCCTCGAGGTCGGTCGCCGCGTAGTAGACGCCGGCGCCCTCGAAGCGCTCGAGGTCTTCCACGTCCAGGCGTCGATAGCTGGCGCCGGAGGCGACGATCACGGCGCGCGTCGGGATCTCGCTGCCGTCTCGGAGGATCACGACGTGAAAGCCCGCCTCGACCCGCAGGCCCACGACCTCGCACGGGGCGTTCAGCCGCGCCCCGAGGCGCATCGCCTGCACGGCGGATCTGGCAGTGAGGTCTCCGCCGGAGATGCCGTTGGGGAAGCCGGTGTAGTTCTCGATCCGCGAGCTGGAACCGGCCTGCCCGCCGATCGCCATCGCGTCCAGTGAGACCGTGCGTAGGCCCTCCGACGCTCCGTACACCGACGCGGCCAGGCCGGCGGGGCCGCTGCCGACGACGACGAGGTCGAAGATGTAGCCCGGTTTCGGCTGGTAGGTCAGTCCGAGGTGTTCGGCGAAGACCGCGGGCGTGGCGCGGCGCAGGATCTCCGTGGGTGTGATCACCACGGGCATGTCCCGCGGGCACAGGTCCATCGTGCTCAGCAGCGCCTCGATGTCTTGGGCGTCCTCGACGTCGATCCACGTGTGGGCCAGGCGCGAGTGCTCGGCGAACGCCCGCAGGCTCATCGCCTCGGGCGAGTAGCGCGAGCCGATGATCCGGATCGCCTGGGCGCCCTCGCCGGTGCGTAGCAGCTCACGGCGCGCGAGCAGGGCGCTGAAGATGATCCCGGCAAGGGCGGGGCGCAGGCTCATCAGACGCCGGAACTCGGGCTGTGGAATCACCAGCATCCGACCCGCCCTGCTGACACGAGCGGTCAGGAAGCGGCGCTGGCCGGTCAGTAGGTTCAGCTCGCCAACGAAGTTGCCGGGCCCGAATACGAAGATCGGCTCGTGCTCGGAGCCGTCGTCGTTCGGGCCGGAGACCGCCACGATCTCGACCTCGCCCTCGAGCACGACGAACAGGTCGTAGGAGGCCTCTCCGGCCTCGAACAGCAGATGCCCGTCCACCATTGATTGCTCAACGCCGAACTCGGCGACTTCCGCGAGCTCGGAGGCGCTCAGGACCGGTGACGCGACGGCGTCCTGATCGCGAGGGGTGCTCATCGTCGCCGGTGCGGCCCGCCTACTTGCGCTTGAGCCGGATCGTCACCGTGCGGGTCGTCGTCTGCGTCTGGCCGGCGGAGTTCTTGGCGACGATCGTCTCGGTCACCTTCAGCGAGTGCTTCTTGCCCAGGAGCTTGCGTCCGGCGCTCGTCAGCGTGAGCTTCAGCGCGACGGTCTGACCCGCCGGTACGGTCGTCGAACCCTTGCCGACCACGATCGGCTTCGGCTTGGATTTGGACTTCTTGCGCGAAGCGGTCGCGGCGGCCGCCCCGGGCACGGTGAGCGTCTGCGTCGTGGCCGCCGTCGGCGGGTTCTGGGCCTGACCGATCGTGAGCGGTCCCGCGAGATTCGCGGTTGTCAGTGCCCCGGTGCCTAGTTTCAGCCCACCATTGGGTGGTGGCGGCGGCGCCGGTGCCGGCGCCGGGGCCGGCATCGGGGCGGGGGCGGGGGTAGCAATGCCGGTTTCAAGCGTGAACTTGGCCATGAGTTCGTAGCCGGCAGGGTCGGTCGGGGGGTCATACTCTTTGGTCAGCGGCGGGGCCGGGAAGTAGGCTTTGTCAGCGTCCTCGTCCCCAATGGTTTCGTTGCCGGTGTGGCGGAGCGGCAGCGAGGCTGTCGGGCTCAGGACAACGATCGCAAGGCCGTCGTAGGAGGCGGCTTCCCCATCTGCGAAGCTCCCCGTGGGCGTGTTCGACACGGCGAGGTCGAGCGGAATCGTCGTTTCCTGGTTGGCGGGCACCGTGAACTGCGGGCTTATCTCGTCGATCTGACAGCAATCGTAGCTCGTGATGCCGGGTTCGGAAGAGCCGATGATGGTGCCGGTCTCAACAACCGCCTCCATCGGGCCCGGGTTTGCCATCGCCGGAAGGGTGACGGCCGTGACCGTGCCCGAGCCGCCTGTGACTTCTGGGAACGGAACGCCGTCGCTACCGCTGGGGCCCCGCCAGGCCCACTGGCAGGTTGCGGCTCCGTGAAAGGGAGGCGCCCCGTCTTCGCAGTTGATTTGCGTGTCGACTTCCCCCGCCGGGTTCCCCCCGAACGTTTTCGTTTCCGCCGCCGCCGCGTTGGTAACTGCCATACCCATCGCGAGCAGCAGCACGGCCGCGCCGGCAGCCGCCAGCAACCAGATCTCCCGCCCGATCGATCCCTGTGGCACAGCGGCTTCCCCACCCTGGTTCATCGATCCTGCTCGCATACCCAATCGCCCTCTTCCCGCGACCCGCAGTGGCCACCTTAATCGTGTGATGACGAAGTATGGCCCTTCCCGGCCTCCTCGACAAGGTGTCCGCCTGTCCGCTTGCGTCATCCCTTCTGCCGCCGGCCTCGCATCCCACCCGCATGTGTCCGGCGCGGCTCAGGCGGCAAGCGTCACGGCCGCCGAGCGCCCGAGCGGCATGCCACCGCCGTCGAGCGCCTGCACCGCGAAACGAGGGTCGGTCGATGTCGTGTGCAACGCGCTCTCGAATCCCACCGACCGCGTGCTCGCGACGGGCTCCAGATCGCCGGTCGCGCCGCCCGCGAGCAGCTGCCAGGTGTGCACCTCGGTCGCTCCGTTCCAGCTCGCATACACGGTCGTCTCCCCGACGGAACGGGTCGCGGCGATCGCCGGAGCCTCTGCGGGAAGGCCCGTCCACGGCAGGCGGAAGGCGCGGTAGGACTGGTACTTCGCGCCGAGCACGGCGTCGAACAGCATGCGGCCCGCGTAATCGAACTCGGACACGTGGGGCACTTCTCCCCAGCCGACGAACACATTCCCATTGCCCAGCAGTTGCATGCTGCCCTGGCTGCCAGAGAGGATCTTCGGGTGGGTGTACTGACGCACCAAGGTCGCGGACATCGCCTGCTCGTCGAGCTCGAGGATCAGGCCGCGGGAGAGCTTCTCCACCGCCGGGGTCGCTCCGTTGTCGAAGATCGTGAACGTTCCATCGGGCTGGCGGCGGGCGTCGTGCTGCCAGGCGAAGTGAGCGCCGGGGCCGATATCGAAGTCATTGCTCTTTCCGCCCAGACGCCAGAGGATCTTGCCGCTGTGGTCGAGCTTGTAGACGGTCTGCATGCTGCGCGAGGAGATCAGCAGGTTGCCGTCGTCGTCGAGGTCGACCGAGTTGATATGAAAGAAGTCCCAGTTCGCTTCCACCGGCGCGTAGGACTCTGTCAGCGGAACGTGATCGAGGCTATGCCACTCCAGTAGCAGCCTGCCGCTGGCGAGATCGATCTCCTGGAAGATCGCGTCTTGGATCGTGCCGTCGCGCGGGCCGCCGGCGGCGCGGAGGTCGGCTTTCCTGATCACATAGCTCGTGAGCAGGGCGGTGTCGCGCGGGGTGATCACGAACTCGTGCAGATCGCCGCGCAGCCCGGCCGCCGCCTGCACGCGCCGAACCGTGCGGTAGCTGGCGTCCGCGATCACGTATTCGCCCACGCCGTGGCCGTATTCGATCAGCCCCTCCCACCACGTGAGCACCGGGCTACCGCGATAGCTCTGCACCTGGAAGTTGGTCGTCACCTTGCCCGCGAGCGGGTTCTCCCAGATCGGCTGACCGTCGTTGTCGACGATCACCGCGCCGACCTGGCCGACGGGGGCGTTGTACGGCGCGATGAAGATCGGGTCGGTGGAAACCCCCTGCTCGCGGTGGGTGACCGTCAGTGAGGGAATCCGCAGATCCGGCCGGGTGTGCCATTTCGGTGGTCTGGGTGGCTTGGGGCCCGATGACGCAAAGGCGCCGGTGGCGATCTCGCCCAGGGTGCCGGCGACCGTGAGCCCGGCCGCCCCTATACCGGCTGAGCGAAGCAGCTGCCTGCGGGTCAGGGTTGGGTTGACTCTGGCCATCTACCACTCAGGTAAGCGCATCTTTCGAAAGGATTTCTCAAGAAGGCTGAAGAATCCGGGGAGGAGGAAAGCTGTCGAGGGCGCCGAGATGTAACCTCACGCCTCAGTCGCGGTTCGCCTGCGGTTTTATGGAGGTGCATCGGAGTGACGCCGGTTGAAGGGGAGCTGAACGAGGTGCTGGTTGTCGAGCGCGAGGGGTCGGCGCTGCAGGCGCTGACGTTGTGTGAGGCGTTTCAGCTTACGGCCACCGATAACGCCGGGCGGGTGGCTCTGCGCACCCCGAGCGGCAAGGTCGAGCTGACGTTCGCGCAGGTCGCGGCGCGCGTAGAGAGGATCGCGACCGGCCTGCACCGGCTCGGTGTGCGAAGGGGCGACACAGTGGGTCTGATGCTGCTCAACCGCCCTGAGTTCAACCTCTGTGACTGCGCGGCGATGCACTTGGGCGCGACGCCCTTCTCGATCTATAACACGTGCTCCCCCGAGCAGGTTTCCTACCTGTTCGCGAACGCTTCGAACAAGATCGTGATCACCGAGTCACAGTTCCTCGAGACGATCAACGCCGCAGGAGTCGACTCCCTCGAGCACGTGATCTGCGTCGACGGCGAGCCTCAGGGCACGCTGTCGCTCACGGATCTCGAAGCGCTCGAGTCCCCCGACTTCGACTTCGAAGCGAGTTGGCGAGCGGTCAGCGGCGAGGACCTGATCACTATCTGTTACACGTCCGGGACCACCGGGCCTCCCAAGGGCGTGGAGCTGACGCACGCCAACGTGCTGGCGGAGTGTCGTGCGGCGGCTGCGAGGATCTCCGTGGGAGCGGAGGATCGCATCGTCTCCTACCTCCCGCACGCACACATGGCCGACCGCTACTCGGCGCACTACTCGCTGATGCTCCACGGCTTCTCGATGACGGTGCTCGCGGACGCCCGGGAAATCGCCGTGGTTCTCCCGGAGGTGCGCCCGACGAGCTTCGGCTCGGTGCCGCGCGTCTGGGAGAAGATGAAGGCCGGACTGCAGGCGCGGTTTGCCGCCGAGCAGGACCCTGCCCGCAAACAGGCGATTCAGTGGGCGATTGATGTCGGGCTTGCACGTGTGCGCGCCGAGCAGACAGGTGAAGAGCCCTCACTCGAGCTGCTCGCTGAACATTCCCAGGCCGACGAACTCGTGCTCAGCAAGCTGCGCGAGCGCCTCGGCCTTGACCGAGCGAAGATCGTCTATGCGGGAGCTGCCCCCACGCCGATCGATGTGCTCGAGTTCTTCCACGCGATCGGTCTGCCGATCTGCGAGCTGTGGGGCATGTCCGAGCTGACCTGCGTGGGCACGTGCAACCCGCTTGAGCGCCCGAAGATCGGGACCGTAGGGACGCCGCTGCCAGGCGTCGAGGTCCGTCTCGCCGAAGATGGCGAGCTGCTCTGCCGCGGGCCGATGGTGATGCGCGGCTACCGATCCAATCCCGAGCAGACCGCGGAGACGATCGACTCCGACGGCTGGCTGCATACGGGGGACATCGCTGAGATCGACTCCGAGGGCTACGTGAAGATCGTCGACCGCAAGAAGGAGCTGATCATCAACGCCGCCGGCAAGAACATGTCCCCGGCGAACATCGAGGCACAGATCAAGGGCTCCAGTGCACTGATTGGACAGGCGATCGCGATCGGCGATCGGCGCCCCTATAACGTTGCATTGATCGTGCTCGACCCCGACGGCGCGAGCGTGTGGGCCGCCGAGCACGGACTCGCAGACGTCTCGCCCGTAGCGCTTTGCCAAGAGCCGGGTGTCAGGGCGGAGGTCTCACGCGGCATCGAGGAGGCCAACACCCACCTCAGCCGCGTCGAGCAGATCAAGCGCTTTGCGATCCTTCAATGCGATTGGCTCCCCGGCGGTGACGAGCTGACGCCGACGATGAAGCTCAAGCGCAAGCCGATCGCCGAGAAGTACGCTGCCGAGATCGACGCGCTTTATATCTGAGCCCAGCTGCGGGGCATCTAAAACGGGGAGACAGATGATCGACGGCAACGCAATCAACGAGCTACTCGAGAACGCGGTGTCTGGCGGGGCGCTCCCGGGCGTCGTTGCGGTCGCCGGCGACCGCAACGGGACACTGTATGAGGGGGCGTTCGGGCACCTGAGCGTCGACGGCGATGAGCCCGTGCGGATGGACACGATGCTCGCGCTCGCGTCAATGACCAAGGCGATCGCGAGCGTCGCCGCGCTGCAGCTGATCGAGCAGGGCCAACTGGAGCTCGAGCAGACCGTCGCGAGCGTGCTGCCGGCCTTCGGAGAGCTGCAGGTGCTCGAGGGCTTCGATGGTGACACGCCGCGGCTGCGTGCCCCGTCTCGCCAGGCGAGCATCCGCCAGTTGCTCACCCACACCTCGGGGCTCGGCTATGCGTTCGTCAACGCCGATCTACTGCGCTATTACAAGTTTCGTGGGATCGACCCGTTCAGGCTCGGGCACGCGATGCTCGACGGTGTACCACTCGTCGCCGACCCGGGCACCCGCTGGGAATACGGGACGAGCACCGACTGGCTTGGCCAGGTAGTCCAGGCGCTCAGCGGACAGGATCTCGCCGACTACTGCGAGCAGCACATCTTCAGCCCGTTGGGGATGACCGAGACGACCTTCACCCCCAGCGAGCAGCAGAGCGCGCGCATGATGGCCCTTCATGCTCGAGGGCCCGATGGGGAGCTCGCCCTATCGCCGCTGGAGCTCTCGAGCGACCCCGGGTTCTTCTCCGGCGGCGCAGGCGCCTACTCGACCGCCGGCGACTATCTGCGCTTCCTGCGCGCACTACTGCGCGGCGGCGAGCTCGACGGCGAGCGGATCCTAACGCCGGAGACGACCGAGCTGATGTTCAGCGACCATCTCAATGGCGCGCCGCTGCCCGAGATCATGCGCTCGGCGCTCCCGGAGCTGACCAACGACGTGCCCGCGCTGCCGGTACCCCAGGGGTGGGGTCTGGGACTCAGCCTCCTGCTGCGGGACATACCGGGTATGCGCCGCGCCGGCACCGGTTCGTGGGCGGGTCTATTCAATTGCTACTACTGGATCGACCGGGCCACCGGCGTCAGTGCCGCAATCTTCACCCAGCTCCTGCCGTTCTTCGAC
>Ga0302326_10011516_pt1 | contig 19039 bp, 19 predicted proteins | sample Palsa_T0_3_FD_202264 | JGI IMG/M metagenome (GOLD analysis project Ga0302326, IMG submission 202264) | Peat permafrost microbial communities from Stordalen Mire near Abisko, Sweden - Palsa_T0_3 | ecosystem: Environmental > Terrestrial > Soil > Palsa > Peat permafrost | place: Sweden: Abisko...
GGATGGGCGCGGACGGCGTGGAGTGCGACGTGCGGCGCAGCGCGGACGGTGCGCTGGTGGTGCATCACGACCCTGACGTGCCTGGTCTCGGCCCGATCTTCGCCCACCGGGCGGCGGATCTGCCGGCGTACATCCCCCGCCTGGCCGCGGCCATCGAGGCGTGTGGCGATCGCCTGGTCAACGTCGAACTGAAGGAGCTTCCCGGCCAACCGGGCTACGACCCCGTCTACCCGATGGCCCGCATGGTGGTGCAGGTGGTGGTCGAGCGCGGGTGGCAGGACCGGATCATCCTGTCCTCGTTTGATCTGCTGGCCCTCGACGCGGCCCTCGACGCGGCGAAGGAAGCGGCCGAGCAAGCGGGCGAGGAAGCGGGCGAGGCGGCCGCCGCCCCGCTGCGCACCGGTTGGCTGACCCCCAGTTTGTTCGACCAAGCCGGCGCCCTGCGCACCGTCATTGAGCGGGGGCATCGGGCGTTGCATCCCCAGCACGAGTCGGTGACCGAGGCGTTGGTCAGCGCGGCCCACCAAGCCGGCATCAGCGTGAACACCTGGACCGTCGACGACCCCGAACGCATCCGCCAGCTGGACCGAATGGGCGTGGACGCCATCATCACCAACGTCCCCGACCTGGCCCGAGCCGCACTCGCCCCCTGACACCCGGGCAACAGTCCGATGGGCCAGGACCGACCTGGCCCGAGCCGCACTAACTACGTGTCGCGCGCGCGGCGGGGGGTGGGAACGACCAGGCTGAGCAGGTCGGGTACATAGCAGAGCTCGAGCGACTCGACTTGGCCCAGGTAGTCGCCGTCCAGCTGGTAGGGGAAGGTGGGCCGTCCTCGCACATGCAGGGTGGTCAGGTCGCTGGCGAAGGCGACGTTGCGCCGACGAGCCAACGGCGTACCGCCGCGCCCCGTCATGCTGGCCAACAGCGTCCCCACCACCGTCCGCAGCGCCAGGGTTTGGAACGCCAGCAGGCTCAGCCCAGTGTCCAACCCCGCTTCCGGGGCCACCTCGAGAGGAAGGTTGCCGAGGAACGTGTACGGGTTGGTCTTCAGGCAAATGGCCAGGTAGACGCCCTTGACCTCTTGCTGCGGATCGGCCTCGTCGCCCACCACGATGTCGAAATGGGGCCGGCTGCGGTCGTAGTGGCGCAACCATGTGGCCAACGTGGCGTACAGGAACAGGGGGTGCCCGGCGTAGCGCTTCAGCGACCCCCGCCGCTCCACCTGTTCCACCACCGCGGCGTCGAAGCCCATGCCGGTGTGGAACAGGAAGTACCGCCCATTGGCGCTGCCCAACCCGACGCGGCGAATCGACTGCGAAGGGTTACGCAGCGCCACCAGCAGTTCCGTCGTCGCCTTGGTCGGGTCGTTGGTGAAACCGATGGTGCGGGCGAACACGTTGGTCGACCCCCCGGGCAGCAGCCCGAGGGCGGTGGTCGATCCAGCCAGCCCGTTGGCCGCCTCGTTGACCGTGCCATCCCCTCCGAGCACCACGACCACCTGGTAGCCGTCGGAGACTGCCCCCAGGGCCAGTCGCGAGGCATGGCCCCGCCGGCTGGTCTCGGCCACCGTCACCGAATGCTCAGTCTCCAGCGCCTCCTTGATCACCACCCGCACCCGGGGTGTGACCGACGAGGCCGAGGCGTTGACCAACAACATCACCTTCATGTGAGCATGCGGGCCGCGGCCACGCGTCTCACGCTTCAGGTTTCATCGTCGGCCACCGCACGCAGGCGGGCCACGCTCCTGGCCAGCAAGCGCGACACATGCATCTGGCTGATCCCGAGATGGGTCGCGATCTCGGACTGCGTCATGCCCTGGAAGAACCGAAGACGGACGATCAGCTGCTCCCGGGGGGCCAGTTTCTCCATGAGCGGCGCCAGCACGGCCCGGCGTTCGGCGTCCTCCATGCCCGGGTCCTCGCTCCCCAGGTAGGTGGCGTAGCTGGGCGACTCCGCGTCGCCGCTCGGGGCGTCGAGTGAGGCGAAACGGTAGGCCTGCCCCGCTTCCAGCGCCTCCAACACCTCTTCTTCTGATACCTGCACCTCGGCCGCCAACTCGGCGATGGTGGGGGAGTGGCCGAGCGTCTGGCCCAGCTCTCCGATCACCTTGGTCAGACGCAAATACAGCTCCTGCATCCGACGGGGCGCCCGCACCGCCCATCCCTTGTCCCGGAAATGGCGCTTCAGTTCCCCCACGATGGTGTGGGTGGCATAGGTCGAGAACTCGACACCGCGCTCGGGGTCGAATCGGTCCACCGCTTTCACCAAGCCCATCGAGGCCACTTGGACCAGGTCGTCGAGCGGCTCGCCCCGGTTGGCGAAGCGGCGGGCCAGGTACTCGGCCAGCCCTAGATGGGCCGCCACCAAGTCGTCGCGCAACTGGCGCCAATGCGCCGAGGTCGACGACGTAGCCGATGCCGCGGCGAACTGGAGGAACTTGGCACGCAGTTCTTCCCGGGCTACCGGATCGGTGCTCACGCCGAGGCCGCCGCGGGCGGATGCGGGGGATCGCGGTGCTTGATCAGCCGGAAACTAGGCCCGTTCGGTCCCGACGCAAGCTCGTGGTCGTCGACCAGGGCGGCCAGGATGACCTTGGACCACTCCGACTCGGGCGGGGTCGGGAGCGAATCCTCGAAATGTCCCTCGGCCGATACCTCGAGGCCGTCGCCTTCCACCACAAAGCGCACGTGCACCGTGCCCAACCGCCCCGTGGCCCCGGTCAGGCCGAAGCAAAGTTCGTCGATGGCCAGGCGCAGGTCCTCCACCTGGTCGTAGCTGAACCCGAGCCGGCTACCCAAACCCGCCGCCGTCACCCGCACCAGCCGAAGGAACTCGGGCATGGCGGGAACAGCCAGGTTCACCTCGTCAGGGGCCGTCACCCGTGGCAACCTATCACCCACCTTTCGGCCGCCTCCTGCTGTGAAAAGATCCGGGGGCGGGCCGGTCAGCGTAAGTTACTCGCTGGTAAGATACGGGGCCACAGCGGGAGGAACAGCGACTCATGAACATTGCGGTGTGTGTCAAACAGGTCCCGGACACGTCGAGCCCGGGCCGTCTCGACCCCAGTTCACATACCCTCGACCGGGCCGGCAAGCTCATGCTCGACCCCTCCGATGAATACGGGGTGGAAATGGCCCTCCAGCTCATCACGGCGGCCGGAGGCGGCCAGGTGACGCTGGTCTCCATGGCCCCCCACAATGAGGTCAGTGGGCTGCGCACCGCTTTGGCCATGGGCGCCGACAAGGCGATCCTGGTCAGCGACGACGCCCTGCAGGGCACCGACGCCCTGGGCACGGCCAAGGTGCTGGCCAAGGCGCTGCAGCGGGTGAACGCCGATCTCATCCTGGCGGCCACCGAGTCGACCGACGGGTACACCGGGACCCTGCCGGTCCAGGTGGCCGAGCTGTTGGGGCTGCCCAGCGTCACCTTCGCCAAGCGGGTGCGGGTGGAGGGCGGCAACGTCTTGGTGGATCGCCAGACCGAGGCCGGGTACGACGAGGTGACGTGCCCGTTGCCCGCGCTGGTCACAGTGACGGCGGGCGTGGTCGAGCCCCGGTACCCCTCGTTCAAGGGGATCATGGCGGCCAAGAGCCGTCCCATCGAGCAGCTGACGGTGGCCGACTTGGACCTCTCGCCTGACCAGGTCGGCTGGTCGGGGGCAGGCCAGGAGGTCGTCTCAGTCGAGCCGGCCGAGGCCCGCCAAGCCGGGGAAATCGTCGTCGACGAGGGTGACGGCCACGAGCGCATCGTGGCCTTCCTCGAACAACTCAAGGTCATTTAGGGAGCGGCGGACATGGCAACGCAACGAATCATGGTGGTGGCGGAGTCCTTCGGGGGCGTCGCCCTACCGGTGAGCCTGGAACTGCTCACCAAGGCCCGCCAATTGGCGCCGACCGTGGAGGCCGTCACCTGGGGCGATGACACCGCGGCCCAGCTGGGCGAGTACGGGGCAACCAAGGTGTACACGGTGGGCGACCTGGGCGCGGCCTTGCCCGGTGTGCCAGTGGCGGCGGCTATTGCCGCCCTGATCGAGCAGGGGGGCGCACCCGACGCCATCTTGATCCCCGCCACCTACGACGGCCGGGACATCGCCGGTCGCCTGTCGGCCAAGCTCGACCGCTCGGTCCTGACAAATGTGGTGGGACTGGAAGCCGGGCTGGTGTCCGAGCACGCCATTTTCGGCGGCACCGAGGTCTTGAAGGCCCGCTTCACCGGCGCCGCCCCCGCCATCTTCGTGGTCCGGGCCAAGTCGTTCGCAGCCGAGGCGGCGGACGGGGCCGACGCACCCGAGGTGGTGGCGGTCGACGTGCCGGACCAGGGCGCCAGCAACGGTGCCGTGGTCACCGAGCGCCACGTCGAGGAGCGCACCGGCCCCAAGCTGGACGAGGCGGCGGTCGTCGTCTCGGGCGGGCGGGGTCTGGGCGAAGCGGGCCGCTACCAGCTGATCGAGGACCTGGCCAAGCTGCTGCACGGGGCGCCCGGGGCGTCCCGGGCGATCGTGGACGCGGGCTGGGTCCCCTACGCCTACCAGGTCGGGCAGACGGGCAAGACGGTGAAGCCGACGGTCTACATTGCGGCCGGCATCTCCGGGGCGACCCAGCACATGGTGGGCATGAAGGGGGCCAAGAACATCGTCGCCATCAACAAAGACGAGGAGGCGCCCATTTTCTCCATCGCCGACCTGGGCATCGTGGGCGACGTGGGCAAGGTGCTGCCCAAGCTGATCGAAGCGCTCAAGGCCCGCGGCTAAGTCGTTGCCCGTCGAACGGCCGGTCACCGAGGCGGAACTGGTCGAGGTCGTCAAGGCGGCAGCGGCGGCTCGCCTCTCCGTCCGCATGGGCCGACCGTCGCACGCCCGCTTGGTCAAGAGCAACCAGATCCTCCTCGACCTGGCCGACTACCGCCGATTCCTTCGGGTCGACCGCGAGGCAGGGGAGGCAACGGTCGAGGCGGGTATCACGGTGCGTCGACTGGGCGAGGTCCTCGGTTCGTGGGGGCTTTCGTTGGAAAATGGCGGCCGGGACCCGGCGCAGACGCTCGGTGCCGCTCTGTCGGTTGGCGCCCACGGCTCGGGCGCTCGATTTGGGATCTTGGCAACGCAGGTCACCGGGATGCGCCTGATAACGCCCGACGGAGCGGTGGTCTCGTGCTCGGCCACCGAGGAGCCGGAGATCTTCGACGCCGCCCGGGTGGGTTTGGGCGCCTTGGGAGTGATCTCGACCGTGACGCTGCGTTGCCAATCCGGGTTCAACGTGGCCGCCAACACCGCGTCGATGGACCTGAGCCAGGCCCTGGAGCGCTTCGAGGTCGACGTGGATGGCAACGACTACTACGAGTTGTCGTGGTTGCCCGGCCGCAATCGGGCCCGGGTGGTCACCGCCAACCGGACCATCCAGCCGGCCGACGGCGCGGCGGTGGATCGCAGCTACCGCTGGTGGAACCGCCGCCGCGTCTGGCCCCCCCGCATCGCCTACTCGGTCCCCCGCCAAGACGCCGCCCCGGCGCTCCAACGAGCAATGAAACTGAGCGCGGGCAGCCGGGCCGGCTCCCAGCGTGCAGTTGGTTCCGACGGTCATGGGGAGGCGGGGTCGGTCCTGGTCATGCGACGGGTGCGGGAACTGAGCGCGGGGTATCGACCGGCTCTCCCTTTTCCCATCGAGGTTTCGGTGACGGCGGGAGACGACATCGCGCTGTCGCCGGCGTACGGCCAGGCCTCGGTCCACATCGCGGGCTTGGTCGGCCTGGACGGGCGACCGCAGTGGGGCAGCGCCCACGGGCTGTCGGTGCACGCCTTACGGGCGATGTACCCCCAGTGGGACGCGTGGCAGGCGGTGCGCGACCGGCTGGACCCCGACCGCCGGTTCTCTCACACCAGGGGCCAGGGGTAGGGCCGGTCTTCACCCGGGTCGGGGAACACGCCGCTGGTCGCCACCCGCTCCGCCCGCCGCACGAACGCCTCGAGCTCGGCCGGGGACAGGAGCCTGTCCAGCGCCGGGGGCGGCTCGCACGCCAGACGGCGCACGTCGACCAGGCGTTGTTCCGGTATCGGCTCACCGGCGAAGTCCCAGATCACGGTGCGCAGCTTGGGCGCCACGTTGAAGCACAGGCCGTGGTCGATACCCCAGATCTGGTCATCGCGATCGAGCAGGCAATGCCCGCCCTTGCGGTCGGCGTTGTTGGCCACCAGGTCGAACACCGCCATGGCCTGGAGCAGGGGCCAGTGGCGCTCGTCCTCCAGCAGGGTGAAGTAGTGCTGGTCGAAGTCGGCGTCGACGAAGCGTTGCAACGACCCGACGCCGAACGGGGCTCGCTCACGCAGGATCGTCTCGGGGATGAGCGTCCAGCCCAGCGCCTGGGCCAGTTCGTATGCCGCCACCTCCCGGCGGTACAGGCCGTCGGGGAAGTCCCACAACTGGCGCTCGCCCCGATGGGGCTTGTAGATGGCGCGCAGTTGGGCCCCGTCCAGCGACACCGAGACGAGAAAGGTGGCGTTGGAGCTCCACGGCATGCGCCCCAGGATCTCGACCTCGCCGTCGTTCAGGACGGTCCCGACGTTAGGGGTCACAGCGTCCGGGGTCAGAGCGTCGGCGACCGGTTGCCGTTAGTCCGTGGGCAAGCGTGACCTTCGGAGTCGAGCGGGAAACCGCATAACGGGCAGAGGGGGCGACCGGCCTCGACCAGTTCCATCCCCCGGCGGGCCAGGGCGGCGATTTGGGTGCGGGTGGCGCCGAAACGGGCCAGGCCCCCGGTTTCCACCGGCTCGCCCTCTTCGTTTATCTCCGCGATCTCCTCGATCATCAAGATGATCTGGTCGCCGTCGCGGTCGTCCAGGATGCGCAGGGCGCCGACCGGCCATTCGGCCAGGACCGGTTCGACCAGTTCCGGGGCCGGGGCGGCGATGGGGAGACTCTCGCGCACCAGTTGCAGCAACTTTTCTGCCAGCGCCCGCACCTGTTGTTTCTCGATCTTGAGGGTGACGAGCTGGTCCTCCTGACGGGCTTGCAGATAGAAGGTGCGATGGCCCGGTTCGCCCACCGTTCCTACGGTGAGATGGTGGACCCGGGGAAGATCGAAGCTGCCGCTCATGTCGGGCTGCCGTTCATGCCGTTCATGCCGTTCATGCCGTTCATGCCGTTCATGCCGGGCGGAGGTCCCCGATGCCGCCGGTGGCGTTCACGGCCAGCACGACCGGCCCGCCGAACGAGTAGCTGATGGCGGTCACCGAGCAGGGTGAGACGACGATGCGCTGGAACAGATCGAGGTGGGTGCCCAGGGCATCGGATACCGCTGCCTTGATGGTGTCGGCGTGGGATACCGCCACGACCATCTCGCCTGGGTGGCGCTGGCACAGGCTGGCCACGGTGGCCGCCATCCGGGCCCGCATGGCGCTGAAACCCTCGCCCCCCGGGAACTGGAAGCCGCTGGGGTAGCGCTGGATGGCCTCCCACTCCGGCAGCTTGCGCAGCGCCTTCAACTCGGCCCCGGTCCACTCGCCGAAGTCCATCTCGATCAAGCCCCGCACGACGGTGACCTTCAGGCCCAGGCGCTTGCCGATGGGGGCGGCTGTCTCCCGGGCCCGTTCCAGGGGGGAGGCGTATACCGCCGTGATGCTGCGGCGGCTGTGGCCCTTGCCCGCCCCGTTGGCGACGGCGGCGCTCTCCGGGGCCACGCCGGCCGACGGGGCGGTGGCTGCTGCGGCGGCGGCGGCTCGGGTCTGGCGGGTGGTGCCGGTCGCCCCGGCTGTTGCCGCGGCGGCGGTTGTCGCCGCGGGGGCGGTCAGGGCGGCCAGGCGCTCGGCTACCGCCTCCGCCTCGGCCCGGCCCTTGTCGGCCAGATGGAGCCCCGGAGCCCGACCGGGGAGGATCTGGCCGGTGGTCGGGGTGGTGCCGTGGCGCACGAACAGGATCAGGGTCGCCGGGGGCGCCTTGGCCTTGGGCTTGCGGGCCTTTGTGCCCTCGGCCGTCCCCTCAGCGGTCCCGTTGGCGCTGGGGACGGCGTCTCGCGCCGAAGCGGCGGGGTCCTTTCGCCTGGTCGCGGTGGCTGGTCCTGTCACCATTTCGCCCGTCAACCTACCGTGTCGGCCATGCAAGTCTCCCCCGACCCCGAGGACTCACTGGACCGGGTGACCGCCGAGGTCGTGTCGTGCACCGCCTGCCCCCGGTTGGTGGCGTGGCGTAGCCAGGTGGCGATCGAGAAGCGGGCCTCGTACGCCGATCAGACGTATTGGGGCCGGCCCGTACCCGGCTTCGGGGATCCGCACGCCTCGCTCCTGGTGGCGGGGCTGGCGCCCGCGGCTCATGGGGGCAACCGCACCGGCCGGGTGTTCACCGGGGACCGCTCGGGGGACTGGCTGTTCGCCGCCTTGTGGCGTGCCGGGTACGCCAACCAGCCGACCAGCGTGTCGGCCGACGACGGGTTGGCGCTTACCGACTGCTACGTCAGTGCGGCGGTGCGCTGCGCCCCGCCGGCCAACAAGCCGACGGTGGAGGAACGGGATCGCTGCGTTCCCTACCTCCGGCGCGAGATCGACCTGTTGGCCTCACTTCGGGTCATTGTCGTGCTCGGTCAGTTCGCCTATGACGTCGTGGCCCGGTTGGTGGGGGTGGCCAGCCCCCGCCCCCGCTTCGGCCACTTGGCGGAGGTGCCGGTCCTGCGGCCCTCGGTGTCGGGTCGTCCGTTGACCATCGTGTGCTCATTTCATCCCAGCCAGCAGAACACCTTCACCGGCAAGCTGACCGAGCCCATGCTGGACGCCGTCTTTACCCGGGCCCGCTCGCTATCGGGGTAACCCCCACCTCGCACCCTTTGGTGGATCTTGGGCGCGAACGAATGTTCTTGGGCACTTCTGCGCATCACGGGCGCGTTGTTGTGGCTATTACGTCGTACCGCGCCACAGATGTGCAGGAGTGCCCAAGAAGCCCCGATCGCGCCCAAGAAGCAAACCGCCTGGTGGCCGGCCCGGCGCCTCAAACTCAGGCCGGGGCGGGGGCTTTGGGGGCCTTGGGCTTGGGCGGGGGGACGCCGATCTTGGGGAACGGGAGGGCCTGGTCGGGCCAGCGGCGGCGGGACACGATCGACAGCTTGCGCAGCAGGGCGATGGCGCCTGGGTCGTCGTCGCCCGGCCGGCCTTCGATGCTGCCGTCCTGCAACATCTTGATGATGATCTCGCGGCCGATGTCGGTGCGCACGATGGTCAACGTCCAGTCGTTGAACGCCCCGATACCGCCGGTCGAGATGTCGGCGTGCTCGGCTGCGAAGTCGGGGCAGGTCTTGCACCCCTCCCGCGTCCAGGCGTGGCACTCCTTCAGGTTGACCTCGTGGTAGCTGCCGTCGCGCATCCAGATCTGGAAGACGCCCTTGATGTTCATCTTGACCATGTCCTGCTTGCGCAGCCCGTACTTGGCCTCGAACAGCTCCTCGAAGATGGCATCGTCGAATGTCTTGGAGCACAACAGCCCGATGTTGAGGGCGAAGCGCCGGGCCGGCTTGCCCGCTTTGCGCGACTTCATGGCCGGCGGCACCGAGCTCTGGCAGCTCATCCCGACCAATGCCAGCTTCTCCGCCCCGCTCTCCACCGCCTCGGCATAGGCCATGGTGTTGGCCGAGTACGTGTAGCGGGACCCCGCCGCGGCCAGGACCTCTTCCCGGTTGCGGGCCACCCCGGGGATCGCCTTCCACGACGTCCCGTCGCCCTCAAGGTAGGAAACGAGGGCTGCGTCGATGTATCCGTGCTCCAGGCACCACAGCAGGATGGCGGAGACCAGGCCCCCGTCCTGTCCCTTCTGGTGGACCTCCTTATCGGTGGCCCGGGCCAGGATGATGTCCTTGGACACGCCGTCCATCTCGTCGGGGAGGCGTTCCCGGCCGAACAGGAACGAGTCGATCTCCGGCTCCCACGCCCGGAACCGGGGGCAGGCTCGGGTGCAGCTGGTGCAGCCCCGGTCGCCGTGGCCGCACCCCCCCGGTCCTTGATCGGTCTGGAGCTGGAACGGCTTGTACACGCCGTTGGTGTCGTCGTAACCGAGCACGTCGTACGGGCAGGCGACGACGCACCCGGCGCACCCGGTGCACAGACCGGTGGTCACGACTTCGTCGTACAAGTGGGCCCAATGGGCCTGCCAGCGTTGCTTCTCGGGCGCCATAGCGCCGAGCGTAGCGGCGGTCGATCGGTTTGCTGCCGGGATGGCCATGGGACCGATACGTTCGGAAGAATGCCTGAGCTAGCCGAGGTCGAGGCGTATCGCCGGCTGGCCGAAGGCTCTGCGCTTGCTCGCCCCATCGCCGCCGTGGAGGCGTCCGATGCGTGGTACCTGAAGGGCGGGCTCACCGCCGAGGCGCTGACGCCGGCGTTGGTCGGCCGATCGCTGGCCCGAGCGGAGCGACAGGGAAAGCTCCTGCTGCTGCCCACCAGCGACGACGGACCGGTGCTGGGTCTGCGATTCGGCATGAGCGGCCGCCTCATCGTCGACGGCACGGCGGGGGTGGACGACCTGTGGTACGCCTCCAACCGCGACGAGGTCCGTTGGGACCGCTTTGCCCTGGTTTTCGCCGATGGCGGCCGGTTGGTGATGCGAGACCCGCGCCGGCTGGGCGGGGTGTCGCTCGATCCCGGGCTCAGCCGCCTCGGTCCCGACGCCCTGACCATCACCCTCGGTCAGCTTCGCCTCGCCCTGGCGCCGCACCGCGCGGCCGGCGCCGCGGTTGCCCTCAAGGCCCGCCTGATGGACCAGTCCCGCTTGGCCGGGGTGGGCAACCTGGCGGCTGACGAGATCCTGTGGCGCGCCGCCCTCGACCCCACCCGGCCTGCGTCGTCGCTCGCCGACACCGAACTGCGCCGGCTCCACCGCCACCTGCGCGCCACGCTCAATGACTTCATCGAGCGGGGCGGCTCGCACACCGGTGAGCTCATGGCCGAGCGCCACCCGGGGGGCCGCTGCCCCAAAGACGGGACGGCGCTGGTGCGGGCCACGGTTGCCACCCGGTCCACGTGGTGGTGCCCCAAGCACCAGCGCTAGTCGCTACGGCGCGGCTGCCGTTATGGGGACGTCGCCGTAGTACACCCAGTTGCCCGACATGTAGGTGTAGAGGCGGACCCATAGAACCTCGCCCGTCGGCAGGGCGGGCATGGTGTAGCTGGTCTGGGTAGGCGGCAGGAGGGCGGTGTACAAGATGTTGAAGCCACCTTCGGTGGTGCCTACCGTGATCCAGAAGTATTGGGCGCTGGCCACCGGTGTCCAGGTGAATGGCAGCGTGGTTTTGACATTGAGCGTGCCTGGTGTGGGCCGGGTAAACGTGGAGGGGCTGGGGCCGGTGACCGAGAAGCTGGCGTCGCTGATGATCCAGGAGCCTTGCACGTAGGTGTAGATCCGGGCCCACAGCGTGTGCCCTCCGGGCAACGCCCCCACGGTGTAGCTGAGCTGGCTGGCGGGAAGGACTCCGGTGTTGAGCAGGTCGAAGGCGCCCTGGGCCGTACCCACGGTCAGGCAGTAATAGACCGCTCCGGGCACCTGGCCCCAGCTGAACGCCTGGGCCGAGGGGAAGATGACGTCACCGGTGGTAGGAAATACAAAGGCCGCGGGAACCGGCGGGGGGTAGTCCCCGAAATCCTCCACCACCCAGACCTGACCGGAACTGTCGGTGGCCACGCCAACACCGGTGCGGTTAAACGCGGTGTTGACCATGTTGGCGTAGTGGGGCGGACTGGCCACCAGGGCGTTGTAGGTGGCGGTGAGACTGAATCCGTCGCCGATGTTCTCGCCGATGGCGCTCCACCCCGACGGTGCCTGGGTCGAAAGATTTGGGTTGTGGGCCAAGACACCGGTGCTGGCCAGGTTGTTGGCCCACTGCTGGGCCACGGTTGTCAATGTGGCGTCGGTGGCCAAGGGTGCGGCGCCCACGCCGGCTCGCAGGCTGTTGACCCAGCCCACCACCTGGCTCGGCCCATCTGTTGTCGCCGTGGTGGCCGCCCGGGCTGGGGCGTTGAGCGCCACGATGGGCAGGGCAAAGGTGGCGATAGCAACGACGATTTTGGCCAACCTTGAACCCACAATGCCTCCCGCTATGGACTTGGGACCGTTGTGTCGTGCGATTGTCGCTTCGCCTTGAGACAAAATCCTGACGCGTTTTCATTGAGGGAATGAAGGGATTTGTCGTGCCTGGGCGCACCGGGAATGTCGAGCTGTTTGATTTTGTCCGTCGTCCGGCGAGAGGCTGGTCGTCATTTGGGGGCCGCGTCGCGACAGTGGGCGGGTGCGGATTTCGTACGTTTCCCCCCGATAGCTGTCTCAACTCCCCCTGACCCGGTCCTATGATCGCTCCGGTGGCACCCACGATCGCCCCCTCGCTGGACCATCGCGAGGTGCCGATGGACCTGCGACGGCGGGCCGCGCTGGTCGGCCTGGCCGCCGCCGTCGTGGCTGCCGTGGTGGTGCTGCGCCACCTGGGCACCAAGCCCTTGTGGCTCGACGAGACGGTGAGCGTTTCCGTGTCCAGCCGGCCCTTGCACCGGTTGCTGGCCGTTCTGCCGCATCAGGACGCCAATGCCGGGCTGTACTACCTGGCCCTGCACGAGTGGCTGCATTTTGGCCACGGCGCGGCATGGGATCGGGGAATCTCCGCCGCCTGCTTCGTGGCCACCGCCGGAGTCGGGGCGTGGCTGGGGGCGAGATGGCGAGGTGTGTGGTTCGGGTCGGTGGTGGCGCTCCTGATCGTCACCAACGGCTTCCTGGTGTTCTATGGCCAAGAAGCGCGGCCCTATTCGGCCGCCATCCTGCTGGCCGTGGTGTCGACCGCGGCACTCTTCTGGCGTGAGGATGAGCCGGCCTACCGGTTGTACGTGGTGGCTACCGTCCTCCTTCTCTATACCGATTTGTTCGCCGCCCTTTTTGTGGTAGCTCAAGTGGCTGCGATAACCGTCGTACACGTTCGTCGAAACGGCGCGCTGCCCCCCCGTGCCCTCATCCGTTGTTGGGCCTCTATCGCCGCCCTCACGGCGCCCCTTTTCCTCCTCATGACGTTGGTCGAGCGTGCTCAGATCGCCTGGATACGGCGGCCGTCGTTGAGCTATCTGGAGCTCACGGTCAGGGAAATAACCAACGGGTGGCAGGGTTTCGCGCTGGTGGTCGGTCTTGCGATCGTGGCCGTCATTGGTATGCGGCGGGTCGATTCGCGTCGCGACGGCATGGTTGTGACCGCCCTGGCGGTCGCTCTCGTCGCACCTCCGGCAATCTTGTGGCTGGTGGGCCAGGTCATTCCGGTTTTCATCGATCGGTACGTGATCTGTTCGACGCTCGCCGCGATCGGCCTTACGGCTCTGGGACTCGAGTTGGTGCGGCGTTGGTCCCGGATCGCCGCCACGGTGCTCTTGCTGGCTCTGGTCGTCATCGGCGGTGAGGCTGTCATTCGCCTCGAGCGGGCACCATTCAAGTACGAGAATCCTCCGGTGCTGGTGGCGTTCGTGGTTCGCCAGACCGAGCCGGGCGACGTGGTGGGCTTCGGCTCCGGAGGCTTGCGTACGGTCATCGACGCATACCTGCCGCGGGGCGCCGCTTTTCCCAACGATGTGGCATTGGCGCCGGGCGGGGAGTCGTGGCTGCAGGACCAGGACTACGCCCGTGAGGTCAGCGCGCCGGTGCTGGCGGTGCGGCTCGCTTCGGTCGATCGGCTGTGGTTTATCACCGACCCCTCCGATCACGGGTACCCAAACGATGGTCCCTTCGCCACCCTGCGGGGCTCGATCCTCCAGTCGTTCCGGCGGGTAATGACGACGTCGTTCCCAGGTATCGACGTGACCCTCTACGTGCGCCGGGTCAGGACCCTGACCCGCCCGGCGGTCTGAGCGCTCAGTTCCTTAAAGAACGCGTACCACACGGCCGGACGAGGTCATGCGACATCACGAAGTCATAGTCAACGTCTTGGCTCGGAGCCGTGTCGTAGCCCCTTCGTGCGTCCTACCGGCGGAAGGTGCGGGCGTAGCGCAGCCATTGGTCGCGGCTGGCGAGGCAGGTCAGGGTGATGGCGGAGGCGGCGACCGTGCACCACGCGATGGTGGCCTTGTGTGCCGTTGCCGGTGGGGCGACCAGGTGTCGTTCCAGCGCCGAGGTGAATGACGCGACGGCGATGGCGGCGAAGCTGACGGGTGCCGCGATGGCCCCGCTGATCGCGGCGTAGCGCGTGCGTTCACAGCAGGCGGCGATGGCCACCGTGACCGCGCTCCAGCTCATGAGCTGGGCTAGCAGCGGGACCACGGACGGAAGGTTCCGGGCGTCGCCCGCCGTCATGAGATGCAGTTGCAGCCAACAGGTGGCGGCGAGAACGGGGAGGGCGAGCAGGGCTTGGCCGGCGGGGGCGATCCACGTCGGAACGGGGGTGGCTTGTATGACGGGCCGGAAATGAACGTGCGGGACGAAAGCCATGGCGCCGACGGCGGGGAGAAAGGTGACGCGGACGGTGTTCTGGTTGAGCGGCGCGTGGGTGGCGACGTGCGCCAGCAGGGCGATAACCACGGTTCCGCCGGCGCACCCGGCAAAGAGCGTTGCCCAGGGCATGGTTCGGAAAAGGTGCCGGGCCAAGACGGGCACGGCGCGGGTCCAGAACTGGCTGGGTCGCGTGACGGGCGGAACCGACGCCATCATCGGGTCGGCTTCTGCGCTCGCGCGCCTGTTGTCATCGGCGAACCCGCCAGGCGCGGCGCTGTGGTCACGGTGTGCACGCCGGTTGGGGGGGAACCGTGCCCGGTTGAAGGGTTATGGGATTGCCGAGCGGACCCACGAGGCCGGATGGGACCGCAGGCATCTTGATGCCCAGAGCGGCCGCGAGTTGGGCGTCGGTGGCGCGCCCGCTGGTCCAGGAATCCCAGCTCTCGGCCAGAACGGTGGTGACTCGGGCCGGAGCCAGCCTCGTCATCGCTTGGGCCAGCAGGTAGCCGGCGGCGGTGGGCTGCGGGCCCGGGGAAGCGAGATAGGAGGCCTCCTCGCCGGGGTAGACCCAGGTGATCACGGGGGTGCCGTCGACCTGCGCCAACGAGTATCCGATCAGACGCCCGTTGTTACCGCCCTGGAAATGTGCCGGAGGCAGGTGGGTGGCTTGGGCGGCCAGCCAGATCGCGATGGCCTCACGCGCCTGGTTCAGCGGCACGCATTGCACGGGCCGCGCCGCCAGGCCGGTGCTGGTCGGCAGACCCACCGCCCATTCGGCCGCGCCCAGAGCCAGGTCGAAACGGGCGTCGGCCAGCTGCGGGCGGGCGGGCCACGATCCCAGGTCCACATAGATGGCGGATGACGACGGGAGGTTGGCCGGCGCGCTTTGGAGTTGGGCGATCCACATCGCTACCTGCTGCGTCGAGTGACCATGCGTCAGGGTCGGATCGTCGAGAGGATTGTCGAGCGTCAGTTCGGAGGTTTGGGCGATGGTCAGCGCTGGGACCGGTTGGACCGGTAGGTGGGCCAGGACGCCGTCGACCGGAGCCTGGAGGGACGCCAGCAGTGAGTCGAACTCCGGATAGAGGCAGTAATGAACCTGGGCGCTCGTGGTGCAGCCTTGCGCCGAGCCCGTCGTTGCCACCTCGGTCATGAGATGGTTGAGCTTGGCGCTCGGTATTGGCTGGCACTGTACGGCGCAGGCGACCACGATGGCGGTGAGAGCTGCGGCCGCGCCGGCCCCCAGGGCGATTCGCTGCCGTCGCGCTGGCGCGGTGAGGGCGAGCGCTACCACCCCGGCCAGCACCGCCAGCGCGGCCAGCTCCACAGCGTGGGCCGCGGCCGGCGGATAGCCCGAAAGGGGGCCGGGAAGATCCTTCAGCTGGGGTGGTTCCACCCAGGGGAACAGCCAGGTAATCGCACCAGACCAGCGATTCGATTGCGAGAAGGGAACGAACCACACGAAGGCGCCGAGCACCCCGGCCAGTGGATGGGGGAACCGGCTGCCAATGGCGACGCCGATCGCCCCGGCGGCCAGGACGAGCAGGACCCCACCGGCCAGCGCGGCGAGATCGGGGGTACCAATGACGCTGTGCAGATCGAAAAAGCCGATCACGGCGCCGATCAGAACCAGGCAGGCGGGTACCGCGCCCAGCACACCGATCAGATGCGCCAGGGTCCTCTGACCGGCGCTGCTGGGGAAGCTGTCGTACAGCTCGGCCAACCCATCCCGGTGAGCCCGGGCCGTGGCCAGATGCGCCGCGATGAGGACGGTCAGCGAGATGACGACCTGCCCGTAGCCGATCTGCCACCCGCCGTTCCACCACACCGGTTGGTCGTGATTGGCGAAGACCCAGACAAGGAGGCCGCCAAATCCCAGCCCGGCCAGGACCAGGATGCTTCGGGCCAGCTGCCCCGCTTCGATCTGAGCCAGTTTCACGACGGCCCGTGCGCCAATGCGGCTCATCGAGTTCCGGTCGCGTGAGACAACAGCAGGTACCCGTCTTCGACCGTCGGAACGGCGGTCTCGCTGTCTGCCGGCCGGCGGTCGCCGATATGACGCCATCGGTTGTCGCCGTCGCGCCACGACATGTGGGCACGCTCGTCGCGCCGCTCCGCGGTCCACACATGCCCTTTCGCAGTTTCAGCCAGTGCGGCCGGGGTGCCGGCGAAATGGATCCGCCCTTCGAGTACGACCACGACACGTGGGCAGATGGCGGCGATGTCGTCGGCCTGGTGCGTCGACAATACGATGACCGGATCGCCCGGCAGGTTCGACAATAATTCCCGAAACCGCAGCCGTTGCTCGGTGTCCAACCCGGCGGTTGGTTCGTCCAGGATCAGCAGTTCTGGACGACCCAGCAACGCTTGGGCGATGGCCAGGCGCTGGCGAAACCCGCCAGACAGGGTGCGTATCTTCCGGCGACCCAATCGCTCCATGCCCACGGCGGCCAGCACCCGCGCCACCTCTTGCGCCCGCTGGCGCCGGTCCACGATCTCCTTCAGGATCGCCACGTAGTCCAAGAAGGCGGCGACGGTGAAATGGCGGTGATACCCGAGCTCCTGGGGTAGGTAGCCCAACCGGCGGCGGATCTCCACCCGCTCGGCTCGATCCTTCGGGTTCAGGCCAAACACCGACACCTGCCCGGCGTCTGGCTCGTTGATCGTCGCCAGGACCGACAGCAACGTGGTCTTGCCCGCCCCGTTGGGACCGAGCAGTCCGGTGATCCCCCGCTCCAGGGTGAGATCCACCCCGTCGAGCGCCCGAATATTCCCATAGCGCCGGGACAGGCCCTCCACCTGGACCGTCATCGCGCCCATCCCATCTCCAGCCGATCACGCCGTATGAACACCACCCCAGCCGCGACCACCAATACCACGGCGCAGAAGGCTTGGCCATGGCTTTGCACCGTTTCCAACGGCGAGCGGCCCAACGCCAGGAGCACGACCGGCACCGCCCACAGCACGCCGGAAACGACAACGGCGCGGACCGGGCCCACGGCGGTGACGGCGGCGAGCGCCAACGCACAGACCGCCAGTGAGGGCAGTAACAACGCCGCCGGCAACCACACCGGACCAGGAATCACGAAGGCGGCACACACCACGGGGACCAACGCGGCGACCAGGGCGGAGAGGGCACGGACGAGCAGCAAGGTCAGGCTGGAGAAAGGCGCAGCGACGGCCAGCCGATAGCTGGGATCGAGCGCCGGGACAAAGGCCCCGGCAACGCCGGCCAGCACCAGCAACGGGCCGAACAAGAGGAAGGGGGCCAGCCCCGCAGCGCTGGCCCCATGCGGGGAAACACCGCCAGGGGGCCACAGATGGTGGACCAGGACAGCCTCACCCGTCACCACCGTGAGCACCCCCACCACGGCCAGCAGCCAGGATCGCCGCAATGACGACGTCGCGGCGACCAGCCGGAGCAGGTGGTCCGGGATCCCACATCGCCACGCCAGGCGCCACCCCCACCCGCCGTCGGGAATGGCGGTCAGCGCCAACAGCACGCTGCGATTACGCGCCAGCCGTTCACCGTCGACGTGTGCCGACACCGTGGTGCGGCATTCGGCGCACGACGCCACATGGGCCTCGACCGACCAGGCCACGACCTCGTCGATGCCACGGTCGGCATACCCGGCCAGGAGGTCTGCGGAGGGGTGCCGGTTGGCGCCGGCCACCGGCTCGGGCGGGTCGAAAATCCGTGTCATGGCGTCTCCCAGGCTTGGTTTCTCGGCAAATGGGTGAGGGCTCGGGGCTGGTCGGCCAGCGCGGTGCGCAGGGCGGCGCGGGCGCGATGGCAGCGGGATTTGACCGTTCCCTCGGCCACCCCGAGCAGGATGGCTGCTTCGGCACAGGTCAGGCCATCCAGAACGGTCGCCTGCAGCGCGGCGCGTAGCTCAGGTGACAATTCCGCCAGCGCCTGGCCCAAATGACCATGCTCGATGCCGACCAGCACCTGATTCTCAGCCGATACCACGACTTCGGGTTCGGTTGATCGCCATGGCCGCCATCGTTTGGTGCCGCTGTCGCGCCGGATCGCATCGATCAACCGGCGGATGCCGATGCCCCACAGGAACGCGGCGACGTCCCCGTCGCCCCGATACGCATTGGCGTCGCGCCACACGGCGAGGAACGTGTCCTGGACGGCGTGGTCCACCACATCCGGTCGGGCGCAGCGTCGCGTCAGGCGAACGGTCAGCCAGCCGGCGTGACGGTCGTACAACGCGGCCAGCGCCTCCTCGTCGCCGCCCGCGACCGAGCGCAGCAACGCCACATCGTCCCGGCCGTCAGCTCCAGGCCTCACCGCCGCCGCCGTCCCCGCGCATCCACACCCTCACTGTCGCAAGAACCGACCCGTTCGGTTCTCCGGTGGCTGCCGGCAGCCACTGGCGAGCCCGAGCGGCAAGCGTTGGGTCAAGGCGGTCAATGCGATCGTCTGCTCCGAGGTTCCTCAAAAGCGGCGTCAGGACCGGTTGCCGTGAGGGCCGGGGAGAGTCACTCCGCTGCGAGGACCGCCGCTTGGCGTGGTCGAGCTCTCCCGGGGTGTCGTCCTTGCGGCCGAGCATCGTGTCTCCTTCCGGCGTCCGTGGGTTGTGGTTTCGTGTGTCAAGAGGTCCACGGCT
>Ga0302326_10011519_pt1 | contig 19035 bp, 18 predicted proteins | sample Palsa_T0_3_FD_202264 | JGI IMG/M metagenome (GOLD analysis project Ga0302326, IMG submission 202264) | Peat permafrost microbial communities from Stordalen Mire near Abisko, Sweden - Palsa_T0_3 | ecosystem: Environmental > Terrestrial > Soil > Palsa > Peat permafrost | place: Sweden: Abisko...
CTCAATTTGCCAGTCATTGCCGGTCGGCGGTGTGTGCGTTGCTCCACGAGATGACTTGGTCGAAGAGCGCTGTGAGGCCCGCGACCTGGTGCTCGCCAGGGGTGAAATCGGTGAAGTTGATGAAGTCAGTGAACAACGAGAGACTCACCTGGGCCCGCACATCAGCTAGCTGTAATTCGCCCACAATCAACCGAAGATGCTCGACGGCGCGGGCACCACCGACGCCGCCGTAGCCCACAAATCCGGCGGCCTTGTTGTTCCACTCGCTGTAGAGGAAATCGATCGCGTTTTTCAGCGCACCGGACGTGGAGTGGTTGTACTCCGGCGTGACAAAGATGAATCCATCGAACGAGGCGATGGTCTTTGCCCACCGCCTGGTATGGGTTTGGGAGTACTGGCCCAATGACGGCGGAGTCGCTTCATCGAGGTGAGGCAGGTGGTAGTCGGCGATGTCGACAAGCTCGAATGCAGCGTCTGTGCGGCTCCGCGCATGGCCGTAGACCCACTTTGCGACGGTCTCCGCCCGTCGACCGGGACGGGTGCTGCCGATGATGATCGCAAATTCTGGGCATGTGCTGCCTTTCGTGACCGAGGTTGGGCGGGTATTCGTGCTTCCGAACGGATGGCCCTCCCTTTCGTCCAGGTGCAGTCGTCGAGGGGAACTCGCGTGACCTGCCGACAACAACACACTGGTGACACTCCGGATCACATCGCAGCAGCGTCGAATTCGTTGAGCGCGCCGCAGAACTCGGGATGTGCAGAGCACACACGGGACAGAACAGCGACGAGAGCGGCGTATCCCAGCCCTACCAGTTCGTCGAGGTCCAGATCTTGGTCGTGCGTGAGCCAGTCCAGTGTCATTTCGTCAATGCATCCCATGCAGCCCCGGATGGCTATACGTAGTCGGGGAGACGGCTCGTCGGTGACCCCGAGCAGATCCAATAAGAACGACGCGCCGGCCTGGCGGCCTTCCTCGAACACCGCGTCCACGGCGGGATCTTGGCCGCCGGCCCGCATCATCGCCAGCATCGTGTGCGCGTGATCACGCCGGTATTCAATCTGCCGGCGCAACACCCCTCTGAGCAGCTGCGGTTTGGTGTTCTCCCCGGGCCGCGGCCGATTAAGCTCGGCGGTCCCCGCTATGGCCTGCTTCAAAACCTCAAGGTAAAGGCCCCGCTTGTCTTTGAAATGGTAAAAAAGCAGGCCGTGCGCGACGCCGGCCTCTTCGGCGATGTCGCTGATGAAAATCTCGTCATATGGCGTGCGAGCGAACAGATCGGCGGCAACGGCCATCAGGGCAGCGCGGCCTTCGCCCCGACTCGCGGCCACCGTTGGCTTTCCGCGACTCATTGCGGCCTTTCCGGCATCAGAGTCACCTGATGCCGCGTCAGCTCTGCCACCGCATGGGCGAGTTCTTCCTGTCCCCACGTGGGGGGGTGCCCACCCGGCTGCGGGTCATCGCCGTTGTCGATCCAGAACTGCTCATGTCCGGCGGGGAACATGAACGTCAGGAGATTCGCCGGAAGTGCGCCGATATTGGTGAACCCGTGACGGTTCCCGCGGGGGATGAACAGGAAATCACCTGGCCCCGCTGTGATGGTCTGGTCGCCGTTGACGAACTCGAAATCCCCTGACAGAACATAGAACGCCTCCTCTTCCCTACCGTGCGAGTGGGCAACAGCGCCGCCACCGGGGCTGACGGTCGTCTCAAGAACGCCGAGCGCGCCATTGGTCTGCGCGGCGGTGATCTTCACCGTTGTCGTGTCGCCCATCACCCACTTGGTGATTCCCTCGTTACGACGCACAAAGATCCCGTCAGTGCGGGTCCAACGAGGGTCGTCGCGCTCCGGGACCGGTAGCTCGAAAGTCATGACGAAATCCTTTCCCACGGCTCGGCAATCGATACCGGTCTCGACACTGACCGGCGGCCCGAGCTTCTATGTCCGACACTAGCTCAAATTGACCTGACGTCAAGTCAGTTTGAAAAGTATATTGCGGGCGCGTGCGCCGCAGTCAAAACCCCGCCGGCTTGATCGCGTACTTCTGGTATTCCTCGGACTCGCCGAATGACCCGAACTCCACCCAGCCCGGCTCACCAACGCGCACGGGAGCCGTCAAATCGACAATCAACACCTCATCGTTATCGGACGACGAACTGCATTTCGACAAGAGGCCGTCGAAATTGAAGTCAGACGCTGACCTGGAAATCGCAACCGGTCTTGGCGCGCACGTCGGCGACGGTAACCCCGGGATGCAGTTCGGTGAGCGTGAGGCCGTGTTCGGGCTCGACGTCAAAGACGCACAGGTCGGTGATGATCATGTCCACCACGCTCTTGCCGGTGACGGGCAGCGTGCACTGCGTGAGGATCTTCGGGCTGCCGTCCTTGGCGACGTGATCCATCACGACGATCACCCGTTTGACACCGGACACCAAATCCATTGCGCCGCCGGGCCCTTTGACCATCTTGCCAGGCACCATCCAGTTGGCCAGGTCGCCGTTCTCGGCTACCTCCAGGCCGCCCAGGATGGACAGGTCGATGTGGCCGCCGCGGATCATCGCGAAAGAGTCTGCGCTGCTGAAAAAGCTCGACCCGGCCAGGCTGGTGACGGTCTGCTTGCCGGCGTTGACGAGATCGGGGTCGACGGCGTCCTCGGCCGGGTAGGAACCGATGCCGAGCAACCCGTTCTCGGACTGCAGCGTGACGCTGATGTCGTCGGGAATGTAGTTGGCCACCAATGTGGGAATCCCGATGCCCAGGTTCACGTAGTAGCCGTCGCGCAGTTCCCGAGCGGCCCGACGGGCCATCACTTCACGGATCGGACTGTCGCCGCCGAGCGCCGCGCCGCCGCTGGTGGTGCGGAACTCGATGCGCTTCTGGTAGCCGGCGCCCTCGATGATGCGATCCACGTAGATGCCGGGGGTGTGGATCAGATCGGGGTCGAGTTCGCCGACGTCGACCAGTTCCTCGACCTCGGCCACGGTGACCTTGCCGCAGGTAGCGATCATCGGGTTGAAATTGCGCGCCGTTTTCCGATACACGAGATTGCCTGCCCGGTCGCCTTTCCAGGCTTTGACGATGGCTACGTCAGCGCGAATACCTTCTTCCAGGACGTATTCCGTGCCATCGAAGACCCGGGTGTCTTTTCCTTCGGCGAGGTTGGTGCCGTAGGCAGTGCGAGTGTAGAAGCCGGGAATGCCCGCGCCACCGGCACGTAACTTCTCCGCGAGCGTTCCCTGCGGCGTCAGCACGAGGTCCAGCTCGCCAGCCAACACCTGTCGTTCGAACTCCTTGTTCTCGCCCACATACGAGGCGATCACCTTCGTCACCTGGCGCGCTTTGAGCAGCAGCCCCATACCGAAATCGTCGACACCGGCGTTGTTTCCGACGATCGTGAGGTTTTTGACGCCGCTGTCCACCAGGGCCTGGATCAGGTTCTCCGGGATGCCGCATAGGCCGAAACCACCTGCGGCTATGGTGATTCCGTCCTTCAATAGGCCATTCAAAGCCGACTCGGCGTCGGCGTGGACCTTACTCATGGACCGTCCTTTCATGGCCTTCGCCAGCCGTCACGGCGTAGGCGGCCTCCATCAGCATCCAGCCGGACAATTGCACTGACAGATCGCGCTCGGGTATCTCCGAACCGGTGACCGCGCCACCGACGAACTGGGCCTGCTGTCCACCGGCCGTGGGTAGCTCGGCGGTGCGATCCCAGAACGGCCCGAACAACGGCAGACCCTCCACTGACTGGCGGTTGTCCCACGCGGCTTGCGCAGAGGACAGCACTATTTCGCGCGCGGTTTCGCGGGCCGCGACATCGGCGGCTGAATCCCCCGGCAGCGTGGTGGCCACCAGCGCCAGGTAGCGGGCCGTGACCCCGCCGAACAGCCCGCCGTCACCACCCCCCGAACCGCGCAGCACCCCGGCCGGTGCCATCCGCTGGTCGACGGCGGCGACCAGCCGATGCACCCGCGGCGCGTGCCTGTCGTCAGCGGTGCGGGCGGCCAGCTCGGTTTCCAGGCCGAGCACCACGCCTTGGCAGTAGGAGTACTCCGCACGGACCAAAGAGCCCGCCTTGATGCCGTCGAACACCAGATGGGTCTCCGGGTCGATCAGCGTGGCGTCGATCCAGTCCGCCATCTGCTGCGCCCGCCGCAGCCGGTTGCCGTAGCGCGCCAAGAAGATGCCGGCCGGGCCGTTGGCCGGCGCGTTGAAGAACTGGTCCTGCTTGCGCCACGGGATGCCGCCGCCGTCCTCGGGCACCCACGCAGTGACCAGTTGGTCGTTGAGCTTGTGCAGCGCACGCTTGCGGTCGACGCCGGCGATCCGGGACGCCCGCTCCAGCGCAAGCGCCAGCCAGGCCATGTCGTCGTAGTAGCTGTTGACCCAGGATCCGTTGTTGCGCAGTCGGTGTGCGCGAACCTGCCGGTTGATGCTGGTGCGCCGCTCCGGCTGTGGGTCGCGCTGCTCCGCGTCGACCAGGCAGTCCAGCAGATGCGCCTGCCACCAGTAGTGCCAGCCGCCGAACCATCGGTCCCGCCGGGACGGCGGCCAAGCCACCACGCCGAGTTGGGTACCCGGCAGCGCCCACAGTCGTTTCAGATGCCGGCCAGTGACCGCAGCCTCTGCGCTGACCGCCCGGTTGACCCATACCTGATCCATGTCTGCAGATCCTGCCTTACTCGCCCTTCTCACCAAGCACTTCCCATGTCACCGTGTTGGCTGATCCAGGCATGCATGGCGATCCCCGCCGCAACCGCGACGTTGATGCTGCGGGTCGAGCCGAACTGAGCGATCGAAACGGTCAGCGCGGCGCCCGTCCGGGCGTCCTCGCTGATGCCGGGGCCTTCCTGGCCGAACAGCAGCAGGCAGTCCCGCGGCAGCGTCGTCTGTTCGATCCGCGCCGCACCCGGCACGATGTCGACGGCGACCACCGTCAAGCCTGCTGCGGCGGCGAAGCTCAACAGCTCGGCGGTGTGGTCGTGATGGCGCAGTCGCTGGTAGCGGTCGGTGACCATGGCGCCGCGTCGATTCCACCGTCGTCGGCCGACGATGTGCACGGTGTCTACCGCGAACGCGTTCGCGGTGCGCACCACCCCACCGATGTTGGCGTCCTGCCCGAAGTTCTCGATCGCCACATGCAGCGCGTGACGGCGGTTGTCGATGTCGGCGACTATCGCCTCACGCGTCCAGTACCGGTAGGCGTCGACGACGTTGCGGGTGTCGCCGTCGCGCAGCAACGCCGCGTCATACCGCGGGTCGTCAGGCAGCGGACCGATCCAGGGCCCGACGCCGCCCACCGGAACGCCCCATTCGGTGGGACCGGGTGCGCTCACCGCACAGTCCAGACCGCGCCGTAGACCAGATCCCGGTGACCGGCGCCCGAACAGGCCGCGGAGCACGTCAGCGCCGCGGCCGCCACCATCGCGATGAGAGTCCGCACGGTCTTTAGCGCAGCCCCAAATCCGCTAGTCCCAACACATAGCGGTAGGGCAGCCCCTCGGCCTCGATGGCTTCGGCGGCACCGGTGGCGCGGTCGACCACCGTCACGACGCCAACCACCTGAGCGCCGGCGTCCCGCACGGCGCGGACCGCGGTCAAGGCCGACCCGCCGGTGGTGCTGGTGTCTTCGACCACCAACACCCGTCGCCCGGTGATATCGGGTCCTTCGATAAGACGTTGCATGCCATGGGTTTTCACCGCTTTTCGCACCACGAAGGCATCGATCGGTCGCCCGGGCGCGTGCATGACGGCGGTGGCGACCGGGTCGGCGCCCAGGGTGAGGCCGCCGACGGCGGCGTAGTCCCAGTCGTCGGTGAGGTCGCGGATCAGCCCACCGATCAGCGGGGCAGCACGGTGGTGCAGAGTGGCGCGACGCAGGTCGACGTAGTAGTCGGCTTCCTTGCCCGATGACAACGTGACGCGGCCGTGTATCACCGCCAGCCTGCGCACCAGGTCGGCCAACTCAGTGAGCTCAGGTTCGGCCACGGCCCCGGCCGAAGACGCTCGTAGCGGCACGCGACAGTGTTCGCGGCACCATCCGGCTGGCGGTGGTGATCGCCTTGTACTGCACGCCGGGAATGATCACGACCTTGCCCCGGGCGACGTCGGCGAGGCTTTCCCGGACCACGTCGTCGACCTCGAGCCACATGAACGACGGCAGCGACGTCATGTCGATCCCGGCCCGGTGGTGGAACTCGGTGTGCACGTATCCCGGGCACACCACATGTATCCCGACACCGGTGCCCCTCAGTCCAGCGGCCAGCCCTTCGGTGAACGACACCACCCACGCCTTGGACGCCGAGTAGGTCGAGCCCCTCCCCGACAACAGCCCCGCAACGCTGGCGACGTTGACGACCGTCCCGGCGCCGGCGTCGATCATCGCCGGTAACGCGGCCCGGGTCAGCTGCATCACGGTGGTGACGTTGACGTCCAGTTGGGATTGCAGCACCGCGGGGTCGGCGGTCCAGAATTCGCCGGACGTACCGAAACCGGCGTTGTTCACCAGCACACTGATGTCACCGGCGGCCAACCGCTCGGCGACCTTGCCCCGGCCGGCGGCCTCGGCGAGATCGACCGGTAGCACCTCGACGTTCCGGCCGCCCTCGTGGGACACGCCGTCGTGGGATAGGTCGTCGGCCAGCTTCGCCAAGCGGTCGGCATCGCGGGACACCAGCACCACGTCGTAGCCGTCGGCGCTGTAGCGACGCGCGAAACCCTCGCCGATGCCGGACGTGGGCCCGGTGATCAGGGCGACGCGACGAGGCATGACCGACAGCGTAGCGAAGACGCCGACGCCCTCAGCCGGAGGTATCAGCGCTGGTGGTGGGTGGCCTGATGGCCGTTGCGGCCGAGCGGCGGGCGCCGCATCGATCCGTCTACATTCTTCTGGCGCGCAGAGTCGGCCGCTGGCCGGCGGGCCGACTCTTGGCGCTCGGGCGGCGGTGCTGCGACACTGCGGGTCGCTGTCCCGCCGTCGCGGGCTGAGGCCTCAGGCTGCCGCGACGGCGCCTCACCCCGGCCCGCCGGGGCCAGCGGACGGGTGGGTGCTTTGCGGCGTCCGGCCGATTGCGGCGCGGGGGTCGACTGTGGCAACGGCGGCAGTACCCGCAGCAAGTCGTTGAACTGGCGCACCGTGCGCAGGCCCTCGTCCCATTGCGCGCGGGTGCTGCCGATCGGCATGCTGACCAGCGTCCAGTTCTGCTCGTTCCACATGATCTCGGCGCAGTCGGGTGCGGTGTGCGCAAAGGTGACCATGCGGCGATCGCAGGCGCGTCGGGCGGCGTCCAGGTTGGTGGAGTACACCATCCGCGGGCCGATCGCTCCGAGCAGCCAGATGTCGTTCTCGCGTGGCTCTTTGAGACCTTTGAGTCGCACGTCGACCACGACGTTGGTACCCACCTTGCGGTGCAGGGCGATGACGGTCGCGACTTCCTCGAGGTCGAAGATGAATACCGCCTCGCCGCGGATCTGGCCTAACACGACATTGCGCGCCGGGATGTTGCTACCCACGGTCGACATCACGCCGCGCTTCCACCGGTCGAGGATTTCGGTGGATTCCTGCTCGTAGTCGAATCCGTGCGACCGCGCCCACGACCTGCGACGCCGACCGAGCCCGCGGCGCCGGTCGATGTCGACGTACAGCAACACCGCCGCGCCGACGAAGCACAGCGCGGAGAGCGTAAACCAGAGCGGAACCATCGCCACGTAGCCTAACCGCTGTTAGCCCCGAATCGGGAATGCCAGCAGGTCACAACCGAATTAAAGTTTGCTACCGCTCCGGCGTCGGCAGCAAGGCCGACGCCGGAGCGGGTCGCCACCTTCAGCCCAGGACCAACGCGTCGCCGTCCGCGCTCACATTGACCGGAACGACGTCGCCGTCGTGGACGTCACCGGCCAGCAGCATCTTGGCCAGCTGGTCGCCGATGGCATGCTGGACCAGCCGCCGCAGCGGCCGGGCGCCGTACACCGGGTCGAATCCACGGTGCGCCAGCCATGTCTTGGCCGGCAACGACACCTCGAGCTGCAGCCGCCGCTGGGCAAGCCGCTTGGCCAACTGGTCGAGCTGGATGTCGACAATCTGCACCAGCTCCTCGGGGTTGAGCCCGTCGAAGATCAGCACATCGTCGAGCCGGTTGATGAACTCGGGCTTGAACGCCGAGCGCACCGCGGCCATCACGTGCTCCTCACTGCCGCCCGAGCCGAGGTTGGACGTCAGGATCAGGATCGTGTTGCGGAAGTCGACCGTGCGGCCTTGCCCGTCAGTGAGCCGGCCCTCGTCGAGCACCTGCAGCAGCACGTCGAACACGTCCGGGTGGGCCTTTTCCACCTCATCGAACAGCACGACGGTGTACGGCCGGCGACGGACCGACTCGGTCAGCTGACCGCCCTGGTCGTAACCGATGTAGCCGGGAGGCGCACCGACCAGGCGGGCCACCGAATGCTTCTCGCCGTACTCGCTCATGTCGATGCGGACCATCGCGTGTTCGTCGTCGAACAGGAAGTCCGCCAGCGCCTTGGCCAGCTCGGTCTTACCGACACCGGTGGGGCCCAGGAACAGGAACGATCCCGTCGGCCGGTCGGGGTCGGCGACCCCGGCCCGGGTGCGACGCACCGCATCGGACACGGCCTGCACGGCCTTCTTCTGCCCCACCACGCGGCGGCCGAGCTCGTCTTCCATCCGCAGCAGCTTGGCGGTCTCGCCTTCCAGCAGCCGGCCGGCTGGGATGCCCGTCCACGCCGACACCACGTCAGCGATGTCGTCGGGACCGACCTCTTCCTTGAGCATGACGTCCGTGCGGGCCTGTGCGGTGGGCAGCGCGGCGTCGAGTTGCTTCTCCACTTCGGGGATGCGGCCGTACCGCAGCTCGGCGGCCTTGGCCAGGTCCCCGTCCCGCTCGGCGCGCTCGGACTCCCCGCGCAACGTGTCGAGCTGTTCCTTCAAGTCGCGGACGATGTCGATGGCGTTCTTCTCGTTCTGCCACCTGGTGGTGAGCCCGGCCAGTTTCTCCTTCTGGTCGGCCAACTCGGCGCGCAGCTTCTCCAGACGCTCCTTGGACGCCGCGTCTTCTTCTTTGGCCAGCGCCATCTCTTCGATCTCGAGCCGCCGTACCAGCCGCTCCACCTCGTCGACCTCGACGGGCCGTGAGTCGATCTCCATCCGCAGCCGGCTGGCCGACTCGTCGACCAGGTCGATGGCCTTGTCCGGCAGGAATCGGGCAGTGATGTAGCGGTCGGACAAGGTCGCGGCGGCTACCAGCGCGGAGTCGGTGATGCGCACACCGTGGTGCACCTCGTAACGATCTTTCAGTCCACGCAGGATGCCGACGGTGTCCTCCACCGACGGCTCACCGACGAACACCTGCTGGAAGCGTCGCTCCAGGGCGGCGTCTTTTTCGATGTACTTGCGGTATTCGTCGAGCGTGGTGGCGCCGACCAAGCGCAGCTCGCCGCGAGCCAGCATCGGCTTGATCATGTTGCCGGCATCCATCGCCGACTCACCGGTCGCGCCGGCCCCGACGATGGTGTGCAGCTCGTCGATGAAGGTGATGATCTGCCCGGCGGAGTTCTTGATGTCGTCGAGCACGGCCTTGAGCCGTTCCTCGAATTCGCCGCGGTACTTGGCACCGGCCACCATCGAGCCCATGTCCAGGCTGACGACGGTCTTGTCACGCAGGCTCTCCGGGACATCGCCGTCGATGATGCGTTGGGCCAGACCTTCCACGATGGCGGTCTTACCGACACCGGGCTCGCCGATCAGTACCGGGTTGTTCTTGGTGCGACGGCTCAACACCTGCACGACGCGACGAATCTCGTTGTCCCGACCGATAACTGGGTCGAGCTTGCCTTCGCGGGCGCGTTCGGTGAGATCGGTGGAGTACTTCTCCAACGCCTGGTAGGTCGCCTCGGGGTCGGGGCTGGTGACGCGTGCGCTGCCGCGAACCTTGACGAACGCGTCGCGCAACGCCTGCGGCGAGGCACCGTGTCCGGTCAGCAGCTTGGCGACGTCGGAGTCGCCGGTGGCCAGCCCCACCATCAGGTGCTCGGTGGAGACGTACTCGTCGTCCATCTCGGTGGCCAACTGCTGCGCGGCGGTGATGGCGGCCAGCGATTCGCGGGACAGCTGCGGTTGCGAGTTGGCACCGCTGGCCTGCGGCAACCGGTCGACGATGCGCTGGGCTTCGGCGCGAATGGTGGCGGGCTCGACGCCGACGGCCTCCAACAGCGGCGCGGCGATCCCGTCGTTCTGCGTCAGCAGCGCCGACAGCAAATGCGCCGGCCTGATCTCGGGGTTGCCTGCGGCGGTCGCCGCCTGCAGCGCCGACGTCAGCACCGCCTGCGTCTTGGTGGTCGGGTTGAAAGAGTCCACGACACCTCCGTTCGGGGTCAGAAAGTCAAAGGGGCTTGCTAAAAATGCTTGTCGCGTAGTCCAACGCCGTCAAGGTTGAGTCTGTTCCGCTCAACTATAGACTATTTCTCAAGCAACAATTATTCGAACGTATGATCGATCGATGGGCGACCTCGCGTCGATCGGATACAACGGACAGCCGGTCCGCAACCCGTTTCGGGTGGTGCGCCCACCGATCACCGTGCTGGTCGACCTGACGGTGCTGTTCCCTCGTGAACCGCATCGCTCGGGGCGTTATCACCCGAACGGCCTGCAGTTGCACAAGGTCGTCGAAGGCCGGCTGAGTTGTTGGGGCGTCTGCGAGCAGGGCGATTGGTGGGGGTTGGTGAGCTACCCGATCGTCTACGGGTCGAAGCGCAAAACGGTCACGCACTGGGTACCCGCCTGGGTTCTGCGCAGGAAACGCTAGCTGAACCCTTGGCTCCCGCTCAGCACTCCTCGCCGGGCAATGCGAGGATGCAGCCCGTGACAGGAAGTTGGGGTTCCGTGCTGACCACGCTGATTCCGCTCGCGCTGGTCATCGCGCTCTCACCGTTGACGGTCGTTCCGGCGGTGCTGGTGTTGCAGACGGCGCGCCCGCGGCCGACCAGCTTGGCATTCCTCGCCGGCTGGGCACTGGGGTTGGCCGCGCTGACGGCGGTCTTCGTCGCGTCTTCCGACGCTCTCGGGGATCTGGGCAAGTCACCACCGACATGGGCGTCCTGGCTGCGCGTCGTGCTCGGATCGGCGCTCATCGCGTTCGGCGTCTACCAATGGCTGACGCGGCACGGCCACACCGAATCACCGAAATGGATGCGGTCCTTCGCGACGCTGACGCCCACCCGCGCCGCGATCACCGCACTGGTGCTGGTGGTGATCAGAGTCGAGGTGCTGATCTGCTCCGCGTTGGCCGGGTTGGCGATCGGCAGCAGCGGGCCGGGCACGGCCGCCAAATGGGTCCTTGGTGCGGTCTTCATCGCCGTCGCCGCGTCCACCGTCGCGATCCCGATCTTGGGCTATGCGGCCGCCGGCCATCGCCTCGACGAGCCGATGGCGCGGCTCAAAGACTGGATGGAGAAGAACAACGCCGCGTTGCTCGCCGCGATCCTGGTGCTCATCGGTTTGATCGTGCTGTACCACGGCGTTCACGCGCTCTCCCAGTAGACGCCTGACCGCATAAAATCAGCGCCCGTGAGCCTCAACGACCGGGATGCGCTGGCGGTATTGCACGCCGCCATCGATCCGGACGACCAGAACGGGCTCATCGGGCGGTTCTACACCCGTTGGTTCGCATTCGACGCGTCGCCGCGTGACCTGTTCCCCCCCGACATGGCCGACCAGCGGGCTGCCTTCGCCCAGGCTTTGAAGTGGGTTTACGGCGAACTGGCGGCCCAGCGCGCCAACGAGCCGGTGGCATTTTTGGCCCAGCTGGGACGCGATCACCGCAAATACGGAGTGCTCCCCGAGCACTACGAAACGCTGCGGCAGGCGCTGTACGCGACGCTGCGCGACGAACTGGCCGCGGCGTGGACCGATGCCGTCGAGGCAGCCGCTCAGCAATCGCTGAACCTGATCACCGGCGTGATGGGTGGCGCCGCCGACGCCGAACCGGGGCCGGCGTGGTGGGACGGGACGGTGATCGAATCCCTCCGGGTATCCCGGGACCTGGCCGTGATCCGGCTGCAACTGGACCGCCCGATGGCCTACCACGCCGGCCAATACGTCAACGTCGCGGTGCCGCAGTGCCCACGGCGGTGGCGATACCTGACGCCGGCCATCCCAGCGGATGACACCGGCGCCGTCGAGTTCCACGTCCGCGCGGTGTCGGGCGGCCTGGTCAGCAATGCCATCGTCAACGAGACCCAGCCCGGGGACCGTTGGCGGTTGTCCAGCCCGCACGGCGCCCTGCAGGTCGACCGTGACGGCGGTGACGTGCTGATGGTGGCGGGCAGTACCGGGCTCGCGCCGCTGCGATCGATCGTCATGGACCTCACCCGCTGGGGCGTGAACCCGCGCATACACATGTTCTTCGGCGGTCGCTACCCGTGTGAGCTTTACGATCTGCCGACGTTGTGGCAGATCGCCGCGCACAACCCCTGGCTGTCGGTGACGCCGGTCTCCGAGCGCAGCGGCGACCCCGCCTGGGCCGCTGACTATCCCGATGTCACGCCCCCGCGAGGACTGCACCTACGACAGACCGGCAGGCTGATGGACGTCGTCACCAGATATGGCGGCTGGAGCGACCGGCAGATCCTGATCTCCGGCGGACCGGAGATGGTCCGAGCCACCAGCGCTGCGTTGATCGCCAAAGGTGCGCAGCCGGAGCGTATTCAGCACGACCCGTTGGACCGCTAGTCTCGCTGGGTGCACATCATCACGCTGCGCGACGCGTCGTCAGCCCTGGAGGCTCAGTTCGTGCCGGACGCCGGCATGATCGGCGTCTCGCTGACCGATTCGGGAACCGAACTGCTCGGACAGCGTCGCGGGCTGGACGCCTACGTGGCCAACGGCAAGACGATGGGCATTCCCCTTTTGTATCCATGGGCAAATCGACTGGGCGCCGATACGTATACGGCGGAGGGTAGAACGGTCACGCTGACAGCCGGCCGGCATGGCGTGCGGGCCGACCCCAACGGGCTCCCGATCCACGGCGTGCTCGCCGCCTATCCGGGCTGGCGGGTGACGCATGAGTCGGCCGCCGAACTGACCGCCGAAGTCGACTTCGGCGATGAGGATTTGCTGGCCAGCTTTCCGTTTCCGCATCGGCTGGCGCTGACGGTCCGGCTCTCGGAACGGGTATTGACGGTGCGCACCGCGGTGACCCCGACCAGCGATCAGCCGGTGCCGCTGTGTTTCGGCTTTCATCCCTATCTGCGGCTGCCCGGCGTGCCGCGCCAGCAGTGGATCATCGAGACACCGCCGATGCGCCACCTGCAGCTCGACGGGCGGGGACTGCCGACCGGCGAGGCAATACACGAAGACGCCGCCACAGAACCGTTGACCGACAAGACCTTTGACGACGGCTACGACGAGGTTGCCGAAGGCGCGGTGTTCGCGTTGTCCGGCGGCGACCGCCGCATCGAGGTGCACTTCGAGCAGGGCTATCCGGCGGCGCAGATCTTCGCGCCGGCCGGCGAGGACGTGGTGTGCTTCGAACCGATGACCGCCCCTACAGATGCGCTGCGGCGCGGCGGTTACCGGTCCGCGCAACCGGGCGACTGGGGAGTCGCCCAGTTCTCGATCCGAGTCGGCTGACCACCGCTGCCAAGCAGCAGAGGATCAGCGTCGCGGTCGCCGGGGTTGCCAGACCACCACGGCGGTGCTCTTGGGCACCACAGCGAGGTCGCGGCGCTGGTTGGCCCGCAGCACCTCGATCTCGGCAGCCATCTCCTGCAACCGAGACTGCAACGCCGCGACCTGGTTGGTCAATTCGATAATGCGTTTTATACCAGCCAGATTGACGCCCTCGTCCTGAGACAGCCGCTGCACTTCGCGAAGCAGATCCACGTCATGCTGCGAATAGCGCCGCCCACCGCCGGAACTACGGACAGGGCTGACCAGCCCGAGCCGGTCATAGGTACGCAGCGTCTGCGCGTGCATTCCGGCCAGCTCGGCGGCCACCGAGATCAAGAAAGTGCGGGCGTCCTTTTCATTCTGGTTCTCGCCCATCAGCGATTACCTGCCCATCCTGCCCGCGGGTCGAAGCCGCTGGACCGCTCGGCGACGGCATAAGCTTCCAACGCCTCTTTGGCCGCGCCTTCCAGGCTCGGTGGGACTGCGACTTTGACCGTCACCAGCAGGTCACCCTGGCCGCCGGACCGCTTGGCTACGCCGCGGCCGCGCACCCGCAAAATCCTACCGTCGGTCGTTCCCTTGGGTACCCTGACGCCGACCTTACCGTCCAGCGTCGGCACTGAAAGTGTTGTGCCCAGCGCTAGTTCGGAGAAGCTGACCGGGACGGTGACGGTGAGGTCATCGCCGTCTCGCGCAAACACCTTGTCCGGCCGCACCTGGACGGTGACATACAGGTCTCCGGACGGAGCACCGCGCAATCCGGCCTCACCCTGCCCGGCCAGCCGGATCCGCTGCCCGTCCTCGACGCCGGGTGGAATCCGGACGTTGATGGTGCGGGTGCGAGTGGTGACACCGGTTCCCTTGCACTCATCGCAGGGGTGCTCGATGATCGATCCGGTTCCACGGCAGTCGGTGCACGGCTCAGAGAAGCCGAAAGCGCCTTGGTTACGGTTGATTACGCCCGAGCCGTTACACGTCGGGCAGACCTTCGGGCTGGTGCCCGGCCTGGCTCCGCTGCCGTGACAGTTGGTGCACGGCGCCGGGCTGGTCAGCCGAAGCGGCATGGCCACGCCTTTGGTGGCCTCCAAGAAGCTCAGCTCGGCCTCGGTCTCCAAGTCGTTGCCGCGGCGAGGGCGGCTGGGACGTGGTGCAGCGCCACGATTGCCGAACAGGCCGCCGAACAGGTCGCCGATGTTGGCGCCGCCACTGCGGCCGGCGGCGTCGAACAAGTCGTTGAGGTTGAACTCGGCGCCGTCGCCGCCCGCGCCGAAGCCACCGGTGAAGTCGCCGCCGTTGGATCGGCGACCGAAGCCGCCGCCGGCGAAGAGCCGACGGGTCTCGTCGTATTCCTTGCGCTTGGCTGGATCGGTCAGCACTTCCTTGGCTTCGGAGACGGCCTTGTACCGGTCTTCGGCGGCCGTGTTGTCCGGGTTGCGATCAGGATGGTTCTCAGCGAGCAGCTTGCGTGCCACCCGCTTGATCTCGTCTTGGCCGGCGTCGGGAGCGACGCCCAGCTCCTTATAGAAGTCCTTCTCGACCCACTCGCGTTGAGCCATACCGCGTCACCCCCTCTCTGCCTTCCGTTAGCTTCCTTCGGTCGCCTGTGCCCTGTCCGAACCGGCGGTTAGTTCTGCGACGGTTCTGATTCTGCGTGCTGCTCACCCTCGTCCGCGTGATTATCAACGGTGTCGGTATCGGTTTCGGAGTGATCCGCGACGGTGTCCACCACGCCGACGAGCGCGTGCCGCAGCACCTGGTCACCGAATTTGTATCCCTGCCGCATGACGGTGCCGATCACCGGCTTGGAGCCGTCTGCGCCATCGCCCTCGTGCTGCACGGCCTCGTGCAGAGCCGGGTCGAAATCGTCGCCCTCGGCCCCGAAGGCCGCCAACCCGATTCCGGTCAACGCGCCGAACAACTTGTCCGCCACCGACTTCAGCGGACTCGACTCCAGGTCTCCGTGGCTGCGTGCGCGCTCGAGATCGTCGAGTACGCCCAGCAGTTGGCTGATCACACCGGCTTTCGCGCGCTCCGCGGTTGCCTCCTGATCGCGCAGCGCCCGCTTGCGGTAGTTGGCGAAGTCGGCCTGTACCCGCTGCAGATCGGCAGTCAGCTCGGCAACCTTGTCGGCGCTGGCTGTATCTGTCGCGGCCTCCGGTGCCGCCCCGCTGGGGGCGGCACCAGATGCCACATGACGTACTTCGCCGGTCTCAGGATCAATCCGCCGCTTATCGGTAACCGTTACCGGCTCGTGCGGGTTGCCTTCGCTCACTGGCCCTCCTGGTCATCCTCGACGACCTCGGCATCGACAACGTCGTCGGCGCCACCCGGACTGGACCCGCCACCTTCGGCGCCTTGCTCAGCCTGGGTGGCCTCGTAGATGGCCTGACCAAGGGCCTGAGATTCCTGACCCAGCTTCTCCATCGCGGACTTGATGGCGCCGATGTCGGTGCCGCCCAACGCCGTCTTGGCTTCCGCCACCGCGGCGTCCACCTTGTTCAGCGTGTCCTCTGGCACCTTCGAACCACCTTCGGCCGTGCGCTGCTCGGCGACGAATTTCTCCGTCTGGTAGACCAGCGTCTCGGCCTGGTTGCGGACATCGGCCTCCTCGCGACGCTTGCGGTCTTCATCCGCGTGCGCCTCGGCGTCCTTGATCATCCGGTCGATCTCCTCCTTGGAGAGACCGGAGCCTTCCTGGATCTTGATCGTGTTCTCCTTGCCGGTGCCTTTGTCCTTGGCCGTGACGTGCACGATGCCATTGGCGTCGATGTCGAAGGTGACCTCGATCTGCGGCACGCCGCGTGGGGCCGGTGGGATGCCGGTCAACTCGAAGGAGCCGAGCAGCTTGTTGTGCGAGGCGATTTCGCGCTCACCCTGGAAGACCTGAATCTGCACCGACGGCTGGTTGTCGTCGGCGGTGGTGAAGGTCTCCGACCGCTTGGTCGGGATCGTGGTGTTGCGCTCGATCAGCTTGGTCATCACGCCACCCTTGGTCTCGATACCGAGACTCAACGGCGTAACATCAAGCAGCAAAACATCTTTCACCTCACCCTTGAGCACACCGGCCTGCAGCGCCGCGCCAACGGCCACCACCTCGTCGGGGTTGACGCCCTTGTTGGGCTCCTGGCCGCCGGTGAGCTCCTTGACCAGCTCGGTCACTGCGGGCATACGGGTGGAACCACCCACCAGCACCACGTGGTCGATCTCCGACACCGCGATACCGGCGTCCTTGATCACCGACTGGAACGGCTGACGGGTGCGGTCCAATAGATCTTGGGTGATCTTCTGGAATTCCGCGCGGGTCAGCTGCTCGTCGAGGAACAGTGGGTTCTTGTCCGCGTCGACGGTGATGTAGGGCAGGTTGATCGAGGTGCCCTGGCTGGAGCTCAGCTCGATCTTGGCCTTCTCGGCCGCTTCCCGCAGCCGCTGCATGGCCATCTTGTCCTTGGTCAGGTCGATGCCGCTGGTGCCCTTGAACTTCTCCACCAACCAGTCGACGACGCGCTGATCCCAGTCGTCGCCCCCGAGGTGGTTGTCACCGGAGGTCGCACGGACCTCCACGACGCCGTCGCCGATCTCCAGCAGGGACACGTCGAAGGTGCCGCCACCGAGGTCGAAGACCAAGATGGTTTGTTCCTTCTCACCCTTGTCCAGGCCGTAAGCCAGTGCGGCCGCGGTGGGTTCGTTGACGATGCGCAGCACGTTCAAGCCGGCGATTTGACCGGCTTCCTTGGTCGCCTGACGCTGGGCGTCGTTGAAGTAGGCCGGCACGGTGATCACCGCGTCGGTGATGTCCTCACCGAGGTAGCTCTCCGCGTCGCGCTTCAGCTTCTGCAGGACGCGGGCGCTGATCTCCTGCGCGGTGTAGTTCTTGTCGTCGATCTCCACCGACCAATCGGTGCCGATATGCCGCTTCACCGAACGAATGGTCCGGTCGACGTTGGTCACCGCCTGGTTTTTGGCGGGCTGGCCGACCAGCACTTCGCCGTTGCGCGCAAACGCCACGACGGATGGGGTCGTCCGTGCGCCCTCGGAGTTGGCGACGACGACGGGGTCGCCACCCTCGAGTACTGCGACGACTGAGTTGGTGGTCCCGAGGTCGATACCGACCGCACGAGCCATGGTGAATCCTCCCTGATAATCGAGCTTTGTATGCACTACGCTACTGAGTGAACTACGCTCAAGACTGCCTGTGCCAACGTGCCGCTGTCAAGCCGATGTTGAGTCGAGTCCACTCAAGTTTGTCATAGAGCCCAACGAGGGTGTCCAAGAGTTTGTTCCCTAACAGTTGAGGCGTACATCACGTCGTGGGATAGTTCTGCAACCAGTCACTCAAGCGGACGTGCCCGGCGCCGCAGCGATGCACCACGACGATAGGAACTCGATGCCTCCGCTGCCAACCACGCCCGGACCTGCTGCCGGCGAAAGCGCATTGGTCGCCCGTGAAGACGAGGGCTATCAACACGATCTGCGACCCCGCCAGATACAGATGATCGCGATCGGCGGCGCCATCGGAACCGGCTTGTTCCTGGGCGCGGGCGGCCGACTGGCGTCGGCGGGACCCGGCTTGTTCCTGGTCTACGGGGTCTGCGGCATTTTCGTGTTCCTGATCCTGCGCGCGCTGGGCGAACTGGTGCTGCGCCGCCCGTCGTCGGGCTCGTTTGTGTCTTATGCGCGCGAGTTCTTCGGCGAGAAAGTGGCTTTCATCGCGGGCTGGATGTATTTCCTGAACTGGGCGATGGCCGCCATCGTGGACTCCACCGCGATCGCAAACTACTTCCATTACTGGGCAGCTGTGCAGGCGATACCGCAGTGGGCCATCGCGCTGGTCGCGCTGGTGGCCGTGGTGTCGTTGAACATGATCTCGGTGAAGGCCTTCGGCGAGCTGGAGTTCTGGGCCGCGTTGATCAAGGTAGTTGCGCTGACGACGTTTTTGGTCGTCGGAGTCGTCTTCCTGGTCGGGCGTTTCAAAGTCGACGGTCACACCACGGGGCCGAGCCTGTGGGCCCACCATGGCGGGTTCTTCCCCACCGGTCTATTGCCGGTGGTGCTGGTCACCTCCGGGGTGGTGTTCGCCTACGCCGGGGTCGAGCTGGTGGGAACCGCTGCCGGAGAAACCGCCGAGCCGGAGAAGATCATGCCGCGGGCGATCAATTCAGTGGTTTTTCGTATTGCGATCTTCTACGTCGGATCTGTTGCGCTGCTGGCGTTGCTGTTGCCGTACGTGGCCTACCAACACAACCAGAGCCCGTTCGTCACGTTCTTCTCGAAAGTCGGCTTCGGCGGTGCCGGCAGCCTGATGAACGTGGTGGTGCTCACCGCCGCGTTCTCCAGCCTGAACGCCGGACTGTATTC
>Ga0302326_10011522_pt1 | contig 19026 bp, 18 predicted proteins | sample Palsa_T0_3_FD_202264 | JGI IMG/M metagenome (GOLD analysis project Ga0302326, IMG submission 202264) | Peat permafrost microbial communities from Stordalen Mire near Abisko, Sweden - Palsa_T0_3 | ecosystem: Environmental > Terrestrial > Soil > Palsa > Peat permafrost | place: Sweden: Abisko...
GCACCGACACAGTACGTGTCAGTAGCCCTGGCTCTTTCGCCAATCGAGAAGTTCCACGCCAACATCGGCTACCGAATAAGCTCGGTCAACGGCAGCCGCTTTTTCAATGATCCTCGCGATGTGAACGGATCACTGGTCTCTACCTACCAGACGCCTTTTCTGAATCTTTCCTATGCGATGCGAAAGAATCTGATCTGGAAGGGCGAGTATGACTACTTCGGCTACGGTGAGGGCGGTCCTTCGGGAGCACAGTATTGCAATTCCTCCAGCACGCTTCCGCAGCCGACTATGCCGGCTCCTGTCGTGCCTTGCAGCACGCTGCCAAATACTGCCATCAGCGGCCCGGCCTACGGGTTCACTGCTCCTCGGAACTTCCACGCAAACAACCTAACCATTGGAGTGCATTACGCATTCTGATTCCCGATCGATATCGTCATCCAACTCTCCTTTTCCCGAAGAGTGAGCAATTTTGAACAGTCGTGGCAGGAGAACGGTCGTAAGTTATTTGTCTTTAGCCAAATATGACCGTGCCAGCAGAAATCGAAGGGAACGTGAATATGAAAACGACGAGGATACAACTGTTTGCCGCGGTGACGGCGGTCGCCGTCATGTTTCTTCTCTCGCTGTCGGCGCACGCGCAAAGCGCGTCGGAAACACTCTACAAAGGAAAATGTGCCGCGTGCCACGGAACTGACGGAACCGGTTCAGCGATGGGGACGAAGATGGGCGCTCACGATTTTACTTCTGCCGCCGTGCAGCGAATGTCGGACGCGGAACTCACGGACACCATCACGAATGGCAAGAACAAAATGCCTAAGTACGGATCATCTCTGAAGCCGGACGACATTAAGGGACTGGTCGCCTACATCCGGACTCTCAAGAAATAGCGCGCGGTCAGCGTGGCGAAAAGGTCTGCCTCCAAGTCGAGAGCGTGATCGCAGCACCGAATAGAAGCTACCAGGTAGCCGGTCCATGAACCTGCGAGAACGAACCCGAGGCTGGTTGCAGCCGATCTACTTTCTGGGCCAGAACACTGTCACACTTGCGGGCGCCGTAATTACTACCAGCACGGCGCTTACGACGGTCGCCTTCTGGTTCTACGAGATATTCTTACCCGGCCCGCCGCATCCTTATATTGGCATCCTGTTCTTTCTGATCTTCCCCGGAATCTTCATCCTCGGCCTGCTTCTTATCCTAGTTGGCATTTTGCTGAGGCTGCGGAGTCTGCGCGCTAGCGGGAAGCTGCCGAAGACGTTCCCTGCCATCGATCTGCACCTTCCGGTGGTGCGGCGGACCTTTGGGTGGGTGGCGCTGGCGACCGGCATCAATCTCCTGATCGTTGGGACCGCATCGTACCGTGGCGTGCAATACATGGAAACGCAGAATTTCTGTGGTGCAACTTGTCACGTCGTCATGCGACCCGAATACACGGCCTATCAAAATTCCCCGCATTCGCGGGTGGACTGTGTAGCCTGCCACATTGGACCCGGCGCAACCTGGTTCGTTCGGTCCAAACTGTCCGGATTGAAACAAGTCTATGCCGTAGCGTTTCACACCTATCCACGCCCCATTCCATCGCCGGTACAGGACCTTCGCCCGGCGCAAGCCACCTGTGAGCAGTGCCACTGGCCGCAACGTTTTACCGGCGACAAATTCCTGGTGAACACGAGCTACAAGGACGACGAGAAAAACACACCGCAGACCGACGTGTTCCTGATGAAAGTGGGCGGACGCACCTGGCAAGGGTCCCTTGGGATTCACGGTCATCACCTCGCCGACGGTGTCCGCATCCGTTACATCTCAACCGACGCCGAGCGGCAGACCATTCCCGTCGTGGATTACACCGACGATAAGGGCAAAACCACCGAATTCGTTTCGACCGATGCGAAGCCAACCAAAGAAGAATTGGAAAAGGGCGATCACCGTGTGATGGATTGCGTGGATTGCCACAACCGCCCCACGCATACCTTCGATCTACCGGAAAACGGGGTGGACAAGCAAATGTCGATCGGCCGAATTCCCGCGGATCTTCCCTATATCAAGAAGAAGGCGGTCGAAGTCCTCAAGGTGAATTACACCAGTCGCGAAGTGGCGCGGCAGAGCATCACTGGTGAAATAACCCGGTTTTATCAGACGAATTACCCTGAAATCGATCGCGCGCGGCGCAGTGACGTGGAGCAAGCAGGCCAGGAAGTGGCGAATATCTACCTGCGCAACATCTTCCCTGACATGAACCTGACTTGGGGGACACACCCAAATAACCTTGGGCATAACGACTCGCCGGGATGCTTCCGCTGCCACGATGGCAACCACACCAGCGCCGATGGCCAGACGATCACCAATGACTGCTCGGCGTGTCATCAGATCCTGGCTTCGGGCGAAGAACATCCCAAGATCCTGAGTGACTTGGGATTGAAATAGGGCTGACATGTTAAAGGACCTAACATTAAACCCGCTTGTGGTTTCTGCCAGAGCTCTCGATGCGCTGGGGACAATCGACGAGCGCCTGACGCGGTGTGGCATCACCCGCCGTGCCTTCGTGCAGTTCTGTTCCTCTCTCATGATCGCTGCGCCATTTGGCTTGGCTATCACGGACAAGAAAACTCCGGAAGAAGTGGCCGCGGGACTCGGAAAAGTGATTCGACCGCCCGTAATCTGGCTGGCGTTTCAAGACTGCACGGGCTGCACTGAGACACTTCTCCGCACCTCGCACCCAGACTTGGGCGATCTGATCATGAATGTCATCTCGCTCGAATATCACGAAACGCTGATGGCGGGCTCGGGCCTGCAGGCCCAGCAAGCTCTTGCGGAGGCCGTGAAGAAATATTCCGGCAAGTACATCTGCGTAGTCGAGGGCTCGATTCCTACACGGGATAAGGGCGTCTACATGAAACTAGCCGGTAGGCCCGCCATGGATGTGCTCGCCGATGTCGGTGGTAAGGCCGCCGCAATTATTGCGATCGGCTCCTGCGCAGCGTGGGGAGGCATTCCGTCTGCCGATCCCGATCCTACTGGCGCAGTCGGCGTGGTAGATCTACTGCCCAATCAGACGATCGTCAATCTGCCTGGTTGCCCGCCGAATCCGTACACTCTGCTTGGGGTGGTTCTGCAATTTGCCGACTCTGGAACACTGCCGGAGATGGATCAGGAAAGGCGACCGAAATTCGCCTACGATCGTGACATTCATGAGCATTGCCCGCGCCGGGCACACTTTGATGCCGGAAATTTCGTCAAGCAATTCGGCGACTACGGCCACCGCGAAGGCTGGTGCCTCTACGAAATGGGATGCAAGGGGCCTGACACTCACGCAGGATGCTCGACGCGACATTTCAATGAGATCCCTGACGTTTGGCCGATCGGAATCGGAGCGCCCTGCATTGGATGCACCGAAAAAAGCATTGCGTTCCGCGTTCCGATGTTCAAGGTCGTGCAAATTCATACGCTGGCCGCACCGCCAACGGCTTACGCGCCTATCAGTGCGCCCCAGGGCATAGTCAGTCCGCTGGCAACGGGCTTGGTCGGGCTTGCGGTAGGCGCGCTTGCGGGCGCGGGCTATGTGGCCTCGCGCAAGTTCTCCAACGTGAAGAACGATGAGAACGTACCGGGTTCTACTCTGCCGGGTAGCACAAAGACGCCCGACCGGGGACCCGACGAAAGCTCCGACGAAAACCCGAAGAGGTCAGAATGAACAGCGCGGTAACTCCTCCTCAAATTAATCGTCGTCAGGTGCTGTTTGGAATCGTTGGGCTTGGAGGAACGATCACGGGCTTGGCCGTAAACGCTGCGGGAAGTCAGCACCCGGAACACCCTGTGGCTGCACCCGATGCGGTCTCCATGCTCTACGACAACACCATCTGCACTGGGTGCAAAGCCTGCATGCCAGCGTGCAACGAAGCCAACGGCCTGCCCCCCGACACGGTGCTCTCCGGGGGCATTTGGGACCTACCGGCGGATCTCAACTCGAAGACCAAAAACATTATCAAGCTCTATCAGGAGCCAGATGGGGCTGGCTTTTCTTACGTTAAGCGGCAGTGCATGCATTGCCTCGATCCCGCCTGCGTGACCGGCTGCCCGTTTGGGTCATTAAAAAAAGCAGACTGGGGTGCGGTTACATGGAATAGTTCCCTCTGCATTGGTTGCCGCTATTGTGAGGTGGCCTGCCCCTTCGATGTGCCCAAGTTCGAGTGGGACCACTTCGATCCGAAGATCGTAAAATGCGAGTTCTGCTACGATCGCTTGCACAATAACCAGCAACCAGCCTGCACCGCCGTCTGTCCCACGGGAGCAGTCATCTTCGGCAAACGGACCGAACTCCTGGCCAAGGCGAAGGATCGCATCGCCGCCGTGCCGGACAAGTACTTCGAAAACCGGGTCTACGGAGAGCATGAAGCGGGAGGAACGCAGGTTCTTTATTTGTCCAACGTCTCCTTCCAGAAGATCGGGCTCCCCAAACTCGGCTCAACTTCGCTGGGTTACTACGCCACCAAAGTGACGTCCGTTATCTACAAGTGGCTCTCGGGGCCAATTCTCGTCGCTGGGCTACTCGGCATAGTAATCAAGAAGAACTGGAATCGCCACGAGGAAGAGAGTGCCGAGCTAGAGAAAGAAACCGGACTTCGCGGACAACTATGAGCCAGCTCGCTATGACAAAGCACGATACAACCGGGTCCAGGCTGATCAACCACTGGCAGCGCGGCGTGCCCGTGTATCGCGAGCCGGTAATAACACCGACGTTGCTTTTCTTTGCAGCGTTGGCCGCACTTGGACTTGTGCTGGCGGCAGTGCGGTTCTTCTCTCCGCTGGGACCCTTCTCCGGCATGAATGATGCATATGCCTGGGGTATCTGGAAGACCTTTAACGTAATGACCCTGACTGCTCTCGGTTCCGGGCCGCTGGCGGTTGGCATCGCGGCATGGGTCTTCAACCGGCGAAAATTGCACGTGGTCATGCGGACCGCCCTGGTATCGGGGTTTCTTTTTTACTCTACGGGACTTCTCGCGCTCGGGTTCGACGTAGGCCGTCCCTGGAATTTCTATAGCGCGCTGCTCCCGTGGCGATGGAATGCCGAGTCGGCGATGCTCGAGATTTCTATCTGCATGCCGCTCTATTGCGCCGTATTCCTTTTCTTTGAAAACATTCCGTTGCTTTTGGAACGCTTCTACTACACAGGCGGCGACACGACTCAGTCGATACTGCGCGCCATCGCGCCTTTCTTGCGCCGGATCTATCCTTTCGTCATTGTCGGGGCCTACGTTCTGCCGCTCATGCATCAGTCTTCTTTAGGAGGGCTGCTCCTGCTGGCTGGGCCCAAGATCAATCCGCTTTGGCAGACGCCGTTCCTGCCGTTGCTCTACTTGTTGGCTGCCGGTTTGTGCGGGCTGGGTTTCGTGACTTTTCTGCTGCTGATTGCCAGTCTTCGCTATTCGCGGCCGCTCGACGTGGGAGTGTTGATGGAGTTGGGTAACCTCTTGTCCTGCGCATGTTTTCTTTTTCTGGCCGTTCGCGCCGGAGATCTTATCTGGCGAGGACAGGTCCGCGCCGCCTTCGCGTTCGATAAGATGAGCATCCTCTTTCTAGCAGAGACCGCGCTCATCCTAATTCCAGCCGTCGCACTTCGGAGCAAAGCCGTACGCCAAACGCCGCGAGCCGTGCTCAAGATGGCTACCCTCGCATGTTTAGGCGGAGGGTTTTATCGTTTCGTTCCTACCACGATCGCGTTTACGCCGGCTCACCGAGCGATCTATTTTCCCTCTTTGCCCGAAGTGGTGATGAGCGTCGGATATATCTCCCTGGGGATCGTAGCGTTTGGGCTGGCGGTGAAATACTTCGCCGTGCTGCCAGGAGCGATTGAGGACTGGAATCAGATGTCCAGGCTTGTGCATTGGCGCCACCCGGCTACAAAATCGGAACAAGGAGGAACAGGATGGCCCGAATCTCTATCGATCCGATAACTCGTATCGAAGGCCACTTGCGTATCGATGTTGAGGTCGATGGCGGCGCCGTACAAAAGGCATGGGCAAGCTGTACGATGTGGCGCGGGCTGGAGACGATTCTACGCGGACGCGACGCCCGTGAAGGCTGGGTATTCGCTCAGCGTTTTTGCGGAGTTTGCACCACGGTCCACGCAATCGCCTCGGTGCGCGCCGTAGAAGACGCGCTGCAACTAGAGATTCCTGCGAATGCGCAGTACATCCGCAACCTGATTCTAATCGCTCACGCGCTGCACGACCATATTGTGCATTTTTATCATTTATCCGCGCTCGATTGGGTGGACATCACGACCATTCCAAACGCAGACGCAGCACGCGCAGCTTCTATCGCGGACGGCGTCAGCAATTGGCCGGGAAATTCCCATCGTGAGCTGGATGCGGTTCAGAATAAGGTTAAGGGGTTGATTGGCAGCGGCCAACTCGGGATTTTCTCTCATGGTTATTGGGGCCATCCGGCAATGCGCTTGAGCCCGGAGCTGAATTTGATTCTGTTTGCCCACTATTTGCAGGCTCTGGAATTTCAACGCAAATCCTGTCAGGTTGTCGGTATTCTGGGAGGGAAAACACCGCACATCCAAAACCTGGCTGTCGGCGGCGTGATGAACGCGATTAACCTGAACAGCCTGGCGACTTTTAACATGGACCGTCTCGGGATGTTGCAATCCCTGCTTCAGGAATTAATCCCGTTCGTGCAACAGGCGTATTTGGTGGATGCCTGCCTGCTCGCCGCCTCCTATCCCGAGTGGTTCCGCTATGGACGCGGCGTCGCGAACTACTTTTCCGTTCCGGATCTCCCCTTGGACGCAAAGGCCACGCAGTTCGATCTTCCCGGTGGCGTCATCATGAATGGGAATCTCGGCGGCATGCAGCCGATTCGGAGTTGGCGTGACGACCCCTTCCGAGCCGCGGTTGTCGAAGATGTCACGCACGCGTGGTACCAAGGCAAAGAGCCGCTACCACCCTGGAAAGGCAAGACTGAACCCGACTACACCGACTTCCACGAAGAGGCAAAGTACACGTGGGTGAAAGCGCCACGTTACAACGGTCATCCGATGCAGGTCGGTCCTTTGGCGAATGTTCTCGTCGGCTGTGCTTCCGGCCATCCACTTACGCGCAAATGGACGGACATGGCTTTCAAGACGGTTTCCTCGGTACCTGGTTCGTCTGGATCCGGCCTAAACCTAATGCCAGAGAATCTGCAATCAACCATGGGACGTTATCTTGCCCGCGCGATCCGCTCCGCCATGCTTTCCGACCTCGCACTGAAGCACTGGCAATTGCTGACTGACAACATTCTCAAAGGCGACGACACGACCTACAATCCTCCACAATTTCCGCCGCACGAAATCATGGGCATGGGAATGCATGAAGCGCCTCGCGGCGCGCTTTCCCACTGGGTTGTCATTGAGAAAGGTGCTTTTACCAACTACCAGGCGGTTGTACCAACCACTTGGAACGCCAGTCCCCGCGACCAGAAAGGCATTCCCGGGCCGTACGAGACCGCGCTCATTGCAAATCCGGTGGTGGATCCAGAGAAGCCACTGGAAGTGCTTCGCACCGTGCACTCTTTCGATCCGTGCATGGCGTGCGCATGTCACACCCTGGATACGACCGGCCGCGAAATTGCGCGAGTGAAAGTTTTATGAACGTAGGTCTTATGAACACAAACGCCAGCCGGAGTCAATCGCGAATCTCCGTTGTGGGCATAGGAAACGTTCTTCTTGGCGATGACGGCTTTGGCCCGCTGGCCGTTGAAATGTTTCGTTGCTTATACGAGTGCGACTCGAATGTTGAGATTCTCGATCTCGGCACACCTGGACTCGACCTTGCGCCGTATTTGTACGACACAGATCTGGTTGTGATCGCCGATGCCGTTCATGCGCAAGAGGGAGAAGAGCCGGGAACGTTGTGCGTGTACTGCGAAGACGATCTTGGATCTTCCCATGCTCAGCTTCGCCTCACATCCCATGACCCCGGAGTTCAGGAGTCCCTGGCGCAGTTGAGGCTGGCCGGCCATGGCCCGTCTGAAGTCATCGTCGTCGGCGTCGTTCCCGAGTCTTGCGCGCTCGGAAAAGGCATCAGTGTCTCGGTGTTAAACACAAGTTTGACTGCGGTTGATACCATCGCTCGCTTGCTGGCGGAGCGCTCCATTGATTGCCGAAGGCGTCACGCTCCGGTCCCGCGAAATCTCTGGTGGCTGACCGGTTCGGCCTGAGTTTGTCGCATCGTTATGAATATTGTTCTACGCGGGGGAATCGGCCTGCACGAAATCTCAATCGCGCAAAGCATCATCGAAATCGCGGAGGCAAAAGCTCGCGAACAGAATTCTCGGTGCGTCCAGGTGATCAAGATACGACTCGGGGATTTTACGACGATCGTCCGGGAGGCACTCGAATTCGCGTTCGAAATCGCTCGCCGGGAAACTCTGGCCGAAAATGCGAGGTTGGAGATTGAAAGGGTCCCGATGGTCGTGCAGTGCGTGGCGTGCGGATCGGTGACTGATCCGGTGCGGGAAGTGTGCCTGATCTGTCCGCATTGCGGACTGCCGCTGAAAGTCATTTCAGGCGAGGAACTCCAGGTGGAATATATCGAAATCGAATCAGAAGCTGAGAGGGTCTGATGGATCGCGTATCGGTTCAAACCAACGTGCTGAAGGCCAACCAGGAACTCGCGGCAGAGAACCGCCGTTTGTTCGAGAGCGAGGGAACGGTGGTCATCAATCTGATGTCCGCGCCGGGAGCCGGCAAGACCTCGCTGCTCGAAGCCACCATCCCCGAGTTCCGCGGGCGCTACCAACTCGCGGTGATCGAAGGCGACCTCCAAACTGATCTCGACTCGCAGCGGATCCGAGCCTTGGGCACCCGCTCTCACCAGATCACAACCGGAACCGTCTGCCATCTTGACGCTCGAATGATTGCACGCGCCCTAGCCGACCTTCCCGTGCAAGGACTGGACCTGCTGGTGATCGAAAACGTGGGAAACCTGATCTGCCCCGCTTCTTACGATCTTGGCGAGAGCATCCGAGTTGTACTTTGCAGCGTGGCGGAAGGAGCGGAGAAGCCGAAGAAGTATCCAGTGATGTTCCACAAAGCGGATGTGGTTCTTCTGAACAAGACGGACCTGGCCGCAGCTTCGGGAGTTGATCTACGAGAGCTAAGGACCAACGTACGGGAAGTGAATCCGAAGGCCACTATCTTCGAGGTATCCTGCAGGACAGGAGTGGGACTCGATGCCTGGGTCGGTTGGCTGGAAGATGCAATCGACTCCCGCAGCGTCGCGGCCATCGCAAGGAAATAGAGGATATAAAACTGGGAACCACCGCTCCAATTCGCATCGAGCGCCTCCGCGTGGTGTTGCGCGGAGCGGTACAAGGCGTTGGGTTTCGTCCAATGGTTTATCGGCTTGCAGAGAAGCTCTGTCTCGCGGGCTGGGTGAGAAATTCGAGCGCGGGACTTGAGATCGAAGTCGAGGGCAGCTCAGAGCAACTGGACCATTTTTTGCACTTGCTCAAAGCGGAGCGGCCACAATCGGCGGTTGTAACTAGTGAAGAGGTTTCCCGAGTCGCGCCCGCCGGATTCATTTGGTTCGAGATTCTTCCGAGTGACGAAAACGCAGCCAAGTCCGCTGCTGTCTTGCCGGATCTCGCCACCTGCCCGGAATGCCTTCGTGAAATGCTCGATCCAGACGATCGGCGCTCAGGGTATGCGTTCACAAACTGCACCCTCTGCGGTCCACGCTACTCGATTCTCCTTGATATTCCCTATGATCGCCCAAAGACGACGATGCGATGTTTCGTTTTGTGTCCTGCTTGCCTCCAGGAGTATGAATCGCCACATGATCGCCGATTTCACGCCCAACCGAATGCTTGCCCCACCTGCGGCCCGCGTCTCTGGTCAGTGCCTGGGCAGGCGGAAGGTGCCAGCGCGGTTGCGCATGCGGTCGAAGCTCTGGCCCAAGGCGAAGTCGTCGCCCTCAAGGGAGTCGGCGGGTTCCATCTGTTGGTGGATGCTCGTAACCCCATTGCAGTGAAGCGTTTGCGTGAACGTAAGCACCGGGAAGAGAAACCGTTCGCGCTCCTCATGCCCTCGCTCGCGTGTGCTCGCCAATACTGCACGGTGAGTGCGGCAGAAGAAGGGATGTTGGTCTCGTCGGCGGCGCCGATTGTCTTGCTCCAGCCCCAGGGGGGAGGCGATCTCGCGCCGGAAGTGGCAAAATCTTCTCCCTATTTGGGCGTCATGCTTCCGTATTCGCCGCTGCATCACCTGCTGATGGCACAGTATCCTTTCCCCGTAGTCGCGACGAGCGGAAATCGTGCAGACGAGCCGATCGCCATTGAGAACGAGGAGGCTTGCGAGCGTCTGAAGGATATCGCCGATGTTTTCGTTCTGCACGACCGTCCGATTGCGCGTTCCTGCGATGATTCTGTTGTGCGTATCTCTGGCGGCAGTCCGCAAATTCTCCGCCGCGCCCGTGGATACGCTCCTCTGCCGGTGGTTACGCCGCACGACCTGCCGCGAGTGCTGGCAGTTGGCGGACACTTGAAGAACACAGTTGCCATCGCCCTGGGCAGGCAAGTTTTCTTGAGCCAACACATGGGAGATCTCGACACGGTCGAGTCGCGACAGGCGTTCGAGCGTGCGATTGAAGACCTCTGCCGACTGTATCGGTTCGATCCAGATTTGGTCGCCTGTGATCTTCATCCAGACTACGCATCGACACAGTGGGCCCTGGCCTCGGGCCTACCGATCGTCCAGGTACAACATCACTACGCACACGTAGCCGCCTGTGCTGCTGAGAATGGGATCGAGACCAACTATCTGGGCGTGGCGTGGGATGGAACGGGCTTTGGCCTGGACGGAACCATCTGGGGCAGCGAGTTTTTTGTGGCGAGCCCCAGCGGGTTCGAGCGCATCGCGCATCTCCGGTCGTTTCGTCTTCCGGGTGGCGAAGCGGCAATTCGCGACTGTTCGCGTTCGGCAGCCAGCATGGTTTGGGAAACCTTTGGTCCCGGCGGCGCGGGCATCGCTTTCGACGTTAACATCCGCGTCATGCTGGAAGGCAGAATCAACTCTCCTCAGTCATCAAGCATTGGACGATTGTTCGATGCCGTGGCTTATCTGACCGGGGTGGCCGATCAAAATCGTTTCGAAGGACAGGCAGCAATGCGCCTGGAGAGCGCCATCGGAAGCATCCGCACGAACGAAAGCTACGAGATCGAAAATCAAAACGGCATCGGTGATTGGGCCCCCCTGATCGAGGCTCTCCTGTCGGATCGGAAAGCGGATCTCGACCTCGGCCGCATCGCCACGAAGTTCCACAACGCGCTCGCCAATTGGATTGGCGCAGTGGCGGATACGACAGACGTGCGGGATGTTGTCCTGAGTGGAGGCGTTTTTCAGAATGCGTACCTGACCGCGCGGGCCAGCGCGCTGCTCGAAGAGCATGGCTTCCGCGTGTTCACTCATCATCAAGTACCGGCGAATGATGGCGGAATTTCGCTCGGCCAAGCTGTTCTCGCTGGAGCGTTCGAAAGTTGAGGTGATGACATGTGTCTGGCGGTCCCCGGAAAAATTGCGAGTATTGTTGAGGAGGAGAACTTTGGCTTGCGCCGTGGCAAGGTGGATTTTGCCGGCATCCGCAAGGAAGTCTGCTTGGACTACACACCCGAGGCTCGTGTGGGAGATTACGTCCTGGTTCACGTTGGCTTCGCCCTGACCGTTGTCGATGAACAGGAGGCAAAGCGGGTTTTCGAAGCGCTGCGACAACTTGATCAACTTGAAGAGTTGCAACTCCAAGAGCTGCAAGTCGCGGAACTGAAAGAGAGTGCCCCATGAAGTTTCTCGACGAGTACCGCGACTACAGCGCGGTGCAGAAGATGGCGCAAACCATCCGCCGTGGCACGACCCTCCCGTGGACAATCATGGAAGTGTGCGGCGGCCAAACTTACACCATCGTCAAGACCGGGCTCCAGGACTTGCTTCCCGACAAAATCACACTCGTCCACGGGCCCGGCTGTCCGGTATGCGTTACACCGGTTGCAATGATCGACTACGCAGTCGCGATTGCGCAGCGTCCGGAAGTGATCCTCTGCTCGTTCGGCGACATGCTGCGAGTTCCCGGTTCGATGCAGAGTCTTTTTGACGCCAAAGCCTCTGGCGCAGATGTGCGCATCCTGTACTCGCCTCTTGACGCGCTGAAGGTTGCCCGTTCAAATCCGAAGCGCGAGGTTGTTTTCTTCGCGGTCGGGTTCGAGACGACGGCACCGGCCAATGCCATGGCGGCATGGGAAGCGAAACGTGAGAATATCCAAAATTTTTCGATGCTCGTATCCCACGTCCTTGTGCCGCCAGCTATGGAAGCGATCCTGAGTTCGCCGGATTGCCGGGTGCAGGCGTTTCTGGCTGCGGGCCACGTCTGCATGGTGATGGGCTTCGATGAATACCTGCCGATCAGCCAGAAATATCGCGTGCCGATTGTGGTTACAGGATTCGAACCGTTGGACCTTCTCGAAGGTGTGCGGATGGTAGTTGCCCAGCTTGAAAGCGGGCGCGCCGAAGTCGAAAATCAGTATGCACGCGCGGTGCGCCGGTCCGGCAATCGTCCAGCGCAGCATCGAATCGCCGAAGTTTTTGAAGTCACAGGGCGCGCCTGGCGCGGCATCGGCGAAATTCCGTCGAGCGGATTGCGCCTGCGTGAAGCGTACCGTCACTTCGACGCGGAATCCCGCTTCGAAGTCGAAATCGGCCACCGCGAGGAATCGAGCGAATGTATCGCGGGACTTGTATTGCAGGGGCTCCGCAAGCCGCACCAGTGTCCGGCCTTTGGGACCCGGTGCACGCCGGATCGTCCTCTTGGAGCGCCGATGGTTTCATCAGAAGGCGCGTGTGCAGCTTATTTTCATTTCGGGAGGCGGAAAGAAGATGGCAATTCTATCTTGTCCATTGCCACGGCCGGCGACTGACCGAATTTTGCTGGCGCATGGCGGCGGCGGCCGGCTTACCAATCAACTTATCGAGAGCGTATTTCTGTCCGCTTTCTCCAATCCGGTCCTGGACTCAAGACACGATGGCGCGGTACTCTCGGCGAACGGAGTCCGCCTCGCCATGACGACCGACACATACGTGGTTCACCCGCTGCTTTTTCCCGGGGGAACGATTGGAGATCTCGCGGTGAACGGCACGGTCAACGATCTTGCCATGTGCGGGGCGAGGCCGTTCGCCTTAAGCGCAGGATTCGTTCTCGAAGAAGGGCTGGCGATGGAAACGCTGCGCACGATCGTCGCCTCCATGCAGGCGGCTGCAAAAGTTGCAAATGTACCGATTGTGACCGGCGATACGAAAGTTGTGGACAAGGGCAAGGGAGACGGACTGTTCCTGAACACGACTGGAGTCGGAGTGGTAGTCGCGCCGAAGACAGTGGGCCCAGAGTCCGTTCGTGCCGGAGACGCAGTGCTCGTAAGTGGAGAACTTGGGGCGCATGGTATTGCGATTCTTTCCGTCCGAGAAGGCCTCGAATTCGAGGGGCCGGTAAGGAGCGACACTGCTCCTTTGTGGTCGGCGGTCGAGGCACTGTTCGAAGCCGGTATCGAAGTGCACTGCTTGCGTGACCTGACGCGCGGAGGACTCTCCTCAGCTCTCAATGAGATCGCTTCCGTAGCGCGGCTTCGTATCACAGTGGACGAGGTCGCGATTCCTATTTCCGACGTTGTGCGTGGCGCCTGCGAATTGTTGGGTCTCGATCCTCTCTACGTCGCGAACGAGGGGCGGTTCGTTGGATTCGTTCCCGAGAGCGAAGTGGACCATGCGCTCGAAATCTTGCGTTCACAAGCCGTTTCGGCTGGCGCTATGCGCGCAGGAACGGTACACGAAGACTCCTCCGGCATTGTCACTCTCCGCAGCCGAGTCGGATGCCATCGGGTACTCGATATGTTGTCGGGCGAACAGCTACCCAGAATTTGTTGAAGGTAGTGCGGATTTCGGACTGCCCGTCTTCATTCCATGAATTACCTTCAACAATCGGTCTCGCAACAGTCTTGTCCCGACATCCGTTAGCGATGATCCGGCGGAGCCTCCGTTGCTTGCGATGCTGTGGCAAGTGTCGGAGTCTTGGGCTGCATAAAACTGGCCACCAGGAGAGACAGAGTTCGCCGCAGGTGAGGAAGCCGCCGGTTTACGCTGCCTTTCGGTGGGATTCATCGTAATTCAAGAGCTCTCGGTTTGCGTCTTCCAGGGAAAATACAGTGACTTGCGGGGCGAATATTGAGACTATGGGCGATCTTCAGAAAGTCGTGTGCATCCTGTCGCGTCATGTTCGCCACACTTCGAATCTGCCGCTCCCCCAAAGCAGTTTGTCGTAGTCGAAGGCAGGCATCTGGTCAAGATGAATTGCATTGATTGCAACCACTCCCCCCTTGCGCAAACGTGCGAGGGCGCTGACGACAACCTTTCCGCTGGGAGCAAAGGTCGCGCGCGGTCTAGCGGCACGGGCGGCTTGTCGTCTTCTTTGCCGATCCAGGTTGCGCCCAGGGAGACAGCCAATTTTCGATGCGATTGGCCTCTGGTCACAACATAGAGTTCGCATTTCCAGGATTGCAAAATAGTAATCGCTAAACTTGCCGAGCTTCCAAAACCAAAAGCCCAACCCTCTCGCCAGGCTCAATCCCAGCCACCCGCGGGCTGCGGAAACCGATGATTCCCGCGCACAGCAAAGGGGCCACGTGAACGTCGTCCAAACCGCGAGGCAGGGGAAAGACAAAATCCGTCCGCGCGAGGACGTACTCGGCGTAGCCTCCATCCATCGTGTAGTCCGTAAAGAACAACAACGCTAAGGCAATACAACGACTTGCATGAGGCGGGCGGCCACCTAAGTCCTTGCTAGTCGGTACAAGCCAACACGTTTACGTACCGTAATCCTTACCGCGAAAAAAAACCGCTATGTGGCAGAAGCTACCGGGGTACCAACCGAATGCACTGAGGTGGCCCCGTAAGATCATCAGTTCTTGCGGCGGCGTGCGGTTCCCGAAGGCCGACCTTGCCCAAGTGCTTCTTGGGCATCGTCCCGCAGTTCGGTCACCATCGACTCCAGATGACCTTCGAGGAAGGTGCGGCCGTTCCGTCGCACGCAGCGGCCATTTGGGTCCGGATTCAGGATCTCAAAGCCAACCACTTGCAGATCTTCTAACTGCGCGTGCCGTGGTATGAGACCTGGGATCGGATCCGTTGCTGCCCGGAGGATGAGTTCAGCCCTTGCGTCCCCTGGTTCATATCCTTCGTACTGGATGTGGTAGCTTTCCGCCATCCGGCCCGTTCTAGCCAGAATGAACCAGTCTTCATCGTGGTCATCGGTCGTCACCCAATACAGGTTAACGCTGTTGCCGGGCTTGTTTGTCTTTGTCATCTATTGACCTCTGATTCATGGCCAGACCGCCTACCCTTTCGCATAGCCTTTGGAAAGCGCTGGGACGCACCACCACATCCCAGCCGCTCCCCACTCTAGCTGCCGGCCGCCAGCCTTGTCAGGGCTAAGAGAATCAATCATTGCAACGACTTCGTGGCACGGGTGGCGCTAGAAGTTGTTGATGCAAAACAGCAACTGCGGGTTAAAAGTACGGGCAGCGGAACAACTACTTTCTCATCGAATGACGGGGCGTCGCGGCGGCCGTTATTCGCCTTCGTGGAGTGTCTGTGCGAATCGGTTTCTCGCCTTGCGCTGCATTCGATCGATCTGCGCAATTGCGAGGGGTGGATTTGTTCCCCAGGTACCGATTGATTCCCCGGAACTTATTGATTCTACGATGGTCCGGAATGCAAAGAATGGCTACAAAGGCAAGTTCTTCATTCAGGTCTCATTCAGTCTCGCTGGTTCATGGCCCGAACTGGGGAAATGTCCACGATGCGCGGAACGGAATACCGCGATGCCGGGCCAAGTGCAAGAGGGGGTATAATGTGCTTGAACGTGGAGTGAGCGGAGGTGCGCCCATGGCTTCGCCTCGCGAATCCAAAGGTTCAACGAAAATCGCCGTCCCGGCGCCGATTCGACGGAAATCGCAACGCACGCGGAATTCAGCGCGTCCACGTCTGGATTCCAAGAGCAACCGGGAGTTCGACCCCCAGGCATTCCTTGCTACCATCGGCGAGGGCAGGAAGGCTTTGCTCTTTCCGAAAAAGCAAACCATCTTCTCCCAAGGAGATCCCGCAGACGCGGTATTTTACCTCCAGACCGGCAAGGTCAGACTCACCGTTGTTTCCAAAACCGGCAAGGAAGCCACCATCGGTATATTGAGCGATGGGAGTTTCTTCGGTGAAGGTTCGCTTGCAGGTCAACCTCTCCGCATGGGAGCTGCAACCGCAATGACAGATTGCGCTGTTCTGAGAATTGAGAAAAAGGCCATGGTGGACACGCTTCACCGGGAACACACCCTTTCCGATCTGTTCGTCGCGTATTTGTTGACGCGCAACATCAGGTACGAAGAGGATCTGGTTGACCAGCTTTTCAACTCCAGCGAGAAACGGCTGGCTCGTGTTCTTCTCCTGCTAGCCCACTTCGGGAAGGAGGGAAAACCCGAAGTTGCAATTCCAAAAATCAGTCAAGAAACTCTGGCAGAGATGGTGGGCACAACTCGCTCGCGGGTTAGCTTTTTCATGAACAAGTTCAGGAAGTTGGGCTTTATTCGCTACAACGGTGAGCTTGAAGTCCACAGTTCGCTTCTCAGCATTGTTCTCCACGACTAGCGGGCCGCGTCATCCCAATTGGGGACAGCGGCTATACTGTGATCCAGGGCGGGCGCACGCCCTATCCGGGCGACTCCCAAACGCGTAACATTAGGTTGAACGTTTCACGTCCAGGGGTCACGGGAATCTTGCATGGTAACGGAACGGAAATGATGGTTCCCCCACAGACGCGAGATTTGGCCCTTCGTCTTCTTGCTTACGAAGACGCTGCGGGCAAAACTTCCGAGCCGACGGAATCCGCGGCCTTTGGCGTCTGTGCGAGGTTGCGCCAGCCCCTAATTACACTCGCGGGAGTTGCCGGTTTTCGCTCTCTCCTTTCTCGTGCTCTGACGCTGGCCAGGGCGGAAGCTCCCAGTCTTAGCGCAGTACAGATCGCAGAGGATGGCTCCTTACAGGATCTAGACGGGCTTCGGCCGCAACTCCATGCTGACGAAGCTGGGGAGGCAGGAATAATTCTCATTACCCAGCTACTCGGGCTGCTGGTTCGAGTTGTTGGCGAAGCTACGACGTTGCAGCTGGTGACATCTGAAATTCTTCCAGACTTTAGGTCCCTCTCGAAGAGCGGTATACCCATGGGCTTTGAAGCGATCGTCAACGAAGTCGATGATCTCCAAGGCGTCAGTGCGCGTCTCGAGAGACTCGCGGAGCAATATCCGCCCGTCACAGAAGCGCTGAGGTCGATTTCGGGAAACGTTCTAAACACGGCGACCGTGTTGGCGATAGTGGCGGCGATTAAAAGCCCAAAGCCGAACTGAGTACAGCGTTCGCGCCTTTTGCACGGAAAAGGAAATCGTGAATCTTCCAGAATCACGACATTTGGCCGAACGCCTTCTTCTTTACGAAGCAGTTGCGGGCGAGAACTCCGAGCCTTCGGAGTCTGCGGCCTTTCGTGTCTGTGCGAAGCTGCGCCGGCCTCTGATTACACTCGCGGGAGTTGCCGGTTTCCGCTCGCTCCTTTCTCGCGCTCTGACGCTGGCCAGGGCGGAAGCTCCCAGTCTTAGCGCGGTACAGGTCGCGGCGGATGGATCCTTAAAGGGTCTAGACGAACTGGAGCCGCAGATTGGCAAGGAACAGGCGAGGGACGGAGGAGCTATTCTCGTTGCCCAGTTAATCGGGCTGCTCCTCACGTTCATTGGCGAGGGTTTAACGTTGCGACTGGTTCAAGATGTGTGGCCGGAGGCCGCCTTCAACGGTCGCGTTTCCGAGAAGGAGAGAACGCTTGAGCGGACAAGATAGAGTGATAATAAAAAAATTGCCGACCGGGGTCCCGGGCCTCGATGAAATCCTGGGCGGCGGTCTCCCGGAATTTTCTTTTAATATCATCGCGGGTGCCCCCGGAAGCGGCAAGACCACCCTGGCCCACCAAATCGTATTCGCCAACGCGACGCCCGAGCGTCCCGCGCTCTATTTCACCATCCTCGGCGAACCCGCCATCAAAATGCTGCGCTACCAGCAACAGTACACGTTCTTTGACCAGTCCAAGTTAAACACCGCTGTCCGCTTCATCAACTTGAGCCAGGTTGTGTTGGAGAAGGATCTGGACGCCGTCTTAGAGGAGATTGCGAAAGAGGTGGAGAAAGCAAGCCCCGGCGTCGTGGTGGTGGACTCGTTTCGCACCGTGGTGCGGAAGGCGCTCGGCGGCACCACCGAAGTGGACCTGCAATCTTTCATTCAGCGGTTAGCCCTGCTCCTCACCAGTTGGCAAGCCACCACGTTTCTGATCGGGGAATATGTCGAGGGTGAAATCCGAGACAATCCCGTTTTCACGGTGTCCGATGGCCTCTTTTGGCTGTACCAGGCTGCGGAGCGAAGTTCCATTGTGCGCAAACTTCAGATCGTGAAACTGCGGGGGCAGGCGTCCGTGCCCGGACTGCACACCTTCCGCATTACCCAGGCCGGGCTGCAAGCCTTTTCGCGCACTCTGGGGCTGGCCGGACTGGCAAGGAAGATCCCCAGTACTCGCCGCCTTTCCATCGGTATCGCGGAATTGGACAAGATGCTTGGGGGCGGCATTCCCGAGGGCGACAGTGTCCTGGTGGCAGGAGCTTCTGGGACGGGAAAATCGGTCTTGGCAACCCAGTTCATTGCTGAGGGCATACGCCAGGGCGATCCGGGAATTGTGGTGGTCTTTGAAGAACGGCCGCAAGAGTATGCGGAGCGGGCCAGCAGTTTTGGTCTGGATTTGAAGACGCCGCGAAAAGAGAAGAAACTCGAAATCCTCTACCTCCGTCCCCTAGACCTCTCGGTGGATGAAACCATGCACGAGATTCTCAACGAGGTCCAGAAGATTGGCGCCAAACGCCTGG
>Ga0302326_10011523_pt1 | contig 19026 bp, 17 predicted proteins | sample Palsa_T0_3_FD_202264 | JGI IMG/M metagenome (GOLD analysis project Ga0302326, IMG submission 202264) | Peat permafrost microbial communities from Stordalen Mire near Abisko, Sweden - Palsa_T0_3 | ecosystem: Environmental > Terrestrial > Soil > Palsa > Peat permafrost | place: Sweden: Abisko...
ACGGCGTGGGTGGGGACGAGCGGTGACAACCTATACACACTGTCATCACCGGGCTTGTCCCGGTGATCTCGATCTGCAGGGCACGGCGTTTTTGCCCTTCCCCTGGCTGCGCCGCCATGACCCTGCACCACCGGCGAACCGATTCCACCCTATGGGAATTATCCCCGCGCGAAAAACCGGCTATGCTCGGGCGGAACGAGGAAACATCCAACGGAGCAGCACCATGACGGCGATCAACGAGACGTTCGGACAGGGAGCGCCGGCCGGCGAACGGCTCGATTTCGTCGACATGCGGCGGCGGATCAAGGCGATCTTCATCGGCTCGGTGGGTAATCTGGTCGAATGGTACGACTTCTTCGCCTATGCCGCCTTCGCCCTCTATTTCGCCGCGGCGTTCTTCCCGAACGAAGATCCGGTGGTGCAGCAGCTCAATGCCGCCCTCCTGTTTGCGGTCGGATTCGTGGTGCGGCCGATCGGCGGCTGGCTGTTCGGGCAACTCGCCGATCAATACGGCCGGCGCATTGCGCTGATGCTGTCGGTCATGCTGATGTGCTTCGGCTCGCTGATGATCGCGGTCACCCCGACCTACGCGACGATCGGCGTCGCGGCTCCGATCGTGCTCGGCATCGCCCGCATCGTCCAGGGGCTGAGTCTCGGCGGGGAATACGGCACCAGCGCCACCTACCTGACCGAGATGGCCGACGAGCGCCACCGCGGCTTCTATTCGAGCTTCCAATACGTCACGCTCATCGGCGGCCAGTTGTGCGCGCTGATCGTGCTGCTGCTGCTCCAGAGGGTGTTCCTGACCAACGATGAGATCCGCGCCTGGGGCTGGCGCATCCCCTTCGTCATCGGTGCCGGCCTCGCCGTCATCGCCGCGGTGATGCGGCAAAACCTGCAGGAGACCGATGCCTTCGAGGCGTCGAAGAAGCTCGGCAAACGGGATTCCTCGATCCGCGCCTTGCTGAAATATCCCCGCGAGGTCCTGCTGGTGGTGGGGCTGACGGCCGGCGGCACCGCCGCCTTCTACACCTACACCACCTATATGCAGAAATTCCTCAAGCTCTCGGTGCACCTCACCGACGATCAGACCACCTTGGTCACCGCCGGTTCGCTCGTCTTTGCCATGTGCCTGCAGCCGATCTACGGCGCCATCTCCGATCGCATCGGCCGCAAGTGGCTGCTGATCGGCTTCGGCGTCACCGGCGTGCTGTTCACCATCCCGATCCTCACCACCCTGCAAGCCGCGAAGGGCCCGTTCGCGGCGTTCCTCCTGATCGCGGCGGCGTGGATGATCGTAAGCGGCTACACCTCGATCAATGCGGTGGTGAAGGCGGAGCTGTTTCCCACCAGCATCCGCGCCACCGGCGTCGGCGTACCTTATGCGCTCACGGTTTCGATCTTCGGCGGCACCGCGGATTCGGTCGCGCTGTGGTTCAAGTCGCTCGGGCACGAGACCTGGTTCTACTACTACCTGACCGGCATGATCGGGATCTCGCTCGTGGTCTACCTGTTCATGCGCGACACCAAGAAGGACTCGGCGATGCAACGCCACGCATGACGATGGCGGCGGGGCTGCGCTGCCCCCGATGCCTTCACATTGCGCCCGGCGATTTACGTCGCGGAAACTAATCCGCGGTAGCTTCGGCCCTCAATCGATCAAGGGTCGAGTTGCCGGATGTTGATGCGTACCGATCCCGCGTTTTCCGTCGAAATCCGCGATCTGAGGAAGTCCTTCGACCGCCGCCCGGCGGTCGACGGGCTCGACCTCGCGATCCGTCGCGGCGAATTCTATACGCTGCTCGGGCCCAACGGGGCCGGCAAGACCACCACCTTGCGCATGGTGGTGGGCCTGCTGCGGCCCGATGCCGGGTCGATCAGCGTCCTCGGCATCGACGCGCTGGTCGATCCCGTCGCGGCCAAGCAGGTGATGGCGTGGATTTCCGACGAGCCGATGATCTACGACAAGCTCACCCCGTTCGAATATCTCGAATTCGTCGGCGGGCTCTGGGGCATCGACGCCGCCCATGCCGAGGCGCGCGCCCGCGGCCTGATCGACTGGCTCGACCTCGGCCCCCATGCGCATCGGCGTTGCGAGGGCTTCTCCAAGGGCATGCGCCAGAAGGTGGCGCTGGCCGGCGCCCTCGTGCACGAGCCCCGGATCATCATCCTCGACGAGCCCTTCACCGGGCTCGACGCCGGCTCCGCCCGCCAGGTCAAGACCGTGCTGCGCGAGCATGTCGCCGCCGGCGGCACCGTGATCATGACCACGCACATCCTCGAAGTCGCCGAGCGCATGGCCGATCGGATCGGCGTTATCGCGCGGGGCCGGCTGATCGCGCAAGGCACGCTGGAAGAATTGCGCCGGCAGGCCGGCAACGGCAGCTCCAGCCTGGAAGACACCTTTCTCGCCCTCGTCGCCGAAGAGGCCGTCGCGGCGTGAGCCGGCCCGGCACCCTGGTCTGGTTCGCCCGGCACGAATTCCGTCTCGCCTGGCGGGACTGGCTGTCGATGGTGACGGCGGGCGGTCGCACCAGACTGCGCACCGTCGCGATCGCCCTCGTGGTCTTCGTCGCGGTCATGCATCTCATCGCCTATGGATTGGTGTCGCGCTATGCGGGGCTCGCGACCGATCCGGACAAGACGGCGCTGGTCGTCATCACCGGCAGCGCGCTGCTGGCGCTGTCGCTGATGCTGTCGCAGGCGATGGAATCGGTGACGCGCGCCTTCTACACGCGCTCCGACCTCGATCTCCTGCTGTCGTCGCCAGCGCAGGCGCCCAAGATTTTCGCGGTGCGGATCGCGACCATCGCATTGTCAGTCGTGGTGATGGCGGCGCTGCTCGCCGGACCCTTCATCGACGTGCTGGCCGCCGAGGGGGGCGCCCATTGGCTCGGCGCCTACGGCGCCGTCGTCGCGATGGGTGCGACCGCGGCGGCGCTCGCGGTCGGGCTGACCACCGCGCTGTTCCGCACCATCGGCCCGCGGCGCACGCGGTTGGTCGCCCAGATCGTCGCGGCCGTGATCGGCGCCGCCTTCGTCATCGGCCTGCAACTCGCCGCCATCGCATCGAGCGGTACGATGTCGCGCTACGCGGTGCTCGCGTCCGATCCGATCCTCGCCATAGCGCCGGATGCCGGCAGCCTCCTGTGGTGGCCGGCGCGCGCCATGCTCGGCGACGTCCTCGCGCTCGCGGCCGTGCTCGGCGCGAGCCTTCTCATGCTCGGCGTCGCGATCGTCATGGTGTCGCCGCGCTTCGCCGATTGCGCCATCGCCGCCGCCGGCGCGACCGGCAGCCAGCGGTTGCGCCCGGTCGCGGGCTTCCGCAGCGCCTCCCCGATCCAGATGCTGCGACGGAAGGAATGGGCTCTGCTGCGGCGCGACCCCTGGCTGGTGTCGCAGACCCTGATGCAGATGCTCTACCTGCTGCCGCCGGCCTTCCTGCTGTGGCGCAGTTTCGAGAGCGGCAGCAACAGCGTGGTCTTGCTGGTGCCGGTCCTGGTCATGGCAGCCGGGCAGCTGGCCGGCGGGCTCGCCTGGCTCGCCATTTCCGGCGAGGACGCGCCGGACCTGATCGCCACCGCACCGCTTACGGCTCGCCAGGTGGTGCGCGCCAAGATCGAGGCGGTTATGGGATGCATCGCGCTGGTGTTCGCGCCCTTCGTGCTGCCGCTGGCGCTGGTCGACCCGTTCGCCGCCGTCGTAGCGGCGCTCGGCATCGCCGCGGCTTCGGCCTCGGCGACCGCCATTCAGCTGTGCTTTCGCGCCCAGGCGAAACGGAGCCAATTCCGCCGCCGGCAGACTTCGTCGCGCATCGCGACCTTCGCCGAGGCGTTTTCGTCGATCGCCTGGGCCGGAGCGGCCGCACTCGCCGCCGCCGGAACCTGGATCGCGATCGTCCCCGTGATCATCGCCGTCGCCATCCTGGGCGGCATTCGCCTGGTGCGCCCGAAGGCGGCGTTCGCCTGAATGGGCGCAGCTTACCTCAATCGGACCATTAGAACGAGTTGGCGATCGGTGAGTTCATCACCGCCTGGCAGGGCTTGCTGAGGTTCGGCTTCTGCTGCTTGAGGCAGGCGACGATGCGCGGGATGCTCGGGATTTCCGAGCTGCACAGGCGGAACACGTCCGGGGTGCAGGCGGCGCGCTGCTCGGCGGTTCCGACCGCGAAGCTCGAGGTCGAGAAGGCGGTGAGCGCGAGCGCGAGAACCACCGAACCCGAAGTCAGCTTGTAAATCCGTTCCATGACTTTCTCCTTGTGTGTCGCAGTGACTGTGCAGGAACGATCGCACAGGGCAGGATCATGATCCGTGATCCGCATCACACAAGGCCGAAAGGCTCCGGATTCGCCCGCCGGTTTACTTTTTCCCGTATGCCGCCATGAAGGTTTTCACGGCAATCCCGACGACGTATTCGATCCGCTCCAGCGGAGGCGGCGACGACGTGATGTTGAACAGCAGCGGCTTGAACAGCGTGGCGTGGGAAGACTCCATGAGCTGCGCCGCCGCGACCTCGCAATCAGGGATCGCCAGGCGGCCGGCGGCGACCTGCGCCTCCAGATATTCGCGCACCTTGGCAAGACCGACGGCGGGGCCGGTTTCGAAGAACCTCCGGCCAATATGCGGCATGCGGTCGGCAATCGCTATGACCGCGCGCACCGGCGACTGGCGGTCCGGCGCGCACAGGGCTTGCACAAACGCGATGCACACGCGGGAGAGAGCGCCCTCGACATCCGGGTCGGTGGCGTCGAATTGGAAAATGCCCTCCGCCTGGAAGGGGCATTCGCTCTCGACGATGGCTTTGAACAACTCGTCCTTGTCCTTGAAATAGACGTAGAGGGTGCCCTTCGAGACGCCCGCAGCCTTGGCGATCTCACCCATGCTCGCGGCGTCGAATCCGTGGGCCATGAAGACCGTGCGCGCGCCCTCGACGATCTGGCGCCGTTTGGCGCTGTCGTCGGCTTCAGCGGCCGGACGGACAAGAGCGAGGGGGGCGGTCATGACGGCAAAACTCCTGCGGCAAGGCCCTTCGTCGGGTCTTCCTAAACCCGCGAACACAATATGGACCAGTTCCAGGTATTTTGCAATGACCGAACCGTTCGGTCATTGACAAACCGTTTCGCGCGCTGTAGGTGATGATGACCGAACCGTTCGGTCATGGAGTGGACCATGCTGCAACGTGCCAAGATCGCGGATGCCGCACACCTCACCGTTGTCCAGGCTGGGGAAGCCGACGCGCCGGAAACAAAGCCGGCACCATCGACCACCGACCCGGTCGAAGGGCGGGGCCCGTCGCCGCAACAAGCCGACGCTGCCACCAAAAAGACGCCGGCAGCCGGCACGCGCAAGGCCAACCGCAAACTCGTCCTGGCGGGTGCGGCGGTCGCTGTGCTGTTCGCCGGCGGCTGGTTCGGCTACGGCTATATGACGACGGGCCGCTTCATGGTTTCGACCGACGACGCCTATGTCCGTGCCAACAACACGACATTGGGCGCGAAGGTTTCGGGTTATATCTCGGAGCTTCTGGTCGAGGAAAATTCAAAGGTTCGCGCCGGCGACGTGATTGCGCGCATCGACGACGGCGACTATCGCTTGGCTGTGACCTCCGCGCGCGACAAGGTCGCGACCCAGGAAGCGACCATCCAGCGCTTCGACCGGCAGATCGAGGCGCAGCGTACGGCGGTCGAGCAGGCACAGGCCCAGCTCGCTTCGGTGCGGGCTGGGCAGACGCGGATGGAATCCGAATTCGAGCGCCAGCAGGCTTTGGTCAACAAGCAGTTCGCCAGCAAACAGACGCTCGAGCAGTCCGTCGCCAACCGCGATCAGGCCAATGCATCGGTGCAGAGCGCGCAGGCGGCGCTCGACGGCGCCATCGCCAATATCGGCGTGCTGCAGGCGCAGAAGAAGGAAGCCGTCGGCACGCTCGACGAGCTCAAGACAGCCCTCGCCAAAACCGAGCGCGACCTGTCGTTCACCGAGATCCGCGCGCCGGTCGACGGCGTCGTTGGAAACCGCGCGGCCCAAGTCGGCGATTTCGTGCAGATGGGGCAGCGCATCGCGGCGCTGGTTCCGCTGTCCGAAGTCTTCATCGACGCCAATTTCAAGGAAACTCAGCTTGCCCGCCTGAAGCCCGGGCAACCGGTTTCGATCACGGTCGACGCCTTGCCCGATGAAAAGATCGATGGCGTGGTAGCGAGCTTCTCGCCGGCTTCGGGCTCGGTGTTCACGCTGCTGCCGCCCGACAACGCGACCGGCAACTTCACCAAGATCATCCAGCGCCTTCCGGTGCGCATCCACGTCCCTGCCGACGTCGCCGAGCGCGGCGCGCTGCGGCCGGGGATGTCGGTGGTCGCCACGGTCAACACCAAACCCGGCGCGACCGCATCCGACGCCGCGCGCACGCGCACCGCCACCGGCTCGAACTGAAGCGGAGAGCTGCCATGGCCGCGACCGCCGCTGCCCCTGCCGACCGCATCGAGCCGCGCCGGATGATCGCCTTCATGGCGATGTGTTTCGGCATGTTCATGGCCCTTCTGGACATCCAGATCGTGTCGGCGTCGCTGTCTCAGATCCAGGCGGGCCTGGCGGCGTCGGGCGACGAAATTCCGTGGGTGCAAACCGCCTACCTGATCGCCGAAGTGGTGGCGATCCCGCTGTCCGGCTTTCTCTCCCGCGCGCTCGGGACGCGCACGCTGTTCGCCGCGTCGTGCGCCGGCTTTACGCTCGCGAGCTTCATGTGCGGGCTGAGCTCGTCGATCGGCACCATGATCGTCTGGCGTGCCATCCAGGGCTTCATCGGCGGCGGCATGATCCCCACCGTTTTCGCGGCGGCCTATACGATCTTTCCGAAGTCCCGCCAAGCCATGGTGACGCCCATGATCGGCCTGATCGCGACGCTGGCGCCCACGGTCGGCCCCACCGTCGGCGGCTATCTCACCGATGCGCTGTCGTGGCACTGGCTGTTCTTCATCAACGTCGTTCCCGGCGTCGCGGTCACGGCGGCGGCGCTGGCGCTGATCGATTTCGACAAGCCGGATTATGCGCTGCTCGATCATTTCGACTGGTGGGGCCTGATCGCGATGGCGGGCTTCCTCGGCGCGCTCGAATACGTGCTGGAAGAAGGCCCCCGGTACTACTGGCTGCAGGACCAGACTATCGCCTATTTGGCACTCTTCTCGGCGCTCTCGGCTGCCGCGTTCTTCTATCGCGTTTTCACCGCGCGCGCGCCGATCGTCGATTTGCGGGCGTTCGGAAACCGTAATTTCGCGATCGGCAGCATGTTTTCGTTCGTGCTGGGGATCGGGCTGTATGGTCTGACCTATCTCTATCCGGTCTATCTGGCAGAGGTGCGCGGGTACAACTCGCTGATGATCGGCGAAACGATGTTCGTCTCTGGGCTCGTCATGTTCTTCAGCGCACCCATCGTCGGGCGGCTGGTCGTGAAGTTCGACCCGCGCTTCATGCTGAGCGGCGGCTTTCTATTGTTCGCGATCGGCACCTTCCAGATGCACTACCTGACCAAGGATTGGGACTTCTGGGAATTGTTCTGGCCGCAGGTTTTCCGTGGCGTCGGCCTCATGTGCGCGATGATTCCGGTCACCAACGCCGCGCTGGGTACGCTGCCTCTCGACCGCGTGAAGAATGCGTCCGGCCTGTTCAATCTCATGCGTAATTTCGGCGGCGCGATCGGACTGGCCGCCATCAACACCGTCCTCAACGACCGGATGGACCTGCATCTCACCCGGCTGCACGATGCCGCGAACTGGTCGCGCGGCCCGGCGACCGATATGCTCGCAAACCTCACCGCGCGCTTTGCGGATTACGGCAGCAACGCGCAGGTCATGGCGCTCAAGCAGATGTCCCTGATGGTGCGGCTCGAAGCCACGGTGATGAGCTTCTCCGACGTATTCCTGCTGTTGACGATCCTGTTCGTCGCCCTGGCCGTGCTCGGCTTGGTGATGAAGCGCCCCGCCGCACCGGCCGGCGCGGCCGCCGCGCATTAGAGCACGATCCCGAAAACTTGCAGAATTCGGCGAACTGCGAGTCAACCTGAACGAAGACGCTCACGCACTTTTGACGAAGCGGTCGTTGAGCGCATAGCCGGCGCCGCGCACGGTACGGATCGGATCGGTGGCGCGGCCGCGGTTGAGCGCCTTGCGCAGCCGTCCGACATGGACGTCGACAGTGCGCTCGTCGATGTAGACGTCGCGGCCCCAGACCCGGTCGAGCAACTGCTCGCGCGAGAACACGCGGCCGGGATTCTCCATCAGGAATTCGAGCAGGCGGAATTCGGTCGGGCCGAGCGGGACGTCGCGGCCGGCGCGGGCCACCCGCTTCTTCTCGCGGTCGAGCTCGATATCGCCGGCCGACAGCACGCCGGCGACCCGCTCCGGCTTGGTCCGCCGCAGCAAGGCGCGAATCCGCGCCAGCAGCTCGGGCACCGAGAACGGCTTGACGATGTAGTCGTCGGCTCCGGTGGCGAGGCCGCGCACCCGCTCGGTCTCCTCGCCGCGGGCGGTGAGCATGATGATCGGCAATTGCTGGGTTTCCGGACGCGACCGCAGCCGTCGGATCAGCTCGATGCCGGACAGGCCCGGCAGCATCCAGTCGATCACCGCGAGATCGGGCGTGTTCTCCTTGAGCTTGAGGTCGGCCTCGTCGCCGCGCACCGCGGACTCGACGGAATAGCCCTCCGCCTCGAGATTGTAACGCAACAGGAGCGTCAGCGGCTCCTCGTCTTCGATGATCAGGATTCGCGCCGTCATTCAGTCCTCGAAATCGCGCGCGGCCCCATCGGTCACAGCCGATAGGGGACGCGCGTCGTGCTGGTGTTGTCGCCCTTGGGGCGCTCGTCCGGCAGAGGCTTCCCCTCCACCATGTAATAAATCGTCTCGGCGATGTTGGTGGCGTGGTCACCCATCCGCTCGATGTTCTTCGCGCAGAAGAGCAGGTGGATGCAGACGCTGATGTTGCGGGGATCCTCCATCATGTAGGTGAGCAGTTCGCGGAACAGCGAGTTGTTGACCGCGTCGACCTCCTCGTCGCCACGCCACACCTGCAGCGCCTTGGTGACGTCGCGCCGGGAATAGGCGTCGAGCACGTCCTTGATCTGGGTGAGCACCAGCTCGGTCATGTGCTCGACGCCGCGCATGACCTTCTGCAAGTTGAGCTCGCCGTCGAGGACCATCACGCGCTTGGCGATGTTCTTGGCGAGGTCGCCGATCCGCTCGAGATCGTTGGAGACGCGCAGCGCGCCGACGATATCGCGCAGGTCGATCGCCATCGGCTGGCGCCGCGCGATGGTGAGGATCGCCTTTTCTTCGATCTCGCGCTGGAGCAGGTCGATCTTGGCGTCCTCGGCGATGATGCTCTGGGACAGCACCGCATCGTGCCGGTTGAGCGCATCGATCGCGTCGCCGGTCTGGCGTTCGGCGAGGCCGCCCATCTCGGCGATCATCCGCGACAGTTCCTGGAGATCGGCGTCAAACGCTTTGTGGGTGTGCTCGGTCATGACCATCTGCTCGCTCCGCTTGCTTGCATCAGCCGAAGCGGCCGGTGATGTAGTCCTGGGTACGGCGGTCGGTGGGCGTGGTGAACATCTTGCTCGTGGTGTCGAACTCGACCATCTCGCCGAGATACATGAAGGCGGTATAGTCCGACACGCGCGCCGCCTGCTGCATGTTGTGGGTGACGATCGCGATGGTGTAGTCGTCCTTGAGCTCGTCGATCAGCTCCTCGATCTTGGCGGTCGAGATCGGATCGAGCGCCGAGCAGGGTTCGTCGAGCAGGATCACCTCCGGCTTGATCGCGACGGTGCGGGCGATGCACAGGCGCTGCTGCTGCCCGCCGGAGAGGCTGAGCCCGTTGGCCTGCAGCTTGTCCTTGACCTCGTCCCAGATCGCGGCACGGCGCAGCGCCGATTCGACGCGCTGGTCGAGCTCGGCGCGCGATGTCTTCTCGTAGAGCCTGACACCGAAGGCGATGTTCTCGTAGATCGACATCGGAAACGGTGTCGGTTTCTGGAACACCATGCCGATGCGCGCGCGCAGCAGATTGAGATCCTGGCCGGGTTCGAGGATGTTGCGGCCGTCCAGCAGCACCTCGCCCTCCGCGCGCTGGTTGGGATAGAGGTCGTAGATGCGGTTGAGGATGCGCAGCAGCGTGGACTTTCCGCAGCCGGAGGGGCCGATGAAGGCCATCACCTTGCGGTCGTAGAGCGGCACGTTGACCGCTTTGAGCGCGCGGTTGTCGCCGTAGTAGAAATTGAGGTCCCGGACCAGCACCTTTTCCGCGAGCTTGCCGTGCGCGTCGGCGTCCTTATTGCCCAGCGTGACTTGCGACGCGATCGCGGTATTGGTGGTGTCCATGGAATTCATGACGACTTCCTCGAACCGGCGAGCGCACGCGCCGTGATGCTGAGCGCGAGCACTGCGAAAGTGATGATGAGAGCTCCGATCCACGCGAGCTTCTGCCAGTCCGCATAGGGGCTGAGCGCGAACTGGAAGATGACGACGGGAAGGCTCGCGATCGGCGCGTTGAGGTCCGTCGAGAAGAACTGGTTGTTGAGGGCGGTGAACAGGAGCGGCGCCGTCTCGCCGCTGATGCGGGCGACCGCGAGCAGGACGCCGGTGATCATCCCGGCGCGGGCGGCCCGGTAGGACACATAGGTGATCACATGGGAGCGGGGCATCCCCATGGCCATCGCGGCCTCGCGCAGTTCCTTCGGCACCAGGACCAGCATGTCCTCGGTGGTCCGCACCACCACCGGGATGACGATGATGGCGAGCGCCACCGCGCCGGCCCAGCCGGAGAAATGCCCCATCGGAGCGACCATGACTTCGTAGACGAACAGTCCGATCACGATCGAAGGGGCGCTCAGCAGGATGTCGTTGATGAAGCGAACCACCATGGAGAGCTTGGCGTATTTGCCGTATTCGGCCATGTAGGTGCCGGCCAGGATGCCGATCGGCGTGCCGATCGCGACGGCGATCACGGTGAGCATCAGACTGCCCATGATCGGGTTGAGGAGCCCGCCGGCGGCGCCGGGCGGCGGGGTCATCTGCGTGAACACCGCGAGCGAAAGTCCGCTGATGCCTTCGTAGACGAGGGTCCCGAGGATCATCACCAGCCAGCCCAGGCCGACCACGGTGGCGGCGATCGACAGGACGAGGACGATCGTGTTGCGGTGACGGCGACGGGCATACAGGTCGAGCATGGTTCAGCCCACCCGCCGTTCGATACGCATCAGCATGTAGCGCGCCAAGGCGAGCACGATGAAGGTGATGACGAACAGGATCAGCCCCAGCGCGATCAGGGATGAGGTGTAGAGATCTCCCACGGCCTCGGTGAATTCATTGGCGATGCTGGCCGATATCGTCGTGCCGGGGGCCAGTATGGATGCCGATATCCGATGGGCGTTGCCGATGACGAAGGTCACCGCCATGGTCTCGCCGAGCGCGCGGCCGAGGCCGAGCATGACACCGCCGATGACGCCCACCCGCGCATAAGGCAGCACCACATGTCGTACCACCTCCCAGGTGGTGCAGCCGACACCGTAGGCCGCTTCCTTGAGCACCGGTGGCACCGCCTCGAACACGTCGCGGGACACCGAGGTAATGAACGGCAGCACCATGATCGCCAGGATCAGGCTTGCGGTCAGCGTGCCGATGCCGTAGGGCGGCCCTTCGAACAACGTCGACATCACCGGAACGTGCTGGAACGTATCGATAAGAAACGGCTGCACGAAGCGCTGCAGGAACGGGGCGAACACGAACAGGCCCCAGATGCCGTAGATGATGCTGGGAATGCCGGCCAGGAGCTCGATCGCGATGCCGATCGGCCGGCGCAGCCACATCGGACATAATTCGGTGAGAAACAGGGCGATGAGGAGGCCGAGCGGAACCGCGATCGCCATCGCGATCAGAGAGGTGACGAGCGTGCCGTAGATCGGTGCCAAGGCGCCGAACTTCTCGGTGACCGGATTCCAGCGCTCCTCGTACAAGAAGCTGAGACCGAACTCGCGCAGCGCCGGCAGCGAACCTTGGATCAGCGCGACGATGACCCCGCCGAGAATGACCAGCACGAGAATCGCCGCGCCGCGCGTGAAATTGAAGAACGCGGCATCGCTGAGGCGCAGCCGCCCGAGGATCTTCGAACGCGACGCCGCATCCGAAGCTGCCGTATTGGCGTGTGGCAAGGCGAAATCGACCACCGGTTTCCTCCCGGGCTCAAGCATTTTCGGCTCTGTCCGTCCGACCGACAAGAGCCAATGCGAAGCTGGACAAACAGGATCGACGCGGGACTTGGAGAAGGCGCGTACCGGCGCCTCCTCCGTGATTCGGCAAGTCGGACCTCAATTGGAGAGCGCAAACAGCGGCTTGCCGGCCGCGTCCTTGATGTTGGCGGTCCACATTTTCTCGATCGTGGCGACGACCGGGGTGGGCATCGGGACGAAGTCGAGATCTTCGGCCATCTTGTCGCCCTTCGAATAGGCCCAGGCGAAGAACTTGAGGGCTGCCCCGGCCGCAACCGGATCCTGCGGCTGCTTGTGGATCAGGATGAAAGTGGCGGCCGTCATCGGCCATGACTGGGCACCGGGCTGGTCACTCAGGATCACACCATAGCCGGGCACCGAGTTCCAGTCCGCGTTGGCGGCTGCGGCCTGGAAGGCTTCAGAGGTCGGCGCAACCGTCTTGCCGTTCTTGTTGATCATCTTGGAATAGGTCAGCTTGTTCTGCTTGGCGTAGGCATATTCGACGTAGCCGATCGAGCCCTTGGTCTGGGCCACGTTGGCGGCGACGCCCTCATTTCCCTTCGCGCCGATGCCCATCGGCCATTCCACCGCGGTCGCCGACCCGACCTTGGACTTCCAGTCCGGGCTCACCTTGGAGAGATAGTCGGTGAAGTTGAACGTCGTGCCGGAGCCGTCCGACCGATGCACCACCGCGATCGCCTGGCTGGGCAGCTTGGCGGTGGGATTGAGCTTCTCGAGCGCCGCGTCGTCCCAGGTCTTCACCTGGCCGAGAAAAATCTTGGCGAGCGTCGGGCCGTCGATCACGAGGTCGCCCGGGCCGATACCATCGAGATTGAGGACCGGCACGATGCCGCCCATGACCATGGGGAATTGGACGAGGCTGCTCTTGTCCAGCTCGGCGCCCGACAGCGGCGCGTCGGTTGCGCCGAACACCACGGTCTTGGCCTGGATCTGCTTGATGCCGCCGCCGGACCCGATCGACTGGTAGTTCAGGCCGACCCCGGTCTCCTTCTTATAGGCATCCGCCCACTTGGCGTAGATCGGATAGGGGAAGGTCGCGCCGGCGCCGGAGATGTCGGCGGCGGAAGCGGCCATGGTCGACGCGACGGCGAAGGCGCCGGCCGCCAGCAGGGTTCGCACTGGGATAAAATCGAGTTTCACGGGTTTTCTCCATCCGTTGAGCCAGATGCAGAGGACCACAGGCTGGACACCTGCGACCTCCCCAAGGCCGGCTTTTGTGTTGTTATTAGAATGCTGGCCGCAAACGCATGGACCCAAAATCGGGGAGTTCCCCGGCCAGCCGTTCGTCTCCCCTCGCTCCAGGCAACAGCGGAGCTGCGGAGCTGCGGAGACGTTACGCTGCCGATGTCATCGTTCTATGTGACGATGGTGACAATCTAGTGACAGTATAAAGTATTGATTTCAATACGAAATATTTGTCTGCGCCGGTGTCACAATGAGCGGCAGTCTGACCGAGAAAGTCGCCCCCGCGCCGGGCGTGCTCTCAATCACCATGCGGCCGCGGTGACGATGGAGAATATGCTTGACCAGCGCCAGCCCGAGCCCGGTCCCGCCTTGGGCGCGGCTCTCGCTGATGTCGACGCGGTAGAACCGTTCGGTCAGGCGCGGCAGGTGCTCCGGCGCGATGCCGGGGCCGTAATCCTTCACCGACACCACCGCTTCCCGGGCCTCGCCGGTCGACGGCTCGCGCGCCAGCGCGATATCGACGCGGTGGCCCGGCGCACCGTATTTCAACGCATTCTCGATCAGGTTCTCGAACACCCGGATCAGCTCGTCGCGGTCGCCGGGAACCAGGAGCGAGCTTGCCTGGTTGACGATCTTGACCTCGACCTCACGCTCATGGGCGAGCGGCGACAGGCCGTCGGCGACTTGGCGCACCAGCGCGCCGAGGTCGACGGGATTGTCGGGATGGATATGGGCCTTCTGCTCGATCCGCGACAACGACAGGAGGTCGTCGATGAGGCGCGCCATGCGCGTCGCCTGTTCCTTCATGATGGCGAGGAAACGGTCGCGGGCCGGGGCATCGCTGCGCGCCGGGCCCTGCAGCGTCTCGATGAAGCCCGACAGCGACGCCAGTGGCGTGCGCAGCTCGTGGCTCGCATTGGCGACGAAATCGGAACGCATCTCTTCGACGAGACGCAGCGGCGTGAGATCGCGCAGCGTCAGGAGGACGAGATTGCGGGCCTGGTTCGGGGTCTCGCCGGGCAGCAGCAGCGGCGCGATGGTCGCTTCCCACCAGCGGTCGGTCGGCACCCGTTCGAAGAATTCGACGCGCTGCACCTGCCGGCTGGCTGCGACCGCGCGGATGGCTTCGAGCACGTCGGGCACGCGCAAGGCGAACGAGATCGGCTCGCCGCGGGACAGGCCCGGCATGATCTGCTGCGCGCTCGCATTGAAGGCGACGACCTGACTGTCCGGCGCGAGCGCGAAGGCAGGGTCCGACAGGCCGGCGATGATGGCATCCACCATCCGGTCGGCGAGGAGGGGCGCGGTGCGATCGCCGTAGATCGAGGCTTCGTCGGCGCCCGGCATCGCCGCTTCCCGGATCAGCACCGCGAGCGCGATGACGGCAAAACCGATCGCCGCCGGGATCGGCGCGAGCCCCGCGAACTCCACCAGTCCGGCGAACAGGACCGCGGCCACCAGCAGCACCGGGCGCGCGCGCAGGAACCGGCGCATGGCGCCGCCGGCGAGCAGAACTTCGTTTCGGTGTTCCTGGATCGCCATCGGAATGCTTGCGCCCGGTTCGCGTCGTTCCAGTGGTCCGGCCCTGGTTCAGGCCGCACAACTCACGCAAGATCGCAGATTTCTCCCACAAGATCATGCGCAAAAATCAAAGATGGAAGGGCGCGAGCCGAATCGACCCGAGACGGCAATGCCCTCGCACGAACACGAGGCAACCGCCAAATGTCGCGGTGATGACGGTTCTATGACGATTTGTCGTGAGGGCCGCCGGACCTGCCGCCGGCGGGCGGTGCGGCGGTGAAGCTGAACCACAATTCGCGGCCGCCGAGGATGGCGAGCGAGATCGCGAAGGGCACGAGATAATAGAGCAGCCGGAACAGCAGCAGTCCCGCCAGCAGGTCCTCGGTATCGAACTGCCACAGCGCGACCAGCATGGCGGCATCGAAGACGCCGAGGCCGCCGGGCGAGTGGCTCGCGAAACCGAGCAGCGTCGAGGCGACGAAGATCACCGCGACGGTCACGAAACCTATATAGGGCTCGTCCGGCACCAGCATGTACATGGCGGCGGCGCAGCAGGCGAGATCGACGATGCCGACGGCGATCTGCACCAAAGTGAGCGGCCCGTTGGGCAGCGTCACGACCCAATTGTGCCGGCCGACCACGCGCGGCGTACGCCACACCCACACCACATAGGTGGCGAGCATGCCGATGACCCCGAACGCCAGGATGCGGTTGAGCCAGGCCGGCATCTGGTCGATCGCCGAAGCGGCCTGGGGCGTGTAGGCCACGCCCAGCCCCAGCACGGTCGCATTGCCGAGCCAGAAGGTCAGCCCGGCGATGAAGCAGACCTTGGCCACATCGATGGCGGTCAGTCCGTGGCGCGAATAGATGCGGTAGCGCACCGCGCCGCCGGTAAAGGCGCTCGCGCCCACATTGTGCCCCACCGCATAGCTGGTGAAGCCGGCCAGCGCCGCGATCCGGTACGGGATGTCGGGCCGTCCGATGGTGCGCAGCGCGAACAGGTCATAGAAGGTCAGGGTGAAATAGCCGGCCGCGACGAACATGGCGGCCTTGACGACGTCGTGCTTCTCCACCGCTTCGACCGCATCGATCACGTCTTCGAAATTGATCTCGCGCAGCATCCGGTAGAGCACGATGCCGGCGATGGTGATGATGGCGAGGCTCAACAGGAAGCCGACACGACCCCAACCAATTCTTGCGTCGACCGATATCAATAGGGACCGCAAGCCGCCGCTCATGCATGCTCCGGACGAATCTGGCGCAAACTGTAACCTGATCGGTCACATGCACCGGTGGGCATTTGGTCGCGTCCGTTGCTGGCCCGGTCCGCTCGAGCGGCGCGACGCAACCGCTCTTACATTGTCCGGCGCCGCGCGCCAAGCCATCCCGGGATTTGGCCGGCATCTGGCCGGGACCCGATCACGACCCGGCGCCCCGCTGCGGCTTCGCTTTGACGGCGGCGGCGCCGCCGATCTATGTTCCGGACCCGACCGAAAGGAAGCGCATCCTCCGATGGACATCGCGATCGTCGGCGGCGGCATCACCGGCCTGTCGCTCGCCCTGAACCTGCATAATCGCGGGCTCGCCTGCCGCGTGTTCGAGCGCGCGCCGGAGATCCGGGAGCTCGGCGTCGGCATCACGCTGTTGCCCCATGCGATGCGGGAATTCGCGGCGCTCGGCCTGCAGGACGAGCTCTGCAGCGCCGGCATCGCCGTTCGCGAGAGCTGCTTTTTCAACCGGTTCGGCCAGCTCATTTACCGCGAGGACCGCGGCCGGCATGCCGGCTACCCCCATCCCGAGATCAGCATCCACCGCGGGCGCCTGCACCTGATCCTGCTGCGGGCGGCGCTGGCGCGCCTCGGTCCCGGCGCCGTCGTCACGGACCGCGAATGCGTCGCCGTCGAGCAGGACGATGCCGGCGTGACCCTTGCGTTCCGCGAGACCAGTTCGGGCCACGCCCTGGAGCCGGTCCGCGCCGGCGTGGCGATCGCCTGCGACGGGGTCAATTCCGCGCTGCGCAAGCAGTTCTATCCCGACGACGCCGTCGCCTTCGCCGGCATCAACACATGGCGCGGCATCACCCGCCGCAAGCCGTTTCTCACCGGCCGGTCTTATACCCGCACCGGTTCGATCCTGACGGGAAAGATGGTCATCTACCCCATCATCGACGCACTGGACGACGACGGCAACCAGCTGATCAACTGGATGGCGGAGATCAAGCAGGACAGCTTCGCCAAGAACGATTGGAACCAGCCCGGCAACCTCGCCGATTTCTTCGCGATCTATCAGGACTGGCATTTTGACTGGCTCGACGTAGCCGAGCTGATCCGCACCGCCGACCAGATCCTCGAATACCCGATGGTGGACAAGGATCCGGTCGCGCGCTGGACCTTCGGGAGGGTGACGCTCGCCGGCGATGCCGCCCATCCGATGTATCCGCGCGGCTCCAACGGGGCCGCGCAAGGCGCCATCGACGCCCGCACGCTGGCCGACTGCCTCGCCGCCTGCCGCGCCGCCCATGGCGACCCCCGCGACGCCTTGAAGGAATACGAAAGCAGGCGGCTGGAAGCTGCATCCGAGGTGGTGCGCACCAACCGGAAGCATCCGCCCGATTTCATCAACATCAGGGTCGAGGAACTGGTCGGCGACCGGCCGTTCGACGACCTCGACAAATACATCACCCAGGAGCAGCTGCGGGCGCTGTCGGAGAGCTACAAGCGGGTCGCGGGCTTCTCGCTGGCCGATGTCGCCACGGCCTGAAGGTGAGCGCCGGACCCCGCTGCCCTTGTTGCGAACGATCTGCTAATGTCGCAGTCGATTTTGATCGCCGCCGAAGGTTCGGCCGGCTCGTATGGGAGGAAGACATGACGGAACACTCGTTTGTGCGGCGCGATGTGATCAAGGCGGCTGGCGCCGGCCTCGCCACCAGCCTTCTGGCCGGCGCGACCGCCCAGGCCCAGACACCCGCCGCCGCGCAGGCCGGAGCGGAATTTTGGACCGCCGAATACACCGCAAAGAAGGGCGATGTCTCGCTCGCCATGTATCGCAAGCGGGTCGGCGCCCCTACCGCTGGCGGCGCAAAGAAGCCGGTGTTGTTCCTGGTGCACGGCTCGTCCAACGCGGCGCTGTCGAGCTATGACCTCACCGTGCCCGGCAAGGGCGAATACTCGATGATGAACGTGTTCGCGCGCCTGGGCTACGACGTCTGGACCATGGACCATGAAGGTTACGGCAAGTCGTCGCGAACCTCCGGCAATTCCGACATCGCGAGCGGCGTCGAGGACCTCAAGGCCGCCATTCCGATCGTGGTCAAGGAGACCGGACAGGACAAGATGCACATGTACGGCACGTCCTCCGGCGCGATCCGGGCCGGCGCCTATTCCATGGTCCAGCCGGAGCGCATCGACCGCCTGGTGCTCTCCGCCTTCACCTATAAGGGCGAGGATGCGCCCACCCTCAAGCAGCGCGCCAAGCAGCTCGATTATTATCGCACCCACAACACCCGCCTGCGCGATCGCGCCATGATCGAATCGATCTTCACGCGCGACGGCCTCGCCTCGAGCTACGACCCCGCGGTGGCCAAGGCCCTGGCCGACGTCGAGCTCAAATTCGGCGACCAGGTGCCGACCGGGACCTACCTCGACATGACCTCCAACCTGCCCCTGGTCGACCCCCTGAGGGTCAAGAGCCCGGTGCTGATGATGCGCGGCGACCACGACGGCATCTCCACCAACAAGGACCTGCTCGACTTCTACGACAAGCTTCCCAACGGCGACCGTCAGTTCACGATCCTGCCGAACATCGCCCACAGCATCGGCAGTTCCAAGAACCGGGACATGGCGTGGCACGTGATGCACGCGTTCCTCACCATGCCGCCGCAGGTGACGTCGTAACGCGAAGGTCTACGCGGTCATTGCGGGGCGCCGCGCGAGCGGCGAACCCGGAATCCAGACGACCTCACCGCCCACACCGCAGCCTGGATTCCGGGTTCGCGCGAAAGGGCGTGCCCTGGAATGTTCGCTGTCATCGCCCGGCTTGACCGGGCGA
>Ga0302326_10011525_pt1 | contig 19022 bp, 17 predicted proteins | sample Palsa_T0_3_FD_202264 | JGI IMG/M metagenome (GOLD analysis project Ga0302326, IMG submission 202264) | Peat permafrost microbial communities from Stordalen Mire near Abisko, Sweden - Palsa_T0_3 | ecosystem: Environmental > Terrestrial > Soil > Palsa > Peat permafrost | place: Sweden: Abisko...
ATCGTAAGTGCATGAGCCCGGCCCGTCGGCCGTCGAATCGGTGCTGGCGATTGCGGCGTCCACCTTCACGTTGCCCAGGCCATCGAGGGCGAAGGTTGGCGGGCTCACGGTCGCCAGCTCCGCCGCCACGCATCCCAGGCTGACTTTGGCGCCGGCCACGGTTTCCACGGCGGATAGGATCATGAGCGTCTTCGCCGCGGCCGTGCTGTGCGCGATGTCGCCTTGGGTGAAGTAGAGGGTTTGATTGCAGCCGTTCAAGTGGCTGCAGACGCTTTGCGCGTCGCTCTGGGTCGCGAACTTAGCCACGTACGACCATACCCAGTTGCCAGGGTTGGCTTGCGGGTTTACTGTCGAGAACTGCGCGATGGAGCTGAGGTCCCCACAGGAGGTCTGAAAGTACATGGTGTTGCCGATCATGATCAGACTGGGCTCTCGAAATTGTGTGCAGTTGGTCAGGCCCGAAAGCGCGGTGAGATTGACAGAGGCTGAAAAGTCGCTGTCGGTGTTTTGGCTTGAGCCGAGATATTGAGGTGTAGCGGTGGCCAGGCCCATAGGGCCCGTGGTGGGGCCGCCGGCAGCGATCGCCAGCGCGAAGCGTACGGTGTTGGGCTGATTGCCAGTGCCTCCGGCGCCTTGCTGCACGAGGTAGGTCTGGTGGATGCCGTACCAGTAGGTGACTCCGCCCACCACTTGAGGGTACAGGTTCATCACCTCGCTGCAGGTGTGGTCGTTGGTAGCGCCGGTCGACGGATTGGTCACGGTCTGCGACGGGAAGAGCACCCCGCCGTTCGCCAAACCGCTGTTCGACCAGGTGACGCCGCGGTCGGTGGAGTAGGCAACGTGGGTTTCGACCACTTGGGTTGCACCCGTAGTTGTGTTCGGCCACGAGTAGGCCATCCACAGCGTGCCGGTCTGCGGGTCTTTGCGGATGGTGGCGTCCGCATAGCCCGCGAAATTTGTCGGCGAGGCGGGATCGATGGACGCCAGGTTGATGGTCGGGCAGGGCGGCGTCGAGGCCGTGCAGTTCGCGCCTGGATAGATGGACGCCCGGCCGATCAGGCTGGCCTTCCCGGTAAGTTTTACGGGCGCCGCCTGCGGCCACGCCGCCACGCCCAGCGCCATTAATGTGCATAATCGCTTCTTCATAAGCCGCCTCCAAAGCGGACGAACGGGATTTCGGTAAGGTGGGCGGGGTTTTGAGCAGGCCGTTTCCGGTCTGGTCCTTCTGAAGCTGGAAGTGGCCGGCACCACCGCGAAATCTCAACAAAGTTTCGGGAGGCGGGCCGGTGGGCGGGCGCCGGGTTACTTGGGGCGGGTTTGGCTGGCGATGAACTCGCCCATGGCGGAGACCAGCTTGTCGATGCGCTCGTCTGTGTCGCGGAAGCGCCTGTCCGTTTCGCGGTCGCGCGCGGCAGTCTGCTGGATGAAACTATCGAGGTGGTTGGCGATCGCGTCGACGCGGTCGGTAAGCCGGTCCAGCTGCTTTTCGGTATCGCGCCAGAGGGCCCGGAATTCCTCGCGGTCCTTGCGGCGCTCTTCGACGAGTCCCGCGGTCACATGTTCGATGCGTTCGAAGCGCTCTTCGCTCGTCATGCCTTTCTCCAGTCTACGGTGACGGGGCGTGGTGTCCTCGGGCGGGCACCGGACTATTTGCCGCGGGTTTGGCTGGCGATGAATTCGCCCATGGCGGAAACCAGCTTGTCGAGGCGCTCGTCTGTCTCACGGAAGCGCCTGTCTGTCTCACGGTCGCGCGCGGCAGTCTCCTGGATGAAACTATCGAGGTGGTTGGCGATCGCGTCGACGCGGTCGGTAAGCCGGTCCAGTTGCCTTTCGGTATCGCGCCAGAGGGCGCGGAATTCCTCGCGGTCCTTGCGGCGCTCTTCGACGAGTCCCGCGGTCACATGTTCGATGCGTTCGAAGCGCTCTTCGCTCGTCATGCTTTTCTCCAGTGTACCGCGACGGGGCGTGGTGGGCTGTCACTTCAGGTATGGAACGTGGCACGCCGTTTTGTACGGCTGACCATTCCCGGGGACGAGAGAAGGGGTCCTTCGCGAAATCTCGATGCGCGCTCCGAGCCGCTGATCCACTTCTTCGATGCGCGCGGGCTGGTCCGCTGCCTCCGCACCTCGGCGGGCCTTCCCCTGCGCTGTCGCTATGCGGTCGAGCTGCAAGCGCAGCCGCGGCACGCGGCGGCCAGCTTGGCCCACCGTCGCGATGCGGGGCTAACTACAGCGCAGGCGCGCGCGGCCCGGCGTACCGCTTTCTCCGGCCGCTTTCGCCGGGCCCGGCGCGCGCCGGCCGAAGCTGGTCCAGCGCTTCGACGATCCGGATGCGGCCGCGAGCTGGGGGGCGAACTGGAGCGCAGCCGCGCGCGAGCGGCGGTCAAGCGCGGGCCCAGGCTCCGGCGATCGCCCGCGCCTCTGGGAGCCACGCCGGCCGCAACGCGGCCCACCTTCTCCGCCGCGCACGCGGGCTTTTTGCGCTGGTGCGAAAGATCGCGGCCTGTTACTGCACCGTGAAATTGTGGCTGAAACCGAGGGTGCCGAGCTGGGTCGAGGTGTACACGATGGCGTTGCCGGCGGCGTCGGTGAGCATGGCTTGGAGCTGCCAGGCGCCGGCGGCGGCGTACTGCGGCAGCTTGACCGTGCAGGTTGCGGCCGTGACTGTGACCGTGGGTGGCGACACGTCGCAGTGCGCCGTTTTGGATTGGGTGGAGTACTGCGATGTGGCGGTGATGTCGATTGCGGCGACGCCCGACATGTCGTCGGTTGCCGACCAGGTGACCTGGGTACCGCACGCGGCGGTGCTGCAGGCGAGTGACTGCGGCGCGGCGGCGAAGGCTGTGAGCGTCGGGCTGGTGGTGTCGTGGCTGGTCTGCGCCTGGCCGGCCGCGGCGATCGACAGCGCGATCAGCGCGGCTATGGCTGTGTGTCTCACGCCCCCATGGTATACCCCGAAGGTAATACCTCCTTTTTGCGGGTTGTGCTACGGCTGGGGCCGTTGGGGCGGCGGCTCGGGGCGGTTCGGCGCCGGCCTGGGCTGGTTTTGGGCTGGATCGTGCTACGGGCGGGGGACGCTCTTCGGATGTGGACCAGCAGGAGCGCGAAGCTTTACGGGCGTTCAGCTGGCTTCGTCTAGCCGGCGTTGGTGGGCTTCGACTGTGCGGGCGAGGCTGGTGATGGCTTGCATCATTTGGGCGGCGCGTACTTCGTTCTGTTCGGCGATGATGGCCAGGCCGCGGATTCTGGCGGCTGTCTGTTCCCCTTCGGCGTGCATCAGTTCGATGCTTTGGGCCAGGGCTTCGTGGCGTTGGGTGAGTCGGTCGAGGCGTTCATCTATGGTCATGGTTTTCTCCAGTATATCTGAAGGGCATTCAGCCGGCGAATGCCCTTCAGGGATTTCATGCCGCGCGGACTTGGCCCCCGAATTCCACTTCGCAGGTTTGCCAGTGTGCGCAGTACTTCCGCGTGCACAGGTTGCCCGATCTCACGGGCAGATAGATGCCGGCATCCATCGCCTCGGCAACCATGGGGTAGATTCGCTCCGCGTGCAGGTAGTCGCTGTCCTGCAGGCCGGTCTTGAGCTGCACGTATGCCGGCGTCTGCGTGCGGGTGAGCACGTCGAGGCGCACGGTGTGGGACTCGTTGGCCGGCTGATCTAGCATCGCGTAGGTGGTGACCTGCAGGCGCTGGTCCGGGTGCATGCCGTTGGGGCGCTGGCGGGCGGTCTTGATGTCGATTACGATGCCGTCCGTGGTGACGATGTCGATCACCGCGTGGATGGCGACGCCTCCGATTTTGCCGCTGACTTCGTGCTCGATCTTCTCTGGTTCGATCGAGGGCGCGGCGGCCTGCCACCAGAGTTCGGAGAGTCTGCGTACCAGGTCTTCCGCGGCCGCGGTGTCCGCGAGCTGGTCGTCTTCGTCGGCCTGGTCCTGCGGCGCCGGCGTCTCGATCTGCGATAGGTGCTCATCGCAGGCCGCTGCGCAGGCGTCGCCGATGTCCTCTGCGGACACGATGTCTCCGTTGCGCTTGCGCCACAGCAGCGCGGCGGCCGCGCCATCGCCAGGGTGGCGATGGAAAGACGCCAGGGGTGGCGTCGCTTCGACGCCGGGTGGGTAGGTCTCGGGCTGGGGGGGGGCGTCGTAACGACGCCACCCATGCGTACTGTATCGAACACGTTCACCCTGTATGTGGCGGCTGTGGTTGCGGTTCCTTGGCGCATGGTGATCAGGTTCCTTTGTGCCAGCGCGTCTAGGGCGTATTGGAGGTTTCGCCTCCCGCATTTGCAGGCGTTGGCTAGCTCCCGGGTGCTTGCCCGGACGCCTCCCGGGCTGGCCAGCTGGCGCCTGGAGAGCTCCAGGAGCACGCGCAGTTCGGCCTCTTTGAGGGTGGGGGCGAGGTCCGCGAGGGCGTTCGCCAAACTTCCGATAACGAATATTATGTAAACTTAGACATTTGCAGCTCGATCGGACGCCGCTGGGCGGCCACCCTGTCTCGGCTGCGTGGTGCATGACGCTCGGCACTTCAGCCTGAAAGCCGTGTACCATCTTTGCGTATGCCCCAATCCGTCTAGGTGCGTAGGAACAGCCCATCACCGTTGGTGTTTGCGGCTCTCAACTATGCGCCTCAACCTCGAACGGGCCTGTCATTCGGTGCGCTAGTCGGCCAGTTCTGTGTTGCAGGTCTCCTTCTCTACTTTGCAAAGGCTCAGCGCCAATAGCCCGGCCTGTCCAGGAAGATATGCGGAAGCACCAAGGTGACGAAGTGCGCGAACGCAAGGAGCGGACCAAGACGAGGAGCCGGGAAAAAAGCGGGCCCGTACCAGATACTTTCGGTACGGGCCCGAGGGAAGAAACCTAATCCTTACCGGTGGCCGCCGCCGTGCGATCCCCCGCCGCTACTGTGGGACCCGCCACCGCCACCACCAGTACCGCGCGTCGCTTTGCCACTGCTCTCGCTGCGCGCCGCCGGCTTCTCCCGGACTACGGGAGGCGCCACGCGGATCGATTGCGGACGGCTAGCACCCGACACCCCCGACGGCGCCGGTGGGCGGTATAGCCCGACAGGTTGCGCATAGCTCCGGGATGCCGCCGGTGTGGCTGCACGCGGCTCTCCGAACCGCTGCCAGCCGCTGCCACGGTCCGGCGAAATTGGCGTTCCGGCATTGCGTGTGGCCGCCGACGGAGTATTCACCGGCCGCCATGCGCCGCCACTGCTCGCGGCGCTCCCGCCGGCGGCCGCCGGAGTAGATACGCTGCGCCACGCGCCGCTGGTGCCGCTCCCCGTCGCACTCCGCGCGGCGACCGACGCAGGCTGACGGCTGAACTGTTGCATCGACCTCTGCTGGTCGGCAAACGGAACCCGCTGCACGGGCGCCGGCGAGTTGTGGCTGAAGAAGTGCGTGTTTTCCGAACTGCGCGGCGTGCCGGCCACTGTCCGGTTCGAGAAACGCAGGCTGGCCGCGCTCGGCGCCATCGGCAAAGGTCCGCGAACGAGTCCGGCTTCGCGTATCTGCGCACCGGAAGCACGCGCGATATTCCCGAATCTGCCCTGCCGGAAGTCCGTCGCGGATACAGAGGCAACGGCGTTGGATACCCGGGCATTACGATAAGTGTTTGCCACACTTACGGTCATAAGATTCACCCCACGGTTGAAGTACGCCGGATTGCGAAAACCGGCGTAAACGCCACGGCCCCACCAGGGATAAATCCGTTCGAACGGCGCCAATGCTACCCAACCCACATTGCCAAATCCAAATCCCACTCCCACACTTGGGCCAAAACCAAAGAAAGCCACCAAGCCGGGCGACCAGTAATGCAGTCCGATCCCGCCCGGATACCAACACCAGCCCCACGGCGCCGCGTAGTACCAGCGGCCATAGTGAAATGGCGCCCAACCCCAGGGGTCGGAACTCACCCAGGTCCACCCATAATAGTCCTCCCAAACCCAACGGCCATTTTGATAAGGCGCCCAATCCGGACCGACGGCGGGATTCCAAACCTCGCCGTAAGCCGGATCGTTGACCCACTGCCCGTGGTTATCCAGATCCTCGGCGCCGTAAACGTCTTGCGGAACATTGCGATAACTGACCGAATTCTGCATCTCATGGTCGCGCTGTTCGTTCCAGCGATCCCACTCGTCGTAAGCGATAGCCGGCACGATGCGGAATTCCGGGTCGGCGGGGTTGCCGCGCGCCAGCATCGTCTGTCCCGCCTGGAGTTGTTCGCTGCCCTTGGGCGTGAAGATCTCCACGGTCCCCAGACGGACTGTGACCTCAGTTTGACCATCCTCTTTAACATAGATGCGGTAAGCGCCTATATGGGAAGGCCTTACTGCTAGTATCGGCGTATCCACTTCCACCTGCGCCTGGGATTCGCGCAGCATCCGGTAACTCACCGTGCCGTGGCCGATTTGCACGTGGTAGTGCCCGTAGTCCAACTGCGCCAGCCGGATTTCGGCATGGGCGCCGATGCGGATCAGATTGGCGGAATCGAATTGCACCTCCGCGCGGGAACCGGCGCCCGTCGCAATCCGATCCCCTACCATAAGCGGCGCGTTGACCACCGCGGCCACCCAGTCTCCGGAATCGCCGCGGCGAACGGAAACCTCTCCATTCGCAATACTGATGCGCGCCACACCCCGCTCCGGGGCTCCCGCATCCTGCACCGGGGCATCCTGGGCACGCAGGATCCCCGGCGAAGCTGCCGGCAACAGCATGGCGGCAATCGCGAAGAATCTAGAAGAGCGGGTTCGGCGGCGCATAATCTTCGACTGTCGCGTCTTATGGCAATTGACGGTCCATATGCTAACTGGCTATTTCTAAAGCACTTATGTCCTTTGCCGGTGGGCAGCCCGATGGCTGAAAACCACCACTGTGCTTGGAAAGCATCAACCCCGTTATTCAAATTGTCTGCGGAATTCGGCGAACTGCCGCCTGAGTTCTTCGAATTCTTTCTCGAGGCGATCCACGCTGGCGCGTAATTGCGCGATGGAGTCGTCGCGGGTTTCGCGCACGATGGGCGGCGCCGCGATCGCTTGCGCCGGCGGTTCACCCGAAAGCAGGTGCGCATAGCGCGTTTCCTTGAAGCCGGCCTGGCGCGGCAGACGCGTGGCCAATGGATCGGGCTGCCACTCCATGAGGCGGGCGAGGCAGGCGTCCACGGCTTCCAGGTCGTCGAACGCAAAAAGGCGCTCGGAGCGGCCGCGCAACTCGCCCACGGTCTGCGGGCCGCGCAGCATCAGCACGCACAAAACCGCAGCCTCGCGCCGGCCCAGGTTGACGACCTCCGCCAGGCGGTGCGCATGCTTGGGAACCCGCATGTCGTGGCCGCTGACGCGGGTGGCCAGTCCTTTGGCGCGCAAGCCGTCGAGCGCCGTCTCCACCGTATCCTCATCGTACGTAACCACGGGCTCGCGGTTCGATTTCTGGTTGCAAGCGTTCACCAGCGCGTTGAGCGACAAGGGGTAATATTCGGGCGTAGTGACTTCTTTTTCCATGAGCGCGCCCAACACGCGCACTTCGGCTTCGTCGAGTTGGAGAGGCATGCGAGTCCGGTTTCCGAAATATGATAGCGTAACGGGCCAGCCGGCCGCTTGCTGCACCGTGGGGCGGGCAATACTGCCCGCAGCCGGCTTTTAACCGGCTCTGGCCGCCTGAAAAGGCGGCTGCGGCCATGATTGGCCGCCCCACGGTGAACTCGGAATCCCGTATTTGTCAAAAGTATGTGGCAATCAGCGGGTCCACGGGACCCGACCCAGAGGGTCCCCCGGCCGAGGGCCTGCCCCACGCGTTACTATGAATAGGCTCGCATGACTCCTGAAGAAATAGAAGCTATCGTCGGCGGTTACCACGGCGACCCCTTTCGCATCCTCGGCCCGCACGCCGTCCGCAAACGCGGCGGCCAGCCCCGCTGGGAGGTCCGCGCGTTCCTGCCCCAAGCCGCATCCGCCACGCTGCGCATCGGCGAAGAAATCTACCCCATGGAGAAGACCCACGATGGCGGCTTCTTCTGCGCCACCCTCGCCGGCACCCCCGGCAAGTACCTTGTCCAGGCCAAGCTCTGGGACGGCCCCACCATCGAGTTCGAAGACCCCTACCGCTTCGGACCCATCATCACCGATTTCGAACTGCATTTGCACACCGAGGGCACGCACTACGAGGCCTATCGTACATTAGGCGCGCACCTGGCCGAAGCCGACGGCGTGAAGGGCGTGCGCTTCGCCGTCTGGGCGCCCAACGCCGAATCCGTCACGGTGGCCGGCGAGTTCAACCAGTGGGACACCCGCCGCCATCCCATGCGCCGCCGCAATGGCGGGGTTTGGGAAATATTCATCCCGGACCTAGGCGAAGGCGCCTGCTACAAGTACAACGTCCGCTCGCGCTTCAACGCCTACCAGCAGCAAAAGGCCGATCCCTACGCCTTTGCCGCCGAGACTCCCCCCAAATCCGCCTCCGTCGTTTGGAACATCGAAAAATACCAATGGCAGGACGCCGCCTGGATGGAACAGCGCGGGCGCACCGACTGGCTGAAAGTGCCTGTCTCCATTTATGAGCTGCACGTGGAATCCTGGATGCGCGGCCCACAGGGACAGTTCCCGACCTATCGCGAGCTGGCGGTCACCCTGGTCGAGTATGTGAAGCGCATGCGCTACACGCACATCGAGCTGCTGCCCATCATGGAGCATCCCTTTTCCGGCTCCTGGGGCTATCAGGTGATCGGCTACTTCGCGCCGACCTCCCGCTTCGGCACGCCCGAAGATTTCATGTACTTAGTGGACCGCTGCCACCAGGAAGGTATTGGCGTGCTGGTGGATTGGGTGCCCGCGCACTTCCCCCGCGACGCCCACGGCCTGGTCTATTTCGACGGCACCGCGCTTTATGAACACGCCGATCCGCGCAAGGGCGAGCAGAAGGATTGGGGCACGCTCGTGTTCAATTACGGCCGCAACGAGGTGCGCTCCTTCCTGATCTCCAACGCCATGTTCTGGCTGAAGAAGTATCATATCGACGGCCTGCGCGTGGACGCCGTCGCCTCCATGCTGTACCTGGACTATTCGCGCAAGGAAGGCGAATGGGTGCCTAACCAGTACGGCGGCAACGAAAACCTGGAGGCCATCGATTTCATCAGGCGCTTCAACGAACTGGCCCACACGGAGCCCGGCGCCATCACCATCGCCGAGGAATCCACCTCGTTTCCAGGTGTCTCGAAGCCGGTCTATCTGAACGGGCTGGGCTTCACCATGAAGTGGAACATGGGCTGGATGCACGACATGCTCGACTACTTCAGCCAGGATCCGGTCTACCGCAAATATCACCACAACAACATCACCTTCAGCATGCTGTATGCCTTCACGGAGAACTTCCTGCTGCCGATTTCGCACGATGAAGTGGTCCACGGCAAGCGCTCCCTGATCGGCAAAATGCCCGGCGACGAGTGGCAGAAATTTGCGAACGTCCGCGCGTTTCTGGCTTACATGTACGCGCATCCCGGCAAGAAATTGCTCTTCATGGGCCAGGAGATCGGCCAATACGACGAGTGGAACCACAACCAGGGCCGCCCTTGGGACTTGCTGGTATTCGACTACCACCGCAAGCTGCAACTGATGGTGGAGGAACTGAACCGTTTCTATCGCGCCAACCCGGCTCTGTACCAGGTGGAATTCCACTATGCCGGCTTCGAGTGGGTGGATTTCCGCGATGTGGAGCACTCCGTGATCTGCTTCCTGCGGCGCGCCGAAGATCCGCACGATTTCCTGCTGTTCTGCTGCAACTTCACGCCCGTGGTGCACGAGCGCTATATGGTCGGCGTGCCGGAGGAGGGCGTGTACGAAGAGGTGCTGAACACCGACTCGCATTTGTTCGGCGGCAGCAATCTGGGCAACGCCGGATGGGTCGCCTCCAAGCCCGTGGCGCAACACAATCGCCCAAACAGCATCGGCATTACCCTGCCCCCGCTGGCAGTAATAGCTTTTCGCAAGAGGTAAAGTGGGGCAGGCTCCCAGCCTGCGGCGGGCTCGTAGCCCGCCAACTAAATTAATCTTATGTCGCAGTTATACGACGCAATCATAGTAGGAGGCGGCCACAATGGCCTGGTAACCGCCGCGTATCTAGGCCGCGCCGGCCGCAAAACCCTAGTCCTGGAGCGCCGCGAACTGGTGGGCGGCTGTGCCGTCACCGAAGAAATCTGGCCGGGATTCCGCGTCTCCACCGCCTCCTATCTCACCAGCCTGCTGCAAGAGCGCATCATTCGCGACCTGGAACTGGAGCGCCACGGCTACAAAGTCGATGCCAAGGACCCCGCCTTCTTCTCGCCCTTTCCCGACGGACGCTGCTTCTTCATGTGGCAGGATGGGCGCAAAACGCTTGAAGAAATCGCCAAGTTTTCGCGCCACGACGCGGAAGTCTATCCGGCGTTTGAAGCCCAACTGGAGCGCCTGTCGCAAGTGGTGGAATCCCTGCTGCTGACGACTCCGCCGCAGTTTCCGCCGCGCGGTGTGGGCGACCTGATCGACCACCTCAAGATCGCCGGACGCATGCGCAAACTGGCGCCCGCCGATATGGTCGCGCTGGTCAAAATCTTCACGCAGAGCGCCGCCGAGTTGCTCGATGAATGGTTCGAGTCGCCGGAGCTGAAGGTCACGCTGGCCACCGATGGCGTGATCGGCGCCAATGGCGGTCCGCGCTCGCAGGGCACGGCGTACATCCTGATGCACCATGTAATGGGCAGCGTCGCCGGCCATCGCGGATTGTGGGGCTTCGTGCGCGGCGGCATGGGCGCGGTCTCCGAAGCCATCGCATCGTCGGCGCGCAGCCACGGCGCGGTGGTCCGCACCAACGCGGCCGTCGAGAAAATCCTGGTGCGCGACGGCCGTGCGCGCGGCGTGGTGCTGCAGGGCGGCGAAGAGATCGAAGGCGCGGTAGTGGCCTCCAATCTCGATCCGCGCGTGACTTTCTTGCGATTGCTTGACGAGCGCGACCTGCCGCCGGACTTCGTGACTTCCATCCGCCGCTTCCGCACCGAGGGCACTTCGTGCAAAATCAACTTCGCCCTCTCGGGCCTGCCCGAGTTCAGCGCCATCCCCGGCGCGCCCGGCCCGCAGCATCGCGCCACCATGCACATCTGCCCGTCCATCGATTACATCGAGCGCGCCTGGGACGACGCCAAGTACGGGCGGCCATCCAGCCGTCCCATGCTGGAGCTGACTATTCCCACCATGTACGATCCGTCGCTCGCGCCGCCCGGCAAGCACATCATGGGGCTCTTCCTGCAATACGCGCCGTACACCCTGCGCGAGGGCACCTGGGACGATGCGCGCGAGCCGTTCTACAACCGCGTGCTGGAAGTGATGGAGGAGTACATACCCAACATTCGATCGATCATCATCGATAAGCAGGTGCTGACGCCGCTCGATATGGAGCGCCGCTATGGCATCACCGGCGGCAACATTTTCCACGGCGAGATGGCTTTGGACCAGATGTTCGTGATGCGTCCCGTGGCCGGCTACGCGCGCTACCGCACGCCTGTCCGCGGCCTGTATCTATGCGGGTCCGGCGCGCATCCCGGCGGCGGCGTGATGGGCGCGCCGGGCTACAACGCCGCGCGGGAGATGCTGAAGGATGGTAAGTGGTAAGGTAGTAGTAATAATGACTTCGCTGGACGCTCTACTCGATCCCTTGAGTCGCTGCCTTGACGTGGAGTCGGCTGAGCGGCTGGCGGCATTCCAGGTCGATCAATCGGTGCAATCCAGAATAGAGGTCCTTGCCGAAGGAGCGAACGACGGAACGCTGAGCGACGATGAGCGGGCGGAATACGAGGCCATCATCAACGCCGCCGATTTCATCTCCATCTTGAAGGTCAAGGCGGGCCGCTTGCCGAAATCCAACGGCGCATGACCATGGACGCTGTGAGTACCGCCTGCTCCGCATGGAAGATAGCGAGCTATCCCACCACATCGAGCACATCGTGGCCAGGCAGCACGGTGGCGGCGGCGAAGCCGGCAATCTCGCCCTGGCATGTCACCGCTGCAACTTGCGGAAGGGGCCGAATCTGTCTGGCCTCGATCCGGTGAGCAATGAACTTGTACCGCTGTTCGATGTCGTTGCCGAGCTGAAAGGCATCGAACGGGATACCATACGGCGACGGCATTGGCAAGCGATTCCTGCGGAAAAGGCACTCGAGCGAGAACTCCACGTAAGGCGCGCCTAGCGATCCCTTGAGAGCCTGCGATAACCGCCGGCGCGCATCGTTGCGGAACCCGAGCACCTTGGATCTCGGACCAGTGATTGCGATCTTGTTAAAGCAAACATAGGACATTGCGGCCTCCAGGATTCATGATAACCTCATGCGTTTATCTTGTAGGCTTGCCTGGGGCGATGCAGATCGAAAAGCCCCGACATTCGCAGGATACAGAAACAGATCCCCCGGACGGCGTAGTGTTTACGAGGGCGCTTGGACTGAGTCCGAGACCCGTGGAACGGCTGTGCTCATTCAAACCCCCGAGATACGGCGATCTGAGAAGCATTGAGACACCCGTCTCAAGTGAACCGCATTGCAGCTAAACAGGCTAACGCGCCGCCGCGGCGGCCGCACCGGCCAACCGTGCCTCTACAAACGCACTCAGCGCCGCTGTCGCATACTCCGGCGGCCGGACCACAAAGCGCGGCTTGCCCTCCCAGTCGCGGCGCGCGACCCCGTTCCAAGCCGGCTCTTCGCTTTTCCGCGCGATCGTCACGCAGGCGTCCGCCCGCTCCAGAAACCGGCGGCTGGAAGCCTTGAAATCCGCTTGCGCAAAGTCCAACACCACCAGGTAAAGATCGGGCGCCAGGAACTCGACGATGCTATTCGACTCGATGATCAGGTTCTGGCTGGCCGCCCGGATTTCGCGGATGGCCGGCAGCGCGTTCGCCAGCCGGCCCGCCGCCGTGCGCACCCAATAGGAATCGCGCGCGCCCGCCGCCAAAAAGCGGCCCGTATCCGACCGGCCCGGCTGCCGCTCCTGCGCGATGGCATAAGGACATGCGGGTTCCAGGCAGCAGTCGCATGCCGTTCCAGAAACCGAACAGACGCCGTGCCCGAACTGCGTGATCTTCATCGCGGTCCAGTTCGACTGCGGCAGCGCCCGGATGATGCCCGCCACCACCGACGTTTTTCCGATATTGCGCGAGTGCCCACCGACTACGACCAGCATCATGACCTCGTAAACAAAGCTTTTGCACCGTGGGGCGGGCAATTCTGCCCGCAGCCGGCTGCGGCCATGATTGGCCGCCCCACAACTAAAGTCCAAACGCAAGGACAGAAATTCCTACCGGTCCCGATTCCCTGCCCCGCTCTCCAAATGCGCCAGCCGGCGCTTCAAATCCGCCACTTCGCGGCGCGTTTCCGGCAGCCGCGCCAGGTTGGCGAGCTGCTCCAGGTGCTCTTTCAAAGGCCGCGCCGGTGTGCCCCAGACCGTCTGTCCGGCATGCACGATCTTGGACGTCAGAATGCCGCAGCCCGAGCCCAGCACCGCCCGCGATTCGATACGCGCCTTGTCGCCGATCCCCACTTGGCCGCCGATCACCGCGTAATCCTCCACCACCACGCCTCCCGAAAATCCGGTCTGCGCAGCCACCACCACGTGCCGCCCGATGCGGCAATTATGGCCCACGTGCACCATGTTATCCAGCTTGGTGCCCTCGCCGATCAGCGTGACGCCCAGCGCGGCGCGGTCTACGCACGAGTTCGCGCCGATCTCCACGAAGTCGCCGATTTCCACTCGCCCCACCTGCGGGAACTTGTGATAGCGGTCGTTTTCGAACACGTAGCCGAACCCGTCGGCGCCAATCACGCAGCCGGAGTGCAGAATCACGCCGCGTCCGATATCCACATTGTCGTAGATCGTCACATTGGCGTGCAGCACGCAGCCTTCGCCCAGCACCACGCGCTTGCCCACGACGCAGCCGGCGCCAATGCTGCTGGCCAGGCCGATGCGCGTGCTGTCTCCGATGGACGCATGCGGCCCCACGGCCGCCAACGCGCCGATCTCCACGTCTTTGCCGATCACGGCCGTGGGATGGATGCCGGGCTTGATCTCCACCGTGGGATAGAAGCGGTTCATGGCGCGCGCGAACGCGGTGCGCGGCTCCGGCGCGCGAATCACGGTGCGGCGGCTGGGGCTCGGATAATCCGGCGGCACGATCAGGCAGCCGGCCGCCGAAGCGTCCGCCAGTTGCATCGCCTTCCGTCCGCTCAGGAACGATAGCTCGCTGCCGCCCGCCGTCTCCAGCGGAGCCACGCCCGTCAACTCTTTTTCACCGTCACCTTCGAAGGTGGCGCCCAGCCACTCCGCCAGTTCACGTACGCGCATGTCTTATGATACAAGCTGAGCCTGTGGGGCAGGCTCCCAGCCTGCGGCGGCCTCCCAGGCCGCAAGAAGCGGGTCCGGGGGACCCGCGCAGGCCGCGGGCCTGCCCCACTTTACCGAGCAAGAATGATCGCCCCGACAGCCCGCATCCACCCCGACGCCCGCATCGGCCCCGGCGTCACCATCGGCGATTTCTGCGTCATCGAATCCGATGTGGAGATCGGCGCCGGCTGCCACCTGGAACCGTACGTCTACGTGAAGCGCTGGACCACCCTCGGCGAGCGCAACCGCGTCTCCGCCGGCACGGTGCTGGGCACCGATCCGCTGGACAAGGCCTTCACCGGCGAACGCAGCTACTTGCGCATCGGCCACGGCAACCAGATCCGCGAGCATTACACCATCTCGCGCGGCACCGAGCCCGAATCCGTCACCGAAATTGGCGACGAGAATTACATCATGACCTCCGGCCATATCGCCCACAATTGCAAGATCGGCAGCCGCACGGTGATTTGCAGTTGCGCCCTGGTGGCAGGTTATGTCGAAGTGGAAGATCAGGCCTTCATTTCCGGAGGCGTAGTGGTACACCAGTACTCCAAGATCGGCCGGCTGGCCATGATCGGCGGCAATACCCGCGTGAACAGCGACGTGCCGCCGTTTTTTCTATACTCGGGTTTCAACGTGGCGGCTATGGGCCTGAACCTGGTGGGCCTGAAGCGCGCCGGCTATAAACATGCCGACATCTCGGCGCTGAAGAAGGCGTACCAGATCCTGTACCGTTCCGGCCTGAAACTGGCCGAGGCGCTGGCGCGCATTGAGTCCGAAATCCCCACTCCCGAAGCGCGCCAACTGGTGGAGTTTATCCGGCGCAGCGCGCGCGGGATTTGCCGGGAATAATGAATTTCCTATGACATTCCAATCTCTGAAGCAGTTCCTCCACGAGATTCCCTTCAACTCGCACGTCGGCTTCAAGCTCGTGCGATTACATAAGGATGGGGTGACCATCGAGTGTCCTCTGCGCCCGGAGTTGATGAACGGCGCCGGCGTGCTGCACGGCGGGGTGACGGCTACGCTGGCCGATGTAGCCGTTGGCATGGCGCTCGCACGCCACCTGGGCCGCCCGCGGGCCGCCACCACCGTGGAGATGAAGATCAACTATCTGCGTCCCGCGGCGCATGGCAAAATCAGCGCCCGTTCGCATCTGGTGAAGGTCGGTGCGCGGCTGTGCTGCGGGCGTGTGGAGATCGTCGACAGCGAGAAACGGCCGGTCGCGGCGGCCCTTATTACCTATATGATTCTAGACAAGTAAGTACGGCTTAGTCCAATCGTTTCTGCACAAATCGAGGCGCGCGCAGCAGCCAAACTTCCACTTTCGGCATTCTGTAGAGCGGAAAATCTGGTATTATGGAATCGAATTTGATTTGCCCGCAAAACCTGGCCGAGAGTTGTGCCGAGTCTGCTCGCTTTCAAATACCGAGGAGATCACGTGAAGAAGATTTTTGTAGGCAACCTGGACTTCAAGGCGACGGAAGATTCGATCCGCTCGCTTTTTGAGCAGCACGGCACAGTGGAGCGCGTCAGTTTGATGACGGATCGCGATACCGGCCGGTCGCGGGGCTTTGCTTTTGTGGAAATGACCGATTCGGCCGAGGCCGAACGCGCCATCGCCGCGCTAAACGGCTTTAGTTTCGGCGGCCGGGCCCTCAACGTGAACGAGGCTCGCCCGAAAGTGGATGGCGGCGGACATGGCGGCGGTGGCGGCTTCCGCGGCGGACGTGGCGGCGCGGGCGGCGGCGGTGGTGGCCCCCGGCAGCGTCGCGAACCCCGCTGGTAAGGCAGTAACCGCAGCCATACGGGCTGCGACGAGTCGGCCCACGAGTAACGCGAAGGAGGAACTTTATGGCCATGAGATCCCGCACGACTTTCAAGAAACGCCAGAAAGAACTCGCCCGCCAGGAAAAGCAACGGGATAAAGTTGCCCGGCGGCTCCAACGCAAACTGGAAAAGAATTCTCCTGAAGGTGGGGACGGTTTGGCGGAGGATGGCGACGACGCTCTCGATTCCGAAGGCGCGGAAGACGCTCTGGAACCGGTTGCGCCGTCCGCCGGAAGCGATACACACGAAGCGCAGTAGGACAGGCCGCCCCGGCCTGTCCTCTGGCTTGCCCTTTTTATTGAGCCAGGGCCTTTTCGATCGCAGCCGTTACCTTGGGATCGTCCGGCTTCACCGGCGATTCGAAACGGGAGATAATCGTCCCGTCCTTGCCAATCAGAAACTTCGTGAAATTCCACTTGATATCGCCGCCCGTGGATTTAGTCAGGTACTCGTACAACGGCGCGATATCCGATCCCTTCACCGAGATCTTGGAATACATCGGAAAAGTCACACTGTATTTGCGCGAACAAAACGTCTTGATCTCTTCATTCGTGCCCGGCTCCTGCGCGCCGAAATTGTTCGCCGGAAAACCCGCGATCACCAGGCCTTGGTCCTTGTACTTCTCGTAGACCGCTTCCAGTTGCGTGTATTGCGGCGTGAAGCCGCACTTGCTTGCCACATTCACCAGCAGCAGGACTTTCCCCTTATAAGCGGCCAGCGGCGCGGGTGCGCCGTCAATGGAATTCAACGTAAAGTCGTAAACGTTCGCGGCCCCGAATAGCGCAGCCGCGAAGACCAACAACATGGCGGAGAGCAGCATCTTGTGCATAGGACCAGTATACTCATTGCGAAGCGGGCAAATCTGCCATGGTCCTCTCAGCGGACGACTGACAACAGGCGCGCAATTCCACAGGTAGGCGTGGCGAGAGCGTCACACAGCAGCCTGGGCTCTGCCCTGTTCCCACGCGAATGACACACGGTCGAATGGCATGCTGCCGACCCCGCGCTGACGGCCGCTCCCAGCGCGGCTAGGAATTTGCGTCTGTCAATGTTTTCCTTTGCACTCAAGTCTGGTCTCTCTCCGGGTGCGATTTCTGGTTAGGATAAAGCGGCGGGTGGCAGATGTCAACATTGTGGGGCGGCGAGAGCCGGCTAATAGCCGGCTGCGGGCATGATTGCCCGCCCTCCGGTGAGAAACTATCGGAACTTATAGTTACCCAGGATGAATTGGTCGGCGAACCAGTTCATCATCTCCCGGCTATTCATGTACATGTCGAGCTGGCTGGAACAAGCCAACAGGCGGCCGAGCAGGTCGAGGCGCTCCGCGGTTTGATCGGCAGGGGCTTTGCGGAACCAGGCGTTCACCAGGTCGTGGCGGCGATCGACGCGGAATCCATAGTGGACCAGGCAGCGCTCCAGGAAACAGGCGCGCAAGCTGCGGCGGCTAATGGCTGCGCCGCCGCCTTCGAATCGAAACGAGATGTAATTGTCGCCGGGAAGATCGGAGAGACAGGAATCCACCAGGCTGTAGTGATAGGCGAGGCGGGCATTCAGGTTCATGTATTCGTCGGCGACCAGCAGATAACTCTTTTCGCCCAGTGGACGCATGCCGCCGTTCTGGGGAGTAAACGTGGTTGCCAGGATGGAGGCGAGATCGCCGATGCGCGCGGGCATCTGCCGGGTCCAGGTGACTTCCGGATGACTGATGCCTCTCCAAAGCGCCTGAAACGGCCGGGAGACGATTTGCGCGGGAGTCACCCGGCGCGATTCCGAGTCACATGCCGCCACACCGCCGCCCAGATCGATGACCGAAACATTCAGGGGCAAGGGTGTTTCCAGCTCTTTGGCCGACTGCGCGTCGCGCTCCAGTTCCCGGTCGTGGACCGCGAACATCGTCTCGATGCCTTTCTCATGACAGTAACGGAGTATGTCGTGGCCGGATTTGCAACCCGCCGGGCGGAAGTTTTGGGCCGCCGGATCGAGCAGGTTGAGGGTGAGCAGGCGCGCCCCTAGGGGATCGCCGGTGCGCTCCAGGTAGCGCTCCACGATGGAGGATTCCTTGCGGCTGGAAGGCCACAGGATACCGGGATAGACATGCGCTCGCACCGCATCCAGGCTTACAGGCTCGCCGTTGGTCAAGCGTTCAAATGCGCCCACCATGCGGAAGACGGAGGGGATGCGGAATTCGCGCAGAAGGGCGGCGGCATGTCCGGCGACATTGCCCCACTCGGCGACCAGTCCGGCGATGCGGGGAAAAATCTGGACGATTTCCGGCGACGGTTTGCGAATGAAGACCACCGCGCCCGCGGGAGCCTCGCCGATATTCTGGATCTCTTCGACTAGAAACGCGTTCCCGGAAGTTTGACCGGGATAGACGGTGCGGCCCCCGGCGAGTTTGGGTTCGACTTTGGCTCGCGAACGCGACTTGGCGCGAGACGCTGGGGCATTCACCAGCGGGCGCGACTGCACGATCCAGAGGCCGCCCTCAGGGTCGAGCACCCATTCGATATCTTGCGGCGCATGAAAATACCGCTCGATGCGTACTCCCCAATCGGCGAGGGTGTGCAGGTACACATCCGGCAGGCTGGCCTTTTCGCGATCTCCCGGCGGCAGCGGAGCTTTGGCGATGCCACCTCCATCCTGCAATACGATCTCCTCTTCTTTGCGCACGATGTTGCGCTCTACAACGGCATGCGGGGTAGAGCGGGTGACCACGAAGAGATCGGCGGGCGTGCTGCCGCTGGCGATCCCCATGCCCAGGCCGCGGGTGGCGGTAATCCAGAGGTTCCGGCTCTTGGGGTCGCC
>Ga0302326_10011526_pt1 | contig 19022 bp, 16 predicted proteins | sample Palsa_T0_3_FD_202264 | JGI IMG/M metagenome (GOLD analysis project Ga0302326, IMG submission 202264) | Peat permafrost microbial communities from Stordalen Mire near Abisko, Sweden - Palsa_T0_3 | ecosystem: Environmental > Terrestrial > Soil > Palsa > Peat permafrost | place: Sweden: Abisko...
GCCCGTGTTCAGGCAGCGCATGTCGAAGGAGGGGGCGAGCTCGCCCTCGAAGCACATGGCGAGCAGGTTCGGCACGGCCCAACTCTAATCCCCGCGCGTAGCAAGGGGACCATAAACCTCGGGCGGCGGCGGAGGGGCGGGCAGGGCGGGCCACCGCGGGGACCGCGGGCACCCCGCGCGAATTTGGGCCCCGTGCCTCCCGCGTACGCGGGGACTGAGCTAACCTCGTAGTGGACGGAGGGCTATCGAATGGTCGCTCGACTTACGGATCGGGAGCTCGAGGTGCACGCGCGTATCCGTCGAGACGCGCCGGGCGCTGCGGCCTCCCGTCGCGCGTTCCTCCGCGGGGCGGCGGCCACGGCAGCGGGGGCCGCTTTGCTGCGCTCCGGTGTGGCCGAGGCGCGGACGGCGCCAGACCTGGCGGCCCGGGCGCCCGAGGGGTTCACGCCGTTCTCGGCGCCGGGCCACGTCGTGCGGGTGCAAAAGGCCGGATGTCTCGAGGCCAACGGCATCTTCCCCAAGCCGGACGACGCGAAAGAGATGCTCCGACGCGGGCTCGAAGAGCTGACGGGCAAGGCCGACATGGCCGATGCGGCAAAGCTCATCGTGCACCCGCAGGACAAGGTCTGCGTCAAGGTGAACGGCATCGCGCTGCAAAACATGGCCACGAACAAGGAGCTCGTGCTGCCGTTCTTGCAGGCGATGATCGCGTCGGGCGTGCCCGCGACGAGCATCACGGTCCTCGAACAGTACCCGGGCTTCATGCAGGGCACGCGCATCACGGCGCGCTCGGTCCCGGCGGGCGTCAGCGTCGTGTGGCACTCCAACAGCGACGCCACGATGGACTGGCGCGACATCCCCGGCACGCAGAGGCACACCAAGTTCGTGCGCGCGCTGACGGAGTCCACGGCGCTCATCAACTTTGCGCTCATCAAAGACCACTCGATCTGCGGGTTCACGGGCGCCCTCAAGAACATGACGCACGGCTGCAGCGTCAACCCGCAAGACTTCCACGATCACCACGCCAGCCCGCAGATCGCGATCCTGTCCGCGCAGGACGTCCTCAAGTCGCGGATCCGCCTGTGCATCTTCGACGGGTTCAAGGTGATGGCGCACGGCGGCCCGCTCTACAAGCACCCGGAGTACGTGAAACCGCACGAGTCGGTCTACGTCGGCACCGATCCGGTGGCGATGGATGTCGTCGGGTGGGACGTCGTCGAAAAGGCGCGCGCCGACTTCAAGCTCAAGTCGTTGACCGACGAAGGCCGGCCGCCGGCGTACATCCAGGCGGCGGCGGATCTCGGCGTGGGCATCGCGGACCGCAAGAGCCTCACGCTGAAGGAAATTACGCTGTAGATTCCAATCAAGTGCCTCCGCGCGACCCCGAGCTCACCCGTGTCACGCCGGTCGACGAGTCGGCCAAGAAGGGGCAAGAACCGCCCAAGCCGGCCGGCGACGCCTGCATCGTGGTCATCTACGGGACGGAGCTCGGCAAGCGGCTCGAGCTCGGCGCCGCGCCGTTCGAGATCGGCCGTTCGTCGAACAACGATCTCTTCATCGACCAGGAGAGCGTGAGCCGCCATCACGCGCGCATCACGTACGTCGACGGCAAGTACTCCCTCTCCGATCTCGGCTCCACGAACGGCACGTTCATCAACGACGAGAGCGTCCGCGAGCGCCCCTTGACCGACGGCGACCAGGTGCGGATCGGCCGGTCGATCCTCAAGTTCATGACGGGCGAGAACGTCGAGGTGCACTACCACGAGGAGATCTACCGGCTGATGACGGTGGACGGCCTCACGCAGATCTTCAACCGCCGGTATTTCAACGAGGCGCTCGAGCGCGAGGTGAACCGCGCAAAGCGCTACAGCCGCGCGCTGTCGCTGCTCGCGTTCGACATCGATCTGTTCAAGAAGGTGAATGACACGTACGGCCACCTGGCGGGCGACAGCTTGCTCCGCGTCATCGCCGCGGCCGTCAAATCGCGGCTGCGGCGCGAGGACATCCTGGCGCGTACGGGCGGCGAAGAGTTCGCGGTCCTCTTGCCCGAGGTGACGCTCGAGGGCGCGCTCGTCACGGCCGAGAAGGTGCGCGCGCTGGTCGAGGCCACTCCCGTGAAGCACGACCAGGACACGCTGCGCTGCACGATCAGCCTCGGCGTGGCGGAGCTCGTGCGGGAAGACGCCGCGCCGGAGGACCTGTACAAGCGCGCCGACGAGCGCCTCTACGAGGCGAAGCAGGGCGGCCGCAACTGCGTGAAGGGCTAGGGCCCCGAGTCCGTGACGCATCGAAGAATTTCGACAGGAAGGCGGGAAGACGGGGAGGGTCGTTTTGCCGGAAAACCTTCCCGTCTTCCCGTCTTCCTGTGATCTCAAAATATCAAGGTTTCACGGACTCAAGACACTAGGGCGCCGGGCAGGACAACTGCGTCTGGGCGCCTGCCGCGATCCACTGGCTGATCGTCTCGAGCTGATCGATCGTGAGCCCGAGGGCGCTGAGGGACGTGCCGGGCACGCCCGGGTAGGGCATCTCGCGCCCGGGCACCAGGCTCGCCAGCGTGGCGCGCTCGGTGGCGGAGAGCGGCACGATGGAGCCCGCATCGCCCGGTGACGGCACGGCCATGAGCAGCTTGTACATCAGCCAGCTGTTGCCCGGGTCGCCCCCCGGGGTGGTCACGCCGGGCATCGGCACCTGACCGCCGCCCGGGCCCGGATCGACGATCGGCATGTCGAGACCGAAGATGACGTTGGGCGATTCCGCCGCGGGCCGCGCGCCGGTGTTGGCGCCGACCGCCACTTGCCCGATCGCGGTCGCGAGGACTCCCGCCGGGTCGGTGAGCACGAGGCCCTGCGCGGGCATGCTTCCCGGCGGCGGGTTGTGGCAGCTTGCGCCGCCGCAGGAGCCAGCGAAGATCTTCGCGACGTCCGACCCCGGGCAATCCACGAGCGCCCCAGCGTTTACGGAGGTCACGGGCTGTGTCGCCTGGAACGCAAAGACGTTTGGCTGTCCGCCGTCGGCGGCGGATTGCGTCAGGTCGAGCGTCGCCCCGTCGATGGCCATCACGCCGATCACGGTGTCGACCGGCTGCGTATAGGCGACGCCCGGTTGCCGCGGCAAGACGGTCAGGGTGTATGTCTGGCCCACGGTGAGCGGCGCATCCGGCGTCACCGTGACGATGCGCGACACCGGGTCGTAGGTCACCGTCGGCGTGAGGCCGGCGCCGGACTCTGTCGTGAGCACGAACGTTTGCCGGGTGATGCAGGCCGGCATCAAGAGCCGGTCGAACGTGAGCTCGATGCCGGCGCCGCTCGCCGGGAGCGGCTGGGCAAGCCCGACGTTGGCGACGAAGTGAACCGGGGCGCCCACGCCCTGCGGCTGATCCGTCGGTTCGCCCGCGTCGCAGCCCGTGAGGCCAGCGACCGAGGCGATGGCGACGAGACCGGCGAGAACGACGCTGCGGATCAGCTCTCCGCGTAGAGCGCCAGTTGCTCGCGCACCACGTCCTCGTTCACGCCCGAACGAAGATGGTCCTTGAGGCAGTCGGCCAGCGTGAGGAGCAGTTCGTCGACGCCCTTGTCCTCGATGAGCTTCTGGAGAAGCTGTCGCGCCTCCCGGCTCTCGTCGGTGCGGAGGATCTGCCTCACGGTGTCGAGGGAGATTTCGCCCTGGAAATCCAGGTACATGTTCTCCAAGAGGTAGCGCACGAGCTCTTTCACCGTCGTCCTCCTTCGCGCACAAATTTCCAGGGATGCAAGGGATGGACACATATCCCCCGCCGCGCGACGGTTGCAAGGCCGTTTCGCTCGAAGATCGTACGATTCTCGGAATCTGTCTCGCAAAGCGTCCGCGAACTAGCCGAACTTGCCAACCCGGCCAACCCGGCCAAATCGCGCGAAGGCGCGCGCTGAGAGAGGCTAGCGGCATTGGGCCAGCGCTCCGTCGGTGGGCTCGTGGCACGTGTAACAGGGACGCGGATTGCGCCGGAACTGCGTGGCGCAGCCGCGGACGAAGCCGTTCGTGTGGGGGTCGAACCCGGCGCCTACGCCGAGCGCCCCATGGCAGGCCACGCAGTCGCGTTCGGTGTGACAGCTCACGCACTGGTTCAGGTTGCGTTCAGCCTCGAACGAGTGAAAGCCAGGCTTGACCGGAGGATCGCTCCACGTGGCCTTCGGCGGGTGGAAGCGCGCGGACTGGCGGTCGGCCGCGGGGCTGGACTCGGAGATGCCCACCCGCATGTGGCAGTCGAGGCAAAAGCTCTGCTCCTGGTGGCAGCTCTTGCACTTCTGCGTCTCCATCCGCGCCTCGATGGCGTGCATGTTGAGGTAGTCGGCCGGGTGGATGTTGCGCGGGCGGACGCGGCCATCGTGGCAGTCGGTGCAAAAGTCTTCCTTGTGGCAGTTGGCGCAGTACTGCGAGTCGTCGGCGGCGACGGACTTGTGCCGCTCGATGAAGTCGGGCGTGTGCTCGGAGTTGTGCAGCCAGCGGGGCGGCATGAGCGTGCCGCTCGCGAACATGGTCTTGATCGCGGTGCCCCGGTCGCCACGGACGTGGCACGTCTCGCAGGCCGACTTGGCCTCGCCGCGCGACGCCGAGTCGGGCATCTGGTGGCACGTGAAGCAGCCCGGCATCCGCGGGAGCTGGTCGCGCGTGGCAAGCTCGAGCTGATCGACCGCGCCGTGGCACTGCGCGCAGCCGATGTTCCGGTCGACGTGCGCCTTGTGGTTGAAGAGCATGTTCGCCCGTGGCACGGCGAGCTCGGCGACCGCGTTGCCGTCGCCGGGCTTGTACCCCTCGTGGCAGTACGCGCACTGGCCCGACGCGTCGTCGCCCGCCTTGACCGCCGTGAGCTCGGAGTGGTCGGTCGAGTGGCACGCGTCGCATGCCTCGCCCTTGGGCAGCAGCGAATCGGCGACCGAGGTGCTGCGGTTCGCGGCCCCGTGGCACGTCTTGCACGTGGCCCCCACGTCCTTGCCCACGTGCTTGGCGTGGTTGAAGCGGACGGTCAGGTGCTGGATCGGGTAGATGACGTCGCTCGGGCCCGGATCGGGGTCGAACGAGCCCGGCGGCAGCATCGCCTTGGGCACCTTCTGGTCGTTGGGCAGCGGCGCAAGGCCGTGAACGACCGTCTGCGAAGCCGGCGCCGCGTTCTCGGCGACGGCCAGGGGCACGACCAAGAGCACCGCAAGCAGCGGCGCGAAGACCAGCAGCCGGGCGAGCAAGGCGCGCGTCACTTGCCCACCGCCACTTTGAGCGTCGCGAGCACGCGAAAGCGATCACCCACGAGCCCGTTCACGTCTTGCTCCCACTCGACGCCGCCCTGCCCACGCGGCATGAAGCGGTAGCCCACGCCGAGCACGTAGCTGAAGTCCGTCGTGCTTCGCTCGGGGCGCAGCTTGTCGTCCCACTGCCAGACGCCGGCGCGAGCCGACACGACGTAGCGGGTCTCGATGATCCGCTCGCCGGAGATGTCGCCGCCGACGCGGTCGCCCTCGTCGCCGAAGTTGCCCGCGCCGCGCACCGCGAGCCGCGTCTCGCCGCTCTTCCAGCGGCCGGACACGTTGAACCCCTCGTCGAAGGGGTGGCCGTTGGAGGGGAAGTACCCGCCGCCGGCGTAGTTGGTGTACGGCGAGTAGCAGGGCGGGTTGGAGCAGTTGACGCCCCCGTTGCCCGCCGGGTCGAACGCCGACGTGGGGATCGTGAACACGCGCGCGTTGCCGCTGCCCGAGAAGGAGAGCTGGTCGTTGACGTCGACGTTGGCGCGCAGGGCCACGTCGTTGGTGGGCTCGCCGGCGAAGAAGTTCCAGATGCTGTCGCCGTCGAACGAGGGCACGTAGTAGTCGTAGTCGGCGCTGACGGTGACGCGGTTGCCGAGGTACGCGTCGATCGAGGCGTAGAGCGACGTGAACTCGGCGCGGTAAAGGTCGTAGACGAGGCCGGCCTTGGCCCCGCCCACCTTGGGGAGGCTCGCGTCGACGGCGTAACCGATCTTTTCGGACGAGATGCGCGCGCCGTCGTAGGCCGCGGGCGCATAGAGGCCGTTCGGGAACTCGGTCACGTTGGAGCTCCCGGTGTCGTAGACGCGCCGGTAAGTGAGACGGCCGTGGATCCATGTGACCCCCGTCGACTCGAGCGCGACGCCGATCGCCGGCGCGATGTCGGCCGGCTGAAACGCGGGATAGAGCGAGAGCCCCGTCTGGCCGCAGGTGCCGGGGGGCCCGCCCGGACACGCGGGCAGGGGATCGAAGCTCGAACGATTGCCGCGCCAGATGCCGTCGGCCTCGAAGCGCGAAGTGCTGAGCGGCAAGCCTCCGCGCTCCTCGAGCCCTCCGTACACCTCGGCCTTGAAAAAGTACGGCGTCGTCACCGCCGCCTCGCCACCATCGAAGGCCCACCACCCGAGCGAGTCGGTCACGTACTGGCGCCCCAGCTTGAAGCCCAGCCATCCATGGAGAAACTTGCGGCCCTCGACGTAGGCGTACATCAAGTCGACCGCTTCGTTGGAGTAGCCGGGGACGAACGTCGTCGCGTAGTAGCGCGGGTCGGTCTCGTCGGGGTTCGCGCCGTAGTCGGCGTCGTAGCGCAGGCGCGCGCGGAACGAGAGCTGCGGCGCGCTCGGGTCCCCCAGCGGCGCGTCGAGCAGGTTGTAGAGCGATACGGCGAGCGTCGTCGTCAGGCGTCGGCGTTCATCGACCACGCTGCCCGTCGGCGAACGTACGTCGTAGAACTGGCCGTCGGTGTCGCTCGTCACCTCGGCATCCATGGCCCGGGCGGACCAGGACGTCGTCAGGCCCGAGAGCGCGACGAGGGTCAGGACCGAGAGAGCTTGCCGCCGGCGCACGTGAAAACCTGGATGGGATCCCAAATCGAAAAAAGGGTCACGGCTTGGTCGTGCCGAACTCTTTCTCGAGCCGGTCGTCGAACGTGTCGGCGACCGCCGCAAGGTGCCGGATCATTTGCTCCACCTCGCCTTCGTCGAGGCCCAGCGTCGGCCGCTCGCTGACGGCCACGATGCGCTCGCCCAGGAGCCCGAAGGCGGCGTTCGCCAGGCCGGACGCGTTGAGCTCGAGCAGCCGGCGAAAGAGCGCGGGGTGTCGCCCGGCGTCGGCCGGCAAGCCGCCGACGGGGGATGCGACGCGCAGGTAACAGGCCTTCTCGTCGTCGTGCTGGTTGAGCGCCACGAGGATCGAGGCGCTCCCGCGCTTGAGCGTCCAGGCGGCCTTGCCGTCGCTCGTCGGGGCCTTGGTGGCGTTCGGATCCAGGCCGAGCTTCCGGATGGTCGCTTCCACGAGCTTCTTCGCGCTGTCCAATTGGCTTTCCACGGGACCTCCCGCGGCGCCTGCCAGGGCATGCGCTCGCGGATGCGAGAATGGTTTCATAGCCCTTGGCTGTCAACGACAGGTGAGCATTGACGCCCACGGAGACGCCCACGTCGACCGTCCCCGGCCACCGTCCGGCAGGCAGCGCCGCTTGACCCTTGCTCCGCGTGAGTGGCACCTTAGGGTTCGGCCCCCGGAGGGCCCCGAGCCGCCCATGTCGGACAGTCAGCAACGCTATCGTGTCATCGAAAAACTCGAATCGGGCGGCATGGCCGAGGTTTTTCGCGCCGAAAGCGAGGGCCTGCAGGGGTTCCGCAAAGGGGTCGCCATCAAGCGAGTCCTGCCGCACCTCTCGTCGAAGAAAAAATTCATCTCGATGTTCCTGGACGAGGCGCGTCTCTCGGCGCAGCTCTCGCACTCCAATTGCGTCCAGGTCTTCGACATCGGCGTGGGCGACAGCGCCTACTTCATCGTCATGGAGTTCGTCGACGGGGGCAACCTCAAGTCGATCATCGAGCACATCAAGAAGACGGGGAAAGACTTTCCCGTCGAGGCGGCCGTCCACATCTCGCTCGAGATCTGCAAGGGCCTCGCCTACGCGCACGAGCTGACGGATTCGAACGGCGTCCCGCTTCACATCGTGCACCGCGACATGTCGCCGCCCAACGTGCTCATCACCAAGCACGGCGAAGTGAAGATCGTGGACTTTGGCCTCGCCAAGGCGAACAGCCAGCTCGAAAAGAGCGAACCGGGCATCATCAAGGGCAAGTTCTCGTATCTCGCGCCCGAAGCCGCGATGGCGCAGGAGGTCGACGCGCGCACCGACATCTTCGCCGTCGGCATCATTCTGTGGGAGCTCCTCGCCGGACAAAGGTTGTTCCTCGGCGACACCGACTTCCAGACGGTGAAGAAGGTGCAGGCGGCCGTCGTCCCGAGCATCTCGCAGATCAACAAGAAGGTGCCGCCGGAGCTCGAGAAGATCGTGGTGCGCGCGCTGGCCCGGGATCCCGCGCAGCGCTACCCGACGGCGCGCACGCTTGGCCTCGAGCTCTCGAAGTTCATGTTCCGCTACGGCGTGCCTGTGAGCTCGTTCGACATCGCGACCCTCGTGCAGGGCGCGATGAAGGAGCGCCAGCGGCATCGCCCGATGCAGGCGAGCATCATCGACAAGCTGATCGAAGAGGCGCTCTTCGAGTTCACGTCGCTGACCGATGACAAGGCCGCACCGGCCGGCGGCGCTCGGCCGCTCGACACGTCGACGATCCAGGGCCAGCCCAAGCCTCCGCCGACGCCATCGTCGTCGGGCGGCAAGTTCGTCGACGTCGGCGGCTGGGGTGAAGAGCTCGGGCTCAAAACGGACTCGTCGCGCGGCTCTCTGGCGTCGCTGCCCAGGGACGTCACCGCCGGCAACCTGGCCGCGCTCGAAGACGAAGAGCCGTCGTCATCGTCGCCTGCGATGCGCTCGGCCACCTCCGGGCCCCTGCCGCCGCTAGGCCCGCTGTCGTCGAGCGGTCCGCCGCCGATGCCCGCTCCGTTGCCCATCTCGCCCGCGCGATCGGGGTCGAGGGTCGGCGTGGCCGTCGCCCTCGTCGTGGTGCTCGCCGCGGGAGCCGCGGCATGGTTCACGAATCTGATCCCGCATCCGTGAGGGAGCGGGACAGAAGCGATGGGCTCTCAGTGCCCGCCGTTGCAGTACAGGGTCTGGCCGCAGCTCACCTGGTAGCCCGACGGCTGGCCCTCGTTGCACTGGGGCAAGCAGCAGCTCCCGTTGTAGTCGACCATGCCGGCGCCGCAGCAAAGCGTGCCACCCTGGCACGATAGGTCGTCGCCGCAGCAGTTCAGCGTGTTGCCGCAGCCGTCGGAGTGACCGCAACCGCCGTCGAAGTCGGCGCACGTCTTGGACACGCACGGCGGGTTCGTCGTGCACGCGTTGGCGTTGCACGATTCGCCCGTGGGGCAGGGCGCGCACGTCTGCGTCACGCCGCATCCGAGGTTGACCGGCGTGCAACTCGTGACGATCCCGGCGTCGATCGCCTCGGCGCACGTCTGGGGCCTGCAGCACGCGTTGGCGTTGCACACTTCGCCGCCGGGGCAGGGAGCGCACACCGACGACGTGCCGCATCCGAGGTTGATCGATTGGCACCCGATCGCGCCTCCGTCGGGGGCGCCCGCCTCGAGCGCCTCGGCGCACGTGGACGGCGTGCAGCACGCGCCCGAGTAGCAGACCTCGGAGGTGCCGCCGCAGGTGCCGCAGCTGACCGACGGGCCGCACCCGTTCGAAACGGTGCCGCACACCTTGGTTCCGCAGGACGGCGGAGTGCACGCAGTGCACACGTTGTTCATGCACTGCGTCGTCCCCGTGCACGTGCCCGCGCACGCCAGGGTGCCGCTGCCGCACGCGTTCTCGACCGTGCCGCACTTGGCCCCGCCGTCGCCCAGCTCACACTCGGGCGGCTCCGGCGCGCACACGCCTCCGAGGCAGACGCCCGTGGTGCACGAACAGTGGATCGTGCCGCCGCATCCCGTGTCGATCGTGCCGCAGAGCTCCGTCTGCGCGTTGGGAGTGCACGTCAGGGGGACGCACGCGTCGCTCACGGCTCCCGCCTCCGTGGGCGGTGTCGGCGTCACGCAGTGGTTGCCGATGCACGAGAGACCCGCGGCGCAACCGCCACAATTGATCGCAACGCCGCACGCGTCGTATCCGATCTCGCCGCACTCGCCCGTGCAGATGCCCTGCGTCCCGCCCGTCAGAACGCAGCTCTGCGCGGTCGGATCGCCGGGGGTGGCCATACAGACCGCTCCGCTCTGGCAGCCGCTGCCGCAGATGAAGACCTGGCCGCTGCAAGGATCCGTGTACCGGCCGCACGTCACGCCCGAGGGACAGGCCGTGACCGGCTCGCAAGCGCCATCGCCGCCGGCGCCCGATCCCGAGCTGGCCGCGCCGCTGCTCGCCCCCCCGCCGCTGCTCGCCGCGCCGCTGCTGGCCCCCCCGCCACTGCTTGCTGCGCCGCTGCTCGCCGCGCCGCTGCTCGCGCCGCTCGAGTTCCCGAGCCCGCCGTCACCGCCCGTTGTCGAGTCTCCCGCGCCGCCGCCGTCGCCTTGGCCGCCGGACGTATCCGACGCTTGGTTCCCGCAACCGCCCGCCGCGAGGGCCCCCGTCCCGGCCAACGCTCCGAAGATCGCCAGCACTGCCCAACGCGAGGTTTGCATCAACTTTGAAGAATACGCCCCTACCACCCCCACGGCAAAGACGAACGATGCCTTCGCCCACGCCTAATCGCAAAATAGCTCACTACCCGCGATGGAGCAGTCGCTTCTCCTACACTCACGTTTCTTCGCGTATCGCCCGCCAGGGGGAGCGTCCGCGTCCGCGCCAGCGTTCGCGCTCGCGTCTGCGCCTGCGCTCGCGCCTGCGTCTGCGCCCGCGTCCCCGCCCGCCGGCACATCGACGCACACGAGCTCCGCTTTGTGGTCGGTCGCGCACGTGATGCGCCTTGCCTCGTCGCAGGGATCGCCCACCTCGGCCACGGTGTCGTCACAATCGACCTTGCTCGTCGCAATATCGATATGGCAGCCGTTGGGTCCGCGGCACGACGACGCCGCCGCGAGCGACGTGCCGGTGCACACGAGCATCGTCTCGCCGTCGGTGGAGCACGCATACGAGCCACGGCGCTCGCACGGATCGCCGGACGCGCCGGCCGACGTGTCGCAGCGCACGCTTCGGGCGTCGGCGGCTTCGTGCGCCGGCTGCGCGGCTGCCGCGTCCCTCGCGCGCGCGTCGCTCGATCCGGGCGCGTCGCCGACCGTGCACGCGCGCGGGCCACGGCAGTGCCTCCAGAGAGCGAAGCGGCCATCACGGCATACGAGGGCCGTGGCGTGGTCCTCGCTGCATGCGTAATCGAGCGCAGGGCTGGTGGGGCACGGGTCGCCCTCGGCGCCCAGGGTATCGTCGCATTGCTCGAGCGCGCCGGCCGTCTCGGGGCGCGCGCACCCACGCGGGCCCTTGCATGGCACCGCGGTCCACGCATTCGGGTCGCACACGAGCGCGCGGTCCTTGCCGGCGCATACGACCTGTCCCGCGGTCTGGCACTTCTCGCCCGCGGTGGGCTTCGGGCGACACGCGGCGAGAAGGCCCAGCGCAACGCCTGCGGCGATCCATGCTCGGGTGATCAGCGCGTCGATGAGAGCCGAATTCGCCGATCGGGTAAAGGTCCTCGTCGGCGGTCGCGGTCGCGCCGCCACGCGAAGGCGTGTCCTTGGACAGCGGGCTTCACGCACGGACGGACGTGGCCGCGCGCGCGGCGCGCCCCCAACCGACCGGCACGCGGTTCGCTTGTTGCTTCGCCGATGCTCGCCATAGCGCTCGGCGCCACGTTGATCGGCCTTCAGGCTCAGACCGTGCGCGTCGAGGTCCGGGCCACGCGCGGGCCGCCGTGCTTCGAGCTCGTGGGCCTGGCCGAGGCGGCCGTGCGCGAGAGCCGCGTGCGTGTGAGGAGCGCGCTCGCCGTCGTCGGAGTCGACATCGGCGAATGCCAGATCGTCGTCAACCTCGCCCCTGGCGACGTGCGAAAGACGGGGAGCGGTTTCGATCTCGCCATCGCCGCCGCCGTGGCCGGCGCACTCGGTGCGGCGCCGCGCGACGCGATCGCCGGGGTCCTCTTCGTGGGCGAGCTCTCGCTCGAAGGCACCGTGCAGCCCCTCCGCGGAGTGCTGCCGCAACTGCTCGGTGCCCGTGCTCGCGGCGTTCGGCGGGCGATCGTCGCGCGGGCCAACGCGGCGGAGGCGGCCCTCGTCCAGGGGATGGACGTGCGCACGGCGTCCTCGCTCGGCGACGTGCTCGAGTCGCTGCGCGGCCGGTCCGAACTGCCCGCGGCCGAAGGCGATCGCGCCGATACGTCGGCGTCGCCGTTCGACGAGATCGAAGACCTGGCCGACGTGCGGGGGCAGATCGCGGCGCGGAGGGCGCTCGAGATCGCCGCGGCGGGCGGGCACAATCTGGCCATGATCGGGCCGCCGGGCGCGGGCAAGACGATGCTCGCGAAGCGCTTGCCCGCCCTGCTGCCGCCGCTGTCCACCGACGAGGCGCTCGAGGTCACGGCCATCCACAGCGTCGCGGGCCTGTTCAGGGCGTCGCACGGGCTCTCGCGCAAGCGGCCGTTTCGTGCGCCGCACCACACGGTGAGCGAGGTCGGTCTCGTCGGCGGAGGCGAGGGTCCGCGTCCGGGCGAGGTCACCCTGGCCCACAACGGCGTGCTGTTTCTCGACGAGCTGGCCGAGTTCCGTCGCGGCGCGCTCGAGGCGCTGCGCCAGCCGCTCGAAGACGGCGTCGTCACCATCTCGCGCGCTCACGGCAAGGCCACCTTCCCGGCGCGGCTGCTGCTCGTATGCGCGCTCAATCCATGCACCTGCGGCTATCTGGGCGATGGGACGGGCCGCTGCGCTTGCTCGGCCGAGCGCATTCGCGCCTACCGGGCCAAGCTGAGCGGGCCGCTGCTCGATCGGATCGACGTGCACGTGGTGCTCCCTCCCGTCGAGGTGGCGGCGCTGCAGGCAGCTGCCCGCGGCGAGACGACGGCCTCGGTTCGCGCCCGTGTCGAGGGCGCCCGTGCTGTTCAGAGCGAGCGGGCGTGCCGGGGCGACGTCGCCGCCACCACCAACGCCACCCTCGCGCCGGGCGACGTCGAGCGGGTCGCGTCTCTCTGCCACGCGGGCACGCGAATGCTCGCGAGCGCCATGCAGCGGCTCGCCCTTTCTGCGCGGGCTTACGGCAAGGTCCTTCGCCTGGCGAGGACGATTGCAGACCTCGACGGCTCCGACGCCGTGCGCCCGCCGCACGTCGCCGAGGCCATCGGCCTTCGTGTCATGGATCGGCCCGTCTGAGAACGCGCGGCCGAGGTCGTGTCCCGCGACATCCGGCGCGACGAGGGGACGGTGCGGCGCGCGAGCTTCGACGCGAAACGCGCCCGGGGCGCGCGGGCACGGTCCTCGCTCTCTTGTCGCGCAATCCCCGTCGGCGACGAGCCGAAACCCCCGAAAAGGAGCCCCCCATGCTCGACCAAGTCGTAGAGAAGGTCCGCGCCCTCCGCACCCTGCTGGTCGCGATCGAGAAGCAGTTTGGCAAAGGCGCAGTGATGACGCTGAGCGAAGACGAAGAGCCGGAGCCCGTCGCGGCGATCTCCACCGGCTCGCTGGCGCTCGATCTCGCCACCGGCATCGGCGGCATCCCGCGCGGCCGCGTGGTCGAGGTCTATGGTCCCGAATCGAGCGGCAAGACCACGCTCGCCCTCCACGCCATCGCCGAGGCGCAGCGCAACGGCGGCGCCGCAGCCTTCATCGACGCAGAGCACGCGCTCGACGTCGCCTACGCGCGCGGCGTCGGGGTCGAGACCGACAAGCTGCTCATCTCGCAGCCCGACACGGGCGAGCAGGCGCTCGACATCACGGAGATGCTCGTGCGCTCCGGCGCGATCGATCTGGTCGTCATCGACTCCGTCGCGGCTTTGACGCCCAAGGCCGAGCTCGAGGGCGAGATGGGCGACGCGCACATGGGCCTGCAGGCGCGGCTCATGAGCCAGGCGCTCCGCAAGCTCACGGCGGCCTCCTACCGCAGCGGCACCACACTGATGTTCCTGAACCAGCTCCGCCAGAAGATCGGCGTCACCTTCGGCTCTCCGGAGACGACGACGGGCGGCAACGCGCTCAAGTTCTACGCCTCGATGCGCTTCGACGTGCGCCGCATCGGTCAGGTCAAGGTGGGCGACGAGCCGGTCGGCGGCCGCACGCGGGTCAAGATTGCGAAGAACAAGTGCGAAGCAACGCAGTGTTTACGCATCGGATGTTCAGGCCTTGCTGCGCCCAGATGCGGGATCCTCCGGCGGGGCCAAGTCGAACTCGTCCCAGCCTGCATCGGGACCCGACCGCCGGGCGACGCTGAAATTGGCTGGCAAACGAGTATTTCGCCACCACAGCCAACGGCGCCGCGCAACGCGACGAGCGCGCCGGATCTGGGGCCCTCCTCTCGGCTCCGAAGGGCGGCCACGACGCGAGGGACGGGGGCGCGAGCGCGCGGCCCACCGAGCCTGACCACAAGGTGGAGACGCTCACGGGCGCCGAGGACGCGTACGCTCGCATCCTGGCAGGGGAGCGCTACGATCTGATCCTCTGCGACGTGCTGATGCCCGTGATGGACGGCCCGGCGCTGTACCGGGCGATTCGCAATTGTGTTCCTGAGCAGGCCGCCCGCATGGCGTTCGTCACGGGTGGCGCCTTCACCGAGCGCGCGAGAAAATTTCTCGGCGATATCCCCAATCCGTGCCTCGAGAAGCCCTTTGCCATCGAGCGATCTGATCGCCTTGATCCGATCCATGCGAAGGCCGCCAGCCGATTGAGAGACGATCAGAAGTCTGGCCTGTCATGTGCGACCCTCGCCAGCATCCCTCGACGGGAGCGTCCCCTGAGCATGGAGCGCGACCACCCGATCTCCGATGACGACCCCGACGAGCGTAAGAAGGACGACCGGCAGGATGTGCCCGACAGCGATGTGCGTGGGTGCGGTGTAGCCGCAGATGAACACGTGGGCGGCGTCGCCCCAAGCTCCTGCGGCTGCACCGAGAGCGGCCCCGGTCAGCCGGGGACTCACCGGATCGCTCCCGCGGCGAAGCCGGGCGAAGGCGATGAGCGGCCCCGCGGCCAGCGCCATGGTCACGGCAATGCAGATCAAGTGAGCGCGCAACCCGGCAGTGTCGGCGAGCGTCTGCGGCCACGCGAACGCAACCGGGAGCCACGCGGCGAGCAGGGCGGCCGGCGTCAGGGTGGCCACGGCTATGCGCCAGCGTCTGGGCCGACCGAGCATCGAGCGCCCCCGGTCGACCCCCGCCGACGTCGCCGCCACGGCCAGCGAGAGCCACAAAAGCTCGAGAGACAGGGTGCACCCGAGCGGCCTCGGGGTTTTGGCCACCGTCCCGTGAATCGCCGCCCCGGCGGCGATCGCGCCGGCCACGACGAACCCGCGAAGGACCACCGCGACACGACCGCGGGCGCCTTCGCGGCTCGGCGCGATCGGCTCGCGTCGTGCCGCGGCGAGCACGCGCTCTCGGAGCTCCGCGGGGGGCAGCGTGCTCATAGGGAGGACCCTGCGGCCGTCTGACAGAGCAGCCCTCGCAGCACCTCCGCCCTCCTCGAGAGCTCCCCCGGAGCACCATTGACTCCCACGAGGAAGCCCGAGAGCGCGTCCTGTCCGCGGCGAAGCGGCGAGATGTGGAAGGCCCCGTCGACGGTCGGCTCGGACGTGTGGCAACCGGTGCACGTCGTGTTCGCGAAGGCGGCAGTGAGGTCAGGCGAGACGCCCGGAAGAGCAAGGTGACGCGGGATAGCCTCTCCCGACATCGCGAGCATCGTCTCCGGGAGCTCCTCGGCATCGGCGAGCACCTGGTCCTGGTGTGCGAGGACGAAGCTCGCGAGATCCACCGGGGCCACGTCGCTTGCAGCTTGATTGAAGAGCGGGCTCGGAGCGAGTGACGCCCCGCCGTTGATGTCGAACTCGAGGAGCACGGGCGCTGCGCCTCGCGCGTCCTGCGTCCTCACCTGGCCACGCAGCGTTTGCGCAAGCACGTCGCCGACCAGGCTCTCCACGCCGGACCGGAGGTCGTCCCCCGTGAGCGACCCGAGCGCGTGCCACGTGTTGGCCCACTCGCTCGGCGTCCGGGTCGGAGGAAGCTGGATTTCGACATTGACGGTCAGCGGCCGCCGCGTGCCGGTCGCGACGAGCCCGTAAACAAAGCGGATCTCGCCCGCTCGTCCCGCCGCCAGCGTCGCCAGGTCCACGCGATTGGCGACCGCGATCAGATCGAACGGGGCTCGCTCCAGGTCAAGCCCGCCCGTGCCCCCGGCCGCCCAAGTCGCGATCAACTCCGCGGCGATCGTCGTCTCGCCTGGCATCGTCGCCCACGCGTCCACCCAGCGGCGGGCCCCCGCGTCGGCGTCGGGGCCGAGGATCGCGCCCATCACACGGGCGAAGCCGAACGCCGGGTCGCCCACGACGTCAGCGTCGGTCACCACGAGCTCGCGCGTCGGGTCGACCTCGATGGCCTGGCACCGGGAGGGCAGGGAGCCGGCCGGCGCGATGCACGCGGGCACGGGCGCGAGGAGGGCCAAGGGGATCAGCAGGGAAAGGCGATTCATGGCTCCCTCAAAGCCTTGTCGCGACGCCGAGGAACACGCCGCACGGCAGCACGAACCACTCGGGCCCCGCCAGCTCGACGCCGTGCAGGACGAGAAACCCCTCGGCGAAGACCGATGTCGTCGGCGACACGGACAGGGCCACGCCCGTTCCCGCCGTGTTCCAGATGGCGCCATCCTGCACGCCCGAGGGGAGCCCCCCGCCCCCGTAGGCCGCGATCGGCCCGGGCACCGGCGCGGCCCCGATCATCTTCGCCGCCATCGCGCCCAGGCTCACGTGCACCCGGAAGTCACCCGCCTTGGCCTCGATCCGCACGTCGGGTCGGGCAACGACCCAATTGTCGGTGTTGTGCAGGTCCGGGTACCAGATGACCGGCGCCTCAAGGACGATGCGGACTGGCCCGAAGTGCGCGGCGTCGAGGCGAGGGTACACGCCAGTCGCCACCCCCCCGAGGAACGGGCCGCCTGCCACGAGCGCTCCCACGGCGAGCCGGTCCCCGATGCCGAAGGAGACCTCGCCGAGCGCCGCGAACGGAAGCCCGGTCGTCCCGGTCAGTGAGACCCTTCCATTGCCGGGGAAGAGGAAGTCGTTGTCCGTCCGCGCGTCCGCGCTCCCGCGGCTCTCTTCTTCGGCGTGCGCGACCTGCGGCAGGGCCGCTCGGGACACGAGCGCGAAGCCCATCGTGGCCAACACGAGCTTGAAGCTGCAGGTGGTCCTTGCCATCGAGGGTAGGGTCATCGTCTCGTCCACTCTGCACCGGCCATGCCGCATTCGGCGGATCCGCTGCGCGACGCGGAAGCGGCGCGACCTCGCGTCGATCCGCTTGGACGACGGCTCCAACACGGGCCGACGCCTTGCGGCGCGTGCAACGATGTACACGCGTGTGCAGACTCCTGGATGGAGCCCGCCCCAGCGGCACTTCGTGTGCTGCGCGGGTCAGAACGGCATGCCGAAGTCGATGTAGAACCCGGTATCCTCCCGGGATACGCCGAAGTCGAACATGATGATCGTCGAGGCGTTCCAGCCGATGCGAAGCCCGGCGCCAGCGGCGACCTTCCAGTCGTCGAGTGCCAGCGAGACACGGTCGAAGACGCGACCGGCGTCGACGAAGGGCGCAATCTGCAGCGAAAAGTGCTGCTGCAGCAGGGGGAACTTTGCGAACGTCCAGCGTGCCTCGATGTTCGCCGCGGCGTCGACGACCCCGACGAAACGGTCCTGCCGGTACCCGCGCAGCGTTCGTTCCCCGCCGAGACCCGTCTGATCGGTAAAGTCATCGGTGCCCCCCGCCATCGCAAGCGTGTCCATCGAGAAGAAGGGCACGGCCGCACTCTGGATCGAGTAGAGAACGCGTCCGGCGAGCACGAGGTCCACGAGCTTCGGAAACGGACTCACATAAAGACGCGCCGCCGTCGTCCAGCGGACGTAGTTGGCGTAGGAGCCGAACCCCTTGGCCGACCACTGGCCGTTCGAGTCCACGAAGACGCCCGCGTCAGGATCCGGGTCGAAGTCACGCGTGTCGTACGCGATGCCGGCGCGCAGGGTGTCGTTCCACCCGCCGTTGCAGCCCGACGCGAGCCCCGCCGCGCAGTCGGCGCCCAGCTTCGTCGTCGGGCCGTAGTTCGCGATCGACTCGTATTGCACGTTGACCCCGTAAAGAGCGCGCACGCGCCCTCCCCAGAAGGTCCTCTCGAGCAGCACCTGGCCTTGCGGCCGCTCGTACGTGAAGTGGTAGTAGTTCGCGCCTGCCGCCGTCACGGCGGCGCCGTAGGTGGAATAGCTCCGTCCCCGGTAGCTCAGGTCCGCCAGCGTCGCGGTGCCCGTGCCGAAATAATTCGCGCCGATGTTGCGCTCGTACGTGAGCGTCGCGCGGACGCGGTAGGGCGAATCGTCGACGTACAAGCCGTCGTAACTGAGGATGTGCTGCTGATAGCCTCCGGTCGTGACGTACGCCTGCGCGTACAAGCGATGGCGATACGGCGTGTAGGCGAAGAGCGGGTCGCTTCGCGACCCGGTCAGCGTGTAGTGCCCGCCGACGCCGAAGCCGACACCCGTGTTGGTGTCGTAGCCGACCAGGGGAAGCGCGTCGGGGAAGCCCCCTTCCACTTTGGTCGCGAGATCCGGCACCGTCACACGGTCTGCCACGAACCCGGTAGGAGGCGGGGGCTCCGGATCGGCGCCGCGCGCCACGGCGGTCGCCGTCAGCACCCCGAGCGCCGCAGCGAACCGCATGACCCGCGTCATCATGAGGTCAGCGAGCGCGCAGACGAGAGCCCGCGCCCGTCCAGAGCCTTGCACTCGCGCGTCCAAGATCCTGCACACGCGCCTCGTCTCGCTGTCGAAATGTCGGGGCATGTCCTGCGGCACGCCGGCTGCTTGAGGGCGGGCCTCCAAAGGATCTCTCATGCACAAACTACACTCGATGTCGGTTTCGCTGCTTGCAGTCGCCCTCTACGCGAGCCCCGCCAGGATCGGGACCGACCCGGTCCGTGCGTACGTCGAGCTGTATGGTTTCTGCGCTCTGTAGAGAA
>Ga0302326_10011527_pt1 | contig 19020 bp, 8 predicted proteins | sample Palsa_T0_3_FD_202264 | JGI IMG/M metagenome (GOLD analysis project Ga0302326, IMG submission 202264) | Peat permafrost microbial communities from Stordalen Mire near Abisko, Sweden - Palsa_T0_3 | ecosystem: Environmental > Terrestrial > Soil > Palsa > Peat permafrost | place: Sweden: Abisko...
TGGGGGAGGCGAGCCCCAGCCGGGTTCGCTGATCGAGCATGTCGCGGATGATGGCTTCCGGCTGGTCTGCGGCAGCGGAACGTGGAGACCTCAGCCATCGGGTGAACAGTTCGGCGTAGATGGTGGCCTGGATGCCGGCCCAGGCGATCGAGCTGACATTGCGCGGTTTGATCTCGACTGCGAGGAGGCGGCCATGCGCGTCGACGGCGAGAAGATCGCATTCGCCGCCGAACGAAGTCGGGCGCTGACCCGGCACCTCTGCAACGGTCTTCACGGCGTCGAGGTACGGCGCGGTGATCTCCTCGAAGATCCTTGTCTTGGTCGAGGTGTCCTTGAAGCTCAGCGCGACCTCGCGATCGACCATCACCCGTTCCTCCGCGGAAAACACCGAGACGGCGGCCTGGACAGCGCCTTCCTTAGTCGCGTGCTTGGCGCTCGCCAGCGGGATCACGTCTTCGAGATAGCCCTCCACGGCACGCCAGCGCGGCGTGAGCTCCTTCGCGGTCATCGGTTTTGACCACTCGAGATCGAAGGGGTGGTGCTTGCCTGCGAGATTCTTGTGGCCGTGAAGTCTGAGCAGATCGCCCTCGATGCGGGTCACCTGAAGCACTGAGGTCAGGCCAACGTAGAGCGTGGCGTGCTCGGCGCCCGTCTTGGGGTTTTTCCTCATCTGGAGATCCACCGGGTACGGCGCGTAACGCGCATACTCGGCCAGCGACTCCGCCACGCCACCATGCAGGAAATGCGCCAAGAAGCCCGCCGTGGCTCGCCGGTCGTAGTACAGGTCCCAGTCGATGATCGCCATCCCAGAACCCTCTCAGAAGCAGCGCCCGTGGAGCAGGGGTTCGCGGCCGTCCCAGGAGTTCGGAATACTGGCTTGGTGTCATATGTCGCGCGGTTACAGTAACGAGAACGGACTCTAGATCGTGGAGAGAACGCGTCGCGCTGCCATTCCATCGCTCTGCTGATGACAGCGGGCCCCACACGGTGGCGCGCACGGTGGGCAAGGCTCGCGGCCACGGACACTGGCCACGGACACTGGCCACGGGGCTCAGTGAGCCGGCGCGCTGACTCTCCGCTGGAGCTGACGCCCGCCTGGCTCACCGTGCGATATCACTCTCTGTCATGAACCGCGGTAAGCTTGACACGAAATATCCGATCGATCTGCTTGCTTTGACGTTGGCTTTCGGAGGCACCTCTGATCGCTCATAACATGGCAATATGGAATGAAGCCGCAGCCGCTGGCATCACAGTGCGGCACGCATAGGAGCTCCTGCGGCTCCCGGGACGCAGAACTGGCCTTCGGCAGGACGTCCTGCCTGATCTTGAACCTGGCGGGCAGGGCGAACGACGGGCGGCCCTCCCCTTCCGCGGCGCAGTTCCTGTGCGACATGACAGTGAACTGCGTCCAGCTTCGCGACGCCGGGCTGCCGGCCCGCTGCCCCGGCGGAGGGGACGCACACCAGACCAATGACGATGAGAAACAGACCGGGAATCGGAAAGATCCGCAATGAGTATAACGGATAACACGCATGTTACGGCCATGCGGTCTGCGTGATCTCGACCACGCGGATATCCGGCGATCGCGCGGCAGCCTGAGGTATGACAGTGGCGAACGCCGGGCATATCTGTGCCGGGCTGATGCCCGGCGCCAGATTAGTGAATCAGCGCTGTACATTACTGCGAGACACCCCGAAATGTCCTTTCACTTATCACCAGGATGCTCCAATAACATGCATCTTGTTTTTCTGGATGACAAGAGTGTAGAAAGAAGGGGACCGAGTCTCCCTCGGCACATGACAGCCAGGTGCCTGCTTGCCGTAGGTACGGGACAAGTTCAAATCGCTGGCCGGGTCGGGTTGTCCGGGAAGGACGAGCAGCCGCTCGAACTGGGATGCCAAGGCAAAGGAGCTTGTCACGATGGGTGCAACGCTTACGCAGGCGATAAAGACGTACAGTCTCGCGCCCGCGCCATCGAAGATCCCAAGCGGTCTGTGGGGCGGGAATGACGATACAACGCTCCTGCAGCAGATCGTGACTCTGATCAACGAAGGCGCGGCTGCGCTGGCTGCCCGTCAGTATCAAGACGCCATCTCCGACTACCAGGCGGCGGTGTCCCTGATCTATTCACAAATCGATCCGCAGTGGGATCCGCACCTGGGTCTCATCTCGGGTGTCGAGCCGCCGCGGGATGCTGATCTCTTCACGCCCCTGCTTTCGTCCAGCTCCCAATGGCTGAACATCCTTTCGGTCCCCACCCCGACCAGCCCGGTACGGCCACTGGTGGTGCCGTCAGTCGCGCTTCCCCTTGCGGCGGCCCGGCTCCACGGGGCCGGTCTGGTGGCGCCCGCCGCAAACCCGACCGCGACCGCCGAGGCGGTCTCTGACATCCGTCTCGCCACCATCTATTCATCCCAGGGCAACGCAGCTGCGAGTGATGCCGCCGCTGCCCGGGCTGCGAGCGAGGATCCGGCGACCGCATCCGAACTGGCAAAAGCTACGGGTCTACGCACTACTCCAATCCGCGGTCCGGAGCCCGCCGAACGGCTTGATACGGACCTCGGCCGGCCGGTAAGCGCCACCACTGCCGCCGCGCAGGGAGCATCAGTTTCCGTGCTCACTGACGTTCCCGCCGGCATCCTCACGCAACGGCAAGTCGGAATCGTGACCGGCATCTCCCCCGAGTACTCGATCGTGCCCCTGGAGTGGTCGGTCTCCAGCGCTCCGGACGTCGGCTCGATTACGTCGTACCTCTATGAGTCTCACGTCACAGCGACCTCGCTGCCGGACGCTGTGATGATCGACGCCGGTCTAGTGCATTATGCGCTCACGCTCCCGTACTACTACTTCTATGTGATCCCGGTCGGTCTCGCTCAGGCCTACCAGGCGCTCGGCGACTACCAGCAGGCGATCAGCCAGTACCTGACCGCGGCGCAATACACCTACATCAACACCACCGTCGAAGGCCCGTACATCTGGGTCCAGCTCGCCACGTGCTATCTCGCCTGGGGGGACGTCTACTATCAGCAGGGCGACACGACCGACGCCCTGGCCCAGTACTCCAACGTCCTGCTTCTCCAGGGCGCCAATCCAGTAGCGCCCAGCACCTCTTTGTACGCACTCTCCTCGCTGGCCGCCGCGACGACCATCGCAAACCAGCTGATCCCGCAGCTTCCGGCTCTCGCCAAGAGCGGCGTCGCCAATGTCAGCAGCGACGACACCCTGATCGCCACGGTCCTCCTCCAGGTCTTTGGACGTTTGAACCAGCTCAATGGCAGCCTCGACTTCTGGGGCAACTACGAGCCCTCCGTTCCGATCTGGACCTTTGACTACCTCCAGCAGGTCGCGATCAACTTCGCTCAGCTCGCCGTCCAGTCCGAGCAGCAGGTCATCAACTACTGGACCCAGGCGCAGCAGGCGCAGCTCACCGCGGCCCAGCTGCAGGGCCAAGTCGCGCAGACCATCGCACAAGTCACCGCCGCCAAGCAGACAGTTAACCAAGCACAGGCTCAGGCCAGTGCGTACGGGGCTGCGTACGACCTCGCGGTCATAACAGCGGTGAATGCTCAGGAGAACGCAAATGAATACGCGGCAACGAATAGCCTGTCGCTCCAGTACCAGGCCTGGTCGGAACTGATCGCCGCAGGGCAGGAGCAGTCCAATCATGGATTGGGGTACCCGACCACTCCTCAGCAACTCGAATCCTCAGCTACCACCTGGAGCACAAAATGGCCGGCCTATCAGATTGGCGACCAGTGGCAGGCTGGCCTCTATAGCCAGAAGTATCAGACGGACAGCCTGCAGCGAGCCGCCGATGAGGCTCAGGGTGCCGCAACTCAAGCTCTGCTGGAGGTCGAAGCGGCGAACGCCCAGGTCTCGGTGGCGAACGCCAATGTGGCCGTGGCGCAACTGCAGGCCAATGGAGCGGCCCAGGCGCTGCAGGTGTTCAACGCCGATACGTTCACCCCGCAGGTCTGGCTCACTATGGGCAACTTTATGCTCCAGATCTACCAGGGCTACATGAGCATGGCGCTCGGTGCCGCGAAGCTTATGGAGAAGGCCTACAATTTCGAGAACGACACGACTGTCACATACATCCAGGACTCGTATTCGGGGGTCGTGGAAGGTCTGCTTGGTGCCGACGCCCTGATGGCTGACATTCAGGAGTTTACCTACGACATCGCAACCACGACCAGAGGCAAGCTCCAGCTGGTGAAGACCTCGATCTCGCTGGCCACGAACTACGGCTATCTCTTCAGCACCCAGCTGGTACCGACCGGATCGATGAGCTTTCAGACCAGTCTTGACGACTTCGACTCTCAGTATCCGGGCACCTACCAAGGCCGGATCAAGAGCGTGAGCCTCCAGCTCCAGGGAATCGTGCCCGCTTCGGGAGTGTCCGGCACGCTGACGAATGGGGGCATTTCCTGGTACCGGCTGCCGTCCGACATCGCGACGGATTCGACCAACAGCAAGATGCGAATCCAGAGCGCGGACACGCTGGTCCTCTCCGACTACAACCAAGGCCAGGACGGCGTGCTCGATTCGAGCGACGGACCCCAGCTCGGGATCTTCGAGGGCGCCGGGGTGGCCAGCACATGGGCGATCAGTATCCCCCCGAGCCTCAACGACATCGACTACGGCTCGCTGACCGACGTCGTCCTCACCTTCCTCTACGAAGTGCGCTTCGATCCCCAGCTCGTGCCGGTCGTCCTAGCGGATCTGGCCTCCCGGCCAGGCTGGTACTCACGCCAGCGCGCCATCCCGCTCGCCTGGCTGTATCCCGACCTGTTCTATGCGTTCCAGTCGAGCGGCACGCTGACGCTCAGTCTCGGGGCCGGCGATTTTCCCTTCAACCAGACCTCGCCGGTGGTGACCGATGTGGCCGTGCTCCTGAGCTCGTCCACGGCTGCGTCGGCCGCAGGGGTGAGTGTTTCGCTCTGTCCGCCGGGGAAGGCGGCAGCCACGGCCGTCACCGATGCCACCGGCGCGGCGAGTTCGCAGGCCGACGCGAGCTGGACCGGGCTGGAGGGTGGTTCCGCGCTCGGTAACTGGGTTGTTGCCATCGATGCCGCCGACAACCCGGGCCTGGTCTCTGACGGGCAGCTCAACTTGTCGGTCTTCAACAACCTGACGCTCATGTTCGACTACACGTTCACGCCTCGCAGCTGACGCGAGGCGGACAGTGACTAAACCAACTGGCACGAGCGCCGAGATCCTGAACCTTCCCGGCGGAGGAGGTTCGGTCTTCGGGCCTGGCAGCACGTTCAGCGTGGACCTCAACACCGGCACCGGGACGTCCGGGTTCGATCTGGCGCTTCCCGCGGGACCGAACGGAATTACCCCGCCGATCTCCCTCGGCTACGCCACGACGTCCGGCAACGGGCCGTTCGGAATGGGCTGGTCGCTCGGACTGGCCACCATCCTGCGGACGATCACGCCGGCCGCCGGGCCGCGGGACCCGGCCAGCGTTGGCACTTACTCCCTGGTGGGCATCGGCGACCTCGTCGATATGGGCGGCGGCCAGTTCCGGCCCGTCGTGGACACGCTCGGCCAGCTGATCGAGTTCAGCAACGGATCGTGGGCTCTGACCGACAGTCACGACACCACATTCACGCTCGGTACCACCGCGAACGCGCAGATCGGCAGCGACCCGCCGGCTGCGTGGCTGCTCGATAGCTGCGCGGACAGCTCCGGGAACACGATCAGCTACACGTGGATCGACGACGGCGGCACCAGGATTCCCGGCACCGTCAGCTGGGGCACCTATGAGCTCGTCTTCGTGTACGAGGACCGGCCCGATCTGATTATCGATGGCCGGTACGGCGCGCCGATCACCCTGAGCAAGCGCTGCAGCGCCATCGAGCTGCACGTGACCACCGAGCAGGAAAGTCTCGTCCGCAGCTGGGCTCTGCTTTACAACGACGCCAGCGGTCGTGGGCGCTCTATGCTGTCGGGGATCCGCGAGCAAGGGCACGGCGCCGACGGGAGTATCCTGGCCGCGCCGGACAGGACGTTTGCCTACACGGCCCCGGAAACCCCCGCGTTCAACGCGGTGAGCGGCTGGACCGCGGCTCTCGATGACCCGAACACCGACTTCGTAGACCTCGATGGCGACGGCCTGCCCGACATCCTCCAACTTGGGGATGGGCTGCCGGCGATGCACCCCAACCTGGGACTCGGGGAATTCGGCTACCCTCGCGCGTTCGGACGGACTCCGGCCACGCTCAGCCTCGGCTCAGCGGACGTGGCCTTCGCCGACATGTCCGGGGAGGGCAACGTCGACCTGCTTGTGCTGAGCGAGACCCTCTCGGGCTACTACCCCCTGTCGGTCCCGCAGGACGGCTCCGCGCCATCGCAATTCGGCTTCCCGGTGACGTTCTCCAACTCACCGGCCATCACGCCGGGGGACCCCCGCGTGCGCCTGCTCGACCTTAACGGCGACGGCATCACGGACGTCCTGGTCGATACCGGACGAGCCTGGCTCGAGTTCTTCCGCGAAGACACCAGCTCCTGGTCCGGCACGCCTCGGGTGCTGCCCGCCGAGGTAACTCCGCCTGTCGATCTCACCGATGCGCACGTGTACCTGGCGGACATGACCGGGGACGGCATCACCGACATCGTCAGGGTCGATGGAGGCGGCGTCACCTACTGGCCAGGGCGCGCCGACGGCGGCTGGGCGGCAGAGATCTCGATGACCCCGTCGCCGACCTTTGACCGCTTCTATGACCCCACGCGCATGTATCTCATCGACATCGACGGGGACGGATGCTCCGATCTCGTCTACGTGGGGCCAAGCTCGGTGACCGTCTGGCGCAACGTCGGCGCCGCGCAGCTCGCCGCCCCGATGGTCGTCGAAGACACTCCGCTCACGCAATCCGGTAGCTACCGGCTCCTGGACCTTCTCGGCTCTGGCACCCCCGGCGTGCTCTTCCAGGTGCCAACCCTGCGCCCAGGCGTAACTCGCCAGGTCTTCCTCGACTTCTGCGGCGGCTCAAAGCCCTACCTGCTCAGCAGCTTTACCAATGGCCTGGGCCAGAGCACACGCATCACCTACCGGACAAGCACCTCATACGCGATCGAGGACGCGGCGGCTGGCTCGCCATGGAACACCTACCACCCGTTCCCGGTCCAATGCGCGGCACGGACCGACCAGACGGACGAGGCCACGGGCGTGACCGCGTCCACGGTCTACTCCTACCACGGCGGACGCTACGACCCGGCGACACGGACGTTTCTTGGCTTCTCGACCGTGGAATGCGACCAGATCGGTGACACGACTTGCCCGACCCTTCGCATTCAGACCACGTTCCACATCGGACTGGACCCCGCCGACCCGAGCAAGCCTCTGTACGGTGATGACGCGCTTATCCAGGGTGCGCTGCGAAGGCGGGTGCTAAGCACGACGACTTACGGCCTGGACGGCACGGTACTTCAGGGAAAGCCCTATTCCATCGCCTTGCACAGCTACAACGCGCTGCTCGTGCCTTCCGGCCTGAATGACGGCAACCAGGTCGCGGTCCCGTACATGACGAACACCACGGAACAACGCTGGGAGCGGAACGACGCGCCCGTTTCCACCAGGGTCGTCGACATCCTCGAGGTCGATCAGCACGCAGCCATCTTGCGCCAGCGCACGCAGGCCCAGCGTACCGGGGTGGCCACGCCCGATCAGGACATCACGACCACCACCACTTTCGCCAGCGGTGGTCGCAATCTCCGCCTGCCGGCGAGGGTTACCCAGACCGGCGCGGACGGAAGCGTCGTGGGGATCACAGTCACCTACTACGACGGCCCGGCCTTCGCCGGGCTCCCCGAAGGCCAGGCGACCCAGGGCCTCACAACCCGCATCGAGGCCCTCGCATTTCCCGACGAATTCGCCACCGCGATCTGGGGCGACGAGCCCCCGGACCTCACCGGCTATGGCTACCATCGCCTTCCGGGCGATGACTCTGGCTGGTGGATCACCCGCCGCAGCCTCGAGCGGACTAGGAACGCCACCGGTCCGCAACTGGTCAGCAGAGGCCCGCTCGGCGCTCTGCAACGAGTGCAAATCGACGCGACCGGCCAGTTCGTGGTCGCGGTCACTGATGCCATGGGCAATACCATTCACGGCACCACCAACCCGCGAGTGTGGCAGACCGAGTCGTTGACCGACGCCAACGGAAACACCGCGACAGACTCGTTCGATGCACTCGGCCGGGTCACCGCGACGATCGGCCCGTTGGACAGCCAGGCTCTGCCATCGTCCACTTTCTCATTCACGATCGGCACGGTCAGTGAGATCTCCGCCGCGGCCAGGATCGACCACGGGGAGAGCCAGACGCTGGCGGCATCGACCTGGGTCGACGGATCGGGGCGCATCATCGGCCGCAGCGCCCCGGGACCATCGGCGCCGCGGTGGGTAATGGCCAATGCCGTTACGTACAACACCCGCGGACTCCAGATCGCCTCCTATCTTCCGTACGAGGTCAGCGCAGGTCAGTGGGAGGCTCCAGCCGCGGGTGCGAGCGCCGCACTAACCACCTACGATGCCCTCGGCCGCGTCGCCCAGATGACTCGCCCGGATGGTCTCACGATTACGACGCGCCGTGACGGCCACACCGTCACGGTCAGCGAGCAGTGGGCAGGCGCGCCGCAAGCTGATATCGAGCGTCAGGAGTTCGATGCCGCCGGGCAGTTGATCGCGGTCAGCCGCAACGCGGGCGACCATTGGGTTGAGCAGAACTACCAATACGATCAGACCGGCAAACTGACCCAGGTCACACTTCCCGACGCCGCGCAGGTTGTGCTGCAGAACGACCTGCTTGGCAGGCGCTTCAGCCACCAAAGCGCGGATACGGGCCGTACCTTGTACCTGGTCGACGCCTGCGGCAACGTTCGCATCCGAACGAATAATGCCGGCCAGCGGCTTCGGTCCGACGTTGACGCGATGAACCGCCTCAGTGCGGTCTATTACGACGCCGAGCCTGATCCGCGGATAAGCTATGACTACCTCGATCAGGGTGACCCAGCACCACCGGACGGCATAACCGCAAATCGGTACGCGCGCCTGTGGCGAGTCAGCGACGAGCTCGGAGCGGTCGTCCTTCAATACGATGAGACAGGCAGCGTCACTGCCAGCCAGCGCTCGGTTGCCGCCAGCTCAGACGTGTATGTGACGCGGACGACATACGACGCGCTCGGGCGGGTCACGAGCAGCGCGCTTCCGACGGGCGTCACAGGTGTCACGGCCCGGACCGTTGAGTACAGCTACGGCGTCGACGGCCGCGTGGCGGCCGCCTCGGGCGTGGTCACCAAAGCCAGCTACGATCTGCTCGGCCGCGTCACATCGCTGACCTACGCAAATGGCGCGTCCACCACGCTCGACTATGACCTGAACGGCGGCGGGCTGGCGCGCGCGCGCGTTACCGGCAGTTCGGGTGAACTGCTGCGAGACATGCAGGTCAGTCGGTCCGATGCCTTTATAACCGCACTGACAAGCGCGATTCCCGCCGACGACACGGTGTCGCTCAGCTACGACGGGATGCGCCGGCTGATCACCGCGAACTACAACAGCGGCGCAACCGCTCTCGATACCCACAGCTGGGCTTACGACGATTCGTTCAACACGCTTAGCTCGGACGCCGGCCCCATCACCTACCAGGCGGGCACGCACCAGGTCGCGTCGGTGAACGGCCAGGCGACGACCTACGATGACGCCGGGCGCATCATGGCGGCTCGCTACGGCAGCCTGACCTTCGACGCCGCAGACCACATGATCAGCATCAGCCCACCCGGGGCTGACCCCATCGCTCACACCTATGACTACCGCGGGCGCCTGGCCCGATCGGTCTCCGGTACCGTTCAGACGTACCTCAGTCCGAGCAGCGGGATCGAGATCCAAGGACAGACCGCCGTGGCCTGGATCGGCTTCGGGCCGATCAGGGTCGCGGGAGACGTCAACGGGACTTTGTGGTTCCTGCACCCCAACGCGCTCGGCGACATGGACCTGATCACCGATGCCGCCGGCACGTACAGCACCCGGCTGCGCCAGACCCCGTTCAACCTGACCCGGCCGCAGACGACCGAACCAGCGGGCACACCAGCCGCACTCGCCGGGCTCCTGGCCGGGGCGGACTCGACCGGCCTCATCTGCTGCGGGCAGCGATGGTATGACCCTGCGGTCTGCCAGTTCATCAGCCCCGACCCGATGATCTCGGGGCTGTACGTGGTCGGCGCCTGGAACCCCTACGTCTACTGCCTCGGCAACCCCGTGACGCTATCCGATCCGACTGGCTGCAGCAACACCCTCGACGTGCTGGGCGTGGCGCTCATCGCCACCGTCGCGGTCCTCGGTGCGGAGTTCGGTGGCGTGGCACTGCTCTTCCTGACGACCGGGATAGAGATCGAAACGGCGGCCGCCGTGTCGGTGGCCGTAGGCACTTTCGGAGGAGCGCTGGCCGGAGAGGTCGCCGCTCAGAGAGCCGGCGGCAACATCTGGGCGGGCGCATTCGTGGGAGCACTGCTCGGCGGCCTCTCGTCGGCGGCAGGAGGTGCGATAGGCGACACGGTGGCCACCGCAATGAACGTCGGCTACACATACGACACAGTTGAATCCTTTATCGTTAGCGGGATGTTGCAGGGAGCGATCGCTGGGGCAGGTACCGGTGCCGCTGTAGGTTTCGCCGGTGGAAAGGGTAACGTTAATGCGATCTTCCAGGCTCTGACCCTAGGGGCAGATTGGGGGGCTGCCCTTGGGCTGCTCCTCGGCGCGGGCATCGGAAGTATCGTGGGGGGCAAGAATCCGGACCAATTTATCAACACGTTCTATTTTCTAGGCAAATTCGATAACGAGTCCAACGCCTTTTCCTTCGCTAAGAGTCTTGACAATGGAGCTGACGTGCCGGTGAGCATCCAGGCACTAGCACCTCCAGGAGGGCTGAACCCAGGAAACGTGTTCGGCGTCTTTACGAACTTCGTCGGCACCGATCAGGTATCGGGTGGGATAGCGGCTCTATCTGTGCGAATACCTAGCTCCCTGGCCGGCATAGCGCTTTCATCCGGGCCAATCGCTGCCGCGGTGACGGCTTCCATGGCGTCCGATCAGTTGGGTTTCAGCTACATGCAAATCACTGTGCTGCTGCTGGGCGCAGCGCCGTTCGTAGACTTTGCGATCGCCGCCCTCCAGCTCTTTGACTCCACTAATACGGCCAACGCCGAGACTGCGATCAACCGGGCACTGGGATCCGCCAACCCCACGGTCACTGGGACGGGATGGAACATTCCGTAGAAGTGACTAGATCCAACGAGCGGTCGACGAGCCTGCGTAGTTATGTATCGCTGCTCCTTCGCGGACAACTCAATCCTCTGCCGCAACAGGGAAGATGTGCGCGGCGGCTTCCACATGTACAGAACTGGATCATATGCACGTGGTGGGCATCTCCTGCCAAGCCATCCTTGAACCGCGCTAAATCGGCGTTATATGGGTGCTCTTAATCTGTCGGCGCATGCTTTGCCCGTCACGCTGGGTCATTCCGGCTTGGCCGTGGGCGCAACGGGATGGCTGGCGGGTAGCCGGCGGCAGCCGGTCTTCGGGTCGCGGGCGGGCCCGCGTGCCGATGTGAGGCCGCCGGGTCCGGGGTGCAGGCGCGACGGCTGGCGGGGCTGCTGCGGCCAACACAAGAGCAACACAAGTCCGGGTCCAGGAGGCATCCAACACGCGAGCAACACGGACGAAACGGCATTCCCCGGCACACCTGGGCACGGGTGTTAAAATCGGTATGTCAGCCCGACTACCAGGCTCGATGCGCCTGAGCAGGGCTGACTGGCCAACTTAGGAAGTTGGCATCGGTCGGGGACAGACCTTCTGAAAAGCGGAAGGTCGACAGTTCGATCCTGTCCCTGACCACCACCGATCGGCACGGCCAGCAGCCTGCTGCATCTGCGTTTCGCCTGTTCAAAGGCCGTTTTCGTCTCTATTTTAGCACGAGTGCCGGAGTGTGCCGCGGAATGCCGCCGTGTCCGTGGGATGTCTGTGGGGGCGCCGCGGGACGCGGACTTGTGGGATTTCTGTGGGGCTCGCCAGGCCTGCGCTTGGCGCCATAAGGTTCGCATCGCCGCACGTGAGCAGACAGCGATGCCCTGGGTGCTGAAGCCCGGCCATCTCATCAGCCGCCGCAGTCCATCGGAGGGCGCCTCAGCGCCTAGTGCGGTGATTGCGGTCCCCGGGTATCACAGCTAGAATCGATCAAAACGAGCGGCATGCTCGTATTGATCGTTCGGGATGACATCATGACGGCGACAGCGAGGGATGAACCGGTACACGACGAGACCTATCTTCCGCGCGCGGACGATGCGGAGATCATCGATTTCCTCAGCGCCTTGCGGGACCGTGGCGGGCGGCCGGCCGGTGCCCGGCCGCGGCTGGTCGGCCCGGACGGGCAGAGCGTGGAGCTTCCTGAGTCGATGTTCGGGGTGCTCCTCCAGGTCGCCGCGGCCATGAAGGCCGGCCTGGCGGTGACGGTGGCCCCGCAGCACCTGACCCTATCCACCCAGGAAGCAGCAGACCTGCTGCGGATCTCGCGCACCACGCTGGTCCGGCTGCTGGAGACCGGCGTGATCCCCTTCGACAAGCCCAGCCGCCACCGCAAGGTACGGCTCAATGACCTCCTTGACTACCGCAGACGGCAGCGGAGCCAGGCCGAACTTGCCCTCGCGGATATGGTCGCCGACACAGAACGTCTCGGTTTGTATGACACCGATCCCGCCGAGGTGAAAGCGGCGCTGAAAGCCGCCCGCCGAGCCTCACAGGACTAACCAGGAGTGGTCAGCGCCCTGCTCGACACCTGCGTCCTGGTACCCAGCCGGGCCCGCGACGTGCTGCTCGAGGTCGCCTCCGCGGGCGTCTACCGGCCCCTGTGGAGCTCGGAGATCCTTGCCGAACTCGACCGCACCCTGCGCCTGCTGCAAGCCAGGCGAGGCGTAGCATCAGAGGAGACGGATGCCTACCTGGTCCGGCTGTTCCGGCAGATGGAGACGTCCTTTCCCGATGCGCTCGTGACGGATTGGGAACCGCTCCTCGATGCCGTCCAGCTACCGGATCCGGGTGACCGCCACGTGGTGGCAGCGGCACGAGCAGGCCGCGCCGACGTCATCGTCACTGACAACGTCGCCGATTTCCCGTCCGGCGCACTGCCCGCGCCGCTGATCAGGCAGTCCCTGGATGAGTTCCTGCTCGACTCACTCGACCTTTACCCCGGCCAGGTCGTCAGCGCGGTCCACGCCGTCGCCGGGCGAACCGGCAGATCCGGGCCGACTATGACAGCCCGGGACATAGCCACCTACCTCCAGGCCCGGGGCATGCCCGCCTTCGGCGAACGCCTGCTGGCAAACCTCGACAAGCTAGGCCGCGCGTGAGCAACCCCTACCGCGTACCCATCGCCATGAGTTCGCCCGTGAGAAATGAATATCTCTCACGTTCAGGTTCGCCTAAGCGAATACCTCACACATGGTCAGGCCGACGGTTTCAGGTGTCGGTCATGATGCGGTCGTAGGTGCGGCGGGCGCGGGCGCTGCGGGCGCTGGCACCGTAGCGGCGGAGCATCTGCGGGGAGGTCCAGCCGTTGAGTTCCATCAGGTCGCCCTCGGGGCCTTCGCGGTCCAGCCAGGTGTGGCTGAAGTGGTGCCGGAACCGGTGCGGGTAGGCGTCCACGCCGCACTGGTGGCCGCGGCGGGTGATCATCTGGTAGATGCCGGCGGCGGTCAGCGGCTCCCGGTTGCCTGCGCCCAGCCACAGCTGCGGCCGCCAGGCCTGGGCGTGCCGGGAGCGGGCGCGGAGGTACCGGTCCAGGCTCCGGGCGGTCTGGTGGCCGATCTTGACGATGCGGTCCTTGCCGCCCTTGCCGCGGACGGTGATCTCCCGCTGCCCGAGGTCGATGTCGCTGCGCCGCAAGTCACCGGGGTCATACCGCAGGCCGGCCAGCTCGGCCAGCCGGAGCCCGGTTGCCCGGAGCACCGCGATGATCGCGGTATCGCGGCGCTCCGCGAAGCTGCGGCCCGCACAGGCATGGTCCAGCCGGGCCAGCTCCTGGCCGGTGAAGACCGGGACCAGCTTGTCGGTGACCCGCGGCGGCTGCAGCCCTTGCATGGGGTCGGGCAGCTCGTCTTCGGCGGCCAGCCACTTGAAGAACTGCTGCAGGGCACGGTACTGGTTGCTGGCATAAGCGCTGCTGTACCAGTCCAGCAGTCGCGCCATCCACTGCTGGATGTCCTGCCGGTCCACCTGCTCCCAGCTGGCCCGGCCGGGCAGGCGGGCGGCGGCGAACCACTGCACCGCCTCGGCGTAGGTCCGGATCGTCTTGGCTGCCTTGCCCTCGGCGGCCAGCCGCAGGGCGAACGAGGTGATCTCGGGCTGGAGTATCCCGGCGCCCAGCTGCTTGGGCTGCGGGGAACGCGGTTGCGGTGCGGTCATGGTCGTGGCTCTCTTCCTGTGGCCCATCATCCGCAGCCCGGTGTTTCCGCAGGCAAGAGACTTCAAAGGCATCACCATGACCGAGAAATGACCGCCGGACCGTGCCCGTCCGCCGAGACGGACGCCGCAGCATGCCCCCCGGTGCCCGCTGGTGGGTCCCGTCCGGCCGCGGACGACGGACCGCATGGGGAGCGCAGGGTCCGCGTGCCCGCCGAAGAGCCTGCCCGCGCGAAGCTCCTTACGCTGCTGACGCCTTCGTTAACTATCCCGCTCTGCACCGTCGGATCGAACATCCTGCCGCCCGCCGCTGGCCCGGTGCGCGTTCTCGGCTTGCGCCGGCGTGCTGGCTGATTTACCGCACATGCCGAAATGAGGTCGTCGCTGCCGCCCGCGTTTATGCACAGGCATGCATAATCTTCCATGATTCATCCCCTAACGTCGCTGCAGCAATTGCTACGCAACCTTTTGAGGAACGCATAGAGCCAGATCGATTCGGCGCGGTTAGTGCCGTTGCACTTCCGGCGGCCAGGCACGCGCAGATTAACCAGTTCGGAGCTATCGGATACCCAGCCAACTTCGGATGGTCAGCCATATCTTTCCAAGCCATCACACCGGCGGCCAGGGAGGAGAAGCTATCCGGGCGTTACCGTGGCCGGGGTCAAAGTCCTCGCGTGCGAGATGCCCGCCGTGAGCCGAACGCCCCTGGCGACCGAACCCAGGCACCTCCGGCCCTTCGCTGCTCCGATGCGACCGGCCTCACGGCAGGTGTGGGCCGGTCGCCCATACCTGCCGTGCTCGATGGGGCCGTCCGGCCCCTGCTGTCGAGTTCCGGCCGGGCGCAGGCTGGGTCTACTCCTCCGCCACATGGGCGGGGACTGTGAATCAGAGGGGCAGACATGGGATCGATACGAAGAACACACTCAGAGCACCTCAGCACTGCTGAGGTTCCGCGCGGACAGCGCGAGGCCCTGGCAGTGTCAGGCGGTTGCCTTGGCGGGCCGGCACGACGATACGTGGCGACGGCGCTGGGGGCCTTGGCGGCGCTGGCCTTGGGCGTGTTGGTCCCTGCCGCCGCGCAGGCCGCTGCGCCGACGACCTTGTACGTGTCGCAGGGAGGTCTCGACAGCGGCACCTGCACGTCGTCGGCGAGTCCTTGCGCCACCGTCAGCTACGCCCTCACCCAGGCCGCCTCCGGCGCCACTATCGAGGTCTCGGGCACGATCGACGACCACCTGAGCATCTCGTCCCCGGTCACCATCACCACGTGGCCTGGTGGCCCGGCCGGCTCGCCTGCGGTCCTGGACGGGTCGGCGAGCGGGACCGTCGTCCGCGTCAATGTGGCCGGCGTAACTATTAACGACCTGACCATCGAGCACGGCGCTCTGGGCCTCTTCAACAGCGAAGGCGGCCTCACGCTCACCGATAGCACCGTTTCGGGGAACGCTACTTTGGCGGAACCATACGCCGGAATCTTGAACTACTACGGCAGCACCACGACTGTCATCGACAGCACTATCACGAAGAACTCGGGCGACTCGTCCACCAGTGTTGGCGCCGGCATCTACAACATCGGGACGATGACGGTCATTGCCAGCACCATCTCGGGGAACACCGGGGGCGGCATCTATAGCGGCCAGGGCGACACTGCCACCCTCGGCGCCACGATCGTGGCCGGCAACACCGCGGCCAACTGCTACGCGTACGACGCTGCGAGCCTGTCTAGCGCCGGGTACAACCTGACCAACGACACGAACGGCAGCGCCTGCGCCTTCACCGCCGCGACCGACCTGGTGAACCAGAACCCGCTCCTGGGACCTCTCGCCAGCAACGGCGGCCCGACGCAAACCCTGCTGCCCGGCACCACCAGCCCGGCCGCAGATGTGATTCCCGGTTCCGTCACGTTGCGGGGGGTTGCGGTGTGCCCGGGCACTGACCAGCGCGGCGTCGCCCGGCCCGGGCAAGGTGAGACCCGCTGCACCATCGGAGCAGCGGAGGCGGGTTTGACGAACCCCACCACAGTCTCGGTGACCGTTAAGCCGACGACAGTCGCGGCTGGCACCAGGGTCGTCTACCTGGTCGTCGTCACCCCGGGCTCGGGTACCGGCACGCCCACCGGGACGATCTCCCTCACCACCGGCTCCACCACCTTGTGCACGGCCGTCCTGTCCGGTGGCGTCGCCGCCTGCGGGGCCACCAATGCGCCAGCGGGAACCGACACCGTGACCGGGACATACTCTGGTGGTGGCGGCTATGCCAGCTCCTCGGGTACTGCAACCCTGACCGTGACATGAGCCCAGCACCCGCCAGGACCACTGGCGGGCTCGCCACCTCTCGCTGGAACTAGCCTCTATCCGGCCCAAGACCGGGAGGTCGAGCCCGGCGAACTCGGCAAACAGCAGAGGTCCTGAGTACGGGTAAGAGGCCAAGATCATCCCGTCCTTGGGACCTCCGTTGCGCAGACTGGCCGTAGCACTCTGAAATGGATCAGGTTGACAAAGCCACGCAGACCGGCCCGAAGTAAGGCCAGTTGGCCATCGCGCAACGCAGACTTGATCTGACTGAGAACTTCGTCATCGTCAAGCGGGGCCAGCGCCTACCGCCTACGACCGGGGCGGCGGGATGAGCTCTTGAGCGATACAGGCGGCCGTCCTCCGTGGGCGGGAAGGTGAAAGCAGGTGGAGGGCATGGCTGCCGTGGAGGCCGAACTGCGGGAGCTGGGAAGGTGCGCTTGATGGCATTGTGGCGGGCGTGCCCGCCGAACGGCCCGTTCACTGCCTGGGCGCGGACCGCAACGGGCCAGGTATCCAGCTTTCAGGTAGCAGGGGCGATCGCCTGGATGCCGGCTTGGATGGCGTAGCGGACCAGGTCGGGGCGGCGGCGGGCGCCGGTCTTGTCACGGATCCGCTCCAGGTGGGATCGGACCGTGTTGACCGACAGGAACAGCCGCGCGGCGATCTGGGCGTCGGTCGCCCCGCCGGCCAGCAGGGCCAGGATCTCCCGCTCTCGTTCCGAGAGCGGCACGCTGGCGGATGCGGCCGCGGGACCGGGCCCGGCCGCGGCGATGGCCAGGGTGATGGCGTCGGACCGGCTGAGCGTTCGGCCGCGGGTATAGGCGGCCTCGAACGCGGCATCGCCCAGCGTGGCGCGCAGCCGGGCGTGGTCGCCGTCGCGCAGCCCCGCTTCGGGGACCTCGAAAGGGCGTCCGGCCCGCTCGTAGTGTGCGTCGGCGGTGCCGTGGAGGGTGGCGGCGACGGCAGGGTCGTCGTCCGCGCCGGCCGCCAGGGCCAGGCCGAGGAGCCCGCCGTGGACATACGCCGTGACACCGGTGATCCGGTCGGTTTCCAGGCTGTCGAGGAAGCAGCGGCGGGCACTGCCGGGATCGCCGTCGATGAGGTCGGCGAATCCCAGGTTCTGGCGCAAGCCGCGGGAGACGTTCTGGTAGCCGAGATCGTCGGCAAACGTGCTCGCCTCCTGGTCGGCGGGGTGCGTGGCTGTGCTGCCTGAGGGACTGAGGGGCTGAGGGACATTGCTGGCGGTGCTGGCCGGTCCGGCTTGCGTGAAGGCGTCCAGTTCGGCGGAAATGCCGTCGGCCTCAGCTGCGCCGGCTTGACGGAAGATCTTCAACGCTTGCTGCAGGGTTGTCTCCGCGTCGGCTGCTCGGCCGACGGCCAGGGAGCAGCGGCCCAGGCCGGCTAGTGCGTGGGCTTCGTCCCAGAAGCTGCCGAGCTCACGGGCTAGGTCCAGGGCCTGGTGGTGGGAGATCGTGGCCGCCGAGTAGTCGCCGCGGACCCGGTGCAGCGTCCCTGTTTCATTGAGGGTTTCGGCCTCACCTCCCCTGTCGCCGAGGTTGCGGTAAAGTCTGAGCGCGTCCTGCAGCGCCTGGGCCGCACCGGGGCAGTCGCCGGTCGCGCGCCGCACGATCCCAAGGTTGAGGAGGGCGTTGGCCTGGCCGCCGCGGTCGCTGAGGCTGGTGTAGAGTTCCAGCGCTTCCTCCTGGGCACCGGCCGCGCCCGTATAGTCGCCGCTAAGCCGCCGCGCGGCTCCCAGATAGCTGAGGGCGTTGGCCTGGCCGAGCCGATCGTTGAGGTCGCAGGACAGGCTCAATGCCTCCTGCAGCACCTGGGCCGCGCCCGGGTAGTTTCCTGTCTGCCACCGCACGGCTCCGAGGTGAAGGAGGACGTTGGCCTGACCGGGCCGGTCGCCGAGACCACGGGACAGGCTCAGCGCTTCCTGCAGCGCCTCGGCAGCACCGGGATAGTCCCCGGTCACCCGCCGCATCATCCCCAGGCCGGTGAGGGCGTTGGCCTGACCGGGCCGGTCGCCAAGGTACCGGGCCGCCTGCACGGCGGCGGCGTGCCGGACGACGGCGTCGGCAAAGGGGCCATCGATGCGCAGGAAAGCGGACAGCGCCGCGGTCAGGGCTACTATCCGGGCGTGCTGGCCGGTCCCGGTGGCGTGATCTAGGCAGCCCAGCAGGCTGGTACGTTCGGTCCGTGCCCATGTCAGCGCCCGGGCTTGATCGGGCAGGTCGGGGACGGCGGCTGGCGGTGCCGCCGGGGCCGGGCTAG
>Ga0302326_10011529_pt1 | contig 19019 bp, 14 predicted proteins | sample Palsa_T0_3_FD_202264 | JGI IMG/M metagenome (GOLD analysis project Ga0302326, IMG submission 202264) | Peat permafrost microbial communities from Stordalen Mire near Abisko, Sweden - Palsa_T0_3 | ecosystem: Environmental > Terrestrial > Soil > Palsa > Peat permafrost | place: Sweden: Abisko...
CGGCCTGTCGAACACCCTCGCCATCGAGGGGAAGAAGAAGAACATCCGCGTGAACGCCATCGCGCCCATCGCGGGCTCGCGCATGACGGAGACGGTCCTCCCGCCGAACCTCATCGAAGCGCTGAAGCCGGAGTACGTCTCGCCGCTCGTCGTCCTGCTCTCGCACGAGTCGTGCGAGGAGACGGGCGGCCTCTATGAGGTCGGCGGCGGCTTCTACGCGAAGCTCCGTTGGGAGCGCTCGGAGGGTAAGACGTTCCGCCTCGGCCGCGTGCTCACGCCCGAGCTCCTACAGCGCTCGTGGGGAGACATCGCGGGGTTCGAGAAGGCGACGCACCCGACCGACATCACGTCGTCCATGCAGCCCATCCTCTCGAACCTCGACAAGAAGAGCCGCGGCGGCAACGAGCTCATCGACGTCGACGCAGCCCTCGAAGCGGACATGCCCCCCGCGTCGAACAGCTACGACGAGCGCGAGGTCGCGCTCTACGCGCTCGGCATCGGCGCAGCCGAGAACCCCCTCGACCCGAAGGAGCTCAGCCTCGTCTACGAGATGAGCGGCGAAGGGTTCCACACGCTCCCGACGTTCGCGGTCGTCCCCGCGATGCGCATCATCTACGACCAGTTCAAGAAGGGCGTGAAGGCGCCCGGCTTGAACTACGGCTTCGAGCGGCTCCTCCACGGCGAGCAGTACACGGAGGTCAAGCGCCCGCTGCCCCCGAGCGCGAAGCTCACCCACAAGGTCCGCATCAAGGACATCTACGACAAGGGCAAGAACGCCGTCGTCATCACGGCCGTCACGTCGACCGACGAGCAGGGCGAAGAGATCGCGTACAACGAGCTCACGTCCGTCATCCGCGGCGCGGGCGGCTGGGGCGGCGACCGCGGGCCGCAGGGCGAGACGAACGTCGCGCCCGAGCGCAAGCCCGACGCCGTGGTGGAAGAGAAGACGCACCCGAACCAGGCGCTCCTCTATCGCCTCTCGGGGGACATCAACCCGCTGCACGCCGACCCGAGCTTCGCGACGACGTTCGGCTTCGAGCGACCCATCCTGCACGGGCTCTGCACGTTCGGGTTCGCCGCGCGCGCCGTGATCAACTCGTTCTCGAAGGGCGATCCGCGTTACTTCAAGAGCATCAAGGTGCGCTTCGCCGAGAGCGTCTTCCCGGGCGAGACGCTGGTGACGGAGATGTGGCGCGACGGAGACAGCAAGATCGTGTTCCGCACGAAGGTGAAGGAGCGCGACAAGGTCGTTCTCTCGAACGCTGCCGTCGAGCTCTACGCCGAGATACCCAAGCCGAAGGCCAAAGCCACGAAGGCTGCCGCGCCGCAAGCGGTGACGATGCCCATCTCGGCGGACATCTTCACGGCCATGGGTGACTACCTCGCGAAGAACGCCGACGCTGTGAAGAAGATCGGCGTCGTCTACCAGTTCAAGCTCGCGTCCCCCGACTCGACCTGGACGGTCGACACGAAGACCGCCACGGTGTCGACCGGCGGCGCGACGCCCGCACAGTGCACCCTCGAGCTCGCCGACGCCGACTTCATGGCGATGTGCACCGGCAACGCCGACGCGATGAAGCTCTTCATGGACAAGAAGCTCCGCATCAGCGGCGACCTCATGGCGTCACAGAAGCTCGAGTTCTTGAAGAAGATCGACCCGCAATCGGTCATCGACGCGATGCAGAAGCGCGGCGGCGGAGCAAGCGCATCGGCGGCGCCAGCGGCAACGACGTCGATGTCAGGTGACGTCTTTCTCGCGATTCAAGACCACGTCGAGAGGAACGCCGCCGAGCTCGCCAAGATCGGCGTCGTCTATCTGTTCAAGCTCACGAGCCCGGACAGCGTGTGGACCATCGACCTGAAGGCCGGCAAGGTCACGCCCGGCGAGGCCGCCAAGCCCGAGTGCACGCTCGAGCTCGCCGACAGCGACTTCATCGACATGACGAGCGGCAAGGCCGACGCGATGAAGCTCTTCATGGACAAGAAGCTCCGCATCACGGGCAACGTCATGGCGTCCCAGAAGCTCGAGTTCTTGAAGAAGATCGACAAGAACGCCGCCGCTGCTGCCGTGGCCGCGAAGAAGGCCCAAGGTGTGGCGCCGCAAGCCGCGTCCGCGCCGAAGACCACGTCAGCGAACGCTTCGAAAATCTTCGAGGCCCTCGGCAAGAGGCTCGCGGACAACCCCAAGCTCGCGAGCGAGATCAACGCGGTCGTGCAGTTCTCGGTCGGCGGCAAGAGCTTCGTCGCGGACTTCGGGCAGAAGCCCGTCGTGAAGGAGGGCTCCGACCCGAAGGCCGCAGCCATCGTCACGCTGACGGACGAGGACCTCACGGCGCTCGTGAAGGGCCAGGGCGTGCAGTCGCTCTATCAACACGGGCAACTCCGCGTCGACGGCGACGTCCGCATCGCGCACAAGCTCGGCATCCTCAAGGACCTGATCTAGGAGAAACACATGAGCCGCAGAGTCAACGTCATAGGCGTCGGGATGATCAAGTTCGCCAAGCCAGGGGCGAGCGAGGACTACAACGTGATGGCGTCCAAAGCCGCGCGGGAGGCCCTCAAGGACTCGGGCGTGTCATACGACGAGGTCGAGCAGGCCTACGCCGGCTACGTCTACGGCGACAGCACGTGCGGCCAGCGCGCCATCTACGAGGTCGGCCTCACGGGCATCCCCGTCTTCAACGTCAACAACAACTGCTCGACGGGGTCGACCGCGCTCATGCTCGGCAAGCAAGCCATCGATGGCGGCATCGCCGAGTGCGTCCTCGTCGTCGGCTTCGAGAAGATGGAGAAGGGCGCGCTCGGGTCGAAGTTCAACGACCGCACGAACCCGCTCGACAAGCACGCGGGCGTGATGAACGACGTGCAGGGCTTCGCGCAGGCCCCTCCGGCGGCGCAGATGTTCGGGGGCGCAGGGCGCGAGTACCGCTGGAAGTGGGGCACCAAGAAGGAGACCTTCGGCAAGATCAGCGAGAAGGCCCGCAAGCACGCCGCGAATAACCCTTACGCCATCTTCAACGAGCCGCTCACGCTCGACGAGATCATGCAGTCGCCCGAGGTGTTCGACCCGCTCACGCGCTATCAATGCTGCCCGCCGACGTGCGGCGCGGCGGCCGCGGTGCTCGCCAGCGATGACTTCGTCAAGCGCAAGGGGATCTCGAAGCCCGTGTACATCGCCGGTCAGGCCATGACGACCGACTACGGCTCGAGCTTCGGCGACTCGATCATCAAGATGGTCGGCTACGACATGACGCTTCAGGCGGCGAAGAAGGTCTACGAGCAGAGCGGCACGGGGCCCGAGGACGTCGACGTCATCGAGCTCCACGACTGCTTCACGACCAACGAGCTCCTCACGTACGAGGGCCTCGGGCTGTGCAAAGAGGGCGAAGCCGAGAAGTTCATCTGGGAGGGGCAGAACACGTACGGCGGCAAGTACGTCACCAACCCCTCGGGCGGGCTCTTGTCGAAGGGGCACCCGCTCGGCGCCACCGGGCTCGCGCAATGCACCGAGCTCGTCTGGCAGCTGCGGGGCCAGGCGGACAAGCGGCAGGTCCCGAACGCCAAGGTCGCGCTCCAGCACAACCTCGGCCTCGGCGGCGCGTGCGTCGTGACGATGTATCGTCGCGCCTGAGAGTTTCTCATTGTGCGTGCCTTCGCCGAGGACGACATACGCGACATCGTCGCGGCGATGGCGCACCCGACCATCGCGACGCGCGCGGGCATCGTCGTCTCCGTGAACGACGCGTGGCTCAAGCAGCGGGGGTTTCGTCGTGAGGACATCGAGGGGAAGGGCGTCATGGCGTTCGTCCAGCCGGAGGAGCGCGATCGGCTGACGCAACGCACGCAGCTCACCGGCGCACGCTATCGACTCGACGTGCCCCTCCAGACGATCGCGACGACGGCGGACGGCCGCGCGCTGCCCGTGCGCGTGTACACGTCGATGTTTCGGGCCAAGGAGCTCCCCGACTACGCGATCACGGAGATCCTTCCCGAGGCCGACGCGGAGGGTGAGTTCGTGTTCGCGCGCGAGCTCCTCGCGCTGTCGGCCGAGCTCATCAACGCGGGCAGCGCCGAAGAGGTTCGGGAGCACACGCGCGGCGCCTTCGAACGCGCGGGGTTCACGACGCGCTTCGTGCAGAAGGGCGCGATGGACGTCGACGAGGTCAGCCGAAGCGCCGCGCTGCTCGAACGGCGACCCATCTTCGTGGGCATCCACTCCCACGCGCCCGAGGCCGTGTACGTGCCGCTCGACCAGGGGGAGGTCCTCATCGTCGCGGGGTCCGGGCTCAACGGGCAGCACGCGTACGCTTTCGGGTTCTTTGCCAAGCTCATCTCGACGGCGCTCCTCGACGTCGACGCGACGAAGGCCGCGCGGCGCAAGCTGAGCGACACGCAGCTCGTGCTCCAGCTCGCGCAGACGACGTCGGAGACGCTCGACCTCGACGCGTTGATGAACGTCACGGCGGACTCCCTCGTCGAGCTCCTCGACGTCTCGAGCTGCTTCATCGTTCTCCACGACGAAAAGAGACGTCTCCTTCGCGGGCGAGCCTCCTCGCGCGGGCGGCGCAACATCGTCTACGACATCGACATCGACATCGATGACCCGAACAGCCTTGCCGCGACCGCCGCACGAGAGCGCACTCCCATTCTCATTCCCGACACGTCGCTCGACCCGCGCGCGAGACGTGCGCCCCGCGTCGCCGAGCTCCACGAGACAGCGCTGGCGGCGTTCCCCATCTTGTCGCGCGGGCGGCTCGAGGGCGTCCTCATCCTCGACGACACACGCGGGCCGCGCACGTTCTCGACCGAGTGGGTCGAGGTGGCCACAGCGATGGTGGCCCAGGTCGGCCTGTCGCTCGCGAACGCCCGGCTCTACGACTCGCTGCGAAAGAGCTACGACGATCTCGAGGCGACCCGCGCGGAGATGGTCAAGCGCGAGCGGCTCGCGGGGCTCGGGGAGCTCGCGGCCATCGTCGCGCACGAGGTCCGCAATCCCCTCGGGGTCATCTACAACGCGTCGAGCTCGCTCAAGCACCTCGTGGAGGGCTCGCGCGATGGCCTGACGCTCGTCCAGATCGTGCGCGAGGAGTGCGAGCGCCTCAATCAGATGGTCGGGGACCTCCTCGACTTCGCGCGGCCACGGCAGCTCTCGATGCAGCCCGAGGACATGTCGCGCGTGCTCGGCGAGGTGACCGAGGCGCTCGGCACAGTCCCGAACGTGCGCTTCGAGGTGGCCATCGACGACGATCTCCCCATGCTCGTGGTGGACCGTAGGCTGATGCGGCAGGCGCTCGTCAACGTCGCGCTCAACGCGGTGCAGGCCATGCCACGGGGAGGCCTCCTCCGGCTTCGCGCGTTCGCCCCGAAGGGCGAAGGGGTGGTCGTCCTCGAGGTGGCCGACGAGGGGCCGGGGATCCCCGAGGCGACGCTGCCCCGCATCTTCGAGCCGTTCTTCACGACCAAGGCGACCGGGGCGGGCCTCGGGTTGGCCGTCGTCAAGCGCATCGTGGAGGACCACGGGGGCGTCGTCTCCGTGGCGTCGACCGACAAGGGCACCACGTTCTCCTTCCGCTTGCCGCTCACGCGCGGTAAGTGATGACGGATGGGCGTGACGCCGTTGCTCCTTCTCGATGTGCTCGAGCTCGCGGCCGCCCGCGCGGACGGGGCCATCGCGCTCACGAACAAGCAGCGCACCGTGACGTACGGCGAGCTCGACGGGTACGCCAACGCGCTGGCGTTCGCGCTGGAGCGTCGCGGGGTCGGGCCGGGGAGTCGCGTCGCTACGCTGCTCGAGGGGGCTGAGGCGCTCATCGCGTTCTGGGCCATCGCGAAGGCGGGGGCCGTGGGTGTGCCACTCGAGACGGAGGACGAGTCCGAGCTCGCGGCCGCGCTGAGAGAGGTCGATGCGCGAGCGCTCCTCGTCGATGCTGCCGTGGCGCCGACGTTTCACCACGCGGTCGCGCGGGCGCCGAACCTGGCTGTCGTCATCGTGCGTGGGCGGGACGCCGACGTCGACGCGACGGGGTCGGCCGCGTACGTGTCGTACGAGACTGCGCTCGCGGATGAGGATCCGCTGTCGCGCCCCACGCTTCGCCGCATCGACCTCGACGACGCCTGGCTCGAGGCCGAGGAGGAAGGCGGCCGTTGCGCGCTCTCCCACCGCGTACTCCTTTCGCGCGGCGCGAGCCTCGTTCGGGGGCTCGGCATCGAGACCATCGATTCGGCGGCGGGGACCGCGTTCGCCGAGGTGGCCGTCGCATGCGCGCTGGCGGGCGCATGCTTTCGCGTCGCGGGGGAGCAGCCGCGCGAGGGCGGACGGTCGCTCTGGATCTGCAGCGATGACGACGACGAGCCGCCGCCGACGGGCTCGACGTCGGTCGTCGTATATGGGTCGGTGGTGTGCGGGCCCGTCGCGCTCGTCATGCAAACGAACGACCCGACGCACGTGCTTCCGAACGTGGACGTGCGCATCGTCGACGACAACGGCGGCGTCGTCGCGTCCAAGGTGGTCGGTGAGATCGAGGTGCGCTCGTCGAACGTCGCGAGCAGCGCAGAGATGGTCGACTGCTACTTCGGGACGGGCGACTCGGGCATGATCGACGACGCGGGCGCCTTGTACGTTCTCTGACCATCAGCCACCACGCGTGTGCATCTCGCGGTGCGGGTCGGCCCGCAAGCGGCTCACGGGGACGAAGGCCTGTCGCGATTCGGTCGCGCGGCGTGACTCGGCGCCGCGGTCGGTCCGCGCTTCCCAGGCGCCCGAGACCACGCGTGCGAGGTCCGCGTCCGTCGCCTGGGCGCGCAGGGGCCCGCGGAGATCGACGCCCGCCTCCGCGTAGAGGCAGCCGAACAGGATGCCGTCGGCCGTCACCCGCGCGCGGTCGCAGCCCTCGCAGAACGGCGCGGTCGTGCTCGCGATGACACCGATGGTGGTCTCGCCTTCAGCGTCCCGCACCTGGTAGCGGTTCGCGGGCGCGCGACCGTGCGCTTCAGGAACGTGCGAAGGGTCGCCGAAGGCCGCGAGGATCTCTTCGCGCGAGACGACGTCGCCTGGGCGCCACCGCGTTGCTCCGCCGACGTCCATGTACTCGATGAAGCGGACCTCGGCGTGCTCTCGGCGGCCGAGCGCGACGAGATCGCGGAGCTCGCCGTCGTTGATGCCGCGCATGACGACGGAGTTGATCTTCGTGCCGGTGAAACCCGCCTCGCGCGCAGCGCGGAGGCCTGCCAGGACGTCACCGAGGCGGGTCGTGCGGGAGAGCTTGCGCGCCCGCTCGGGGTCGAGGGTGTCGACGCTGAACGTGACGCGGCCGAGGCCCGCCGCGCGCAGGGCCTTGGCGTGGTGGGCGAAGAGCACGCCGTTCGTCGTGAGGGCGAGGTCCTGGAGGCCCGGGATCTTCGCGAGGCGACCGACGATGTCCGTGAGCTCGGGACGAAGGAGCGGCTCGCCGCCCGTGAGCCGTATCTCGGTCACGCCGAGCGAGACGAAGACGCGCGCGATGCGCTCGAGCTCGCCCGGGTCGAGGATGGATTCGCTCGGGAGCCAAGCGTAGTCGTCCTCCGGCATGCAATAGAGGCAGCGGAGATTGCAGCGGTCCGTCACCGAGAGGCGCAGCGTGCCGAGGGGACGCGCGTGTTGGTCGAGGATCATGTCTGGCTAGAACAAACGTTCTCCCACAGCGCCGTAGGCTTGCACGGAAAGGCTGCTCGCCGGAAGCTCGGCGAGCTCGGCCTTGAGCGCGGAGAAGAGGAGCGTGTCACGGAAGGAGCCGTCCGCGCGCTGCGTGTCGGCGCGCAGCGTGCCTTCGAGCTTCATGCCGAGCTTCCTCGCCACGCTCGCGCTCGCGACGTTGGATGGCTCGCATCGGATTTCGACGCGCGGCACTTGGTCGACGCGGAACGCGACTTGGAGGAGGGCGTTGCACGCCTCGGTCGCGTAGCCCTTGCGTACGTGGGCCTTGGCGATCCAGTAGCCAAGCTCGCGAATGAGCGGGCCCTGGCGCGTGTGGAGGCCGGTGCCTCCGAGGCACTCCTGCTCGGCCGCGTCGAAGATGCCGTAGACGAAATCCTGGCCGAGATCGAACTGGCCGCGGAACTGGCGGAGGCGCTCCGTGCGCGACTCGATCGGCTCCGGCTCGCGCGCGGCCCATGGCATGAACTCCCGTAGGTGCGCGAGGCTCGACTCGATGGCGCGCTGGAGGAGCGGGGCATCGCTCGGCGTGTAGCACCGCACGACCAGGCGCGGCGTCACGACGCGATACGCGGGCCCGAGCGACATCAGGTTGTGGTGTTAGGCAGTCTGCGCGGGCTGCGGGGCGTCGACGGGCTCTTCCTCGGGGCCGAACTTCGCTTCCCACTTTGCCGGGTTGAAGAGGTGGGGGCGCTTGTGGTGGTTCGAGTGGAAGTAGATGCCGGTGAAGAGCTTGTTGCCGAGCCAGAAGTAGCCGTGGTTGAGGTTCACGGGGCGAAAGTCACGGCCCGCGCTCCCGTTGTGCGTCGACCAGTTGAAGTGACCGACGAAGGCCGCGGCGATCATGTTGCACGGCAGCCACAACCCAAAAAACCCAAGAGGCCCGAGGAGGAGGTACCAAGCCAGCGCGAGCGCGATGTTCGTGCCGTAGCTGACGCGCGCGCGGAACACCTCGTACTTGCGGTTCTCCGGCGTGTCGCCCCACACGTCGAAGTACTGCTGCTGGAGCTGGCGCTCGACGTAGACGATGCTCGAGAAGAAAGACTTCCAGTAGCTCGGGTACGCGGGGTGCGGGTCCTTCTCGTCGTCACTGAAGCGGTGGTGCCGCATGTGCACGATGTCCCACGAGGCGTAGCGGACGAGGATGATGGCGCCCAGCACCTCGCCGATGAGGCGGTTCGCCCAGCGCGGGAAGTTCCCGTGCGTCGCGTTGTGGATCCACAGGTGGGCGCAGATGAGGAAGTACACGAGCGCCGGGAACCCCAGCACGAAGTGCCAGACGTTCCACACGACGCGGGTGTCGAGCGGGCGCAAGTGCGTCCCCAAGAGGACGACCACGACCACGACGGACAACGCCAGATAGAACGCGTCGTAATGAAGATAAAAACGACGGTTCTTCTTGAACTGCTGGAATGGGTGCTGTTTGAGAAACGACCCCACGTGCTCTCCGAAAGCGCCGGCCACGCGCACCACCAAGTAGCTAACTTTTCCGGCTTCGTCGAGTGCGTGGCGCATTTCCCGTGCGACCCCGCCTTCGCACTGGCCGAAAAGGCCGTCTTTTTGTAAGAGACACCGCAGATGTTGCAGAGGCTTTTTGGGGTGAAGCACGCGTCCGACGTCCGGCAGGTCGGGACCGTGCTCACGTACTACGCCCTGCTCGTCGCGATGTTCCTCGTGCCGCAGTGCCGGAACGTGGTGTTCCTCGCTTTGGCGTGTGGCTTCTCGTTCCTCACGGCCGTGGTCGGCCACAACACGCTCCATCAAGGCATGTTCGAGTCGAAGCGGCTCAACATGATGTTTCGGTACGTCCTGAGCTTTGCGGGGCTCTTTCCGATCTCGGCGGTCATCCCGTCGCACAACCTCGTGCACCACCACTTCGACGACGACGGGCAGCCCGACTGGGCCGCCCCCGAGCACGTGCGCTTCCGGTGGAACCTCCTGAACCTCCTGCACTTCCCGAACGTAGTGGGGCCGCTCACGTTCAACGGAGTGCAGCGGTGGTCGAAGCTCCTCGGAAAGGGCGAGTTCCGCAAGCAGTACACGAGCGAGCTCGTGTTCGCGTTCGGGCTCACGGGGGTGCTCCTCGTGATCGACTTCTGGACCGCGCTCTTCTTCGTGGTCGTGCCGCAGCTATGGGGCGCCCGCAGTTTTCTCCGCATCAACATCATTCAGCACGACGGGTGCGACGTGAAGGCCGAGTGGAACCACTCGCGCAACTTCGTCGGCAAGGGCTTCAACTGGCTGATGATGAACAACGGCTACCACACGATTCATCACAACCGCGCCGGCATGCACTGGTCGGAGCTCGCGCGCGCGCACGCGGTCGAGGTCGTCCCGCGCATCGACCCGTCCCTCGATGAACGAAGCATGATTGGCTACCTGACACGGACGTACTTCTTTCGGTTCTCGCGCCCCCAAGCGAGGGACGTGGCCGCTGCGGAGCGCCAGGCTGCAGTCCTCGTGATGGAACCGCGAGCCGACATGCGGGCCCGTGCCGAGCTCGAGGCCGAAGCGTAAGTCATGCTGACCCGGGAGATGATGGGCGTCTTCTGCCTAGGGGTTCTGTGGGCGACGGCCCTGCTCGTCGCTGCGGCTGCGGTGCAGGATCTTCGGGACCTCGTGCGGCTCGCGCGGAGGCGTGTGGTTGTCGGCGTGGCGGAGGGCGATCTCGGGGAGTGGACCGTGGAGCAGACTGCGCGGGCGCTCGATGCCGCGGCCGATGAAGTGATTGCGTTTCACGATCGTAGGTGGAAGAGCGAGATCTTCGGAGGGGTCGTCCGCGACGCGAGTGGGCACGCGCATGACGTTGCAGCCTCCACCGTGGGGCACGTGTGGGTGACGGACGAAGCGCGAAGCGATGCCACCGCGTGTGCGGATGTCGCTGCGTTCGATGAGGTGTACGCGCAGGCGCGCAAGGCCAAGGGGTTCAGGCGTGAGGTGAAGGTTCGCATCGTGAAGGGGCAGCGCGTCTTCTTGGTGGAGGAACCCCGCATCCTCTCGACCGTCGACCCGCGGGTCTTCTGCCAGCGGAAGGCGCTGCTGGTCGGGGTCTTCATCCCGGTGGAGCTCGCGGTGTGCGCCCTGTGCTCGTGGCTGGCGCTGCGGCTCCCCCACTTTGGACCGACGAGCATCGTGGGGGCCTTGTGCTGCTTTGCGTTCTTCCTGGGGGTCACCCCGCTGGGGGTCGCCCTCCGGGAGCACATCCGGCGGCCGCACGAGGCGTATGTACGCGGACAGTGGTCGCGGGCAGCCCATGTGCGCACCCAGCCGCTGAGCGCGCAGGGCCTTACGCAGCGGAAGACTTAGTGATTTGTGGTATCCAAAGAGCCGCTAGCCATGCTCCGCCACCGAGCTGACGTCCGGACGCTGACCTTCGTGGCGTTCTATTACCTGCTGCTCGCCGCCGAGTGGAACCTGGCTCCCATGCATGCCGTCGTTGTGCTCCCGCTCGTGCTCCTCACGTGCGTGGTCGCGTGGATATGCGCCGTCATCACGCACAACACGCTTCACACGCCGGTCTTTCACAACCGCGCGGCAAACCGCCTGTTTCAGGTCGCGCTCACGTGTGCGTACGGGTTCCCCGTCAGCGAGTACGTGCCGGGACATAACCTCTCGCACCACAAGTTCACGCAGAAGCGCGCCGACTTGATGCGCACGTCGAAGGTGCGGTTCGGCTGGAACGTGCTGAACCTCCTCGCGTTCTTCCCACGCGTCGGGGCCGACATCTTCCGCGAGAACTACCGCTACGTGTCGATGATGAAGCAGCGCATGCCGCGGTGGTACCACCAGCTCGTCATCGAGATGGTCATGTGTTGGGGCGCCAAGGGCGTGCTCCTCCTCATCGACTGGAAGAAGGGCCTGCTCTTCGTGATCATCCCGCACTTCTTCGCGGTGAACGGCATCACGACCGTCAACTACCTGCAGCACGACGGGTGCGACGAGGACCATCCGTTCAACCACTCGCGGAACTTCGTCGGGCGCATCTTCAACTGGTTCACGTTCAACAACGGCTTCCACGGCATCCACCACGAACACCCCGGCCTACACTGGAGCCTGCTCCGGGAAGCCCACAACAGCGAGCTACACGAGGGGATTTCCCCCGTGCTCGAGCAGCCTTCACTTGCGGTCTACATGTTTCGCGCATTCGTCTATCCTGGGAAGCGCCTGCGCTACGACGGTGAGCCCGTGAGGCTGCCGCTCGAAGGGCCGGACGAGGAATGGATCCCGAAGAACATTCAGTCTGCCGTGCACGAGCTTGGCGCCGAAGGAACGGCGCTGGATGCTGGTTGACGGATCCGCCGCCGGCGGGACGTCACGAACACCGAACGCTCACGAGTCACGAGGGGTGACATGGCGAAGCCGAAGAAGAAAGCGCCCAAGGTAACGCAGAAGCTCACGAAGAAGGCCGCGCCCAAGATGGCGGCGAAGGCGGTCGCGAAGAAAAAGCCCGCCGCCCCGGTGAAGGGCGCGGCGCAGAAGAAGAAGTCCAAAGCTCCCGCAGCGGGACCGAGCTTCCCCGTCGAGGAAGCCACCATCGAGGGCTACGTCGCGAAGGTCGCGCCGTGGCAACGCGCCGTCATCGAGAAACTCCGCGTCGTGCTGCGCGCGGAAGCGCCCCGCGCGAGCGAGTCCATCCAGTGGGGACAGCCGGTCTACGACCACAAGGGCCCGTTCTCGTACATCAAGGCCCACGCAGCCCAGGTCAACTTCGGCTTCTGGCGCGGCGCCGACCTCGACGACCCGAAGCGCATGCTGCAAGGCGAAGGCGAACGCATGCGCCACGTGAAGATCGTCGAAGCCCAGGTGCTCGACGACGCGGCCCTAGGCGCCTTCGTCCGGCAAGCGTTCACGCTCAACGACAAGAAGGGCGATCCCCGCAAGGCCTAGACGGACCTCTCGTCTTCTTATCGCGTGCGGATCTCGCGCGGTGCTTGGTGCGGGCCGCTCCAGTCGGTCCAGAAGTAGTCTTCGTCGCGGACGTCGACGTGGATCATGTTCGTCGTCGGGTACCAGCCGACGCCGTGGACGCCGAGCTTGCGCGCGAGGTTGCGGAGCTTCGACGACGAGACGTTCTCGACGCGGATATCGGCGGCCTGGGCCCGGTTGTGGAAGTTGTGGTCGTCTGGGTGCTCGGGTGCGCGGTAGCCGGAGATGAGCCATAGCGGGGCGTCGACCTCGCGTGCGATGTCGCGGAGGGTGTCGATGAGGCGCGGATCGATGGGCTTCGCGCTGTCGGTCCGCAGGCAGCGCATGAGATGATCGACTTGCTGCTTCGAGGCGGGGTCGAGCACGCCGTCGATGTAGCGGACCGTCACGGACTCGAGTGTGTTGGCCGCGATGAGCTTGAACGTCGAGACGACGTGGGGCACGTCGTGGCCCTGCGCCTCGGGTGACGCGGCGAGCGTCTTCGGTGGCGGGTGCACGGCGGCCCGCGTGTATGGCGTGCCCGACACGAATGCGAGGCCGAGGGCGATCACGCCAGCGGACAGCACACGTATCGCCATACCAACAGTAGAACCAACGATCGCGTCTCGCGCAATGTGGTCGCGGGGTTACTTGTGTAGGGGGTGGTGGGTGTGTTGTGAGCGCTCATCGGCGTATTCATCTGCATGTGCCGAAGGAAAAGGCCGCCAAGACGCCAAGACGCCAGAAGAAAAGAGACGGCTCAGAACCTATCGTCTCTCTTGGCGTGATCTGGCGCCTCCAAGAGTCGAGTGGATTTCCTGCAAGAACAGCCGGTCATCTTTCGGACGCATGGATCCGTCCGATCATAAAAGGGATCCGTCCTCCGAACGTTTGGATCCGTCCGCTCAAAACTTTAATCCGTCCGATCATAAAAGGGATCCGTCCGCCGAACGTTTGGATCCGTCCGCTCAAAACTTTAATCCGTCCGATCATAAAAGGGATCCGTCCGCCGAACGTTTGGATCCGTCCGCTCAAAACTTTGATCCGTCCGATCATAAAATTGATCTGTCCTCCGAACGTTTGGATCCGTCCTCCGAACGTTTGGATCCGTCCGCTCATAAAATTAATCCGTCCGCCGAACGTTTGGACCGGACGGATCAAAAATGTAATCCGTCGGCCGAACGAATTTGGCCGAGCTGATCTCGCGTAAGCCTTCGGCTTCACGGGGTTATCTTGTTCGACCATGTCGGGCAGCGGACTATCGGATCTCCACCGCCTAGTTGGACGCGTGCGCCTTGAACGTGAGCCCGTCCTTGCCGCGGTCGACCACGATGCGCGTCCCCGGCGGGAACTCCCCCGCGAGCACGCGGCGGGCGAGCGCGTCCTCGAGGTTCTTCTGGATCGCGCGCTTCAGCGGCCGCGCGCCGTACTGCGGGTCCCAGCCTTCCTCGGCGAGGAAGTCCTTCGCGTTGTCGGTCAGCTCGATGCGCAGCTCGCGCTTCCCGATGCGTTGCGCGAATTGCCCGAGCTGGATGTCGACGATGGAGCGGAGCTCCTTTCGGTCGAGCCGGTGGAAGACCACCATTTCGTCGAGCCGGTTCACGAACTCCGGGCGGAAGCTCTTGCGCACCTCCTCCATCATCGCGCGCCTGATGAGGTCCTTGCGGTCTTGGGGCTCGAGGTTGTCCTTGTCCTCGATGGCCGCGATCTGCTGCGAGCCGATGTTGCTCGTCAGGACGATGACCGTGTTCTTGAAGTTCACCGTGCGTCCCTGCCCGTCCGTCAGGCGGCCGTCGTCGAGCACTTGGAGGAGGACGTTCCACACGTCGGGGTGAGCCTTCTCGACCTCGTCGAACAAGATGACCGCGTATGGCCGACGCCGCACGGGCTCGGTGAGCTGCCCGCCTTCGTCGTAGCCGACGTAACCCGGCGGCGCGCCGATGAGCCGTGAGACCGCGTGCTTCTCCATGTACTCGCTCATGTCGAGGCGGATCATCGCGCGCTCGTCGTCGAACAAGAACTCCGCGAGGGCTCGCGCGAGCTCGGTCTTGCCGACGCCCGTTGGCCCGAGGAAGAGAAAGCTCCCGACGGGACGCTTGTCATCGCCGAGCCCGGCGCGCGAGCGACGAACCGCGTTCGCTACCGCGTTGACCGCGTCGTCCTGCCCGACGACGCGCTTGCGGAGGTTCTCCTCCATGTGGAGGAGCTTCTCGGTCTCGCCTTGCAACATCTTCGACACGGGAATGCCCGTCCACTTCGCGATGATGCCCGCGATGTCTTGGTCGGTGACCTCCTCGCGGAGGTAGCTCGCCTTCTCTTGCACCTTGGCCAGCTGCTTGCGCTGCTCTTCCACCTTCTTCTCGAGCTCGGGCAGCTTGCCGTACCGGATCTCGGCGACCTTGCCGAGGTCGCCCCGGCGCTGGAGCTCGTCGGCCTCGGCGCGAAGGGCCTCGGCCATCGGCTGCGTCGCGCGGATCTGGTCGAGGATCTCCTTTTCCTTCGACCACTGCGCGCGGATCGCGTCGGCCTGCTCGCGGAGCTCGGAGATCTCCTTCGAGAGCACGCTCAGGCGCAGCTTGCTCACCGTGTCCTTCTCCTTCTTGAGCGCCTGCTCTTCGATCTGGTGGTGCGTGAGCTTGCGCATCACGACGTCGAGCTCGACGGGCATGCTGTCGGCTTCCATCTTGATCTTGGCAGCCGCCTCGTCGACGAGGTCGATGGCCTTGTCCGGGAGGAAGCGCTCCGTGAGGTAGCGGTCACTCAGCATCGCCGCCGCGACGAGCGCCGCGTCCTGGATGCGAATGCCGTGGTGGTTCTCGTAACGCTCCTTGAGCCCGCGGAGGATGGCGATCGTGTCCTCGACGCTCGGCTGCGACACGTACACGGGCTGGAAGCGCCGCTCGAGGGCGGCGTCCTTCTCGATGCGCTTCTGGTACTCGTCGAGCGTCGTCGCCCCGATGCAGCGGAGCTCCCCGCGCGCGAGCGCCGGCTTCAAGAGGTTCGCCGCGTCCATCGCGCCCTCGGCCGCGCCTGCGCCGACGATGGTGTGGATCTCGTCGATGAAGAGGATGATCTGCCCAGCCGCCGTCTCGACTTCCTTGAGCACGGCCTTCAGGCGGTCCTCGAACTCGCCGCGGTACTTCGCGCCCGCGACGAGCGCGCCCATGTCGAGCGCAACGACGCGCTTGTTTTTGAGCGACTCGGGCACGTCCCCGCGGACGATGCGCTGCGCGATCCCCTCGACGATGGCCGTCTTGCCGACACCGGGCTCGCCGATGAGCACGGGGTTGTTCTTCGTGCGGCGCGACAGCACCTGAAGGACGCGGCGGATCTCTTCGTCCCGCCCGATGACCGGATCCGTCTTCCCCTTGCGCGCGAGGTCGGTGAGATCGCGGCAGTACTTCTCGAGGGCCTGAAACTTCCCCTCGGGATCCTTGTCGGTCACGCGCTGGCTGCCGCGGACCGCGGCGAGGGCGGTGAGGATCTTGTCGTACTTGACGCCACCCGACGCCTCGAGCGCCCCCTGCACTTCCCGGTCGCTCTTCGCGAGCGCAAGGACGAGGTGCTCCACCGAGACGAAGTCGTCTTTCAGGGCCTTCGCCTCGTCCTCCGCTTTGCGCATCATGTCGAGCGAGCGCCGCGACAGGTTCGGCTCGGCGCCGCCGGTCACGCGCGGGAGGCCATCGATGCGCTCCTTCAGACGGCGCTCGAGCGCCGACACGTCGACGCCGGCCTTCTGGAGGAGCGGATGGGCTACCCCGCCCTCTTGCCCGAGCGCTGACAAGAGAACGTGCTCGGGCACGAGCTCGGGATTGCCGTACTTGCTCGCGAGATTGACGCCCTCGCGAATGGCTTCTTGGCTCTTGGTCGTGAGCTTTTCGGGCCGCATGTGTTCCCCCAAAACCTAAGACGCGGCACGCCTTTCGCAAGCCAGATGCGGCTACGACGGGGCGTCGACGCTGCGGACGTAGTCGGAGATGGCCTGTTTGTACTCGTGCGCCAGATCGTTCAGCTCGACGCCGAGCGCGACGCGCGACGCGTCCGACAGGGCCGACCGCTGCCACCGCACGACCGCGTCGCTCAGCACGATGACGCTCGACGGAAGGGCGAAGCGCACGGTCACGTTCGTGTTCTCGTCGATGCCGCGGTTGGTCGTTACGAGCAAGCCCCCGGCGGACAGGTCCTGGATGGCGCCTTCCACGACCATCCCGTCGGGCAGCTTCATCTCGATGGGCGCGCGGTACGCGACGCGTACGTAGCCCCGTCGCGAGGTCTCGAGCTGCGGGAGCGAGCCGCCCTCTTTCTGCTCGAGCGTCACCTCGTCGAGCGCCGCGCAGAGCTCGACGCCCGTGGGAAAACGAGCCTCCGGCGCGGCAGCGAGACACTTCACGACGAGCGCCGCGAGCGACACGGGGGCATCGGGGCGAAGCTTGCGCACGTCGGGCCGCGGCGACGTCATCGACCGCGCGTACACCTGCTCGAAGCTGCCCGAGAACGGCACCTGACCCGTGAGGCACTCGAACATCGTCGCTCCGAACGCGTAGACGTCCGCCGCCGGCGTCACGCGTCGCCCCGCCAGGTGCTCGGGCGCCATGTAGTGCGGCGTCCCCACGACGGCGCTCGGCGGCCCGTCGTCGATGATGCCTTCCTCCCACCCGGTCGCGACGCCGAAGTCGATGAGCTTCACGGTCTTGCCGCTCTCCGTGCGCACGACGAGCAAGTTGCCGGGCTTCACGTCACGGTGGATGACGCGGGCCTTGTGTGTCGCCGCGAGCGCGATGGCCGCCAAGCGCCCGATGACCAGCGCGTCGCGCACGGTGAGCTTCCCCCGCGCGAGGAGCAGCGCCTCCACGGACTTCGCCCGCAGGCGCTCCATCACGACGAACGGCGACCCCTCGTCCATTCCCGCGTCGATCACCTCGACCACGTTCGGATGGTGCACGGCCCCGAGCATCCGCGCCTCGGCGAGCAGCCTCGAGCGCGCCTCCTGGTGGCTGCGATACTCGGGCAGGAGTGCCTTGAGGGCATACGTGCGACGCGTGTAGCGATGCTCGGCGGCGTACACGGCGCAGATACCCCCGCGCCCGATCTCTCGCTTGAGCACGTAGCGTTTGTCGACGAGCGTCCCCACGAGCCGCTCGGACGACGCCGGCGGGCTCCGTAGCGAGGCCGGCGGCGCCTCATGCTCGTCGTCTTCCGACATGATCGGAGCCTAGCCTATCCGCTCCTTCACGGTGCCGGTCAGGTGTCCGTGTTCATTCCAGGTGGCCTCCCAGAAGTCGATGACTCCGGTCTGGTGGGCGATGACGAGCGTCGAGCAGCGTGTGCCATAGGAGACCTGAGGCAGCCGAACGAACGCTGGAGACAGCGCGCGCTCGACGTCGAGAGGCACGCCCGTCCTAGCGCCAGCACGATCAAACACATTTTCTCAGAGCCCCTTCGGGGTGTCGGCTCGCAAGCGAGCCTCAGTCAAGTCTTCAACCCCACGGGACACACGACCCCCGTCCCGCCGTGGCCGCAGTACCCGTCGGGGTTCTTCGCCAAGTACTGCTGGTGGTAGTCCTCCGCGAAGTAGAACGTGGGTGCGGGCAGAATCTCCGTCGTGATCTTCCCGAACCCCGCTTCCGTGAGCTTCTTCTGATACGCGTCACGCGCGGCCTCTGCCTCGCGCCGCTGCGCGTCGCCTTCCACGTAGATCCCCGAGCGGTACTGCGTGCCGACGTCCCCACCCTGCCGCATCCCCTGCGTCGGATCGTGGCTCTCGAAGAAGAGCTTGAGGATCTCGCTGTACGACACGACCTGCGGATCGAACACCACGCGCACGACCTCCGCGTGCCCCGTGCGCCCGCTGCACACCTCTTTGTACGTCGGGTGCTCCGTCGTGCCGGCCGCGTATCCCACCGCGGTGACCCACACGCCCTCGCGTTGCCAGAACGCCTTCTCTGCGCCCCAGAAGCACCCGAGCGCGAGGAGCGCTGTCTTCATCCCGTTCGGCACCGGTCCGTCGAGCGGATGCCCGTTGACGAAATGTTTCTCCGGCGGTGCGAGCCTCTCCGACTGCGTTTGCATGCCTCCATTCTAACGCCTTCGTGTATCCTTTGGGGCGCTCGTCAAAAAGGAGATCTCATGCGAAGGGTGTGGCTGTTCGTTCTGGTGATGCTCACGGCATGCGGTGGCCCGCTGAGCTACAAGGTGGTTTCGTCGGCGAAGGCGCCGGGTGCGGACGCCAACATCAAGGCTGACGTATCGAAAGACCAGCACCTCACGCGCCTCAAGGTCGACGCGCTGAACCTCCCGCCGCCCGAGCGAGTCACGGTCGGCACGCGCATCTTCATCATCTGGACGCGCAAGAACACCGAAGCGCAGTGGGCCCGCGCGGGCAACCTCCGCTACGACGCCGCCGCACGCGAGGGCCTCTTCGAAG
>Ga0302326_10011531_pt1 | contig 19017 bp, 15 predicted proteins | sample Palsa_T0_3_FD_202264 | JGI IMG/M metagenome (GOLD analysis project Ga0302326, IMG submission 202264) | Peat permafrost microbial communities from Stordalen Mire near Abisko, Sweden - Palsa_T0_3 | ecosystem: Environmental > Terrestrial > Soil > Palsa > Peat permafrost | place: Sweden: Abisko...
CGGCGACGAAACTGTACAAGGCATTCTCTACACGCCGGCCGGCAAAGGCCCGTTCCCCGCGCTGATCGTGATTCACGAGTGGTGGGGACTGAACGACTGGGTGAAGGATCAGGCCTCAAAGCTGTCTGACCAAGGCTACGTCACGCTCGCCGTCGATCTCTATCGTGGCAAGGTCGCCACCACTCCTGACATGGCGCATGAGATCATGCGCGGCGTGCCGGAAGACCGCGCCAAGCGCGACCTGCACGCGGCTTTCCAATTTCTCGCAGCGCAGTCCAATGTGAGGAAAGACCGTATCGGTTCCATCGGCTGGTGCATGGGCGGAGGCTACTCCCTCGACGTGGCCTTGCAGGAGCCAACCTTGGCCGCAACCGTAATCAACTACGGTCATCTCGCCACCGACGTCGAAGCGCTGAAGAAAATCAACGCACCCATCCTCGGCCTGTTCGGCGCGCAGGATCACGGCATCACTCCCGACGACGTGAAGAAGTTCGGGGCAACGCTGGATCAACTGGGCAAGAAGGTCGACGTCAACATCTATCCCGACGCCGGCCACGGCTTCGAAAACCCCAACAATAAAGACGGATATCGCGCCACCGACGCGGAAGACGCCTGGCAGCGCACCGTGGATTTTCTGGGGAGCACGCTGAAACCATAAGACGCAAACGCTGCGCATGACGCTCCATCGGACGGGCAACTTTGTCGGACTGTCCGATTCATTGCCCTGTCCGATTTGTCGGACTGTCATCCCGAGCGAAGCGAGGGATGACAGTCCGTTGTGGTCCCTCGTTTCACTCGGGATGACAGAGTTCTTGTTAGACAGGTCCCTCGCTTCGTTCGGGATGACAAGGCTTCGATTCGTTTCTTTTACACCGTCTAAGCAATCGCATTCGTCCCTGTGAAACACTGTTCGATCTCATCCGTTTTTCGCATGGCACTAACGTCCGCTTCATGGCACAAATTTCCTACTTGCCAGAAGGTGCTGATCTGGTTACTATTGCGCATTCCGAATGCTCCCCACAATGAATATCGGCGAGACGATCCGCAACTACCGGCTCCAGAAAGGTATGTCTCAGGGCGACATCGAAAAGCGGACCGGCCTTTTGCGCTGCTACCTGTCGCGTGTCGAAAACGGCCACACCATCCCGTCGCTCGATACGCTTTCCAAAATCGCCGGCGCCATGGAACTCCCGCTGTCGCAGTTTTTTGCCGAACCCGGCCACAGCAATGGTTCCAAGGGACTGCCTCAGCTCTCCGACGACGAAGTACGCTTCCTCAGCCAGATCCGCCGCTACTCCACCAGCCTGAACGACAGCGACCGCAAGCTGGTGCTCGCCATGGTGAAGAAAATGGCGTCGAATTCGAAATAAAGCTGTCAGCTCTCAGCTTTCAGCCATCAGCTAAACCAAGAACCTCCTGCATCCTGACTAACTTTCACGTGCTCAGCCCCAGCGGGTGTGACTGAAAGCTGAGAGCTGACAGCTTACTTTCGTACCATGCCCTTCGGTGGCCCACAGGCACCTCGTCCCGGCCCCCTCTTCTCACTAAACTGTGCTTGGAGATTCTTGTGACCACTGACGAGGAACTGAACGTTCTCGACTCGCAGCTGCGCCGTCTGAAAATCGAGTACGAGATCTTCTTCAGCAACCCGACCAAGCGCCCGCCCACCGACATTGAGTGGAAGGTGCTGAGCCTGCTGCGCAAATTTTCCGACGGCGGCCGCATGAACTTCACGCAGCGCTACCGCTACAACGAAATGGCGCAGCGCTACGCCGTCTACAGCGACCTCTGGCGCAAGAAGTCGCGCATCCGCGAGGAAGGCTACCGCCGTCCCCAGGATGCCCTGCTTTCTGTGCAGGGAGTTCGGGTGCTCGAAGACGAGCACAAGTCGCAGCATCACCCCGTCTACGGCGTCAGCCACGCGGCTGCCGCTGCCGCCGCTGCCGAGGGCGGAGCCGCATCCCAGCCCTTCACCCTTTCCACCGTTGACCAGGACGAGCGCGAGCAGGTCGAGCGCCTCTACAACACCCTGGTCGCCGCCAAGAAGAAAGCCGGAGAGAACGTCACCGGAGGCATCGACTCGTTCACCACCTTCGTGCAGAAAAAAACCGAACAGATCCGCAAGCAATACCACTGCGAGAACGTCGAGTACTCCGTGGAACTCACCGATGGCCACGTCAAACTGAAGGCGAAGGCCAAGATGTAGAAGGCGCGGGGCCTTTCTCATTTAATGCGCTTGATGCTACCGTCCGTTTGGACTTCGTAAACATGCTTGTCCGCACCGCCAACGATTTCAGGGATCGAAGGCTTCCTTGTCAGTACGTGGAAAACATCGCTGTCCTCGGGGAGATTACTGAGGATGTGCGTGTGATAGCTGGCCGCGAGGTTCTGGCCTATATTGGGTTCGAGAATGGACTTGTGCATCTGCCGCTTTTCCAGAATTGAGCCTCCATCTGCGGCAATGGTATAACGCACGTCACCCCCCAGGGGGTAAATCCCGTTTACGGTCTGAGCGGGGAGAAGATAGACGTAAAGTTGGTCGTTCTCACTCGGCAGCACATATGTGTTGTAAGGACGACTCGGCTTCCCAAAGTCTCGCGACGCCGTCTCAATCGCTTTGGCCGCAGCCAAGTAGAAACCCTTATCTTCTACAGGAGGATCAGTTTTCTTGACCGTAAACTCCGTTGCGCTCGCGCCCTGAGACGCTCGGTAGACGATCAGGAATCCATCTCGGCCCTCGTTTAACCGGCCGAACGCCACTTCCCATCCGCTCGCGATCTTTTTCGCGATGTAAACAGGAGCGAGCGACTCGTCGGGTTTCAACGCCACCACGGCATCACTCGCGTGCCACGCCGCAACGTCATACTCTTGAAGCATTCTTCCGCGCGCTGTGATGGCTGCCAACTCAATGACGGACGGCAGACTGGCTTTGTCTTTGTCTTTTGCAGCCTGTAGGCTGCCCGGGACAAGCAAAACGACGAGCAGAGCAACGCGTTTGATCATTCTGCCACTCCAAAGGAGAACCATTCTATCGCCTCGCTCCCAACTCGAAGGAACGGTACCTATGGTCTTAACTTGCACGCCGATCCTAAATCTGCTGATAGAATTTTCAGTCGCCACACAGCCATTTGATTCTCTCTATTCGAGGCCCCATGTCTTCCCGCATCCAGCGCGCCATTCTCAGCGTCACCGACAAGACCGGCCTCGTCGACTTTGCCCGCAAACTATCCGCGCTCGGCATCGAACTTGTATCCACCGGGGGTACCGCCAAGCTCCTGCGCGACTCCGGCGTTACCGTCAAGGACATCTCGGAACTCACCGGATTCCCTGAAATGCTCGACGGCCGCGTCAAAACTCTGCATCCCAAGGTGCACGGCGGAATCCTGTATCGCCGCGGTGATCCCAAACACGTCGCTGCCGTCGCCGAACACGGCATCGCTCCCATTGATATGGTGGTCGTGAATCTCTACGCGTTCGAGAAAACTGCGGCCAAGGCCGGAGTCGCTTTCGAGGAACTGATCGAGAACATCGACATCGGCGGACCCTCGATGATCCGCTCCGCCGGCAAGAATTTTCACGACGTCGCCATCGTCACTTGCCCCTCCGATTACGATTCCATTGCGGACGAACTCGAGCGTGAAGCGGGCCGACTCTCGCTCGCCACCAAGTGGCGCCTCGCGCAAAAGGCTTTCGCCACCACCGCGGCCTACGATTCCGCCATCGCCTCCACGCTCGAACGCATCAGCCCGGACTCTTCTCAATCTCAGTCCGATCAATCTCAGTCCGATTCATCGCAGTCCGCGGCCAGCTCGTTCCCCTCCACTCTGCGTTTTACGTTCCAGAAGACGCTCGATCTGCGCTACGGCGAAAATCCTCATCAGAAGGCCGCCATGTATTCCGACGGCTCGGGTGTCGGCGTTGCCAACGCCCGCCAACTCCAGGGCAAGGAACTGTCCTACAACAACATCGTCGACCTGCAAGCCGCCTGGGATCTCGCGCAGGAATTCGACTCACCCGTCTGCGCCATCATCAAGCACACCAACCCCTGCGGCACCGCCACCGGCAAGACTCTGGCCGAAGCCTACAAGCGCGCCCTCGAATGCGATCCGGTCTCCGCCTTCGGAGGAGTGATCGGCGTCAACCGCCCCATCGACGCCGAGGCCGCCGAGGAAATGCACAAGCTCTTCCTCGAGGTCATCGCTGCTCCAGCTTTCGACGAAGCCGCCAAAGCCAAGTTCGCCACTAAGAAAAATCTGCGGCTTGTCGAAGTCACCGCCGCCCAGCAGAAGTGGGTCCTGAAAAATGTCTCCGGCGGATTGCTCTTGCAAGACTCCGACATCCGTCCGCTGGCAGACGCCGATCTCAAAGTCGTCACCCAGCGGACGCCGACGCCGGAAGAAACCCGCGCCCTGCTCTTTGCCTGGAAAGTCTGCAAGCACGTGAAGTCCAACGCCATCGTCTACGCCCGCGACGGACAGACTGTCGGGGTCGGCGCTGGCCAGATGAGCCGCGTGGATGCGGCCAAGATCGGCGCCATGAAGGCGCAACTCCCGCTGCATGGCACCGTCGCCGCTTCCGACGCCTTCTTCCCGTTCCCCGACGGCGTGGAAGAAATCGCCCGCGCCGGAGCGACCGCCATTATTCAGCCCGGCGGCTCGCAGCGCGACCCTGAGGTCATTGCAGCCGCCGACCGCCTCGGCCTGGCCATGATCTTCACCGGCGTCCGCCACTTCCGGCACTGAGCCGAAAAATTGTTGATTAATGTTTGTTGATTGCTGATTGAAAGCCCTAAGCCTGAGGGGTGCCTGGCAGATAGAAATCTTTACAATCAGCAATCAAAAATCAACAATCAACAATTCCCCGCCAGTCCCTGTCCTTCCGGTTCCCCCGGTGCTCGCGCTCCGGCAGGGTTTGTTTCCGTCCCGCCAGTCCTCGGGTTAGAATAAAGGCACCTTTCCCCCGGCGGCTTTGCATCCAAGTGAGCTGAGGTTTCGGAAACGCGCCTAGAGCGCAGTCAGGTCCAGCATGAATCGAATTTTCCGCCCTATTTTCACGATCTTCATCACGACCGTGGCCGCAACCGCCGCGGTTGCTCAAGTCACCCCGCCGTCTCAGCCAGATTCCACTCCGCCCGCTGCCAAGCCGGTGCAGGCTTCGCCGCGAAAATTCGACAAGGCCGCCGCCTACTACCACTACACCATGGCGCACATGTACGAGGAAATGGTGACTGCCTATGGCCGCAGCGACCTGGCTGTCAAGGCGACTGAGGAATATCGTCTGGCCATCGAGGCCGATCCCTCCTCGGAATTTCTGACCTCCGCCCTGGCGGAACTCTACGTCAAGACCGGCCGCATCGCCGACGCCGTCAAGGAAGCCCAGGACATTCTCAAGCGCGATCCCAACAACCTCGAGGCGCACAAGCTGCTGGGCCGCATTTATCTACGCTCTCTGGGCGAGATGCCCGGCGGTTCCGGCTCTGACAACATGTTGAAGCTGGCGATCGACCAGTACGAACAGATCACCAAGCTCGACCCGGACAGCGTTGACGATCACCTGCTGCTGGGCCGCCTCTACCGCCTGAATAACGATCTCTCCAAAGCCGAAGGCGAACTCAAAACTGCCATCAAACTCGATCCCAGCTCCGAAGAGGCCGTCACCACGCTGGCCATGCTGTACACCGACGAAGGTGACACCGCTCACGCGCTCAAGGTTCTAAGTTCGATTCCTGACTCCGCCCGCTCCGCCAAGCTTTACGCCGCGCTCGGCGCAGCCTATGAGCAGCGCAAGGATTACAAGAGCGCCATTGACGCCTTTCGCCGCGCCGTCGTCCTCGATCGCGACAATCTCGACGCCATCCGCGGTCTCGCCGAAAATCTGTTGAATGATGGTCAACTCGACGCCGCCCTCGAACAGTACAAAGTCATCGCCGACTCCAATCCCGAAGACGCGCAGACCTACGTCCGCATGGCCGAGATTTATCGCCGCCAGGCGCAGTACGATCTCGCCCTTGAGAATCTGAAGCGCGCCGACACCTTGGTTCCCGACACCATGGACGTCCCCTATAGCATGGCCGCCGTTTACCAGGCGCAGGGCCGTTACGACGACGCCATCAAGCTCTTGCAGGACTTGCTGAAGCGCACCGAAAAAAGTGAGATCGGCTCCAGCCAGTCCGATCGCAACAACCGCGCCATTTTCATCGAACGCCTCGGCATGGTCTATCGCGAACAGGAAAATTACACGGCCGCGGTCGAGACCTTCCGCAAAATGCTGGCCCTGGGCGACGAAAACGAGCGCAGCGGCTACCAGGAAATCATTGACACCTACCGCGACGCCAAACAGTGGCCGCAAGCCACCGCCGCCGCCAGGGAGGCCGTTCAAAAACTGCCGGACGATCGCGATCTGCGGATGGTGCTGGACGCGCAGCTCGCCGATACCGGCGAAGTCGATAAGTCCGTGGCCGACATCCGCACCATGCTCAAGGGCGGCCCTGAGGATCGCGATGTCTATCTGCGTATCGCCATCATCTACACTCGCTCCAGGAACTGGAACGACGCCCTCGAGGCCCTGGCCAAAGCCGAGCAGCTATCGACCAAGCCCGACGAGAAAGGCTACGTCGCGTTCCTGCGCGGCGATCTTTATCAGCGCCAGAAGATGTTCGACCAGGCCGAAGTCGAGTTTCGCAAAGTCCTGGCCACCACTCCGCCCTCCGATCCGCAGAGCGCCGCCACGCTGAACTATCTCGGCTACATGAATGCCGACCGCGGCGTGAAGCTCGAAGAATCGCTTAACTACATCAAGCAGGCTCTCATCCTCGACCCCAACAACGGCGCCTATCTCGACTCGCTCGGCTGGGCCTATTTCAAGCTGGGCAAGTACGATCAGGCGGAGGAAAGTCTGACCAAGGCCGAATCGCACATGAGCACCGATCCCACCGTGCAGGAGCACCTCGGCGATCTCTACCAGAAGACTGGACGCCTGAAACTCGCTGCCGCCCACTGGGAGCGCTCGGTGCAGGAGTGGAGCAAGACCGTCCCCGCCGAGCAGGACTCAGAAGCCTACGCCAAAGTCCAGCAAAAGCTCGACGCCGCGAAAGTAAAGCTGGCGAAGGAAGAATCCACGAAGCAGTAACGAGTCCCGAGCCGCGAGTTCTAAGTTCCGAATAAGCTACGAGTGTCATCCCGAGCGAAGCGAGGGACCTGGGTTCTGGCTTGCACCCCGTGCGCTCACGACCCGGCCCGAATGCAGACACTCTGCCAAACTTCCCTGATGCTGGCCGCCTACGCGGTGCACGTGAACCACTCCCGCGGACGCCGCTTCGCTGAACCTCCACACCCCTACCGCAACGACTTCCAACGTGACCGTGACCGCGTCATCCATGCCCGCGCCTTCCGCCGCCTCGAAGCCAAGACACAGGTCTTCACCCGCCGCTACTCTGACCATTTCCGCAACCGCCTCACCCACACCCTCGAAGTCTCGCAAGTCTCCCGCACCATCGCCGGAGCCCTCGGCCTCAACGTTGATCTCGCCGAAGCTCTCGCCCTGGTTCACGACATCGGCCACCCTCCCTTCGGGCACGCCGGCGAAAAGGCTCTCGACGCCGCCATGCGAGAACACGGACTCTTCTTCGACCACAACCTGCACGCCCTCCGCATCGTCGAAGATTTCGAACAGCGCTACGCCGCCTTCCGCGGCCTGAATCTGACTTTCGAAGTCCGCGAAGGCATCATCAAACACTCGCACGACTACGACGTGAAAACGCATCCCGAGCTAGCCGAATATCTCCTCGACCAGCGCCCGCCGCTAGAAGCGCAATTAATCGATCTAACCGATGAAATCGCCTACAACACCGCCGACCTCGACGACGGCTACGAAGCACACCTGCTCTCGCTCGACCAAATCCGCGAAGGCATCCCAGCCTTCGAGCGCTACTACCGCGAAGTCGAGCAACTCTATCCCACCGCCCCCGACAAGCTGAAATTCAACGAGACCCTGAAGCGAGTCTTAAACCGCTTCGTCACCGACCTGATCACGAACACCCAGTCGCGCATCGAGCAAGCCAAAATTCAAACCCTCGACGACGTCCGCCGCTACCCCGACCGCTTGGCCGCCTTCAGCCCCGACGTCGAGTCCGAACGCAAACAAAGCAAAGCTTTCCTCTACGAAAACCTTTACTACAGCCCCTCGCTGGCCGAAGAAAAAGAAGACGCCGAACGCATCGTCAAAGAACTATTCGCCTTTTGGATGGCGCATCCCGAAGCCCTTCCCCACAATTATCAGGAAAAGGCCAAAGCAGATTCCCTCCCGCGTGTAGTCTGTGACTACATCGCCGGCATGACCGACACCTTCATCCTCGAGCAATACGAAAAACACTGCGGAAGAGTGTGAAAGGGAGGCGTCTATGCAGCGTAGGCCTGGGGGTCCGGCCGCGCTCAACCTAATCAGATCTAGTAGGGTCAATGCCCTCCGGGCGGAACCTCCGACTGCCTGAGTTGCGTTTATACGGCTTAGGCAACAAGCACGCCCTTTGCGAAGAACAGGTCGAGCGCCAGGCCGGGCGCCCAGGCAACTCGGACCCGGTCCTGCCCCGTCGGCCTCCCGGGAAACGGCGCCGTCGAATTCCTATCCACCATCTCAATCCGTCCTCCTCCGAAACCGGCGGCTAGCGCCCGAAGATGGATGCGGAGGCGCGTATGAACGACGATGTCCGCATCGTGTGTGCTGGTATCCTTCGATGCGAGCGATCCGACCAACTCGAATGCCATTGCCCCTTGAAACTGGCGGTTCAGGATGGCGACCATTGTTTTGAATAGTTCGGTGGGGTGATTCATCGGAGCTCTCCTTGCGGACAGCCTAGCTGATATTGCGGCGGTCAAATGATGACTGTATTGGCTCGTCGGATCGGCGCCCGGTCTATCCGCGCAAATCCGTGTAAATCCGTGGCGAAGAAGCTCACCGTCCGGCCACCGCCGCCACCACATCAAACAAAATCCGCGGCCCGCGCCGCACTTCCTCCACCCGAATTCGCTCGTCGTTGCCGTGCTCGGTGTTTCCCTCTTCATCCGTCGCGCTGTAGGGATTAAACCCGTAGGCGCTGATTCCCAGCGGCCGGTAGCGCTGATTTTCCGTGTATCCGCTGGTGATGTGCGGCACCACCGGCGCGCCCGGAAAATATTTCGCCGAAACATTCCGGATCGCGGCAAACAGAACATTATCCGTCCCCGAATAATTCGCCACCTGGAACTCGCGGTTCGGGGGCTCGACGGTCACATCCGGATCATTCACCACCCGGCGCACCGCTTCCAGTAAGGTCTTGGGATCGCCGCCGGGCAGAATGCGCACATCCAGATTCGCCCAGGCCTCCGCAGGAATCACATTCGTCTGCTCCGACCCGCCCAGCATGGTCAGCGAAATCGTGTCGCGCAGAAGAAAATTCAGAGACTCATCCTCTTCCAGAATCTCCTGAAATCTCTTGTCCAGAATCGCCTTTCGCACGTCGCGGAAATATGCGGCGCGGTCTGGCGGTTCGTAGGGCGCCATGTCGCGCAGGAACTCATCCACCACCGGCAGCACGCGCAGCGGCGCTCGATAGGCAATAATCCGGTTCAGCGCGCGCACCAGCCGGTTTGGGGCGGAGTCCGGATTGGGCCGCGACCCGTGCCCCGGCCGGCCGTGCGCCACCACCCGCAGCCAGTAGGTGGTTTTCTCGCCCACGTCCACGCCCACGTCTTTTACTTTGCCGTTTTCCAGCAGGTTCTCGCCGCCTTCGTTGATGAGAAACTCGGCATTCTCCAGCAAGTCGCGCTGGTGCGCGATGAACCAGTCCGAACCCGTTCCATCCACCTCTTCATCGGCCACGGCAAGAAAAATCACGTCGCGATCCAGCGCCACTTTTTCGCGCTTCAGCATCACCATCACGACCAACTGCGCCAGACCCTCATCCTTCATGTCCTGCGCGCCGCGTCCCCAGATGTAATCGTCCTTCATCTCGCCGCTGAACGGAGGCACTTTCCAGTGCGCGGCATCGCTGGTCACCACGTCCATGTGGTTCAACAGAATAATCGGACGCGAGATGCGCGCGCCCGACCCAGCCCGCGGAATCCGCGCCCACAGATCCCCGCGTCCCGGCGCATATTCGAACACCCGATTTTCGATGCCTTCCTGATCCAGAATCTTCTTGTAGAACTCCACGGCCCGCATCTCGTGCCCGGGGGGATTCGTGGTATCAATCCGTAGATACTCCTGCATCCAGGCTACGGCCAGATCTGAGTACTGCTGCAGGTGTTCCGCCGGGAGGCGCGAAGACGGCATCTCCTGTCCGCACAACTGTTCGCACAGCAGGCCACACAGCGCCAGCACGGTGACTCCCATCCCGCCTGCCAACCACCGTCTCGTCGCCATCCCCTGAGCTTGCAAACCATGCCTCCTGGAAAGCAGATTTCCACGCAGTTTTTATATCAGGTTTGCCAAAATTACCTTGGCCCGGCGCGCCCAGGCTATCTTTCCCGCCTCAGCGGTACTACAATGTCCATAGATATCAAGCATTTAGCTCTCCAGCCACGGGATCCCGATTTGGCATTCCACATGTAGTAGGCAATGGGGTAAGGCTGGCTCCGCTGCAGGCAGTACGTCCGTAGTGGAAGGCAAGTGACGCGTCCGCGCATGCTGGCTCAGCGAAACCGCCGGCTTGCTTTAGTCGTGCTTTAGTCGTTCAACGGCGACGCGATCAAAATCTAACGCACGCCCCAGGCGTGCCGGTGGCGCAAGAAGCTGAGCTTAAAAGCTCCGCCCCCGAACTTTGGAGGAAGTCATCTATGAATAACCGCCTGATTTTCGCTCTGCCCCTGGCCGCTGTGCTCGCTTTCCCGGCCGTGGCGCAGACCACTTCGTCGGCTTCGACCCAGCCGGCGGCAACCTCAGCCACTTCAGCCACTTCGACAAGTTCGACCGACAACGCCACCGGCAAGGCGCCCTTGCAGGCTCCGTCGCGCGAAGGCTTCTGGGGACGCATCAATCCATTCGCCCGCAAGAACTACGTGCGGCGCCAGACCGAGCCCATCCGCGACCGCGTCAACGAACTGGATGAGCTGACCGCCGGCAACGGCAAGGCGATCAAAGACACTGACGCCCGCGCCCAAGCCGGCATCAAGCTGGCGTCCGACAAGGCCGACGCCGCCGACCAGCACGCCGTCGAGGCCGGAAACAAGGCCACCATGGCGCAGCAATCCGCGCAGCAGGCCGCCACTCGCGTCCAGACCGTTGAGACCGTAGTCACCAACATCGACCAGTACAAGGCGGCGAATCAGACCGAAATCCGCTTCCGGCCTGGCCAGACCATGCTGAGCAAGAACGCCAAAGACGCGCTCGACACCATGGCGACCGGCGTCAAAGGCCAGCACGGCTACATTATTGAAGTGCAGGGCTTCTCTTCTGGCAAGGGGCAGATCGCCATCACCAACTCGCAGAAAATGGCTGAGTCGGTCGTGCGCTATCTCGTCCTCAACCACGAGATTCCCGTCTACCGCATTTATCTGGTCGGCATGGGCAACGCCCCGACCGCGGATGAAGATGCCAAGACCAAGCGCGTCAGCGGAGGCCGAGTCGAAATCAGCCTGCTCAAGAACGACTTGGAACAGCTTTCCGCGAACGGCGGAGCCCCAGTCACGACCGCCGATCAAACGCAGCAGCCGAAATAAGTTAATGAGCAACGGGCGCCTCGCCCAAGTCCCTCCCCGGAAAAGCCTCTCGCGCAAGCGAGAGGCTTTTTCTTCGTGCTGGAAAGCAGTCTTGTGGGGAGAAAGGGTCGTGTGGGGACGGGTTCCCTGACCCGCCCGGGCCGAGCGCCAACTCGGCTCGCTCTCCGCCGCCACGGGCACACTTGCGAAGGGGGAGCGGTTTGACCCTCCGCCCCCGCCTGACTAGAATTCGGCTCACAACACTCGTGGGGTCTTTCATGAAACGTCTTGCATACTTGCTCCTGTTCGTCAGCCTCCTCACCTTCACCGCTTTTGCGGCCGACGACGACAAAGACCATCATCATCATCACGAGGATCTCACCGAGACGCAGCTCGGCACCGTCCACTTCCCCATCTCCTGCGCCGCGGCTGTGCAGAAGCCGTTCGCCCGCGGAGTCGCCCTGCTGCACTCCTTTTGGTATGAAGAAGCCGAAAAGGAATTCCTCGACATCGCTAAGGACGACCCGCACTGCGCCATGGCGCACTGGGGCATCGCTATGAGCATCTGGCATCAGCTGTGGAACGAACCTGATGCTGCGGTCATCAAACGCGGCTTCGAGGAGTCTTTGAAGGCGGAGACGATCCAAGGGCCATGGCTAGACAAAGCGCCTCCCGGGATCACTCCGATCACACGGCGCGAGTTCGCCTACAGCAGAGCCATCGGAGCCTTCTACAGCAATTCGAAGAAGCTCGACCACGCCGCCCGCGCCCAGGCCTATTCCGACGCGATGAAGAAGGTCTACGAGTCTTATCCCGACGACCACGAGGCTGCGGTCTTCTATGCGCTGTCGCTTCTGGCCTCCGAGCCGCACAACGACGCCACCTTCGCCAACCGCAAACAAGCCGCGGCGATTCTGGAGAAACTTTTCGCCACTGAGCCCGACCATCCCGGAGTTGCGCACTATCTGATTCACGCCTACGACAAACCGCAACTCGCCGAGCTCGGCATTCCGGCAGCGCGCCGCTATGCCCAGGTTGCGCCGGCCGCGCCGCATGCGCTGCACATGCCGTCGCATATCTTCGCCCGCGTGGGGCTGTGGCAGGACGACATCAACTCCAACCTGGCTTCCGTCGCCGCCACGCGCAAGACCGCGGCCATGGGCATGGGCGGCGAAGGCCACCAGTTTCACGCCATGGATTTTCTCGTCTACGCCTACCTGCAAAGCGGCCGCGAAGCTGACGCCGCTAAAGTCATCGACGAAGTCAAGACCATACCCAAGATGCCGTCGATGTACGGCGACGACTACGATCCTCAGACCAACGCTCTGTCGGCGTTTCCAGCGCTCTACGACCTCGAGCTTCGCCACTGGACCGATGCGGCGGCGCTGCAGCCCGTGCCGGGCGCGCTCGACGACGATCTTGTGATTACCCACTGGGCGCGGGCTATCGGCGCGGCGCGCAGCGGCGATCTTGCCCAGGCTCACAAGGATTTGCGGGAAATCGAAAACTTGAGGCAGAAGGCGTTGGCGGAGAAGAAAACTGACCGCGCGGAGGGCATGCAGCAGGACCATCAGGAAGCCGAAGCCTGGATTCTGCACGCCGAAGGCGAAGACGACAAAGCCGTCGCCATTCTGCGCACCCTGGCCGACAAGAACGACAAGCTGGGCAGCGAGCCTGAGTGGATCCCGTCCCGCGAAATGCTGGCCGACCTGCTGCTCGAAGCCAAGCGTCCGCAGCAGGCGTTGGCCGAATATCAGACTGACCTGAAATTGAATCCCAACCGCTTTAATGGCTTCTACGGCGCCGCCCGCGCGGCTGAAGAGGCCGGCAAGCAGAGCGAAGCCAATGACTTCTACGCGCTGCTCGTCAAAATTTGCGACGGAGGCAGCTCAACGCGCCCGGAGTTAAGTCACGCGAGAGAACTGCTGGCGAAGAAGTAAGCAAACTTCCTGAGTTCTCGTAACATCGCAGCCAGAATCCAAATGCACAATCAAACGAGAAGCCTACGAATCGCTCTTATCGCGGCGCTGGCCGCGAATGGCGCGCTCTTCGGCCAAACCGCATCTCCGACCACATCCTCAGCGGCACCCTCGATCGTGGTGAGCTGGGAGAAAAAAACTCCCAACCACACGGTCCCGACTCTGCAAGCGGTCGTCAACCCGATGCTGCGTCGCGGATCGCCCATTCACGACGCTTCCCTTGACGCTCTGCGCAGGCTGGGACCCGACTTCGTTCGCTACGCCTTCTGGTATCCGTATCCCAAGCTGGCGGTGGCCGAGTTGCGACCTCCCGACGCCAGCCAGACCTATTGGGACTTCCAATACATGGACCCTCTCGTCGATGACTTCCTGAATGCGTCGGCCGGTCACCCCGCCGTCATGAGTTTCAGCACCATCCCCCAGTGGATGTTCTCGACGCCGCAACCCGTCGTCTATCCGGACGACCCTAACCAGGTGATGTGGAATTATTCGCAGGGCTCGCAGCTCAGCGATCTCAAAGCTCTCGGCGATTACTACGCGCGCCTCGCGAGCTGGTACATGCAGGGCGGATTTACCGACGAACTGGGCAAGTTTCATTCTTCCGGGCATCACTACGACATCCGCTACTGGGAGGTGTTCAACGAGATTGATGGCGAACACGACACGTCGCCGCAGCAATATGTCGAACGCTACGATGCCATTGTCCAGGCGGTGCTGAAGGTCGCGCCTGCGATGAAGTTCGTCGCGCTCGCCCTGTCGGCTCCGTCGGATGCTCCGCGAACCTTCACCTATTTTCTGGACCCCAAGAACCACCAGCCGGGTGTGCCGCTCGACTACATTTCTTTCCACGTTTACGCCACGCCATCGGCCGATCAAACGCTGGATAGCTGGCAATACACTTTTTTCGATCAGGCCCACGAATTTGTTGCCGTGACGCACTACATCCTCCAGATTCGGGACCATCTTTCGCCATCCACCAAAGTCATGGTCAATGAAGCCGGCTCGATTCTTAACGGCGACATGACCCAGGGCGAGCCCGGCCACGTCGAGCAGCCCATCCCGGCGGCCTACTGGAATCTGAGCGGAGCTACCTACGCCTATCTCTACATCGAGCTGGCGAAGCTTGGAGTTGACACGGTGGGAGAATCGCAGCTGGTCGGCTACCCTTCACAGTTTCCCAGCGTCAGCATGGTGGACTGGACCAACGGCCAACCCAACGCGCGCTTCACGGTTCTTGAATTGATCAAGAATAATTTCGGCCCGGGCGACCATCTCCCTGACACCGACGTGCGCAGCAATGGCTCGCTGGCGGAGTCTGACGCGATTGAGGCTCAGGCCTTTGTCAGGGACGGTCACAGAAAGTTGCTGCTGGTCAATCAGCGCAATCGTGAGGTCACGGTGGAACTGCCGAAGGAATGCATCGGCGCGACCGTTCAGACCGTCGGAGGAACGTCGCCGGACGCGGTGCAGCAGCGAGCTGACCAGGGCAAGGTTGACCAGGGCAAAGTGCAGCTGCTGCCTTTCGCTGTGTCCGTCGTTAGCTTGAAGGATTAGACCTTGAAGTATTAGATCTTCGCGATCAGTTTTGCGATCAGCGCCGCCAGCATGGCCAGCGCGCCCAGCAGCGCGTTGTATTCGCGATGCTTCAGGTACAGACCGGAGGAGAATGCTCCGGCAGCGTCTGCAGGCGGATGCTGCGGCACAACTCTCGGGAAGATGCGCGGCACGCGCCGCGCATACTCTTCGAACTCAGGAAATTTTTGCCGCAGGAACTTCTCTTCATCGCCGATCACCGGAAGATAGATGGCGAAGAACATCACGACCAGCGCAATCCCTACCCACCAGCTGCGGGCGGCGACAGCGAATCCCACGCCCATCAACAGTGAACCGAGGTAAAGCGGATTACGCGCGTAAGCATACGGCCCGGAAGTTGCCAGCGCCTCATTCTTGCGCACGTGTCCTGAGGCCAGCGCGCGAATCGCCAGCCCCGGCGCAATCAAAATCGCGCCCAGTGCAATGAACCGCCACGTCGGCCTCGCCAGCCAGAAATAGAGCACGGCAAACCCAAACCCCAGCGGCACCCGGATGCGGCGCGCGATCTTTGACCATTCAATGCGCGACCATTCAACCATGAGCGCGTTCCGTGTGGGGCGGACACTCTTGTCCGCCATTCGTCGCGAGCAGCCTGCGGGCAGCGTCGACGACCTCGTCAACGCTGATCTCCAGCATGGCCTGGTCTGGCTGTGATCGCCGCGCGTGCGTGGTCGGGCTGGCCGGATTGCGCAACACGATGCTGCGGGCGTTGTCCGTGCGTGCATTGCCGGTCCTGTAGGGGCCGTTGCGTGCCGGGTCGGTCGGCCCGAAGATGGCCACGACAGGCACCTGCAGGGCCGCCGCCAGATGAAGCGGCCCGGTATCGCCTCCAATGAACAGCCGCGCCCGCCGGGTCAGCGCGATCAACTCCGTGATCGAGCACTTCATCGCCTTGGCAGCGCCTGCGCTCGCGGCCTCAGCCTCGCGCGCCAAATTTTCCTCTCCCGGACCGTAGTTGAGAATCGCCCGCATTCCGTGCCCAGCCAGTGCGCGGGCGACGCGGCCATAACGCTCCTCCGGCCACCGCTTCGCTCCCCACCCAGCTCCTGGGTTCATCATGGCGAACACCCGGATCCCTTCTGCGGTCAAACGCTCGCCGATCCGCTGCTCTGCCCCCTCAGCCCGAGGAAACTCGACGCGTGGAATTTCCAATTCCCGGCCAGCGACCACCTCGGCGATGGAAAGATTCTGCTCGACCACATGCGCCCCACGCACCATCGCCCGGCGCGTGTACCACAAACTTGCAGGCGACTCTCGCGGCTCGGCCGCGCCATAGACCACGCGCGCGCCCGACCAGCGCGCCAGCACCGCGGACCGCATCGCCCCCTGCAGATCAACCGCAACGTCATAGCGAACACTGCGAACGTCGTTCCAGACCTTCGCTATCTGCTGCAGCGTCGCAATCGTGAACAATGATTCATTGAACAATGATTTGTTCCATCCGCTCAGGTTGACGGTATGCACCCAATCGGCCAAAGGCCGCTGTGCCGATCGCGGGCCGCGCCGCGGGGTTCCGGGCGCGCATAGCAACTCGGCCCAGCGTTCTTCGATGAGCCAGCCGATCATTGCGTTGGGAAACACGTCACGCAGAGCCTGGGCCGCGGGCAGTGTATGGATTACGTCGCCCATCGCACTCAGGCGGACGATCAGCAGCCGATCGATGCTAGTGCTGCCCTCAGCCTGCCCAATCAAGATTTCCTCGGCGAGGGCCGCGAGCCGATGATCTGCGAACGAATGATCTCGCTGGTGGAGTGATCTTTCGCATCACCCACAATCTCGACGCGCCCGCCGCACTCGATAACCACGTCGCGCTCCGGGACTGAGTCCGCGGTGTAATCGGTGCCCTTAGCCTGAATGTCCGGGCGAATTGCGCGGATGATTTCACGAACGTCGAGCTCGGGAAAAATGAGGACTGCGTCCACGCCGGCTAGCGCAGCCACGATTTCGGCACGCTCTTCGGCAGGCATGATCGGCCGCCCTTCGCCTTTGAGCACGCGCACCGAATCATCGGAATTGATGGCGACCACCAGCTTGCCTCCCAGCGCTTTCGCGCCGCGCAGGTAGCGGACGTGCCCGACATGCAGCAGATCGAAACCGCCGTTGGCCAGAGTGATGCGCTCACCGGCGCGCCGCCACTCCTGCACGCGTTCGTGGAGCTCTTCACGATTCAGAATTTTGCTGCGCCCGTTCAATTATGTCCGTTCAATCGTGTGCGTGCACTTTTGCAAGTTCAACGAGGTGCAAGTTCAATGAGGCCGCGTCGCCGGGGGCGTCTGCGCAATAGCGTGCAGCAACTCGTCCTGCGAAACCGTGGCCGTGCCGCGCTTCATTACGACAATGCCGCCCGCGTAGTTGGCCAGTTGCGCCGCCTCTTCCGTGGTTGCTCCGGCGGCAAGCGCAGCGGTGAACGCCGCGATCACAGTGTCACCCGCGCCGGTCACATCCGCCACCTGATCGGAGCCAAAAATCGGAATGTCCACCGGCTTGTGATTGTGATCGAAAGCGGCCATCCCATCGCGCCCGCGCGTGATTACCAGTGACTGCAGTTTCATGCGCGCCATCACCTGCTCGCCCGCGGCCACCACCTTGTTCCAGTCCTGCCCAATGCGAATGCCGAGCGCTTCCTCGACTTCGGGTTCGTTGGGAGTGGCCGCGGTTACGCCGGAATACTGCACCAAGCGGTATCGCGAATCCACGACAATCGGCACCGATCCCAGCTTGCCCTTCTGCTGCAAAGTGCTCACGATCGCCGGAGTCGCCGCGCCGTATCCGTAGTCCGACACCAGCAGCGCGTCCGATGCATGCGCATAATTCCGCGCCGCCAGGTACAGTTCTCTGGTCAAATGCTGACTCGGCGCCTGCTGCGGTTCGCGGTCCACGCGCACCACCTGCTGGCGCGCGGTGTGCGTCATGCCCGCCAGAATGCGCGTTTTCGTGACGGTCGTGTAACTCTTGTCCTTGAGCACGCCGCTAACCGCGATGCGCTTGTGGCGGAAATATTTCAGCAGCATCCGCCCTGGCTCATCGTCGCCGACAATGCCGACGGGCAGAACATTCACTCCCAGATCCGCCAGGTTATTCGCGGCGTTGGCGGCCCCGCCGGGCACAATGGTGCGCTCGCGATGTTTCAAAATCAGCACCGGAGCCTCGCGCGACACGCGCGAAATCTCGCCAAACACGAACTCATCCGCCACCAGGTCGCCCAGCACGGTCACTGTAATGTTAGGGAATGCTTCGACAATCTTCCTGAGACGATCGGCCTCTTTGGGATGTTTGATCATGATTGAGACAGGCGAACCGGGGGTGCCCCATTCCTCGCGCGGGAGTTTATCAGTAAGCCGCGCGAGAAGTGGGAGTTTGCCCGCCCCGCCGCGAAAACGATTCTCTCACGTTCCACGCTTTCGTTCGCCGATCTTGTGCAGCATGGTATCGACGGCGTTAGCTGCGTCCGCCAGTTCCATTTTTACCGGGACGACCGACAGCGGCGCTAGCGCGGACAGATATCCTCCCAGGTTCACCGCATCTTTCTCGGTGGTCACGAAGCCGCCCGCCTCGCTCCGCTGTTTGAGGTCCAGCAACTCGCGAACATCCTTCTCACAGTAAGCATGGTGATCGCGATAGAAAGCCTCCGCAACCGGTTCAATGTTTGCCGCCTTTAGTTGCAGCACAAAATTCTGCGGCCGGGCTATGCCGCAGAACACGACCGGCCGCGGCGGAACATCGTTCGGCACAATCCCGCGCCGCGCACGCCAAACCAGTTGACCCTGCAGTAG
>Ga0302326_10011533_pt1 | contig 19016 bp, 15 predicted proteins | sample Palsa_T0_3_FD_202264 | JGI IMG/M metagenome (GOLD analysis project Ga0302326, IMG submission 202264) | Peat permafrost microbial communities from Stordalen Mire near Abisko, Sweden - Palsa_T0_3 | ecosystem: Environmental > Terrestrial > Soil > Palsa > Peat permafrost | place: Sweden: Abisko...
CTCGTTGGACGGCGAATCGTTCTGCGAGCCCAGCGTGTTCACGCGGGCGGCGGTCACGCCGACGGGGATCGCTTCCGAGAAGATGCGCACCGTGTCGTCGCGCTTGACACCGTCGTCGCCGACCGACGCGCCGATGATGTCGTTGTTGAGATCGGCCTCGACGTCGGCATGCGCGGCCTTGAGCGTCTGCGCGAAGTGCGTGGCGCCGAACGATCCCTGTTCCTCGCCGTCGAAGCAGGCGAAGATCACCGTGCCGTGCATCGGCATCGGCGCGAGCACGCGGGCCGCCTCGAGCACCGCCGACGCAGCCGACCCGTTGTCGTCGGCGCCGGGGGCGTCGTGCACGCCGTCGTCATTGTCGGAGTTGCGCGAGTCGTAATGGCTGGACATTACGTAGGTCGGCGCGGCCGGATCGTCGCCCTTCAGCGTCGCGATGACCGACGAGATGACCACGTCGCGCGGGATGCGCTTGGCCGGATCGGCCGGCTGCGTGTAGGTGTCGAGCGCTACCGTCAGGCGGCCGTTGCTCGTGCGCGCGATCTGGCTGAAGCGCGCGAAGAGGTACGCGCGCGCCGCAAAGACACCGCGGTTCGGCCCGGCGTTCTCGGAGAACGTCGAGCGCGTCCCGAACGCCACCAGTCGCGTGTCGGTCGCGCGCAGGTTGGCGGCGTCGATGCGCGCGATCGCCGCCGCGATCGCTGGATCGACCGGCGGTGCCGCCACGTCGGCGCGCGCCGGCAGCGCACAGCACAGCGAGAGGGCCACGAGAAGCGCGAGGCGACGATAGCTCGACATGCAGCCGCCTACCGCGCTTCGCTCGTCGTGACCTGCGTCGCCCTCGCGGTGCCGGCGGCTCAGGAGTTCGCGCGCTGAAAGGCCAAGGACGTGTTCGTGACGTGGCAGCGTATCCGGGAAGACGAGCGCTTCGGGGCGGTGCTGGCCGGTCTGCTCACCGTTGCGGCGCTGGGGATCTACTCCGGCTTTACGGCGACCAACATGAACAACTACGTGTGGGAAGCCGACGGGTGGCTGCGCGGCTACACCTATCTGCCGCATTTCCCGGGCGACTACATCGATGCGATCCCGTACCATGGCCGCGCGTACGTGTACGAAGCACCGTTTCCGGCGGTCCTGCTGCTGCCGTTCGTCGCCGTCTGGGGGCTGTCGACGAACCAGACGCTGCTGGCGATCGGTCTGGCCGCGATCGGGATCGGAGCGGCGTGGCTGGTCGCGCGGCGCATCGGGGTCTCGGCGGGTTGGGCGTCGCTGTTGGCCGCGTTCCTGCTGTTCGGCACCAGCTACGCGTACGTTTCGGCGAACGGCGACGTGTGGTTCGTCGCGCAGTCAGGCTCGGTCGCGTTCACGATGCTTGCGCTGGCCGAGTGCCTGGGTCGCCGCGAGCCCTGGCGCGTCGCGCTGTGGGCGCTGTGCGCCGCGTTCTGCCGCTATCCGATGGTGCTGGCGTTTCCCGCCTATGCGATCGCCGTGTGGCCGCAGATTCGTGCGGTACCGTTGCGCGCGGTGGGCGTCGCGCTGGTCGGCGCGCTGTTCGGCATCCCCGCGGGCTGGTACAACTACGTGCGTTGGGGGACGATCGCCGACGTCGGCTTTCCGAAGTTCTACCGCATCATGGACATCGGCAGGGGCGATCCGTCGCCGCCGTTCGCGCTCAAGAATCTTGCGATGCAGCTGCGGTTCTATTTCCAGCAGCCGCCGCGGGTGATCGACCACCCCCCGTATCTCATCGCGGGCACGTTCGGTACCTCGCTGACGTACACGAGCCCGGCGCTGGTGCTGGCGCTGCTCGCGCCGCTCAGGGAGCGCGCGGTGCAGCTGCTGTGGCTGGCGACGATCTGCTGCGCGATTCCGGCGCTGCTCTATTACAGCACGGGGATGGTGCAGCTCGGCGCGCGCCACGCGCTCGACTTCATCCCGTTCCTCTACGCGCTCATGGCGTACGCGATCCGCGCGCGCCCGTCGATCTGGTACCTGCCGCTGTTCATCTGGTCGATCGGTTTCGGCGCCGTCCAGCTCGGCGTATGGGAATGGGCACGTTCTTTGGTCCCGCCCTACTGAGCGAGCGGCGGGCGGGGCGCGGGCGGCCGGGCGCCGTAGGACCGTAGCGATGGCAACCAACACCAAGCCCACCGGCGACGAGCTCACGACGCTGGCCGCCGAAGCGAAGACGGCTCGCGCGCGCATCACGACGCCCAAGGGCGAGATCGTCTTCAAATTCTATCCCGATGACGCGCCGCAGCACAGCGCGGCCTTCATCAAGCTGGCCCGGGCCGGTTTTTACGATGGGCTCACCTTTCACCGCTACGAGCCCGGTTTCGTGATCCAGGGCGGCGATCCGAGCGGCAACGGAACGGGCGGGCCGGGCTACAACCTCGACGCGGAGTTCAACGAGAATCCACATGTCAAAGGAACGGTCGCGATGGCACGATCTTCCAACCCGAACTCCGCCGGCAGCCAGTTCTACATCTGTCTGGGCGATGCGCCGTTCCTCAACCGGCAGTACACCGTGTTCGGTCACGTCGTCGAAGGACAGAACGTCGTCGACCAGATCCGCGCCGGCGATCCGATGACGTCGGTCATCATCGAGGACGGCGACCAAGCAGGGAACGGCTGAGCCTGCCGCACCTCGCGCTCGGGACGCAAGGCTGGTCGTACCCGGACTGGGTGGGTCCGATGTACGACGCCGGAACGCGCCCGGGCGACTATTTGCGCGAGTACGCGGAAGAGTTCTGCAGCCTCGAGATCGACTCGACCGTGTACGGAACACCGCCGCCCGAGCGCGTGCGCAAATGGGCCGCGCAGGTGCCGGACGGTTTCACCTTCGCCCTCAAGACGCCGCGCGAGATCACGCACGAGCGGCGGCTGCTCGAGTCGCGCGCGCTGGTCGATGCGTTCGCCGCCAGCGCGCTGGAGTTCGGCGAGAAGCTCGAAGCGATCTTGATCCAGCTGCCGCCGGACTTCACGCCGGCCGAGATCGACGCGGTCGAAGCATTCGTGCGCGAGCTGCCGGCCGGTGCGCGCTGGGCGCTCGAAGTGCGCGACCGCGACTGGTTTCACGGCGAGGCGCGCGGCCGGCTACGCGACGCGCTCGGCACCCACGGCGTCGCGCTTGCGGTCACCGACGGACCGTTCGTCCCGCTCGACACGATGCTCCACGAGTTCTACCGTCCGACCGCCTCGCACGCCTACGTTCGCTGGCTGGGCGTGCGGCGCAGCCTGCCGCGTTTCGACGCGGTCGTCATCGACCGCAGCGCCGAGATCGCGCGCTGGGCGGAAGCGATCGGCGACGTCGGGCCGCAGCTGGCGCGGCTGGCCGGTTACGCCAACAACGAGTACGCCGGACATTCGCCCGAGACCGTCAGGCAGATCTACGCGGCGCTCGGCGTACCGCACGCGCGCCCCGCGCGCATCGAGCAGCCGTCGCTGTTCGAATGATGCGCGAACGGTGATGCGCACGGGTCCGGTCGTCCGCGGGATCGTGCTGTGGCTGGCGGGCACCGATCTGCGGCTCACTCTGCTCGCCGTGCCGCCGGTGATCCCGCTGATCCACCGCGACCTCCACCTCAACGAATCGGGGATCGCGGCGCTGTCGAACCTGCCGGTTCTGACGCTGGCCGTGTCGTCGATGTTCGGCGGACTCTTGACGATGCGGCTCGGCGCGCGCGGCGCGGTGATCGCCGGCCTGTGGGCGATCGCGATCTCGTCGGCGCTGCGCGGTTTCGGACCGTCGATCCCGATGCTGTTCGCGATGACGATCGTGATGGGCGCCGGGATCGCCACGATTCAGCCGGCCTTCCCGTCGCTGGCGCGCGCCTGGTTCGGCGACCGCGTCGCGTTGGGCACCGGGATCTGGGCCAACGGGCTCCTGTGCGGCGAAGCGATCAGCGCGTCGCTCACGATCCCGTTCGTGCTGCCGCTGGTCGGCGGCTCGTGGGAACGCAGCTTCGTCGCCTGGAGCGTACCTGTGGTCGTCACCGCGCTGGCGCTGACCGCGGTGCGCGATCCGCGCGGCGGCGTGACGGCCGCGCCGGGCGCGTGGCTGCCCGACTTTCGCGACGCGCGCGTCTGGCAGCTCGGCGCGTTTCAGTCGGCCGCGAGTCTGGCCTACTTCGGCGCCAACACGTTCCTACCCGACTACCTGCACGCGACCGGCAACATCGCGCTCGTCGGCGCGGCGCTGGCGGCGCTCAACATCGGGCAGATTCCGGCCTCGTTCGCGGTCGGCTTGATTCCGATGCGCATCCTCGGCCGTCCGGCTACGTCGCTGTTCGTCGCCGCGCTGATCGTCGTCGCGGTCGCCGTCGTGCTGCTGGTCGGTGGTCTCGGCAGCGTCGTCGGCGCCGCGCTGCTGGGTTTGACGGCGGCCTACGTCCTGACGCTGAGCTTCGCGCTGCCCGCGCTCTCGGCGCCCGCGCACGAGGTACCGCGGCTCGCCGCCGGGACGTTCACGCTGGGCTACGCGATCTCGTTCGTCACCACGCTGCTATCGGGCGCCGCTTGGGATGCGACGCACGTCGCGGCGGTCGCGTTCCTACCGATCCTGCTGGCCGCGGCGCTCGTCGCCGTGCTGGGGCCGCGACTCGCTCGCACGATCGAGCGCGCCCCAGCGACAACTTAGGGGATCACTGGCCGTAGAACCCGATGATCTGCCCTCGCGCGAGGATGTTGCCGTCCATGTTGAACTGCAGCAGCGCGGCATCGGTCGTCGCGGCGGTCAAGCCGCTGATCGTCGTGCTCAGCGCGGTGACGGTGAAGATGTATTCGTGCGCATTGCCGGCCGGTGGGCACGGCCCGCCGTAGCCCACCACGCCATAGTCGTCCATCGCCTGGCTCGCGCCGCTCGGCAGGACGGCGCCGGTGGTGCTGGTTTGACCCGTGACCGGAATCCCGGCTGCCAGTCCCGTGGTGGTCGCCGGAATGTTGTAGACCAGCCAATGCCAGAATCCGACGTTGGTCGGCGCGTCGGGGTCGAACACCGTCACCGCATAGGTCACCGTCCCGGTCGGCCCGGCCGTCCAGGTCAGCTGCGGCGACGTGTCGCCGCCGGTGCAGCCGAAGGCGTTGTAGACCATGCTGTTCGGCAGCGTTCCGCCCGCCGTGAACGTGGCGCTGGTCACGGTAAGGCTGGGCAGCGGACTGGGCAGCGTCTGCTGCGCGAGCGGGGCCGCCGACGGCGGCGTGGTCGGCGTCGCCGGCGTCGTCGACGACTTGCTGTGGCAGGCGGTCAGACTTGCCGCCGCCACGATCGCGAGCGCCAGAGCGCTCGTTGCGAAAGAATGCTTCACGGTTCTCCCTCCCGATGGAAGCTTTGTTCGGCCTTAGGTGCGTTCGTCAGCTTCCCTGCCGCAAGGCGGCGTCGATCCGATGGGCGATCGCCGCGATCCCGGCGTCGCCCGCCGCGTAGTCGCGCAGGTCCCGCGTCAGCACGACCAGCACGTAGGGTGCGTCGCCGAACGGGTCGATCACGCCGCCGTCGTTGCGCGTGCCGTCGATCTCGCCGGTCTTGTGCGCGCACGGCGTTCCGCGCGGCAGGCCGCGGACGATCTTCGATCCATCCTCGTTGCCGAGCAGAACCTCGATCATCGCACGGCAGCTCTGCGGTGATGCGATCGTCGGAATCCCTTCGCGCGTTCCGCGTTCGATCTCGTAGAGCAGCGTCGCCGTGTCGGCCGGGGTGATGACGTTCTCGCTGCGCCGCCAGGCGGGGACGACGTCGGCGAAATGTCGCGCCAGCCTCGACCTCGTCATGCCAGCGAGCCGCATCGTCGCGTTGATCGACGCCATGCCGAACGTCGTGATGAGCGTGTTCGAGGCCGCATTGTCGCTCACGCCGATCATCGCTTTGACCAGCGCGTCGATCGTCCACGCCTGGCCCGGTGGAGAGCCCGCCAGCACGTCGGAGCCCCCGACGAGATCGGCGGCGCGCGTGCGCACGAGATCGTGGGGAGCCGCCGTTCCCGCGTCGTACGCGCGATAGACAGTCGCCAGGATCGCCACCTTGATCACCGATGCCGACGCGAAATGTTCGTTCTCGCGAATCGCCACGAACGGTGGCCCTTCACCCATCGTGCGCGCGATCACGCCGGTCGTTCCCGGAATGTCGTTGAGCAGATCGTCGAGCCGCGGCGCGGGCTGCGCCGACGCGCGAAGCGGCAGCGCGCAGCTCGCCGCCAGCGCGGCACCGATGAACGTGGCGCGCCTCACCGGGGCAGCCGTTCCATCAAGAACGCGGCGACGGCGTCGCCGAGATCGCGCAATCGCGGTCGCATCCAGGCCAGCTGCGCCGGACAGGTCATCTCGCCGAACTCGATCAGCAGCTTGTCGGGCGCGTCGACTTTGCGATAGCCGTAGTACTCGCGTTCACCTTGGGTGAAGTTCTCGCCCGCGAAGCGAAACGGGAACCAGGCGAGATACCGCTCCTTCCAGGCGTCGACGAACGCGCGGCTGGTCGTCGACGGAAACCCTACCGACGCGCCGCTCGCGCAGGGCGTCACCGAGCCGTCGAAGTGCAGAAACACCGCCGCGCGCGCGGTATCGTGCTCGTCATAGTCGGCCGGCCGGCGGATCACCGTGTAACCGTGTGCGCGCAGCTCTCGCGCTACCTCGTCGGCGACGATCTGCGTCCAATCGCGCTCGCGAAGCCCCTGCGACGCCGTTCCCAGATTGCAGGCCTTCACGTGCAGCACGGCACAGCTCGCCGGCCGGCCTTGATGTCCCGCCTGGACCAGCACGTCCGCATCGTCGGCGCGTCCCTGCGACGCCGTGGCGACCAGCGCGCCGAGTATTGCGAAGATTGCGGGAAGCCGCGTCACCCGGCGATAATGCCCGGCTCCGATGAGCTCTCCTCTCGTTCCGAGCGACCTGCTGCGCATCGTGCTGATCTCCGATCCGCAGATCAGCCCCGACGGCTCGGCGGTCTACTATCGCCGGTCGTGGTTCGATCGCGACGCCGACGAGGTGCGCGGAGCGATCCACCGCATCGATCGCGACGGCGCGGACCGCGCCTTCACCGCCGGAACGAACGACCGTTTGGCACGCGTCGCGCCCGACGGGAAAGCGGTTGCGTTCGTCGCCGAACGTGACGGGCAGGCGCGGGCATACGTCTTGCCGCTCGACGGCGGTGAATCGTCTCCCGTCGGCGGCGGCTACAAGAAGATCGCCGGGCTCGCCTGGTCGCCTGACGGAAAGCGGTTGGCGCTCGTCGCGACGGCGCCCCACGATCCCGCCACCGCGCGGATCTTCCACGACGAGAAGACGGGCGCGCGCCACATTCGCATGCTGCCGTTCAAGAGCGACGCCGACGGGTTGCTCGACGGCATGCGCAAGCATCTGTTCGTGATCGACGCGAGCGGCGGAGAGGCGCGTCAGATCACCAGCGGCGATTTCGACGCGAGCACGCCGTCGTGGTCGCCCGACGGATCGCGCATCGCGTTTTGCTCGCGCAGCGGCCTGCCGGAAGCCGCCACGGCGCTCAGCGACATCTGGGTCGTCGAGGTTGACGGCGGCGCGCTCACGCGGGTCACCGCCGGCAACGGGCCGATGACCACGCCGGCTTGGTCCCACGACGGCAAGGAGATAGCGTTTGTCGGGCACGAGCACGGCGACGACGGCGGCGGACGCTTCGACACCGAGCTGCTGGTGGCACCGGCCGCGGGCGGCGCGGCGCGCGCGTTGTCGGCCGGGCTCGGCCGCACGGTCGGCGACTGTCTGGCCGGCGATCTGCGCACCGGCGTTCCGGTGGCGCCGGTCTGGGGCGACGGCGACCGTGAGATCTTCGTGCAAGTCAGCGACGACGGCAGCGCGTCGCTGCGCGCGTTCGCGCGCGACGGCAGCAGGGCGCGCGTCGTCGCCGGCGGTGAGCGCCACGTCTACGCGTTCGCGCTCGGCGACGACGGCACCATCGCCATCGCCTACAGCACGCCCACCATTCCCAACGAGATCGCGCTGATCGAGCGCTACGGCGCCGAACGGCGGCTGACCGACGCCAACCCGTGGCTGGCGGAAAAGGACGTCGTCGCGCCGGAGCGCTATCGGCCACGCGCCGACGACGGCGCGCAGCTCGACGCGTGGCTGATCCGGCCACCGCGCTCGAACGAATCGCGGCCACCGCTGGTGCTCGAGGTGCACGGCGGACCGCACGGCGCGTACGGCCACACGTTCTTCCTCGAGTTCCAGATACTCGCCGCGCAGGGGATCGCCGTCGCTTACGGCAACCCGCGCGGCTCGCAATCGTACGGCCACGAGTACGCCAACGCGATCCTGGGCGACTGGGGCGGCGTCGACGCCGCCGACGTGCTGCGCATCCTCGACGGCGCGCTCGCGCTGGGAGCGTTCGACACGGCGCGCATCGGCGTCGCGGGCGGCTCGTACGGCGGCTTCATGACGTCGTGGCTGATGGGTCACAGCGACCGCTTCGCGGCCGGCGTCTCGATGCGCGCCGTCAACGATTTCGTGAGCGAGCTGGGCGCTTCCGACCTAGGCTGGTTCCTCGAGCGCGAGCTGCTGACGAAGTACGCCGACGACGGTGGCCGCAAGCTGTTCGAAGGTTCACCGATGCGCGCGGCTACGGCCATGACGGCTCCGCTGTTGGTCGAGCACAGCGAGCGCGACTACCGCTGCCCGATCGATCAGGGCGAACAGCTGTTCACCATCCTGCGGCGACTGGGCCGCACCGACACGGAGTTCGTGCGCTTCGCCGAAACGGGACACGAGCTGTCGCGCGGCGGGAAACCGCGCAGTCGCATCCTGCGCCTGCGCGCGATCGCGCACTGGTTCATCCGGCACCTCAAACCCGCCGGCGCCGAAGCCGTCGCCAACGAAGCGGGTGCGCTATTTCGCCCACTCGCCGGCGAAGCCGAGCTCGACCCGGCGTGACGCGCCGGCGGTTCTTCGTCGCGGCTCTGGCAGCGGCGTCGTTGCTCGCCCCAGTCGTTCCGTTGCGCGCGCAGAACGCCGGCAGCGTCGATCCGTCGCTGTACTCGGCGCTGCGCTGGCGCAACGTCGGGCCGTTTCGCGGTGGGCGCGCGGTTGCCGTCGCCGGCGTGGGCGGTGACGGGCGGACGTTTTATTTCGGCGCGGTCGGGGGCGGCGTGTGGAAGACGACCGACGCCGGGCGAACGTGGTCGCCGGTGATGGACTCGCAGCCGGTGGCGTCGATCGGCGCGATCGCGGTAGCGCCGAGCGATCCGCGCACGGTCTACGTCGGCAGCGGCGAAGCCGACATGCGCTCGGACATCATCCACGGCAACGGGATGTACCGTTCGACCGACGCGGGCGCGAGCTGGACGCGCATCGGGCTCGAGGACTCGCGCCAGATCGGACGCATCCTCGTCGATCCGCACGATCCGCGCACGCTGCTGGTCGCGGCGCTCGGCCATGCCTACGGTCCCAACGAGATGCGCGGCGTGTACCGCTCGACCGACGGCGGCGCGACCTGGACGCATTCGCTGTTCCACGATCGCGACACCGGCGCGATCGACTTGGCGAGCGACACCGAGATGCGCGTCGTGTACGCGTCGCTGTGGCAGACGCGGCGGCCGCCGTGGAACGTCTACCCGCCGTCGAACGGTCCGGGCAGCGGGCTCTACAAGTCGACCGACGGCGGCGTGACATGGAGCGCGATTCACGGCAACGGATTCCCGTCTGACGCTGTCGGCAAGATCGGTCTCGCCGTCGCGCCGAGCGAGCCGAACCGCGTCTACGCGATCGTCGACGCGAAGGCCGGTGGTTTGTACCGCAGCGACGACGCCGGCGCGACGTGGCGGCTGGCCGACAAGGATCCGCGCCTGTGGCAGCGCGGCTGGTATTTCTGTCATGTCGCAGTCGATCCGAAGAACGCCGACCTGCTGTACGTGTCGGATACGTCGTTCTATCGCTCGACCGACGGTGGTGCGTCCTTCCGCTCGATCAAAGGCTCGCCCGACGGCGACGACATCCACCAGCTGTGGATCGATCCGACCGACGGCTCGCGCATGGTGCTCGGCAGCGATCAGGGTGCGAGCGCGAGCATCGACGGCGCGGCGACGTGGAGCTCATGGTTCAACCAGCCGACCGGGCAGTTCTATCACGTCGCGACCGACGACGCGTTTCCGTACCGGCTCTACGGCGCGCAGCAGGACAGCGGTCCGGCGATGATCGTCTCGCGCAGCGCGCATGTCGGGATCGAGTCGCGCGACTGGCGGCCGATCGCCGCCGGCGGCGAGAGCGGCTCGATCGCGCCCGACCCGCGCGACGAGGACGTCGTCTACGGCGGCGAGGTCGATCGCGAGGATCTGCACACCGCGCAGACGCGTTCGGTCGCGCCGACGCTGGGCCGGCCGGGCGTGTGGCGTTCGACCTGGACGCTGCCGCTGGCGTTCGGCATCGATCGTGCGCTGTATGCCGCGCACCAGGTCGTGTTCCGCACGCGCGACGGCGGCGCGCACTGGGAGACGATCTCGGGTGACTTGACCCGCCCCAGCCCGGTAGTTCCGCCGACGCTCGATGCGGCCACGATCGCGGACACGGCGGTGCGCGGGCCGCAGCGGGGCGTCGTGTACGCGCTCGCGCCGTCGCCGCTGCGCGCGAACACGCTGTGGGCCGGCACCGACGACGGGCGCGTGCAGCTCACCCCTGACGGCGGCCGCAGTTGGCACGACGTCACGCCGAGCGCGCTGAGCGCGTGGAGCAAAGTCGGGATCATCGAGGCGTCGCACTTCGATCCGGCGGCGGCGTACATCGCGGTCGACCGGCACCGCCTCGACGACGACCGGCCGTACATCTATGCGACGCGCGACAATGGCCGCAGTTGGCGGCTGATCGTGCGCGGGATTCCCGACGGGAGCTTCGTCAACGCGGTGCGCGAGGACCCGGTGCGCCCCGGCCTGCTGTACGCGGGCACGGAGACCGGCGTCTTCGTGTCGTTCGACGACGGCTCGTCGTGGAGCGCGCTGCAGCGGAACCTGCCGACCGTTTCAGTGCGCGACATCTCCGTGCGACAGGGCGATCTCGCAATCGCGACGCACGGCCGCGCGCTCTGGATCCTCGACGACGTCGAACCGCTGCGCGAGCTGGCCGCCGACGCTTCGACGGGTGCGCGGCTCTTCGCACCGCGTGACGCCGTGCGGGTGCGGCCGTACGACGACGAGGCCGAAGCGTCGCCGCCCGAAGTGCCCAGCGGCGAGAACCCGCCGTACGGCGCGCCGATCGACTACGTGGTTCCGCGCGACGTTCGCGGCCCGGTCGTTCTGCAGATCGCCGACGCGTCGGGCAGCACGCTGCGCACCTGGTCGAGCGCCGACGCCGTGAAGCCGCCGGATCCGAACGCGGTCGATTTTCCGGCCTACTGGCTGGTGCCGGCAGCGCGTCCCCCGGCGCAGCCGGGGATGCAGCGCTTCTGGTGGGACCTGCACGCAGCCGGGAGCGCGACTGGGCGACGCCGCCGCGGCGGCGACGGACCGTTCGTCCCGCCGGGCCGCTACGCGGTGCGGCTCACGATCGACGGCCGCACCTTCACCCACACGCTGACCGTGCGACGCGATCCGCGCGTGCGCGCAACCGAGGCCGATCTCGTCGCGCAGTACGCGCTCGCGCGCGACGTCGACGCGCTGCTGGCGCGCGTTGGGGCCGCGGTCGCTCAGGCCGACGCGCTGCGCGCGAAGCCCGGTGCCGACGTCGCGCGGATCGACGCGATCGCCGGCGCACCGCCGGTGCGCGATCCGCGCAACTCCGTCGGCTCGCCGGCGAGCAGCTTCACTACGCTGCGCTGGTACGCGAGCGCGCTGGGCGACCTGTTCGGTGCGGTCGAAAGTGCCGACACCGCTCCGACGCCCGACGAGCGCGCGACGTGGTCGCGATTGCGCGCATCATCGGACGCAGCGCTGCGCGACTTTCACGCACTCGGCGGCTGACTACGGGAGTTCCACGCCTTCGGGGGCGGGGGCGGCCGTTTCGGTTCGCAACTCGTCGGGGGACGGCACGTCACGGTCGTCGCGATCCGTCGAGAGCCGCGGCGCCGGCTCGGGATCGAATTGAAACTCGCCGCGAATCACCGAACGAAGATGTACCACCGGCGCCTCCATGGACGGCCGCGGGCACCCGACCGGTGCCGTCGTCTCACTCTAGCGAGACTTGTCGGCCCCGGGAATGTCGGAAAACCGTACTTTCACGACCGGAAGCGCGCCCGGCCGCCGCGAAACCGTGTCGTCCCGCGATGATCGTACGACCGTTGGTCTGTCCGGTTCTGGTCGCGCGCCGCGACGAGCTCGCCGAGTTGGTCGAAGGGCGCCGGGCCGCGTCACGGGGGCGCGGGTCGGTCGCCCTCGTGTCGGGCGAGGCCGGCATCGGCAAGAGCCGGCTGGTCGCCGCGTTTCGCGAGACTGTCAGCCACGGGCGCGCGGCGATCGGTGTCGGCGTGTGCCGCGAGGTCGGCAACGTTCCGTACGGCCCGCTGACCGACGCGCTGCGCGGGGTCGGGGCCAAAGCCGTGCTGCCGAGCGCGCCGACGCGCGCCGAGCAGCTGACCGCGATCCTGGCCGAGCTGCGCGCGATCTGCGCCCGGCGCCACGCGGTGCTGATCTTCGAAGACCTGCAGTGGGCCGATGACGGAACGCTGAGCTTCCTGGTGCACCTGCTGCCGGCGCTGGCGTCGATGCGGCTGTTCGTCATCGCCACGTTTCGCAGTGACGAGGTGCGCGGCGCTCGCGCCGCCGCGCGCTATGTGGCGCGCATCGCGCGGGAGCGCGGCACCGCGCACCTCGTACTGCGCCCGCTGCAGCCCGCCGAGACGCGCAGCCTGCTGCGTCATGCGATCGCAGGACACGCCGCGCTCGACGCTGCGGTGATCGAAGAGATCGTCGAGCGCTCTGAAGGCAATCCGTTCTTCGCCGAGGAGCTGCTCACCAGCGCGCTGGAGCGTCGCGAACGCAGCGGCGTGCGCAGCGAGCTGCCGCTCACGATCCGGTCGGCCGTCGGCGAGCGCCTGACCGGGCTCGACCCCGGCGCGCGCCGCGTGCTGGTGCTGGCGGCGGTGCTCGGCCGTCGCTTCGGTGCCGAGTTTCTGGCCGAGATCGCCGACCGTCCGCTGTCCGACGTGCTCGAGCTGCTGCGCCGCGCGCGCGATCGGCAGCTGATCGACGAGCTCGGTAGCCCGCCGCAACCGATCGCGTACGCGTTTCGACATGCGCTGATTCGCGACGCGATCTACGACGAGATGCTGGCGCTGGAGCTGCGGCCGCTGCACGCGCGCATCCTGACCGCCCTCGAGCGGCAGGGCGCTGCCGGCGCGAACGATCTCGGGTATCACGCTTGGGCGGCGCTCGACGCCGAGCGGTGCATCCTCTACAATGAGCGCGCCGGCGACGAAGCCGACGCGCTGCACGCATACGCCGACGCGGTGCGCTGCTACGAGCGTGCGATGGAAGGCGCGCACGACGACGACGCGCGCCGGCGGCTGCTCGAGAAGGCGGCGCGCAGCTGTTCGCACGACGGAAAGCCCGCGCGCGCGATGCACCTGTACGAAGCGGCCGCCGAGGCCAGCGAACGATCCGGCGATGCCGCGCGCGTCGTCGAGCTCTATCAGGCGATGAGCTCGGAGGCGCGGCTGGCGGGCGACAACGAGCGTGCGATGACGATCCTGCGGCGCGCCTTGCTCGCGCTGCCGCACGCCGATACGACGTCCCGATCGACGCTCAGCCTCACGCTCGCGTTTCTGCAGCTCGACCGCGGCGAAACGACGAAAGCCGCCCAACTGATCGCGGGCGCGGACGCTCTGGCCGGCACGCCGCTGTATTCCAACACGCGTGGTTACGCGGCAATGGTGAGCGGCGACCTCGACGGGATGCGCGCCGCGTCCGCGCGGCACATGGAGCTGTGCTCGACGCTCGGCGCCGACCGCATGCTGCGGGCGCGTTTCAATCTCGGCTTCTCATTGTGCGTGCTGGGCGCCGACGCCGAGGCCCTCGGCGTGTTCGAGGCGATCTTGCCGGAGCTTCGCGAGCGGCGACTGTCATCGCTCGAGGTCTTGGCCTGCGCCAACGCCGCCCTGATCCATGCGCGGGCGGGCCGCTTGCGCGCCGGCCACGCGTTGGTCGAACGCGGCCTGGCGATCCCCGAGCCCGCGACGACCGGCCCGATCGCGCTCGCGTCGGCGGCGCTCGAGATCGGCCGCGCGCTGTCCGACGAGTCGCTCGTCGCGCGCTGCGTCTCCGCGGATCTCATCGAGGCAGCCTTCGTGAGCCGCATCAACACCACGCTGGGCCGATTGGCGGGACCGTACGCGCGGTGGCTCGACGCGCACGGCGACCGCCGCGCCGCCGGCGACGTGCTGCGCCGTGCGATGAGCGCGTTGACGGCGCCGGCCGGCGCGACCGAAACGATCGTCGCCGCCGTCGAGCTGGGCGACGACGCAACGTGCGATCGAGCGCTGGCGTTCGTTGCGGCGATCGAAGCGATGGCGACCCTGCCGATCTACGCGGCGACCGCGCAGCACGTTCGCGCGTTGAACGCTTCGCGCACCGGCGACGCCGAGACCGCGCGGGCGGCCGCGTCACGCGCCGCGGAATCCTATCGTTCGCTGGGCTGGGGGTTGCACGAAGCGCGCTGCCGCGAGCTGGCGTGCCAGCCCGAAGCCGCCGCCGCAACGTATCTCGCCGCCGAGGCGAGCGCCGATCTGCGCCGCCTCGAGTCGCTTCGTTCGGCGCCGGCCGCGGCGTCGCTCGCGCTCTCGCGCCGGGAGCTGCAGATCGCCGAGCTGGTGGCCTCGGGAACGCCGAACAAGGGCCTCGCCGAACGGCTCGACGTCAGCCAGCGCACCATCGAGAAGCACTTGACGTCGATCTACGGCAAGCTCGGGCTGCGCAACCGTTCGGAGCTGGCCGCGTTCGTCGCCCGTCAGTCGTAGCTCACCGACACGATCTTCACTTTGAGGTCGCCGGCCGGACGGTGCCACACCACGGTGTCGCCGGCGCGCGCGCCGGTCAAGGCCTCGGCCAGCGGCGAGTCGATCCCCAGCCGGCCGGCGGCGACATCGGTTTGATCGGCGTCGGCGATCGTGAACGTCCTGGCCGCGGGGCCGACGCCCTCGACGACGACCGTCGCCCCGAAACCCACTACGTCGTGGTCGAGGGGCGGGGCCGGCGTATCGGCTCCCTTGCGCCGCGCGCGGACGAACACGACCTCGTCGACGACGTCGTCCCGTTCTTTGGTGAAGGCTCGACTCATACGGCCACCAGCACTTTCGCGACGAATTCGTGGGCACGCGCCAAGAGCGCCTCCCCCTCGGCCAGGAGCAGGTTGCCGCCGATCAGCAGCATCGTGTCCGGGCCGTAGAAGGAGAGGAGTTCGTCAACGCGGTCCAAGCGCATGCCGCCGGCCGGAACCGGCAGCGCCGGGCGAAGGCCGCCCCAGGGCGCCCGGGCCATCGCGGCCAGCTCGGCGCACTCCTCGGGCGGGTAGGCGAAGCGCCCGCCGTAGTTGACGAAGATCGGCGCGTCGGCGCCGAGCAGCCGGAAGATCTTGCCGAACAGTACCGGCGGCGCCAGCCGCGCGGCGCCCCCGAACGACGGGTGCGCCAGGTAGACGAACTCGGGGAACTCGTCGACCAGGTCGCGGAAGGCGGGCAGTCCCACCAGCATCGGCGCGACCAGAACGACGCGGACGCCCGCGTCGCGCGCAAGGCGCGCGTGGTCCCGCAGGATGCGCGGCGTCCCGATCAGGTGCGGCGCGTAGAACGCCGGCTTACCGCTCGCCGCCACGGCCTCGCCGATCGCCGCCTGACAGGCCCGCACGCGCTCGGCGAACGGCGAATAGGTCTGGTCGGCGATGCCGTGGTCGTCCTTGACGATGTCGACGCCGGCCAGCGCGAAGGTGCGGCACATCCGTGCGAGCTCCGCGACCGGCAAACCCTGCGGCTTCATCGCCGCCGCGGTGAGCGGCCGCCGCGGCGCACCGAGCAGCGCGCGGATTCCGGCGATGCCGTGGCGCGGCCCGCCGAACCGCGCCAGCAGATCCGGCGGCAGCTCGAGGTCGACCAGCTGCACGTTCTCCCACAGCGAGCAGTTGCCGAAGACCATGTTGAACAACTGCGCCGTTTCGCCGCCGATCGTCGCGGTCGCGATGCCCACGGCGACGCGAAACCGTCCGTCGCCGGCGGGCTCGATCGAGCCGACGCGGGCGACGACGTTCTCGCGCACGTCGTCGTCGTGGATCGCTTCGAGCGGACACTCCACGCTCTGCTCGATTGCCAGCGCCTGCGCGCGCGCCTCGATCTGCTCGGGCCCCGACTCGATCAGATACGTCGCCGTCAGCCAAGCCATCAGCTTCCCGTCCCTTGATAGCGATCGATGCCGGTGCGCCAGAAGACGTACCCCAAGGCGAACACCACCAAGCCGACCACCGGCGTGAACAATCCTATGGCGGGGTTGAGGTGCAAACCGTCTTCGCTCTTGTGCAGGAGAAACGTCGCCGGGAAGTAGTTCATGAACGCGAACGGAATGACGAACGCGAGCATCACTTTCACGCCCCGCTGGTAGATCGAGAGCGGGTAGCGCGAGAACTCCTGCTCGAGCGACATGAACACCCAGCGCAGCGAGTCGATGCGGGTGAACCAGAACGACGCCGTCGCGATCGCGAGGTTCACGCCGAAGTCGATCAGCGCGCCGCCGAGCGCGACGAGCGGAACGTAGCAGATCAGCACCCAGTCGACCTGCACGCCGGCGTACGGCACGACGACGCAGAAGTAGGCGATGGCCAGAATCAGCTCGTCGGGCCAGATCTGCTGCGGCACGGTGAGCGCCTGGAAGAGCGGATCGAGCGGGCGGATCAAGAACCGGTCGAAGCGTCCTTCACGCACGAACTCCGGCACGCCGCCGACGGTGAAGAAGAGCGTGTTGTGCAGCCCGTGGCCGAGCATCCACAGTCCGTACATGAACGCGGTCTGGCGAAAGTCCCAGCCGTTGATCGACGGGAAGTTGCGCAGCGTCACCCACAGCGCGACGATAGCGGTGGCGTGATAGATGACGGTGAACCCGGCCCACATGACGAAGTTCGCCCGGTACTCGAGCATCGTGAGCAGGTTGATCCGCCAGTAGCGTGCGTACGTCGCCAGGTACACGTCTCGAGCGTTCCGTCCGCGAGGCGATCGTCCCCGTTCGAACGCCCTACCGGCTGGACCTCACGGCGATCGTCCTGCGGCGCTTGTCGACCAACGTCGTCGACACGTTCGCAGGCGGCACGTTCCGCCGGCTGCTCGGCGACCCGGCCGCGCCGACGCTGCTGTCCGTCCAGCAGAGCGGGCCCGACACGCTGACGGTCCGGCTCGACGGTCCGGACGCCGCCGCCGTTCGGCCCGAGGAGCCGGACGCGGCGCCGGGCGGCCGCGCGTTCGATCCAGCGACGCTCGTACAGAGACTGCTCGGAACAGAAGTCGACCTGACGCCGTTCTACGCCGGCGCCGCGACCGTTCCGTGGCTCGGTCGAATCGCGGCCGGCGCGCGCGGCGTGCGGCCGCCGCGCTATCCGTCGCTGTGGGAGACGATCTGCAATGCGATCGTGTACCAGCAGATCTCGATCCACGCAGCGGGTGCCATCCTGCGGCGCACGATCGAGTTCTGCGCACAACCGGTCGAAGCGAACGGGGTGCGGCTCTACCCGTTCTTCGCGCCGCGCACGATACTCGATGCCGCCCGCGACGACTTGCGCGGCGCCGGCCTCTCGGTCAACAAGGTCGACGCGCTCAAAGCGGTCGCCGCCGCGATCGAATCGGGCGAGCTCGACGAGACCGTGCTCAAACCGCTACCGACGCCGCAGCTCGTCGAAGCGCTCGTCACCCACCGCGGCATCGGCCCCTGGACCGCCGCCGTCGTCGCACTGCGCGGCTTCGGCCGCCTCGACATCTTCCCGATGAAAGACTCCGGCGCAACCGCCTTATTGCGCTCCCTCTCCGGCAACCCAAACATCGAAGTCGAACCGATCATCGAAGCGCTCGCACCCCAGCAAGGGATGCTGTATTACCACCTGTTGCTTGGGCGGCTTAGCACCACCGGAGAGGTGACGTTGACTTGATGAACCATTCACATCAGTCGCGCTTAGCGTCCGTCATCAGACGGGGGAACGAAGTTGCTGCTTCGCATTGAAAGTTAATGCCACTATGACTGGCTGCGAGACGCTAGCCCGAGAGGCGTGGAAGTTCATTGGAGAGAACAGTACACAGCTACTCACGATTCTAACGCTTGTCCTCGCGTCGGCGACGTTCGGACTATTTAAGCGTACCGCGATGTTAGCAGACGCAACAAAGCAACTTGCACGAGAAACAGTAAACAGTGCGCTTCTGACTGATTGGCACCACCAGCAGTCACTCAGCGGGGTCATGGTGCTGTCTCGGGCCTGAGTCATATTTCGATTGGAAATGCGACTCGACTCGCGGCGTTCTTTGCTACAACTCAACGGCCAGCTTCGGAATGTTGGTTTCGGTCCGGCAATGAGGGTTCGAGTAGTCGCGCACCACCCTCCTTCCGGGCAGACGCGCGTATTGCGTTACGCGGCGATGTCTGTTGGCGACTGCGATGTTCTAGAACAGAACCCCAAAGCTATTGTGTTCGACATGACCGACATAAGAGGTACGGCACCCGAATTGGCCGACGACGATCGTCACTTTACCGTAGCGATACGTTGGGAAAATATCTTTGGGGGGAGGCAGCTCGAGGGAGTACGAGGTCGATCAAGAAGGGCAACATAGAGCGACCGGGTCTCAGTTACAGCGCGTCCCGCGACAGTTACCGTCAATTGACGAGGCTGAGGCAGCAATAATTCCTGACTACGACGAGTTGCCATAACAGCCACGGATCGATTGACGTCAGCATCAGTGATCAGTCAAGGCGGTTTGAGTTGCAGGAAACCGATCTGCAATAGAGGAGCGCGAACTCTAAGACTTCAAGTGTTGATGTGAGAGCACGAATTAGCTTTAGCTTCGGCGCCGTGCGCTATTTTCACGAGCACGTCGCTCAAGCTCATGTTTGTGCCGG
>Ga0302326_10011534_pt1 | contig 19016 bp, 16 predicted proteins | sample Palsa_T0_3_FD_202264 | JGI IMG/M metagenome (GOLD analysis project Ga0302326, IMG submission 202264) | Peat permafrost microbial communities from Stordalen Mire near Abisko, Sweden - Palsa_T0_3 | ecosystem: Environmental > Terrestrial > Soil > Palsa > Peat permafrost | place: Sweden: Abisko...
AGGGTGATGAAAGCCTACCTGCTCAAGGAAAGTCTGGAACGGTTGTGGAGCTACCGCTATGAAGGAGCCATGCTGCGCTACTTGCAGAGTTGGATCGATCAGCTGCGGTGGCAACGGTTGGTACCGTTTCAAAACCTCGGTTTCATGTTGCTGGACTATTTAGAAGGCATCCTCAACTACTGCCGCTCCAAAGTACGCTTCGGAGTGGTGGAAGCCATCAATGGCAATATCAAAACCCTTCTCCGAAGGGGCCGCGGTTACAAGAATCTCGGCTACCTGCTGCTCAAGGCCCAACGCATGGCGGTCACCAAGACCGAATTCATCGTTCTTCAGAAAGCAGCCTAAAATGAGGCTCTCTACGAATTCTTGCGCAGAGCCGAAAAACTAAACTAGCTATTTGAACGGTCATCGCAAATGTCTCTTTGCAAGCGGATAACCGGGCGAGTGTTTTTAGCTGGCACAAACGAGGTTGTGGCAAGCGAGAGGCGGAATCCTGAGCAGATTGTCGGCCAACCGGAAGTAATCCGTTTCATCCTTCACGCGGCTCGCTGCTTATTAAATCGCCCGTCCTTAGGATTTTATAGTGATGGGGGGTTCAGACATGGCAACGACTTTTCTGCAGTCTGTTTGTTTTCTATGGTTTGTAGGGTGGGCGCAACCGCGGGGGATCGCGACGAGAAAGATTGGGCCCCGAAGTGTTATAATTGAACATGAGCTTAGCCTATCGAATTGTGTTTGAATGCCCGAAAGGGCACCACACTATCAACCTTCAGAAGAAGTCCACCAACACGCCGGTCTCCGAGGATAACGCGATGGAGATGTTCGGAGACGAAGAAGTAGCCTGCACGAACGCCAATTGCGGCTGGCGGGGGAAAGCATCCCGGACGAAACTGCTACGCATTATGCCCTTTAATTGGATACTCGCTCCGGCGTCCTGACGCTCCCTGGCAGTAGAACATGATCGCGCTGTTGGCATTCGCGAAGATAGTCTGACTATTCGGAACGAGGCTCAACGCACCGTCCATTGTGCGCTGCTGTGAGCCTCGAACTCCGAACCCGCCTTTGCCATCTGTGAATTTGAGACGTCCTCGCCGGTTCCTTCCCATTTTGGGTCGTCGCGCTTATCGGAAGCATATCTTCGGACGCATTCAGTTACTCCCCCGCGTGTTTGACAAAGTCTGTATAGTTTCGGGAGAGCCCTTCTATGCCGCGCGCATTTATTTCCAACGAACACCTCGATTACGTCGCCGCACTCTTGGACGACATGTGGCGGATCCCCGGAACCAAAATCCGGTTCGGCTTGGACGCATTGGTGGGCTGGATACCCGGGATCGGGGATGCGATGGCGGGCATCGCGTCGTGTCTGATTGTGTTCGCGGCCTGGCGTCGCGGCGCGCCGGCCATCACTTTGATTCGGATGGTAGCGAATATCCTGCTGGAAGCAACCGTCGGAGCTATACCCGTGGCAGGCGATGTCTTTCATATTGCGTGGAAAGCGAATCGACGCAACTATCGTCTGCTAATCCGGGAGAAAGAGGAGCCGGGATCGCACGTCGCGCGGGACTGGATGTTCCTCGCGATTATCTCATTCACGGCGATTGCGGTGGTGGCAGTTCCGGTTGGCATCCTGATTTGGATGCTGCGGTTTCATTTGAAATAGGAAGCGTTAATTTCAGGGGGGGAATGCGGGCAGGTCTTCCCAAAAAAATTGAGGGCGACTCGGTGCGACCGCGTCGCCCTCTTTTCGATTGAATCGCAAAGTTTTCGCTTCCCGATCAACCTAGCCAAAGCGGTTCGGTTTCACCCTGGCCGCCCCGTGTAAGTTGACTCGTGAAGCTCTACTTCTTGGTTCAGCTCATGACCTCGGCTCGGTGTGACCCTCGCCGCATCCTTGAGTGTACCGCAAAGCTTTTCGCCCCTGCTTCCGTCTGCCGGCAACCCGGTTTGACCCGCGCCGCCTTGAACGCAGCCACGAAGCGCACTCCCCGTTCCAGATCAATGGGAGCTGTTCGGTGTAACCCGCCCAATCCCTTTGCATGAATCGCGGAGCTTTTCTCCGCGGTCCAATTCAATTCAGGCTGACTCGGTTTTACCCAGGCCGGCCCCCTTTGAATTGACCCGCGAAGCTTTTCTTCCCGACCCAATTCAGCTAAGGCTGACTCGGTTTTACCCTCGCTCGCCCTCTCCGAACCGACCCGTGAAGTTTTCTTCCCGACTCGATCCAGTTAGGGCTGACTCGGTTTTACCCCGGCCCGCCGCCTCTGAACTGATTCGTGAAGTTTTTCTTCCCGATCAATCTGAAGCGCATGTTAGGAGCAGTGCGAAATCTTCGCAAGAGTTATTTCGTGAAAGACGCTGTGGAAATTGTGAGTACTTGTGGAAAATTACCGGAGCGCTCCAAGTGCGGAACGACGGTAAACATTCAAAGAAATGCGTACGGCAATCGCGAAGTGAAATTGGCTAAACGTGCGGGGCCGCCTCCTTCCAAACGAAAACAACTCAAACAACGGCGCCTATAGGATTTTCCCTGTACCCCATAAGTAATTACGTATCTTGCTTAAAACTAAACGGTTTTGCTAAGGTGGCGGTGACGGAAGTGTAGGAGGACGGGAGAGGAAGGATAGTTGAGAAGAAATTCGAAACGTGGTGAGGCCCGATGACCGCAGTGAAGAAGCGAGGCGCCACAGCAGCAGCAATCGAACCAAAATCTAAAAAGAAACGTGCCTTCAATGCCCAAGCTTTTCTCGAGTCCAGCGGCGTAGCCAGAGCAGTTTTTGAGTATCGAAGATCCCAACGAATTTACTCGCAAGGTGACATGGCTTCCAACGTCATGTACATTCAAAAGGGCGGCGTAAAGCTGTCGGTAGTGAATGAGACGGGCAAAGAGGCGGTAGTGGCGCTGTTAGGGCCGGGTGATTTTTTTGGTGAAGGGTGCCTGGCGGGCGTGCCGTTTCGCATGGGAATAGCGACGGCAATTACGGCGACTACGGTGCTGGTGATCGACAGGAAGGAGATGATTCGCGTTCTTCATGAAGAACAGAGGCTCTCCGACCGCTTCATCACGTACCTGCTGACCAGAAACATCCGAATCGAAGAGGACCTGGTCGATCAGATCTTTAACTCCATCGAGAAACGACTGGCTCGTGCGCTATTACTGCTGGCAAGCTACGGCAAGCAAGGTGCTCCGCAGAAGATGCTTCCCAAAGTATCGCAAGGGATGTTGGCAGAGATAGTGGGAACGACGCGTTCCCGGATCAATATGTTCATGAATAAATTCAGAAGACTGGGCTTTATTCAATACAGTGGCGGCGCAATTCAGATCCACAACACTCTCCTGAGTGTGGTGCTGCACGAATAAATCTGGTTTGGCAGACGGCTCGCGCTCCCCCTAACGGAAGGCCGGTGAAAGTTACATCCCTAAAATTGGGTGTACTGGTGTGTTCGAGAGATTGTCACGCGCGCTGCGGAACGCCTGGGGCAAGGTGTTGCTTTTCGCTTTCAGTCAGCCAGAATCAAACCCTCCTGATTCCAATTCGATTCCCTCCGATAACTGTGCTGCGATTCTGGCAACACGCTGCTTGGCTCGAGTAACGTTGCAAAGTGAGCGGCGACGGTAGGTTTGCCGAAATAGTAGCCCTGCGCTTCGTCGCAGTTCTGGGCCTTCAGAAAGTTCACCTGTTCTTCGGTTTCCACGCCCTCGGCGACGACGCGTTTCTGCAAGCCTTTGGCCATGGCGATCATGGCACTTACGATCGTAGCGTCGGCTGCGTCGGTGGTGATGCTATGCACGAAGGACTGATCGATTTTCAAGGAATCGATGGGAAACCACTTCAAATAGCCCAAACTGGAGTAGCCAGTGCCAAAGTCATCGAGAGATAGGCGCACTCCGATCTCTTTAAACCCCTTGAGCGCGGCGACGCTGGATTTAGCGTGGCGCATAAGAGCAGTTTCACTTAGTTCCAGATCGACGTAGGCCGGATCCAGATCAGTATCTCGTATGGCCGCGCGGAGACTGTCGATGAAACTTTCGCTTCGGAACTCCAGCGAAGAGACGTTGACGGCCACCGGCACGACGCTCAAACCGGAATCCATCCACTCTTTCACTTGCCTGCATGTCTCCCGCAATACCCAGCGGCCGATCGGCAGAATTAGGCCGCACTCTTCGGCGATCGGAATGAACTGAACCGGCGAAATTAGGCCGCGCTCGGGGTGTACCCAGCGTACCAAAGCCTCCGCGCCTACCACATCTCCTGTATGAAGGTTCACCTTCGGTTGGTAATGAACGGTGAATTCGCCCCGCATCAGCGCGAGGTTGAGTTCGGCTTCGACCGACTGCCGCTCGATGGCGCGGACGTTCATGTGTTTCTTAAAGAACTGGTAGTTATTGCGGCTGTGTTCCTTGGCCTGGTACATGGCGGTGTCCGCGTTGGCCATCAGTGTTTCCGCGTCATCGCCGTCTTCGGGATAGGTGCTGACGCCGATGCTGGCCGTCACATGCAGGTCGTACGGATCACACGAGTAGGATGCAGCCAACGCCGTCAATATCTTGCGTGCGGCAATACCCGCGTCCGAGGCGCGCTTGATTTCGGTGAGCAGCACGACAAATTCGTCCCCGCCCTGACGGCCGACCGTGTCGGAGCCGCGTACCACACCGACTAAACGTTTGGCGACTGCCTGAAGCAGCTTGTCGCCAACAGCGTGGCCCAGCGAGTCATTGATGGACTTAAATCCATCCAAGTCCAGAAACAGCACCGCGGCCTGAGTTCCATTACGACGCGCGGTGGCAATTGCTTGACCCAGCCGATCTCGCAATAATATGCGATTTGGAAGCTCGGTGAGCGAATCGTGGTGGGCCAAATAAGAAAGTTCCAGCGACATCGCTTTGGAGACACTCACGTCGTGAAAAACGATTACCACCCCGGCGATCATTCCCGAGCGGTCATGGATTGGGGTTGTAGAATTTTCGATGGCGGATTCATGTCCGTCACGGCGAATTAAAATGCAGTTCGCGGCGAGCGCCAGGGCTGTATTTCTCTGAATCGCCAAGGCGACGAGATTGGCCCAAGGTTCCCGGGTGTTGGCGTCGATGACTTGAAACACATCAGCAAGCGGCTTGTTGGTGGCCTCCGCGCAAGACCAGCCGGTCATTTCTTCAGCCACCGCATTGAGGTAGGTAACGTTTCCAGAGGCGTCCGCGGTAATTACACCATCGCCGATGGAACTAAGCGTGGCGTGGGCGCGTTCCTTTTCGGTGAACAATGCTTCTTCTGCGGCCTCTCGTTCGGTCAAGTTGTGAACCGCACGGCCGAAGGAATACGCATCGATATGACCTTCCAGCAGGTAGTCTTTCGCTCCCTGCCGCAAAGCTTCTGCCGCGATATCTTCGTCATCTGCGCGAGCCAGAATCAGGATGGGAGTGCCGGGCGCCGCTTGCTGGATCTTATGAAACGTGTCCAGACCTTGGCTGTCCGGCAAAGACAGATTGGCAAAGATCGCCCAGATGTTGTTCGCGCGCAGGCGTTCGATGCCCTCCGAGATGGTCCTGAGCCATTCCGAGCGGAATGGGCCGTCCTTGGCGTTAAGGAGCGCGGCGAGAAAGTCCTCGGCGTGGCCCGGGTCGTTGTCAATGAGGAGTAAGGTGCGAGGGTCGCTCATATTTTAATGTCCCAAGACGGGCCGCCTCCATTTGTAGTCTCGTTCATTCTCGCGACTGTCAGTACCCTGCTTTTGACGTAGCGCCCATACCAGGAGCCCGATCTTGTCGGATGTGCCGGTCTTGGCCATCAGGTCGCGCAGAAGCCGCTGGAATGAGTGCAACGGAAGACGCAACTCGATACACAGCTGCTTGTCGCTCTTTCCAGCCGAGACGCCACGCATCACAATCGATTCTTCCGCCGTGAACAAGGGACGTGCAGCGGACCCGGAATCTTGAAGGCTTTTCGCAGAAGATGCCGGCTGCGGGGAGCCGCCCTTGGCCGCGGGAATCCGAGCATTGTTCCTGGTCAGGTGTCCAGTCGCACTACTTCCTGATCTGTACTGGGGCTGGGTGTGCGCCGAATGCATGTGGCCTCCTGTTCGGGGGAGAGTCGTAAATTGCTATCCCCGCTCGATAGGACCAAAACGCGTACTGGACGAGAGCCTGTAGTTGCATCTCTGAGGATTGAGCATTCAACGCGACAGTTTGTTCAGCTCACCTCCAGGTGCAAAGACCGATCCGGGCGGGATGTGTCTCGGTCCCTGCCGTGAACCTTTGCTTTCATCGCGTACAAGGCGACGTCTGCGGCAGTGAGAAGAGAGTCGGCTGCTTCTCCGTCGGTTGGGTACGTCGAAACCCCCACGCTAACGGATAGCGCTGGATCCTGCGAGTCACTTGAAAAGGCGCGGCAAATGCGCTGGGCGACGATCTGGGCCGCTTCCGGGCCCGTTTCCGGCAGCACGAGCGCAAACTCGTCGCCGCCGAAGCGCGCTGCGGTATCGATGTCCCGGCATCCTAGGGACAATACGTTAGCCAATCTGCAGATGGCGTGACTGCCGACCAGGTGGCCGTAGCGGTCATTAATTTTTTTCAGATCGTCCAGATCGAACATCAACAATGCAAACTCTCGACCCGTGCGTTGTGATCTCTTAATTTCATTATCGATGGCATCGACCAGGCTGCGATAATTTGCCAGACCGGTAAGAGAATCCTTTGCGGCCTGTTGGCGCAAATGAAGTTCGAGCTCGCGCTGTTTCGTCACATCTTCAGCGATGATCTCGTAACCATCGACGGCCCCGTCTGCGGCGATCACTTCGCGTCCGCTGAGCCTGGCCTTGAGTGGCGTGCCATCCTTCCGCTTCCAGTCAATTTCCAGGCTCTCGCCCAGATCCAGGTGGCCGCCGCGGCCCAGCAGCTGCTCTCGTTTCACCGGATCTCCGACGATTTCATTGGTGAGATTGGCAGCCAGCAGTTCTTCTTTGGCAGCGCAGCCGAGCATGGTCATGAAGGTTTGATTGGCGTCCACGATCTTACCGTCGAGAGTGCAGCGGCAAATTCCGTAGATGGTGTTTCCGAGCAGAGCGCGATAATGTGCTTCGGAACGCCGCAATTTCTCCTTCGCCCGGTCGCGCTGCTCACGCAGCCTTTCTTCATTCAGTACGCGGCGGACCACCACGGGCAGATGACCGATGTTGTCCATGGGTACGCAGTCGGTGGCCCCTTTTCTAATGAGTTCGGCCGCAGTCTCCCGCTCAACCGTGTCCGTCAGAAAGATTATCGGCGTGTGCCTGCCGTTCTGTAGCAGCAGCTTTACGGCCTGCGTTTCCCAATCCATGGCGGCAGGATATCTGGCTAGAATCAATTGGTAGCACTTGGAGGTGAGTCGTTTTGTGAATTGCTCCGGTTGCAACGCAACATCTGCTTTCACCCGGAATTGGGCTTGCTTCAGCTCGTGCAGCAATCGCTCGACATCAGCGGTGTCACTATGAATCACGCTGATGCGCAGCAGCGGACATCGAAGGGCTTCTACTCCTCGGTTAGGGCCAAGGACACGGCGCTTATCTTGTCTCTCTACTTGCTGGTCTGGGGTGTGCATTGTGAGTCCAATTGAAAAGAGTGGTCACCTCTCCTTCAGTAGAGATTATTCGGAGGGCAGGTTCCGATCTGTGTTCTTCGGTACAGCTTCCTAAGAGTTAACTGCAATTAGGGCTCACGGGCGCGGAGGGCGCCAGCCCTGGGGGCTCACCACAACGGTCTCGGCGCTCCTGTCGGGAGTAACTCCTCACGCACTTCTCGATCGGTGGGGTTAATATCGTAGAAACGCACGTCTGGTTGATGATTATCGACCATCCCCCTGTGGAGCCCGTATTTCGCTGCCCCCCCTTTGTGGACTGACAGTGACCCAAGAAAAAGCTCTGGGGTACTGGTCAAAGTGCGGGGTACGGGTGAGATTACTCATAAGAACCTGTTCCAAAGTGGACAGATCGCTTTTGGCCGTCTCGCTACTCTCAATCCATAAGGCCATGGGCGCAACTAGGCATGCACTCTGCTTAGGAGCGTGCTGCGCGGTGCCCGCGGACGAACTCGTTAAATACCAATAGGACTCACGGGGTGTGAGTTGATTGTTGTCGGCAATGATGCTCTCGCGCCGACGAAGGGAAAGGGGCCGCATGAGTTCCACGAAAGAAGCTAAGCCCGGGTGGGGGTCGAATCTCCCCGGATGGTTGATGGGTCTTCTAGTGGTAACGGTTTTCGCCAGCGTCATGGTTGCCGGCGTGATCGCTTCGCGGGTGATCTTTCATCGCGGGGCTGGAGACGACGGTCCGGTAGTCGCGGCAGCACCGGATATGTCTCCATTTTTCCTGGCGCAGCGCGCGCCGCGAGTTTCCGAGACCGACGCAACGCGCCGCGTGGTGTATCCGTATTCCGTTATCCCCGGCGGTGTGCAGAGCACCGTGGAGCTCACGGATGCGGCCATGCATGATCCGGTCGTCTCCGAACACTATGCCGATTTCAATATGGCCAACGCGAAATTGATTCGTCTGACTCATGACGAAACGGCCCACGTCTCGTATCGAATGAACAACATGATTTACTGGACCCAACGCACCTACTTGCTGCACAAGGGCGAATTGCTGGTCACCGATGGAAAGAACCAGGCTCGCACACGTTGCGGCAATCGGGTGGCCCAGGTGCTGCCGGCGAATGCACGCAAGCCACGAGTGGAGCCGAACCCGGAAGAGCTCGAAACGCCGATGAATCCGTCACCGTTTGAGGCGATGACTTTGCCGATCATGATGGCGCTACCCGCGCGCTCTGATTTTGTCCCAGGTAGCGGCGGTTCGTCGGCCAGCGGAGTGTTTAACGTTCCCCCGGTAATTGAGATTCCGGGAGCTCCGGTAGTTAGCGCGAAAGGACCGTCAGGGTCAACGGGCTCGACCGGTACGTCGGGGCCAGTTGGGCCTACCGGTACATCCGGACCATCGGGACCGTCAGGGTCGTCAGGGCCCACCGGATCAACGGGAACATCCGGCCCATCAGGATCGTCTGGGCCAGCAGGGTCGTCTGGGCCGTCGGGTGCTTCAGGACCATCGGGATCATCTGGACCCTCGGGGGCACCGCCGGCTCCGCCCGAGACACCGCCGGTCAGTCCAACGCCGCCGGTTACGCCTACACCGGAACCCAGTTCGCTGCTGTTGCTCGGCACTGGCATAGCGACGGTGGTGAGGTTGCGGAAGAGACTGAAACCGTAGTCCGATCAAACGATCCAATAATCCAAAGGGATAAGGCTCCTGGCGCTTCGCGGGGGCCTTTTTTTTCGCACGCGACGAGAGCGGCGCAGTGGTTAGGTGCTCGCCGACGCTCGCTGGGGTGGCTGTAATGCCCGACTGCAAAGGGGGCGATACGACGCAGGTTTGCTCTGATCGGCGCCGCGATACCATCGGGCGAGTGGCCTGCCGGCTGACCACCGCCACTTTTACCGTGCGGGAAAGTCACCGGATCGGGATTTGCAACAGTCAGATTGGCTGTGGCATCAATGGCGCGAGCCCGATGCGACTCTGGGGATTTACCGTGAGCCTCGATTTCTACGACCGAACCCGCTCAGCTGCCCGCCCCGAGGGCGCTAGGAAACATACTGCGATACGGCTACAGTCTCTCTTGATGGGGCTGGCACAAAATATTTCGGCTGGCAGAAGGGAAGCCAATCCTCGGGTGGGGAAGCCACCTTCCAGATATTCTCCGGCTTCTCCAGCTGAATCGCGGTATGAAAGAGCTGATTCTGACCCGGTTTGCCCGGGCGTCGATGCCATTTCACAACGCCGCGCGCGAACACCGGTTGACCCGTCTGGCTCTTGTCATGAAGCTCTAAAACCACCTTGGAATCGATGGGTACATCATATTTCCATTTAAACGCGAAGCCGTGACAGCTGACGGTATCCGCAGCGACTTCTTCGGTACAAAGGCCATGCGCAAGAGCTATCGCCGTCACCCTCACCTGAACGGCATGGCTGATACGGGTGCTGCGCCGCGTTGCGCGCGTCAGGACAGTGCGCTGGTTGTCCAACACCTCAGTCGTCTGGCGAACTGGTGTTTGCGCAGGTAGCTGAAATACGGACCGCAACAAGGAGAAGTACATCACCAGTAAGGGAAACACGAGCACAAAGAACATGCGACCTCCTGTCTTTTCGATCTAAGTATTCATCTGTGTCGGGCTTACAAGTGCTAAACGACCCGTTGAGATGACGCTGAGCTATGCCCGTCAAAACTCGCCACGCTGATTAATGAGCGCTATCGAACAACCGTATCGCCATAGTGCTTTTAGAACTGTCCACTTCGGCACAGGTTCTTATGAGTCACTTAATGAGTGGGCGCATCCGTGGAATGGGCCTTCCACACCCAAAATGGGCCGTGAAATCAGCCTGAAATGGGTGTTTGGAGCACGAAAAACGCGCCATCTAAAAGGAAATAACCTTTAGGAAACAGTACCGAACTGAACCGCCGAACTCGGAAGGTCAAGTATCATTTAGTTAACGAATTCTTCAGTGCGTCAGCAGGTAAGCAGGTTAGATGGTCCCGTAGCCCGATGTCAGATAAGTCCATCGAGTCGTGAAACAGCGCGTTGAAAGTCATACGGTTTGAGCCACGCTGCTTTCACGTGGGAGAAAACATGGACCAGCGTGATTTCACAGTGGTTGGCATTCTGACGCAGGCAGGACCTATCACCGTGCACTTCAACGAGCCGCCGTATGTAAACGAAGTGTTGGAAACTGGGCCTGGGTGGCATGGTATCGAACCGGGGACTAAGCTGCGTGTTACCTACATAAAGCTCTATGCCAACGCCGAACAATCGCCGCAATCGATACCGCACAGCATGATCCACGTGGTAGCGATGTAAGGCGCAGGTTCTGTCCGGTGACGGTTGGTGCGTTTTTCGGCAGGTGCTTTGTTCTCTGGGGGGTAGATCGAAGTCCGGATTCTGCTCCTCTACCTTAGCGGCCCTTCCGCTGTTTCGCCCCCGTACAAGCAGCATCCTGCGCTCTGCAACGAATGTAGGCCTCACCCCAAGCTTGCCCCAGCCGGCGGTCACTGGCCCCCGGCATCCATCTGTCGTCGCGGATTTACAGTGTGGATGTCACTTGTGTGGCGCGCTGGCTGTCGAGCACGTTCCGAATTCTTTGGCTGAGACTCGCTGAATCGTAAGGCTTTTGCAGCACCGAGGCGCCGCGCTCCATCATCGAAGAGAGAATACCCACTTCGCTGGTATGCCCAGTGGTGAAGACCACTCCCAACTTGGGGCGCATCGCGGCCATTTGCGCATAAGCTTCCGGACCACTTAATCCCGGCATCACCACATCCAGAACGACGATGTCGATGGTATCCATGTTCGCCTGGAAGCATTGCACAGCCATCGCGCCATCAAACGCCAGGATCACCTTGTATCCAAGCACTTCCAACATTTCATGCGCAGCCTCTCGGAGCCCATGATGATCTTCGGCGAGAAGAATGGTTTCGGTGCCTGCTCTCCCGCGCTCCTTCCGATCGATTTCGCGCGGTTCGGGTGCGCCGCTTAGAGCGGGTAGATATACGCGAAACGTGGTTCCCTGGCCGAGTTCGCTATCCACGGTGATGACGCCGTCATGCTGCTTTACCACGCCGTAGACCGTTGACAACCCCAGGCCGGTTCCTCTCCCCAGTTCCTTGGTCGTGAAAAACGGCTCGAAAATGTGTTCTAAGGTTGTGACGTCCATCCCCACTCCAGTATCGGACACCGTGAGCAGGACATATTGGCCAGGACGGGCATTGGAGGATAGACGGCAAATGTCTTCGCCGACTTCCACATTGCTAGTCTCTATCGTCAGACGACCGCCGTTGGGCATAGCGTCCCTGGCGTTTATGCACAGATTCATAATCACTTGATCGATCTGCACGGAATCGGCGGACACCACCCGCAGGTCAGTGGATAAGACCCGGCGGATGTCGATGTGCTCGCCAATCACTCGCTGCAGCAGGCTGGTCCCTTCCGTGACCACGTCGTTGATATTGATTTTTCGCCGAGTGAGGACTTGGCGTCGTGCGAAGGCCAGCAGCTGCGAAGTCAACCGGGCAGCGCGCCTTGCCTGTTCGTGGATCTTGATGAAGCGTTCGTGCGGGCGAGTTCCTGCCTGGGCCTCATCCCGGCCCAGCTCGGCCCAACCCATAATCGCGCCGACTACGTTGTTAAAGTCGTGAGCGATACCGCCCGCCAGGCGTCCGATGGCCTCGAATTTTTGAAGTTGTGACACCTGTTGTTCCAGGCGCCGCCGTTCCCGGCGCTCCACCACTTCCTTGAGTTCACGCTGAATCGCGGGAACCAGGCGAGTGAGGTTGGTCTTCATAATGTAGTCTTGCGCTCCACTCTTGAGCGCGCTCACCGCAGTCTCTTCGCCGATAGTTCCGGAGACGAACATGAATGGGATGTCGGGTTCCAGGGATCGCACCAGCTGCAGCGCGGCAGTTCCCGAAAAATTAGGCATGGAATGATCGGAGATCACCAGGTCCCATTCCTGCAGTTGCAAAGCGGCCCGTAGCGCGACGGCGGTATCGACGCGTTGATGAGTGATCGTGAAACCACCCCGGCGCAATTCTCGCAACAGCAGCAAGGCGTCGTCTTCGGAATCTTCAACAAGCAGCAGGCGGAGCGGAAAGCTCATATCATCCTCTCCTGGCCGGCACCGGTTCATTCAGGATCAGCCGGTACAGTCCCAACTGGCGAATCGCTTCAATGAATTGATTAAAATCAACGGGCTTGCGGACGTAGCTATTGGCTTCCAGATCGTAGCCAACCAGGCGGTCTTGCTCTTCATTGGAAGAGGTGAGAATGACGATGGGGAGCATTCTGGTGCGCTGGTCGGCGCGCAGTTTTCGCAAAACGCTCAAACCATCTAGTTTGGGCAGTTTCAGGTCGAGCAAGACTACCTGCGGCAAAAGCTCAACGTTCCTGCCCGCGAACGTTCCGGTGCCAAAGAGGTAGTCGAGCGCTTCCACACCGTCGTGCGCAACGACCACCTCGTTTCGAATGTTATTCTTTCGGAGCGCCCGCAGCGGGAGCGCTTCATCGTCCGGATTATCCTCGACCAGCAATATGGTCCTAAGGTCCATTGCGTCATCCCCTCCCGCGGATTTTCGCGGTCACAGCGTAAAATAAAATGTCGCTCCACTTTCCACTCCGCCTTCGGCCCACACTTCTCCGCCATGCCGGTGAATGATCCTGTGAACGGTGGCCAGGCCGATCCCGGTTCCCGGGAATTCCGTCGCAGCGTGGAGCCGTTGGAATGCTCCGAAGAGCCGCTCGACGTACCGGGGATCGAATCCGGCGCCATCATCGCGCACGAAATAGGCCGGCCGGCCATTGTGTTTCACGCGACCGAACTCAATCCGGGCGCGATCGTGCGCGGATGTGTATTTCCACGCATTGCCGATCAGATTCTGCATGGCGATTTTGAGCAGCCCGGAATCGGCATCGGCACTGAGGCCGTCTGCGATGGCAAACTCTACGTGACGACTCGGTTCTTCCTCGCTCAGGTCTTCCGCGATCGATTTGGCCAAGCCGCTCAGATCGACTGTTTCCCGCTGCATGGCGCGCCGGGTTACCCGCGCGAGGTTCAACATGTCGTCGATCAATTGGGACATCCGTTGGGATGCGGCGCGCACGCGGCGGAGATAGTCCTTGCCGCCTTGGTCGAGTTTCGTTCCATAGTCCTCGATGAGCGCCAGGCTAAAGCCGTCGATGCTCCGTAACGGCGCCCTCAAGTCGTGGGAAACGGAGTAGGAGAAGGCTTCCAGCTCTTTGTTGGCGGCCGCGAGCTCAGCGGTACGGTCTCGAACGCGTTGCTCCAGTTCGCCGTGAGCTTGCAGCAGTTCCTTATCCCGTTCCTGGATCTGCGCCAACATGTTGTTGAACGAGTCCACTAGGATGGATGTTTCAGCGGTACTGCCGGCGGAAGCGGCGCGCAAAGAATAGTTCTTATCGCGGGAAACCAGTCGGGCGACTTGAGCCAGGCTGACGATGGGTTCGGTGATCTCTTTTCGATACATCGAGGAAAGGAAAAACGCCGCCAGCAGAGATGCCACCATAACGATGGCGGCAATTCCCACGTATCGTTTTAGGCGTCGATTTAACTCTTGCACATCGGACCGAATCCAAACGACTCCAGTGGGCTTGCCTTTAAACACAATCGAACGCGCCAACGCAATCTGCGCACCGCTGATCGAGTGCACCTCGGCCTCGCCCTCGGGTGGCAAGGCAGGCGCGGTGATCAGGACGTGGTCGCGCGAGTACGAAGCGAAAACTCGGCCGTCCAGAGTACAGATCCCAGCAGACACTACGCTGGGGGCGGCTCGCAAGGCGGATAGCGTGTCTTCGGCGGACTGCGGGTCGTTGAACAGAAGAGCGGAGACCGCGTTGGATCCGATGATCTGGGCCTCAGTGGAAATGCTGCGCACTTTGTTGGCTCTGTAGGTGACCATGTCAAACCCAATGAAAGACACGCATGCCACGAGCAGCGCGATGCCGCTGACTAGCATGCTCATCCGCGTCAGCTTTTCCACGATCGAACGGTATTTCACCTGGCGCATCTACATATCTCCCGGATGTTTGCGGACGTTTGTCGCGACTTTGAGTAATTCGGACCGCAAAGTGAGGCCCGCGCCCTGAGCGCTTGCAAGGTTGACGTCGAAGCGCACGCGGTTTCCGTCCAAGACGAAGCCAATCATCCCCCCGCGCTCGGAAAATCGTGGGATGTCGCTGACCGTTAGAACCCGAGCCTTGTCCAGCGCCGCCAGAACGTCCTTTAAGTGCCATTCCTCCGGCGAGCTGATATACACGATCCGGCAAGGCCCCACGTCTTGGGGTTTGGAGATCCGTTTTACTGCTACGTTCTTGCCGCCTACGGTTTGACCGGCGACGGTCGCGTCCAGGGTTTGACCGAACGGATCTGCGCCTAGCACGCAGATTTCGAGAGAACCGTTGCCATCTCTATTGCCATTGCCGTCGTCGGGCCACTCCACAAATCTGGCAAAGTTGTAGAGATACGCCGCCTTCACCTCGAACTCACGAGCCTTGGGTTGTTCGGACTGCAGGTAGGGAACTCCCACGAACAGCCAGAGGGCGATGACCAAAGACATGCACGGGGAGCACAGCAACCAGCGGTGGGCACGTTCATTAGACATCGGTTGGCCGGATAGTCGGTTGGGACGGTTTATAAGGCCTATTTGCGTCACATTCTCCAAGTCATCTTTGCGTATACGCTTCTCTTGATGCCAACCAACGGACCAGGATCGCCGCCAAACTCATAGGGATAAGGCCGCAAGAGGTTCTGGCCCATTAGAAAAATCCAGGCCTTCTCCAACATGCCATCCCAACCGCACATTCGCTGAGCTATAGGAATGAATGTTCTCGGCCGAAAGGGCGCCTAAATATTGATATGTTTCGTCGAGCTCGAAGTGCTTCGGCAAGTTGAATAGCGACTGAAAACCCACCAGATCGCGTGGACTCGATCCCTCGTAGGAAGCAAGCAGTCCGCCCACATCCGTATATCCCGGTTTTGTCCTGCAGATTCATTTTCGCGTTTCACCGAGTTCCAGGTCTTGCCGGTCGGTCCGATCGAAGTACGCCTGCACCTGAATGTCGGAGCCCTCGCCGGTGGTGTGCTGCCAGCGCGCCAATATATTGCCCCCGGAGGCGTACCCCGTGTCGTCTGCCGTGCTTTCCGCGGGCGGAGAAAAAGTAGCAAGAGAGAGCCTCTCTCCGCTCTCCGCATTGTAAATATCGCCTTGTACCGTGAAGTTATCCTTGTCGCCGCACTTCCAATCGGTGCGGAACCCCATCTGGCCCATTCGCCAGCGATCGAATCCATCATTGTCGGAGTGAAACTCTGGCCCGCGCATGTCACCCGTGCCGTAGATCCGATAATTGAAATTGTTTCCCACCGAGCCGCCATAACGGGCGTCGCCTGTTCCTTGATCCACATTCCCGCCGCCCAGCGCGACCAGCGTACCGTGGGCCTCACTCGAACTCTTGGTGCTGATATTGATCACGCCGTTGACCGCGTTCGCGCCCCAGATCGTCCCTCCGGGCCCGCGAATCACTTCGATGCGCTCGACGTCCTCCATCATCACGTTCTGGACGTCCCAATACACCCCCGCATACAGCGGCGTGTAAACGCTGCGGCCGTCGATCAAGACCAACAACGACTTCGCGAATTGGCCGGCAAACCCGCGAATCGAGATCGACCAATGATCCCCATCAATACGCGGAACCTGCACCCCTGGGGCCAGCCGCAGCGCCTCCGGAATACACGTGGCTCCGGAACGCCGGATGTCTTCCTGGGTGATAACGAAAACCGCCGCGGACGTCTTCTGCACTTGCTGCGGTTGCTTGGACGCCGTGGTTACCTCCACGTCGCCGAGTTGCCCCAGGCTCAACTGAGCCAGATTTTCGGATGACTTCTGGTCGTTCGGGCTTCCCTGGTCGGCGAAACTTCCCTGGACCAGCAACGAGAGCGAGAACAGCAATGCCAGATCGCAGGTGGTCGCAGTGTTCCAAATGACACAGACGCCGGAAAATCCCAATAGTGACGGCTTCGGGTAACCGATGCTACGTTTACTCACAGCGCCAGCGCTGGGAGAGCCCAGACGCAAGTCCCCGCTGTAATTAGGCAGCAGGATAGTGCGGCGAGTGTTGTTTGGAATTTTCATAAGCTGGGCAACCCCGTTACAAGCCAGGCTAGCATTGGCTAGCGCCTCGCATTAAGAGGCGCCTTGTTAATTCTGGTTGCTGCGTGAGTAAAGCGTCATGTCTCGAACGCGACACTTTCCGAAGTCGCCGGATACCCGCCAGGCCTGCGACAAAACCTTACTCGGTCTGAATGCTGCGGCCTGAGGGTTACCGATAAGAAATAGTGCCGAAAGACACAGATCAGTTTCCTCCACACGAATACTCTTAAGGGAGTCTAGCTTCCACAGTTTCTTCAAGGAACGTCCCATGCCGAACTCGCTAGTGCTTCAACCCACGCAGGAGAAGCGCCGTTCACGCATCACGAAAACCGACATTGTTACCAGCCCGTCGCTTCGCGTCAGTGTTATTCACAGCGAGAAGGCAGACGTCGAACGATCCATGGAGCAACTGGCGCAGGCCCATTACCGCGTCACCGCGGAACTCGTTCTCACCCTCGAGCAGTTCATGTCCCTGACCGCCGCCATGAAGGGAGAAACCATTGCTGAACTGATTCGCAAGGGCGCCACAGACTGCGACCAAATCGAAAACATTCCCGAGCTCCCCGCATCGGTTCTCAACATACGAGCCGGCACTCGGCTAAATGGGCCGCGCGGCCACATGGCAGACAGTCTGCAACCTTCCATCGTGCCTTACCGGGATTCGATCGAAAATCCGCACGGGACATGCCGTTGCACGACGAAAGGCAAGCTCGTTAACGTCAATCAAGGATTGGTGAAGATGCTCGGTTGCGACTCCAAAGACGAGATACTCCCGGCGGACCTCACCAGTGAAATCATTCGCGATCCCTTCAAGCGGCAGCAGCTGCTCGGAAACTTGGGCCCGGACAGCCCGACCGAGGCGCTGGAAGTTATTTGGAAAAGGAAAGACGGCTCCGCATTAAAAGCCAGGCTCCGTGGACGCGAAGTGATTGGCACCAACGGGCGTCTCCGTGGGTACGCGATTGTCGCAGAGGACATTACGAAACAACGCGAGCAAGAGCGGAATTTACGCGAGCAGGCTGAAAAGGATCCCCTGACCGGCTTGGACAACGATCAGAGCCTCATGACCGCTCTGGATTGTGAGATGAGAAGGACCAAACGAACCCGCAGAGAGTTTGCCCTACTGCTGTTCGCCCTAGACGATCTAAAAAAGGTCAACGAGCGCTACGGCCCGGCGGTGGGAAACAGGGCGCTTTGCAGACTAGCCGGTGCGCTGTCCACCGGTCGTCGGCGCATCGACATCGCGGCGCGTCGCGATGGCGATAAATTTGCCCTGGTACTCGCAGAAACTCCTTTTGAGTCGGCCCAGCTGGTAGCCGAACGTATCTGCCACGTCCTTGCGAATGACGGTCAAGAGCCCAAGCTTTCCGTTAGCGTCGGTCTCGCTAGCTACCCCAAAGATGGCGAAGAGACTGAAGCTTTGTTTGCTGCTGCGGAACGAGTGCTGCGCGAAATGAAAGAGAAGGCCCACGGCTTGGACCAGGCGCTTTTGGTCGAAGCCTAGCCCGCACGCGATCGAAGAAACCTTCCCCGGTAGTACCGAAAACCAAAAACACACCAGAAGAGTCATCTTAATCGTTCACAATCCTCCGGCGGTGCGCCCGGCAGTGATCCCGCGCGGGCCCTCGGGCCCGGACTACGCCATCGCGATCATTGCCGCCAGGTATAGCGCGATAAGCGAGAAGGCGATGATTGCCAGTTCGAACCTCTGGAATGCGAAACGTAGTTGGTTGTTCATGGGGAACCTCGCTTTGTTGCAGCCGACAGGGTTGGGGGGAAAGCCTTTGATGATTTCCTGTGGAGCTACACATTCTTGATAGTTACTTGCCTCTGGGAGATTCGAGAAAACCAGAAGGTCGAGTGATGCGTGGGATCGCGCCGACGCGCTCAGAAATGTCTAAAGATGTATGGTCCAAAAGAGGCAGTAGAATGCCGTATGTCGCGCCGCACCCGTCGATGATTTTTTCACCGGCCCGGCGCCATCATCGTGCGGTGCTTTCCGAAGTCTGAAGCACCCGTCACAACTCATTACGTTCATCGGCCCACTGAATCGTTGTTTACGCAATCTTCGCGATAATCGGATCCCTCCTTGGCCAGCCGGAAGCAACAGCCGCCAGTTCTTCGCCCACAACGAACTTCGCCCGATCAGCCCTCCCCGGTCCCCGGAGGCCGAACTGTCCCTAGGGACATGTGCCCCCTGGACGCTGCCCCGGTGGCCATCCTCGGCCTGCACCGCTGAGCTGTACCACAAAGTCCCCCTGGGCCAGTAGTGGCGAAAAATCGTGAA
>Ga0302326_10011535_pt1 | contig 19013 bp, 19 predicted proteins | sample Palsa_T0_3_FD_202264 | JGI IMG/M metagenome (GOLD analysis project Ga0302326, IMG submission 202264) | Peat permafrost microbial communities from Stordalen Mire near Abisko, Sweden - Palsa_T0_3 | ecosystem: Environmental > Terrestrial > Soil > Palsa > Peat permafrost | place: Sweden: Abisko...
GTCTGCCGGCGACTATCCAGCGGCGTTCGGACCGGCGGCGCACGCCGGCGGTGCGCTCGAAACTGCACAGTCGGGCTTGATCCCCCAAGCAGCGAGGATGTCGGCGAGCGCGTAATAAGCGGGGCGCGGCGCGCCGCTCGATGAGATCAGTGCCGAGTCCCAGCCGTCGTGGTCGGTCTGCGCGTTCCACTCGTAGAGGTATACGCGCTGGATCCGCGGACTCAGGCCGGCGAGCGGCCCGAGGATGAAGCGATCGACGGTTGCCTGGCGTTCGAGGCGGGACGCCGTTGCGGCCACGGCTCGGCCGCCGTTGCTGATCACACCGGCCGTCTCGGCGAACCAGACCTTGCCGGTCACCGCGCGCAGGAAGCTGAGCGTGGTTGCCGTGTCCAGGCCGTTTGCGCCGACGTAGTTGTTGAGTCCCCAGTAGGCGGGCTCCGCCGGCACGTGGCGCATGAACTCGCGCACCCACTCGGCCATCGGCACCGCGTACTGCGGTCCCGGGAGATCGAGCAGATCGGCCGCGAGGATCGTGCAGCTTGGACAATCTCGACGCAGCGCGAGGTAATAAGCGGCGACACGCTCGGGGTCTGTCGACGTCGGCTGAAGGAAGAAGTTGACCTCGTCCCAGGTGACGAATTCCGTGACCCACGGGTAGCGAGCGCGGAATTCGAGGAAGAGCTTGCTGAACTCCGCGACCGACGGGAGCTCGTGGCGTCTGCCGGGAACCCCGGAATGATCAAAGCTGATCAACGGCGTCAGGTGTTCCCGGTGCGCCTCCGCCAGCCAGAGCTCGAATCGAGCTCTCGGGAACGGCTCCGCCAGCACGTCCCACGGCACGTCGTCGCGAACGTGGGTGATTCCGAGCGCGAGGAACCGCGGGTCGGTGAGAAACTCGGTCTTGTTGTCGCCGAGGCCGACGATCACGTGGCTGGCCGGCGCCGGCGCGGCCGGCGATGTCGGCGCGGAGCTCGATGTCGGCCCGGAGATGTGGTGGTGCGAGGCCTGCGCGACCTTACGCGGATGGCTCGCCGTGCTGCCGCAGGCCGCGCAGCAGAGCGCGAGGACCGTCACAAGCGGAAGCCTTCGAATGCTCAAGAGGACGAATCGGCAGTGACGCTTTGGCACGCCGGGGGGAGCTCGGACAGTGCGCAGTTGGGGACGATCCCCCAGGCGTCGAGCGTGTCCGCGAGGACGTCGTAGGCGGGGCGCGGCTTGTTGGTGTAGCTGATCAACGCCGAGTCCCAGCTTGTGCGCTCGCGTGGCGAGCGCCACTCGTAAAGGTAGATGCGCTGGATGCGCGGACTCAGACTCGGCAGCGTGTCGAGCAGGAAACTGTCCACCGCTGCCTGGTGCGCGCTGGTGAGTGCGAAGCCGGCACGGCCATGGTGCGGCAGCGCGAGGATGCCACCGGTCTCGGTCAGCCAGATGTTGCCGCGTACTGCTCCTAGCAGCTGCTTGACCGACGCCTCGGAGAGCGCGTTTGCGCCGACGTAGTTGTGCAGGCCCCAGTACTCCGGCTGGGTATGCGCGTAGCGGATGAACTCGCGCGCCCACGTGACGTCGCCGACAGCATCGCGCGGGTTGTCGAGGTCGAGCAGTTCGGCCGCGAGGATCGTGCAGCTGGGGCAGTCCCGGCGCAGCGCGAGGTAATAGCCGGCAACGCGGCGTGGGTGTCCGGCGGTCGGCTCACCGTAGTAGTTCGCCTCGTTCCACGTTGCGAAATCGGTGACCCACGGGTAGCGCCGGTGAAACGCGAGGAACGCTCTGCTGTATTGCGCGACGCTCGGGAGACGGCCGCCCGCGCCATGACGATCGGAGTGGTCGAAGGTGATCAGCGGTGTCAGGCCGAGGGCGCGGGCATCGGCCAGCCACGACGCCAGGACGTTGCGTCGGTAGGGGTTCCTGTAAGCGCTCGACAGCACGTCCCAGGACACGTAGAAGCGGACCTGCGTGATGCCGAGCGCAAGGAAGCGCGGATCGCTGAACAGCGCGACGTTCTCATCACCGATGCCGATCAGCGGATGCGCCGCGACCGGTGCGGTTCGCGCCGGCGCCGCTGCCAGCAACAGCGTGCAGCCGGCCAGCAGACCGACCGCGAGCTTGCGTGGCGGAGCCATCCAGACATAGACCCCGCGGCCGGCCCGAAAGTCGCGGGCCCGGCGGCCACCGGAAGACCGCGCGAGTTGCGTCCGCGGGTCCACTGCGGATCTGGCAGGCCTGCCCGAGCTGAACTTCAGGCGCGGCGCGAGGCACCCGCTCGCGTGGCGGCGGGAGCCTCCGCGGCGTCGGAGGCCCCCTCGCCACCAGCGCCGCCCGGCGCGGGCGCGACCGCTGGACGGCGGCTTGACTGCCACACGGCGCGGCCCCGGAACTTCACGATCTCGAGGACGTAGACGAGATACGCACTGGCCGCCACGACGAGCAACCCGTACGCGATGATCGCCGCGCACCAGCCGACATTGAGCTTGCCATGGTGGTTGCTGTAAGGAACGAAGCGCAGTGCCAGGGCAAGCCCGGCGAGCATCAGCGTCCACGCGTACAGGTAGGTGACGCTGCGACGCACGCTGAAGCCGATTCGCGCCATCCGGTGGTGGAAGTGCTCGGCGTCGGCGACGTAGACCGGACGACCGTACTTCAGGCGCTTGAGGATCACGAATGTCGTGTCGAGGAACGGCACGGCGAGCAGGATCAACGGCAGCGCGAAGGCGATCGAAGCCGTCGTCTTGAGATCACCGGTCACCGCCACGGTCCCCATCAGCAGTCCGAGCAGATTGGCGCCGCAGTCGCCCATGAAGCTGGAAGCCGGATGGAAGTTGTGCACGAGGAAGCCGAGCGATGCGCCCGCGGTTAGCGCGGCGAGCACGCCCGCGGCGTCCTGTCCAAGATCGAAGGCGATCACGGCGAACGCGCCGGCGATGATCGCGCAGACGCCGGCCGCCAGGCCGTCAACTCCGTCGGAGAAGTTGACGACGTTCATCATCGCCACGAGCCAGACAACGGAGAGCGTCGGCCCGGCATGCGGGAAATGGAGGGCTCCGAACAGCGGCAGCGTGATCTCGCGAACCACGACGCCGTAGCGCTCGGCGACGACCGCGGCGGCGATCTGACCGAGGAGCTTGACCAACGGGTGCAACGGAAAACGATCGTCGATCGCACCGACCAGCGTGATCACCGCGGCGGCAAGCAGGACCCCGTGCCAGTGCACCGCGTCGGCGATCAGCGAGCCATGGCGGGATACCGCATGCGTCAGGCCTGGCAGCCACACGAGCCCGCCGACGAGCACCGCAGCAAAGATCGCTAGCCCGCCGAGGAGCGGCGTTGAGCGCGACGACAGGCCGCGTTCACTCGGCCTGTCGACCGCTCCGATCAACCGCGCGAGTCGCATCGTCAGCGGCGTCAGCAGAGCAGCGACCGCGGTCGCCACAGCGAACGCATACAGCGCATCGAGCCATGGAAGCGTCATCGGCTGGCCGACAGCATCGCAGGCCTGTCAGCCCGATGTAAGGGACGCAGACGCTACTGCAGTCAGACGGCGGCGGGCGCCGCAAGATCCGCATAGAGCGGATAACGCTCGATGATCGCGCCAACGCGCTCGAGCAGATCGCCGCGCAGCCGCTCGAAGTCCGGGCTCAGCGCGAGACCGATGATCTCACCGATGTCGCGGAAGTCGTCCGCGACGAGCCCGCGAGTGACCATCGCCGGTGAACCGATCCGCAGTCCGGAGGTGACGCGCGGCGGGCGCGGGTCGAAGGGAATCGCGTTGCGGTTGACCGTGATGTTGACCTGCGCCAGGCGATCCTCGGCGTCCTGGCCGCTCAGCTCGCTGGCGCGCAGGTCGACGAGCACGAGGTGCACGTCGGTGCCGCCTGTCAGGACCTCGATGCCGTTGCCGGCGCCGAGCAGTGCTTGCGCGAGCGCCCTCGCCCCGTCGAGCGTCCGCTGCTGGCGCTCGCGGAACTGCGGGCTCGCCGCGATTCGGAACGTCACCGCCTTGGCTGCGATGACGTGCTCGAGCGGGCCGCCCTGCTGCCCTGGAAACACCGCCGAGTCGATCTTCTTCGCCAGCTCCGCGCGGCAGAGGATCAGGCCGGCGCGCGGGCCGCCGAGGGTCTTGTGCGTCGTCGTCGTGACGACGTCGGCGCCGGCGGCGATCGGGCTGGGATGGAGGCCGGCTGCGACGAGCCCGGCAAAATGCGCCATATCCACCATCAGATAGGCGCCGACCTCATCCGCGATCTCGCGAAAGCGCTCGAAGTCGAGCACGCGGGGATAGGCCGACCATCCGGCGAGCAACAGCTTGGGACGGCGCTCGCGTGCGATCCGGGCGACCTCGTCCATGTCGATCAGGCTGGTCTTTGGATCGACCTCGTATGGCGCGATGTCGTAGAGGCGTCCCGACACGTTGACCTTCATCCCGTGCGTCAGATGCCCGCCATGCGCCAGGGAGAGACCCATGATCGTGTCGCCCGGTTGCAGCAACGCGTGGTAGACCGCCGTGTTCGCCTGGGCCCCGGAATGCGGCTGGACGTTCGCGTGTTCAGCGCCAAACAGCTCCTTGGCGCGGTCGATCGCGAGCTGCTCGGAGATGTCGACGAACTCACAGCCGCCGTAGTAGCGAGCACCGGGGTAGCCCTCGGCGTACTTGTTCGTCAGAACGCTCCCCTGACAGTCGAGCACCGCCTGGGGAACGAAGTTCTCCGACGCGATCAGCTCGAGCGTGCGCTGCTGGCGGTCGAGCTCGAGTGCGAGCACCTCCGCGATCTCTGGATCGACTTCGCCGACGGGCCGGTTGAAGTAGTCATGGGGAAGCGAGTCGTACACCCTCTGGCGAGCTTATCAACGGTCTCAGCGGCGCCCGCTGGGCGCCGGAGCTGAGGGCGCGGTGATGTCGAGCGATGGCACGTTCAGCGCCGTCGTCTGGCCGGGGCGCAGCGCGTCGACCATCAGAGCGATGTAGCGTCGCCAGAGGTCCGGCCGGAGGTTGTGCACGGGGGCGCAGACGTTCGTCGCTGCCGCGATCAACATCGCGATGTCGGCGCCCACGACATCGCTGCGCACGTGGCCGCCGGCCTGGGAGCGTGCCAGCAGAGCACCCAGCTCGCGCTCGAATGCGAGCCTGTCGGCATGCAGTGCCGGCCGCAGCTCAGCTTCGTGCATCGCCGCGTCGAAGAACGAGCGATCGGCAGCGATCAGCTCCGCCGCGCGCTCCATCAGCTCGGCGATCGCAGTGAGTGGTATCTCTGGCCGCGCGGCGATCTCGCCGACCAGCTCCCGCACCTGAGCGATCCGGTCACTGAGGACGGCAGCGACGAGGTCCTCCTTTGCAGGAAAGTGACGGAACAGCGTCCCCTTCGCGACGCCGGCGCGGCGCGCTATCTCCTCGGCCGGCACGTCGATCCCGCGCTCGGCGAAAGCGGCGGCAGCCGCCTCGAGCAATAGCCGGCGGTTGCGCTGCGCGTCGGAGCGCTGCGCGAGGTCGGCGACCACGGCGCTCATGCCGCCGAGGCTGCCGGAGCGACGCCGTCAGCGGCGACTCCCGCGATATGACCCGGTCGCAGGAAACTGACGAGCACGATGATCGCCGTGATCATGAAGCCGGCGGCAACGAGGAACGCGAGCCTGTAGCCGGCGACGGTCGCGGTCGCGACCGCGTGCGATGACGGATGGGCGCTACCCGCCAGCAGGCTGCTGGTGTGGGTCACGGCGATCGTCGAGAGGATCGCCAGTCCGAGCGCGCCACCGACCTGCTGTGCCGTGTTGAAGAGCCCCGACGCGAGCCCGGAATCCTCACCCGAGACGCTCGAGACACCGATCAAAGTGGCGGGGACGAAGGCGATCCCAAGCCCGATCGCCAGCAGTACGAACGAGGGCAGCAGCGTTCCGACATAGGTGCCGTGGACGCTGACGCGTACCATCAGCGCCAAGCCGGCGGCCGCGAGCGCCATGCCGCCGATCGCCACGGCGCGGATTCCGAAGCGCGGGATCAGCTTCTGCGCCGCCCCAGCCCCGACCCCGATCAGCAGCGCCATCGGGAGGAAGGCCAGGCCGGCCCCGATCGGGCTGTAGTGGAGGATGTCCTGGACGTAGAGGGTGCCGAAGAAGAAGTTCGCGAACATGCCGGCGGCGAGGAAGAGCATCGCGGCGTCGCCAACCGACAGCGCGCGCACGCGGAAGATCGCAAGCCGCACGAGCGGCGCCCTGGTGCGGCGCTCGATCACGACGAAGGCGCCGAGAAGAATCAGCGACAGCGCGCCGAGGCCGAGCGTCTGCGCCGAGCCCCAGCCGTGTGACTGCGTCTCGACGATCGTGTAGATCAGCAGCGCCAGCCCGGCGGTGACGCTGAGGGCGCCGGAGATGTCGGTGCCCTCCGTGGCGCGCTCGCCACGCGAGTCGGGGACGAACCGCAGCGCGAGGAGGATCGCGGCGACGCCGATCGGGACATTGACGAAGAAGATCCACGGCCAGGAGAAGGCCTGCGTCAGGATGCCGCCGAGCAGCAGACCCACCGCCGCTCCGCCGGCGGACAGTCCCGCCCAGAGGCCCAGCGCCTTGCGCTGATCATCGGGGTCACTGAACGTCGTGTCGACGATCGCGAGACAGGCCGGCGCGACGAGCGCGGCGCCGAGCCCCTGGAGGGCGCGTGATCCGATCAGCATCCCCGAGGAGGACGCCAGGCCGTTGAGCAGCGAGGCGGCCGAGAACAGAGCCACTCCGGCGAAGAACAACCGGCGGCGGCCGAACAGATCGGCGGCACGGCCGCCGAGCAGCAGGAAGCCGCCGAAGGCAAGCGTGTAGGCGTTGACGACCCACTGCAGGTTGCCCGTGGTCATGTGCAGGCTGCGCTGGATCGACGGCAGAGCCACGTTCACGATCGTCGCGTCGAGGACGACCATGAGCTGGGCGATACAGACAACCGCGACGGTCAGCCAGGGATTGTGGGTGCGGTGGGCGCTCTCAGGCATTCGTCGACTCCATGTGGCGGAAGTTACAAGATGACCGGCCGGTCAGGTTAAGGCGCACCGTAGCACCACACGACCACGCGGTCCGCTCACGCGCCGGACGCTCCGCCGGGGAGACCGAGCCGAGCCGCCACGGCGCCCTCCCCAAGCGCCCCGTGGCGCACCACGCGCCAGCTGCGGTCCAGATCGAAGCGGCTGAGGTCGACCACGGTCGAGGCCACACCGCGCAGCTCGCCACCATCGATCACGAGGTCGGCGCCATCGCGGATCGCGAGCGGCACATCCTCGAGCCGGCGCCGGTCGGTCTCACCCGAGCGGTTCGCGCTCGACTGCAGCACCGGCAATTCGAACGTCAGGCCGACATCGATCACGCGCAGCCCGAGCAGCTCCCCGCCGGTGAGTGGGAACCGCCGCCGCGGATTCGCGAGCAGCAGCGTGACCGGCCCGGGCAGCAGGGCGCGGAGCGCATCGCGCACCCGCTCGCTGAGCTCGGGCAGCAGTTCGAGCGCGACCGTGAGCGAGAAGCAGAGGAGCGCCGCCGGCTTGTCCGGCTCGCGTCCCTTGAGCTCGTACAGGCGTCGCACAGCCTCGGCATTCTCGGGGTCGCAGCAGAGACCGTAGACCGTGTCGGTCGGGAACACCGCGACACCGCCACCCGCGATGCACTCGCGCAGGGCGTCCTCGGAGCCGGCGAGCGCGAGCGCCTTCACGCCAGCCGCCGCGCGACGATCACGCGCTCGTGGCCGGCCAGATCGCGCCGTCGCTCGACCGCGCTGAAGCCGGCCTCCCGGCAGAGACGAGCGACGGCGTCGGCCTGATCGCCACCGTGCTCGACCGCCAGCAGCCTCACGTCGAGCGCCGCCGCCTGCGCGACCAGACGTCGAATCACGTCGAGACCATCATCCCCGCCGTCGAGTGCGAGCGTCGGCTCGTGGCGGGCGATCTCCGGCTCGAGGGTGGCGATGACGCTCGTCGGGACATAGGGCGGATTGGCGAGGATCGCGTCGAACGCCCCGTCCAGTCCATCCAACAGATCGGCCTGCTGCCAGGCGATATCGAGACCCAGCCGCTCAGCATTCGCGCGGGCGACGGCGAGCGCAGCGTCGCTGAGCTCGCTGGCGCTCACGCTCAGATCACCGCGTTCGTCCTTCAACGCCAGTGCCACAGCGCCGCTCCCGGCGCAGCAGTCGAGCACGCGCGCACCCAGCTCGAGCTCGCAGCCGACCTCGACCAGCAGCTCGGTCTCGGGACGCGGGATCAGCACCCGTGCGTCGACGGCCAGCTCGAGCCGGCGGAAACCGCGCCGTCCGACGATGTAGGCGACCGGCTCACGGTCGAGCGACCGCCGGCGCACGTGGGACTGGAAGCGACGCACCGCCGGACCGCTGACGACGAGTTCCCGATCGAGGAGCAGGCGCTCGCGCGTGACACCGAGCGCGTCGGCGAGCAGCAGCTCCGCATCGAGCCGCGCGCTATCCGAACCACCCGCGGCGATCGCGATGCGCGCGCCGTCGAGCGCGTCGCGCGCCGAAACGGCGGTGTGCAGGCTCACTCGCCGGTTTGCGCTGCGAGCAGCCGACGTTTCTCGTCGGCCTGCAGCGCGGCCGTGAACTCGTCGAGCTCGCCGGCGAGCACGGCGTCGAGGTTGTAGAGCGTGAGCTTGACGCGCTGGTCGGTCACCCGCCGCTCGGCGTAGTTGTAGGTGCGGATCTTCTCTGCACGATCGCCGCTGCCGACCTGTGAGCGGCGGTCGGCCGCGAGCACCGCCTGCTGCTCGGCGAGCGCGCGCTCATACAGCCGGGCGCGCAGCACTCGCAGCGCCTTCTCACGGTTCTGCAGCTGGGATTTCTCGTCCTGCATCGAAACGACGATCCCCGACGGCTTGTGTGTGACGCGGACGGCAGAATCGGTCGTGTTGACCGATTGCCCGCCCGGTCCGCTGGAGCGGTAGACGTCAACCTGGAGCTCGCCAGGGTCGATCTGCACGTCGACGTCCTCGGCCTCGGGTAGCACCGCAACGGTCGCCGTCGAGGTGTGAGTGCGCCCCTGTGACTCGGTCTGGGGCACGCGCTGGACGCGATGAGTGCCGCCCTCGAACTTGAAGATCGAGTAGGCGCCGTCGCCCTTGATCGCGAAGGTGTGCTTGCCTTCGCTGTCCTCGAGCGTCTCGACTGTGAAGCCGAGCCGCTCGGCATAGCGGACCAGCATGCGGTGGATGTCGTCGGCCCAGAGGCCGGCCTCATCGCCACCCGCGCCGCCCTGGATCTCGACGATCACGTGCTTGTCGTCGTTCGGGTCGCGCTGCACCATCGCCAGGCGAAGTTCCTCCTCGAGCTGGACGATCCGTTCGCGCGAGCTCGCCAACAGCTCGCGCAGCTCGACATCCTCGCCGCCGTCGGCAAGGAGCTCCTCGGCCCCCGCCGCGTCGTCGCTCGCGCGCCGCCACTCCGCCGCGAGCTTCGCTGCCGGCTCGAGCTGACTGTAGGCACGCCCGACCTCGGCGAAGCGCTGGCGGTCGCCGAGCACTGCCGGGGTGGACATCTGTTCGGAGAGCTCGGCGAAGCGAGCCTCGATCTGGTCCACCAGCCTGTCGATCAAGCGACGACCTCGAGGCCCAGGAGGTCTGCGGCCGTCAGACCATCGCCGGCTTCTGTGTCGATCACCGCCCGCAGCGCGGCGAGCGCGACCGCAAGCTGGCCCAGATCGGGCTCCCGCGTCGTCAGGCGCTGCAGCGCGAGACCGGGGGCGATCAGCAGTCCGACGAAACGGTTGCGCCGGTAGCGCGCCGCGAGCCGGATGATCTCGTAGGAGATGCCGGCGATCACTGGCACGCCGAGGATCCGCGTCGCGAGCAGCCAATACCACGCCGGCAGGCCGAACGGCGCGAACACGAAGATCGCGACGATCATCACGATCAGCAGGAAGCTCGTACCACAGCGCGGGTGCAGGCGTGAGAAGCGGGCCGCCTCGGACGGCTCGAGCTCGGCGCCCGCCTCATAACAGGCGATCGCCTTGTGCTCGGCCCCGTGGTATTCGAACACGCGCCGGAGCTCGCGCAGCCGCGAGAGCAGCACGAGGTAGCCGAGGAAGATTGCGGTCCGCACGACGCCCTCGATCAGCCAGAACAGCGTCGCCGAATGAAGCGAGCCCTTGATCAGGCTGACGAGCCCGACCGGGACGACGAAAAACAGGCCGATCGCGAAGACCAGCGACAGCCCCACCGCTCCGGCCCACGCGGCGCCCGAAAGCTGCTCCGTCCCCTCCCCCTCTGCGTCTCCGACCTGCACGCCCAAGGAGATGTTGAGCGCCCGCAGCCCAATGCCGAGCGACTCGCCGAGCGCCACGACGCCCCGGAGCACGGGCACACGCAGGATCCGCCGGCGGCGGAGCACCGACGCGAAGGGCACGATGCGCACGACGATCTCGCCGGCGGGCGGCTCGCGCTTGGGATCCTCGAGCTGTTCAGCGGTCGGGGCGCGGGCCGCAATCGACCATGTCCGCACGCCGCGCATCATCACGCCTTCGAGCACCGCCTGGCCGCCGACCGGCCGGTCCTCGGCGGCTGTGGGCAGGGCCGGACGCACGCCCGCAGCGTGCACCGCCGCCACGCGCCCGCCCTACTTGGTCGCGGTAGCGCGTCGTGCGGCGCTGCGAGCGGCGCGGCGCTGGAAGCGCTCGACGCGTCCGCCGGTGTCGATCAGCTTCTGGCGCCCGGTGTAGAACGGGTGGCAGTTGGAGCAGATCTCGACGTGCAGCTCGGGCTTGGTCGAGCGCGTGACGAACTCGTTGCCACAGGTGCAGCGGACGTGGGCAACAACATATTCGGGGTGTATCTCGCTCTTCATCTGTATCGATTGTAGCGGGCGCGAAAACGGCGGTCGGGGGGCGAGCGCCCTCAGCTCCCGCTCGCCGCACTCGCAGCGGCAGCGCCGGCAGCGCCGCAGGTCAGCGTTACCTTGCGACTCGGGTCGGCCGGCTCGCTGATCGCGTCCGCGGGGTCGACCTGCGCGGTGATCGTGTTGCCGGCCGCGCAGCGCGGTCCGCTGAATTGAACGGTTGCGTTTGAGTGCGGTGCGAGACCGGTGACCTGCTGGTCTGCAAGCGGTGTCGCGCCAACGCTGAAGGCGACCTCGAACGGACCCGCCGTGCCGGGGCCGCTGTTGCGGACAACGACGTTGTACAGCTCGTTCGTCCGCGCCGGCGATCCCGCGGCATGGGTGATCTGCGCGATGAAGAGGTCGGGCTCGGGCGCCGTCTCGACGCAGGCCTTGGTGACGCGCTCCGCGCGGCGGATCACGCGGCCGCGCCGGCTCAGCCAGCGGTATCTGACGAGCGCGCGAAACGCCGCCGGGGCGGGGAGATCGACGACATTCTCGTTCGCCGTGAACGACGCGATCGCGCGATCCGAGCTCTGCCAGACGCCGAATCCAGGCGCGCTGACCGCAACGTAGGGGCTCGTCGCGCTCGTCTGTTCGTACAGATCGAAGGCCACCGACATCGTGCTCGTGCCCGGCACAGCGTCCATCCCGGCGCTGAACGTTGCGGAGCGCTCGGCGTCGGTGTCACCCGTCGCGCAGGTTGTCACGGTCGCCGAGACGAGCAGCGCGCTGCCCTGAGCGGCGGCTGCAACGCGCAGCGAATCGCCGCCCGCTCGAGGCGTGGCGGCGCCGGCCGCGGACGCGGCCACAGATCCGACGAGGAGCGCAAGGATCGACGCAAGGAGGCATTGAAGACGCTTCATCGCGCCTAATTGAACACGCCAGGAGGGCGGATGTTGCGACGGGGTCGACATGGCGGCGAGCGCTGCGGTAAACGGGCACGGCCGGCGTCGCCCGGGCGCGCTGGGAGGCCTCCTCAGGTGAGCCGGTAGAGCGGCCCGTCGCCGCCCTCAGGGGTCGTCAGCCGCCCACCCTTCGCCGTGATCGCGCCGCACTGAACGCAGTTGGTGTAGTTCACGGTGACCTCGACGTCCCCCTCGCTGGGAGCGTCCTCGGGGATCTCGTAGACGCCAGCCGGGCACATCCAGCGCCATGTCTCGGCGAGCGCGCGCGGCACTGTTCGTTGGACGCGGATGTGGTTCGGTGCGTCGTCGCGGGTCGTGTTGCCGGAGATGTAGACCGAGGAGAGTTTGTCGAACGTGTACTTGTTGTCGGCCTTGGGGTAGCGCTGCGCGGTCTTGCCGACGAACACCTTGCGTTCGTCGTTTCGCTCCCAGGGGAGGCGCCCGGGCGGGAGCGCGCCGCGGGTCAGGATCGAGAGATTGACGCTCGGCGCGCCACGCAGGAAACCGCGCTGGAATGGCTGGCGCGTGTTGCGAACGCGGTAGAGCTCCTCGCCGGTCGGCGATGCCTCGAGCGTCTGCTCGTAGCGCGCCAGCGAGTCCTCGCCGCGTCTCAGCGTTTCGTGGATCGCTTCGGCGGCGAGCGCTCCCGAGCGGATCGCATGATGCACGCCCTTGAGGGCGACCGTATCGACGAGACCGGCAGCGTCGCCGACGAGGACCGCGCCGGGCATGGCGAGGCTTGGCATCGACCACCAGCCGCCGCCGGGGAGTGCCTTGGCGCCCCAGCCGACCCGTTCGCCGCCCGTGAGAATGCGCTTGACGAGTGGGTGCTGCTTGAAGAGCTGGAGCAGGTCGTGGACGGAGGTCGTGGCGTCGGCGTAGTCGAGGTCGACCACGAAGCCGATGCTGACGAGGTCCTCGCCGGTCCTCTGGTCCTTCATCGGATAGATCCAGCTCCCGCCGATCTGGCCGTTGCGCGCGCGGAGGCTGACCGGCCAGGGGCCGATCGTGTGGATCACGCGGTCCAAGGGTTTCGTGACCTTCCAGACCTCCTTCACGCCGAGCTCCCAGACCTGCGGCTCGCGACCGTCGGCGAGGGCGAACTCGCGGATCGCCGCCCCCGTCAGCGAGCCCCATGAGCCCTCCGCCAGAACCGTCGCCTGCGCCTTGATGTCGGTGCCCGCGGCGAAGCCGGCGAGCTCCTCCCCGTTTTTGCCGCGGCCCTTGTCGCCCGAGCGAACGCCCTCGACGCGCCCGTCCAGCACGATCAGCCTGCTCGCCGCGGTCTCAACGAGCACGTAGGCGCCCGCTTCCTCGGCCCGACGCTGCTGGTAGCGCGCCAACGCGGCGACGGAGATCACCTCGTTGCCGTGGTTGCGAAACGGTGGTGGAGGCGGGATCCGCAGCCTCGTCCGCGCGCTCGGCAGCAGGTAGACGGCCTCCTTCGTGACCGCGCCGAACGCGAACCCCTCGCTGCGCCAGTCCTCGCGGGAAAGCTCCGGGAAGAGGTCCTGCAGGGGCCCGGGGCGCATCACGGCGCCGGACAGGCTGTGAGCGCCGCAGACCTTGGCCTTCTCGATCACGCAGACCGGCACCTCGCCGAGTCGCTCGAGCGTGTCGGGGTCGCCTTCGAGCAGTTGCAGCAACCGGTTTGCGCACGCCAGTCCGGCCGTGCCACCGCCGACGATCGCCACGCCGACCTCGATCCGGTCGTCCTCCGAGTCGATCTCGCGCTTGATCAGCTCGCTCTGCGTGTCGATCGGCGGCGGATAGTCCGCCGGGCGCGTGTCGGCGCCGGCCATCACTCGGCCCGCTTGGCGCGCACTGCGGCGCTGAGTTTCGGCAGGATCTTGTTGAGATCGCCGACGATTCCGAGGTCGGAGAACTCGAAGATCGGCGCGTTCGCGTCCTTGTTGATCGCGACGATGTTCTCCGAGGCCTGCATCCCGACCTTGTGTTGGATCGCCCCGGAGATCCCGGCCGCTAGGTAGAGCTTCGGCGAGACGGTCTTGCCCGTCTGCCCGATCTGCGCCGCGTAGGAGTACCAGCCGGCGTCGACGACCGCTCGGGTCGCGGCCACCGCGCTGCGCGCGCCGAACGCCTGCGCGAGCTCCTCGCAGAGGGCGAACCCTTCGGCGTTGCCGAGCCCGCGGCCGCCGGCAATGAGGATGTCGGCACCCTCGATGTCGATCGCCTCACCGCGCTGCTCACCGCGGCTGATCATCCGCGCCCGCGTCGAGAACGGCGAGAACTCGACCGCCGTCTCCTGCACCTCCGCATCCGCGGCGGCGGACTGCGCGATCTCGAAGGCGTTCAGGCGGCCGATGATGATCCCGACGTCACTGCGAAAGCTGATCTCCGAGATCTGCGCATCGCCGATGATCGGGCGCTGCGCGATCAGCTTGCCGCCATCGACACGGATGCCGGTCACCTCCATCGCGACACCGGCACCGATCCGCGCCGCGAGGCCGGCGCCGATCTCGAAGCCGAGCAGGCCGCCACCGAACAGCGCGTAGCCGTAACCACCGCCGGCGGTCACGCTCGCCATCGCATCGACGACCGGCTGCGCGAGTCCCTCGGGACCGGGGACACGGTAGACCTTCCGCGCGCCGTAGTGGCCGAGTTGCCGGCAAAGCTCATCGTCGGCGCTGTCGCCGACGACGATCACGTCAACGGCGCCGCCGAGGCCCGGCGCAAGCCTCGCCGCCTCGGACACCGCGCCCAGCGAGTTCTTGTTGAACGCGCCGTCGTAGTGCAGCGCATAGACCAGGATGTCGGGCATCAGACCAGCTTCCTCTCATCGAGCCAGGCGACGATCTGCGCAACCGTGGCGTCGCTGTCCTCGTCCTCGATGATCATGCCCGCCGCTTTCTTCGGTGGCTCGAGCGCCGCGACCCAGTGCGCCGCGGCGTGCTCGCCGCCGACCCGCGCCGGATCGATCCCGACGTCGGCCGCGGCGAGGACATCGAGCGGCTTCTTCTTCGCGCCCATGATCGCCTTGAGCGACGGATAACGCGGCTCGTTGATCGCATCACCCACGGCGATCACCGCCGGCCACTGGACCTCGACGGTGTCGTAGCCGTACTCAGCCTGGCGCTCACAACGCAACACGCCGTCGCCAACGTCGAGCTTGATCACCTGTGTCAACGACGGCATCCGCAGGTGCTCGGCGACAACCGCTCCAACCGTGTAGCACTCGCCGTCATCGGACTGCTGACCGAGCAACACCAGATCGGGCGCCTCCCGCTCGAGCGCCTTCGCCAGCGCATACCCGGTCCCCGCCACATCCGATCCCGCCAGCGCGTCATCGCACAGATGCACCGAGCGGTCAGCACCAAGCGACACCGCCTTGTGCAACGCTCGAACCGCGGTGTCCGGTCCCATCGTGACGGCGACAATCTCCTCGACGCCGGTCCCACCCCCCTCGCGGATCACCATCGCTGCCTCGATCGCATGCGTGTCATACGGATTCAACGTGCGCTCGCCGCTGCGATCCAGGCGACCGCTGACCGGGTCGATGCGCTTGCGCACCGCGGCATCGGGCACCTCCTTCACAAGAACACAAATCTTCAAATCGGCTCCTTCTTGGACGGGGCGGGTTGGAGCGGCGGGCCGTCGCGTCTCACCGCGCGGCGGCCACGGCGCTGCGGATGAACTCGACCGCCGTTTCGGTTGAGGCGCCGGGGGTGAAAACCTCGGCGACACCCAACCGCTTCAGTGCGGCGATGTCATCGGATGGAATCGTGCCGCCGAGGGTTACGACGACGTCATCTACGTCCTGCTCGTGCAGCAACTCGATGATCCGCGGAACGAGCGTCATGTGAGCACCCGAGAGGATCGACAGCCCAACGGCGTCAGCATCCTCCTGAACCACGGTCTCGACGATCTGCTCAGGCGTCTGGTGCAGCCCGGTGTAGATCACCTCCATGCCGGCGTCCCGCAGTGCACGCGCGATGATCTTGGCTCCACGATCGTGACCGTCAAGCCCAGGCTTGGCGACCACAACGCGGATCTTTCTCTCGGTCTCGCTGTCTGTTGTCATGCCCGGGGCGACCCTTCCAGGCAAGTCTATTTGCCGGCGCCGGGACGGCGCCCTAAGCCCGGATGACAATCGCATCGCCCTGCCCGCCGCCGGAGCAGATCGCGGCGACGCCGACGCCACCGCCGCGACGTCGCAGCTCGGCGACGAGTGCTCCGAGGATTCGTGCGCCTGACGCTCCGATCGGATGGCCGAGGGCAATCGCGCCCCCGTTCACGTTCACGCGGTCGGGATCAATCCCGAGAATCCGGATCGATCCGAGGACGACCGAGGCGAATGCCTCGTTGATCTCCCAGACGTCGACCTCGGCCGTGTCCAGTCCGGCCTTTGCGAGTGCCTTTTGCGCCGCCTTGGCCGGTGTTCGCGCGAGGTAGGCGAACTCGTCGGCGACCTGTGCCTGGGCGACGATCTCGGCGAGGATCTCCTTGCCGTTGGCCTTTGCCCAGGTCTCGCTCGCGACAACGACAGCGCCACCGCCGTCATTGACGCCGGGCGCGTTGCCGGCGGTGTGCGTTCCATCCTTGACGAAGATCGGCGGCAGCTTGGCGAGCGAGTCGAGCGTCGTGTCCGGACGGGGCGACTCGTCAACCTCGACAACGGTGTCGCCCTTGCGGGCGGGAACTGAGACGGCGACGATCTCCTCCGCGAGCAGACCCTCCTCGGTTGCCCGCGCGGTCAGCTGTTGGGAGCGCAGCGCCCAGCGGTCCATGTCGGCGCGCGTGATTTCGAGCTCGGCAGCCACCTCCGTCGCTTCCTCCGCCATGTGCTTGCCGCTCCAGGCGCTCGTCAGGCCGTCCGCGACCATCGAGTCGATCGCGGTCTGGTTGCCCATGCGATAGCCGAACCGAGCACCCTCGAGCAGGTATGGGGCGCGGGACATCGATTCCATTCCGCCACCGACGCCGACATCCAGCTCGCCGGCACGGATGCCGAGGTCGAGCAGCGCGACCGCGCGCAGGCCCGAAGCGCAAACCTTGTTGATCGTCTCGGAGCTGACGTGGTTCGGCACGCCCGCCTTGATCTGGGCCTGACGCGACGGAATCTGCCCCTGTCCAGCCTGCAGCACCGTGCCCATCACGACGTGCTCGACCTGTTCCGGCGCGACATCCGCACGCTCGAGGGCGGCCTTCATCGCCACGCCGCCGAGGCTCGGGGCATCGAGCTGCGCGAGCGCACCGCCGAGCTTGCCGATCGGCGTTCGCGCGGCTCCGAGGATCACGGTCTTAGACATCGGCACTCCCTCCGGGGGTCACGGGACTCTCGGCGAGATGCTAACGACCGGCGGCTGTATCCTCGCCCGCCATGGACGTGCGCCTGTCCCACGATCCGGCGGAAAGCACGTCGGCCGACACGATCGTCGTCGGCGCCTTCGAGGGCGAGAGCGTTTCATCGGCGGCGCTGCAGGCCCTGCTCGACTCGGGCGAGGCCAAGCGCAAGCTGGGGGCCGTTGGGCTTACGCATGTCGACGGCCGCCGCCACCTGCTGGCCGGCCTCGGCGCTCGCGAGGCGTTCGATAGCGAGGCGGCGCGGGTCGCGGCCGCCACAGTGGCCAAGCGCGCACGAGAGCTCGGGACGCGAGCGCTCTGCTGGGAGGCTCCAGCGGGCTCCGACGAGCGCATTGTGGGCGCGCTCGTCGAGGGCACGATCCTCGCGAGCTATCGCTTCGAGCGCTATCGCACGCCGGAGGACGACGAGCCCGACGCTCGACTCGAGTCGCTGACGATCGTTGCAGCCGGCGACTATGGCGCTGCGCTGGCCAGGGCTCAGGTGATCGCCGAAGCGGTCAACGCGGCGCGCATCCTCCAGGACACGCCCGGGAACGATATGACGCCAACCGATCTCGCTGATCGGGCGCGAGCGATTGCGAGCGAGCACGCGAGCCTCGAGGTCCGCCTCGAAGGTCGCAAGGAGCTTGTCGAGCGCGGTATGGGAGCCTTCGCCGCCGTCGCGCAGGGCACCGCGCAGGAGCCAAGGCTGATCACAATGCGCTACCGCGGAGACGGAGCGAGCGGCCCCGTGCTCGGGTTCGTCGGCAAAGCCGTCACGTTCGACAGCGGCGGCATCTCGCTGAAGCCCGGAGCCCGTATGGACGAGATGAAGTTCGACATGTCCGGTGGCGCGGCGGTGATCGAGGCCGTCGGCGCGATCGCGCAGCTGCGCCTGCCCGTCGAGATCGTCGCCGTCATCGGCGCAACAGAGAACCTGCCGAGCGAACGCGCGGTCAAGCCGGGGGACATCGTGCGCACACTGAACGGCAAGACGGTTGAGATCAACAACACCGATTGCGAGGGCCGCCTGGTGCTCGCCGACTGTCTCGCACACGCGATCAACGAAGGTGCCGAGCGGCTTGTCGACCTGGCGACGCTGACCGGCGCGATCGTCGTCGCGCTCGGCTCGACGTATGCCGGGCTGATGAGCAACGACGATGAATGGGCCGCCGCCGTCGAGGCCGCCGGGGCAGCGACCGGTGAACTCGTCTGGCGGATGCCGCTGCACCCCGAGTACAAGAAGCTCGTCCGGGGAAGCTACGCCGATCTGAACAACGCGCCGGAGCGGGGTAAGGCCGGCTCGATCACGGCCGCCGAGTTCCTTGCCGCCTTCGCCGGCAACACGCCGTGGGCGCACCTCGATATCGCCGGCACCGCCTGGGACCTCGGCCGCGCCTACGCCGAGAAGGGCGGCTCGGGATTCGGCGTGCGCCTGCTCGTGGAGCTCGCGGGCGCCGGCCGCTGAACGCGGCGGCCCAGGCGATGGAGGCCGCCGGCTATTCCGGCACACCGCTGGCGCGCAAGCTCGGCGTCGAGCCGCAGATGCGCGTCGCGGTGATCGCCGGGCCGAGCGGTTTCGCCGAGCGGCTCGAGGGAGCCCGCCTCAGCAGTCAGCTGCGCGGCCGCTTCGAGTTGATCGTGTGCTTCGCGAGCTCGCGCCGAACGCTCGAGGGCCGCGTGCCGGCGATCCTGCGGGCGCGTGAGGCAAATGGCCGAATCTGGCTCGCCTGGCCGAAGCGCAGCTCGGGCATCGCCAGCGACCTCGACGACAGCGTCGTGCGGGCGATCGGACTCGCGACCGGCCTCGTCGACAACAAGGTCTGCGCGATCGACGAGACGTGGTCGGGACTTCGCTTCGTCGCGCGTCGCAGGGCCTAGCTACGAGCGCTCTACGATTCGACTCGCATGGAGCGCGAGAGTCAATTCCCGCTTTTCCCACTCGGCCTGGTCGCTTTGCCGGG
>Ga0302326_10011537_pt1 | contig 19008 bp, 14 predicted proteins | sample Palsa_T0_3_FD_202264 | JGI IMG/M metagenome (GOLD analysis project Ga0302326, IMG submission 202264) | Peat permafrost microbial communities from Stordalen Mire near Abisko, Sweden - Palsa_T0_3 | ecosystem: Environmental > Terrestrial > Soil > Palsa > Peat permafrost | place: Sweden: Abisko...
TGAGGAGGATTTAACGCCTGACCAGATCGATGGGGTGACGATCCACTATGCAAGTCGTATCGAGGATGTCCTTGCGGTTGCTCTTCCAAAGAACGCCAATGAGGAACTGCGCGATGAGGAAATCCGTGAAGAAGTCCTGGCGCATGCCAACGCATAAATAGTCAACCAACTCTCACTCAAAGAACAGGCCTGCCGATCGGCAGGCCTGTTCTTTGCCCGAAGGACATTAGGTGCCGGTAAAGCTAGCTTGGTGTTGCGGCAATCTCAGCATTCATCGTGACAAGGTCATCGTCCTTAGTTTCGCGAATCGACAGCAGCCCGAGGAGCGTCAGAACAGCCGAGGATGACAGATAGTAGCCGACGTACCTCAACCCGTAATTTCGGGCGAGCCATGTGGCGATGTACGGCGCGAGCGACGCGCCTAGTATGCCCGCCAGGCTGAATGCAAGGGAACTGCCGGTGTACCTGACGGACGTCGGGAAAAGCTCCGAGATAATTGTGCCGAGCGGTCCGTAAGTAATGCCCATCAAGAAAAGTCCCAGGGCCATCATGCCAAGCGCCCCAGCGGTACCTGCTACGAACAAAGGGGCCATAATCAGGCCAAAAAGGCCTATCAAAGCAGTGACCCAGAGCATGACTCGACGCCGGCCTCGCTCCGCCAGGACCGCCGAGATCGGGATTGCGATTGCAAACAACGATATGTCGAGCAACTGCATCTGGAGAAATTTCCCGCGGCTGAAGCCCAATGCCGTAGTACCCCATGAGAGCGCGAAAACCGTCATCAAATAGAACAGGACAAACGTTGCCAGGCAGATCGATATTCCGGATATCAGCTTCCTCGGATATTCGCGAATAACAGCCAACATTGGCAGCCTGACCTGTTCTCCGCGGGTTACGGCTTCCTGAAAGACCGGGGTTTCGGTAATCGTGAACCGCACATAGAGGCCCACCAGGACCAGCGCGGCGCTTGCCAGGAAGGGAAGCCGCCAGCCAAAGGCGAAGAACTGGGCGTCCGAAAGCACGTGGGAGAGCAGAAGGAAGGTACCTCCAGAGAGAAAGAACCCGACCGGAGCCCCCAATTGCGGGAACATACCGTACCAGGCGCGCTTATTCGGAGGCGCATTTTCAATCGCTAGCAGCACCGCCCCGCCCCATTCGCCGCCAAGGCCGAGCCCCTGGCCAAACCGGCAAATGGCGAGTAACAAAGGCGCCGCAAATCCGATGGCGTGATAGGTCGGCAATACGCCGATCGCGAAAGTGGAAATGCCCATTGTCAGCAAGGCAAGCACCAGGGTCGTTTTGCGGCCAATCCGGTCTCCGAAGTGGCCGAATAGAGCTGAGCCCACCGGTCGCGCCAGGAAAGCGATCCCGAAAGTGGCCAATGATTCAAGAGTCGCCGATGCCGGGTCGGAGGAAGGAAAGAAAAGCTTCGGAAATACGAGAACTGCCGCGGTGGCGTAAATATAAAAATCGAAAAACTCGATCGCCGTGCCGATCAGACTCGCGAACAGGACATGTTGAGGAGAGTTGATGGGTTTACCGGCATTGATGCTTGTTGCGTGCATTGATGCTCCGAAATGTTCTTTTTCTCAGCGACCATCGTAGCAAGTCGACGACCGCGAGGGAATTGAGGCGCAAATTCCGAACCGTTGCGAGCATCCCTAGTACGCTTAGAATTAAGCTGTGCAATTCGCTGCTCGACTCGATACTTCGCCTAAGCCTGATACTAAGATCGGCTTCCTTTGTGTTCTTGCTCTACTGCTGACCGTGCGGGGCGACGCACAAAAGATGGCGATGCCCGCCCCCTTCAACGCGCCTCCTCCGAGCAAAATCGACTATTCGGATGAGGGCTATATCATCCAGAAATACTCGACCGACGTGACCTACGCCGCCGACGGCACTGGCGAGCGCGTTATTACAGTGCAGCTCAAGGTCCAGTCCGACGCGGCAGTCCGACAATTTGGGGTACTCGAGTTCAGTTACGAATCTCGTAACGAGCATCTCGATTTCAACTATGTGCGAGTTCGAAAGCCGGACGGTTCAGTCGTTACCACCCCCGAGACAGACGCTCTGGATCAGCCCGCGGAAGTCACTAGGGAAGCCCCGTTTTATAGTGACATCCGCAATAAACAGCTACCGGTTAAATCGCTCTCAGTGGGAGATCAACTTGAATATCAGGTCCATCAGGTGAGAACGGTGGCCGCTGCTCCCGGTCAGTTCTGGTATACCCAGACCTTTGTCAAGGACGCCGTTGTATTGGAAGAAACAGCTTCGTTGAGTGTTCCGAAACAGAAGTATGTGCAAGTCGAAAGTGCAACGGTAAAACCACAGATTGTGGAGCAAGGCGACCGCAAACTTTATACCTGGAAGACCGCTCAATTGGAGAAAAGCAAGGCCGCCGATGATAAGCCGCAAAAGCAGCCAATCACCGAGATTCCGCCCTCGATTGCCGTCACAACTTTCAAGAATTGGGAAGAGGTTGGACGCTGGTACGGGGATTTACAGAAAGACCGGATCGTCGTGACGCCATCGATCCAGGCGAAGGCAACTGAGCTTACCAAGTCCAGCACCAGCGACGAAGAGAAGATAGCTGCGCTCTACACTTATGTGTCCACTCAGTATCGGTATATCGGAGTTGCGTTCGGCATTGGACGCTACCAGCCGCACTCGGCCGATGACGTGATGCAGAACCAATATGGGGACTGCAAGGACAAGCATACTTTGCTGGCTTCGTTGCTCAAGGCGGCTGGTTACGATGCTTGGCCGGTGCTCGTGGGATCGCAACATATTCTTGACCCAGCTATCCCCTCTCCGGGGCAATTCGACCACGTCATGACCGCGGTCACTCTCGACAAAGGTGGAGTGAAGTCTGTCTTATGGATGGATTCGACGCCGGAAGTTGCGCCATTCCGGATGCTTTTCTATGCGTTGCGCGACAAGCTGGTGCTGGCAATTCCTTCGAATTCAAACCCGGTACTGATGAAAACACCGCCGAATCCGCCATTCGAACCGTTGGACAGGTACGATGCCAAGGCGACACTTACGAGCGACGGCACTCTCGATGGACACTTCGATATCTCGCTGCGCGGCGATACGGAATTACTTTACAGAATAGGCTTTCATCGAACATCACGAGTTCAATGGAACACTTTGATGCAGAGTGTCTCGTATGCGTCGGGTTTCTCCGGCACGACTAGTAACGTCACTGCGGGCAGCCCGGAGAAGCTCGACGTTCCGCTCCAAATCGCTTACGAGTATACGCGGAAGAAATACGCCGACTGGGACAATCATCGAATTCTCCCGCTCATGCCGCCCTTGTCGTTCTCCTATAACGAAGACGACGTCAAGCCCACAGACACGATCCTGATGAGTGGTCCGGCTAATATTGATCTGCATACGACGATCGCGATGCCGAAGGGATACCGCGCCGAACTGCCGCCCGCGGTAAAGCTTCACACTGCCTTCGCGGACTATGCCACGAACTATTCACAGAGCGATGGAAACCTGGTTGTCCAACGTAACATCCATATCGGGCCGCGGGAGATCCCGATTGCCCAATGGGACGAATACCTCAAGTTTGAGAAGGCTGTTGTCGCCGACGAAGGTACGTTCATCCAACTGGACAGCCCAGGCGAAAGTAACCCTGAGGCCAATGGTCTGGTGCGCCAGGCATACGACTCGCTGGAGGTCCACGACCTGAAGGCTGCGCGGACAGCCCTCGATCAAGCCGCCAAACTCAATCCAACCGAACGGGGTTTGTGGGGTGGCTATGGGCTTGCGGATATCTACGACAATCATCCCGAAGAGGCAATCAACGCCTATAAGAAAGAGATCGAGAATCATCCTGAAGTCACAGGCATGTACCTAAGCCTCGCGGGCCTGCAACAGAATCGTCAGGACGCCGCGGGCGCTATTCAAACGCTTCACGACTTACTCAAGATCGCGCCGGCGGATGTTGCTGGACATCGAGCATTAGCTTCGGTCCTCATCCGGCAGAAGAGATATGCCGAGGCAATTCCCGTCCTGCAAGAGGCGGTGATCCAGTCGCCCGAGGTGAAGAACTTCAAGGTGATGCTGGGATCAGTGCAGATAGCGAGCGGAGCAAAGGACAGCGGTGCCGCAACTTTGCGTGAACTGCTCACCGAAGCTACCGACGAGAGCACCTTGAACGATGCCGCCTATTCGCTCGCGGACGCGGGCCTGGAATTGCCGTTGGCGCATTCGTCATGCGAAAAGGCGCTGAAGCAACTCGACGAACTAACTGCCAAGACAAATCTGTCAGTAATTAGCGACGCCGACCTGTTCCATGTAATTCATTTGGCTGCCACCTGGGACACGATGGGGTGGATACTCTTCCGACAAAATGACCTCGTGCAAGCCGAGGAGTATGCGAAGGCTTCCTGGGCACTCGACCAGCAGCCCGCTATAGGGGAGCACCTCGGAGAAATCTACGAGAAGCAGGGGAAAAAGGCGGAAGCGATCCATGCTTTCCAGTTGGCGGTTGCCTCTGGGAAGCAGGATCCCAATGCAGTGGAGGCGGCCCGGGCGCGTCTCAAAGTCTTGGGCGCCACAGAGGTCTCCGTAAATGAGTCCATTTCGTTCAGTGGGGAATTGAGCCAACTTCGCTCGGTGGATGTGCCGGTTGCCGGCGTGTCGAAAGGTTCCGCTGACTACTTCATCCTGTTGTCGCCGGGCCCGAAGGTGGAAAAGGTCCGGTATATAACGGGCGATGAATCATTGAAGGGTGCAGGCGATCTCTTACGTGAAGCCAAATTGAACCAGCCATTTCCCGCGGGGTCCAGTGCGCGGATCGCCCGACGGGGTATTCTGTTCTGCTCAAGCGTGCAGAAGGGCTGTCAGTTTACTCTGGTTCCACCCGAGGCGACGAAGAGAAACTGATGCGGGGTTTACCGTCTCAGCTACCCCATAGGGTCCCGTAAAAGGGCTTCTCGACATGCGTACGGTAAGCGTTTACTATCGTCGATGTCATGACAAGTCGAAGCATCCTTTCCTCGCTTGCGCTGGCCGCAATCGTCGTCGTTGCACCAGCTGCGTCGCTTTCACAAACGTCGGCCACTGCTCCAACTGCCGGCATCGACCCCGCCGTTCTCGATCGGCAATGGGAGGCCGGGAACAGTAAGTATAACCAGCAACGAAAGGCGATTTTGCAAGAAGTGGACCGCGTCAGCCATGATGGCCCCTATCGCCCTGACTACGAATCTCTGGACAAGTATCAGGCTCCCGAATGGTACAAGGATGCCAAGTTCGGCATTTTCATCCATTGGGGCGTTTATTCGGTGCCGGCCTATGGCAGCGAGTGGTATCCGCGCGAAATGTACATCCAGGGAAGCGATGTCTATAAGCATCACATCGCCACTTACGGGCCACAGAACAAATTTGGCTATAAGGATTTCATCCCGATGTTCAAGGCGGAGAAGTTCGACCCTCAAGCCTGGGCGCATCTGTTTAAGGAGTCGGGCGCGAAGTATGTTGTTCCGGTATTTGAACACCATGATGGCTTCGCGATGTATGACAGCAGCCTTTCCGATTGGACGGTCGCCAAGATGGGACCACACCGGGATACAGGCGGCGAGTTAGCCAAAGCAGTGCGCGCCGAGGGGCTATACCTGGGTGCCTCGTCCCATCGCGTGGAGCATAACTTCTTCCTCGGGGTCGGCCGCACATTCGATTCGGATATCAACGACCCTCAGTATGCCGGATTTTATGGCCCTGCGCACGCATGGCTCGAGAACAACGACCATACGCCGTTAATGAACGACTTTACTTATTTGTCAGACGCCTACGGTAACGATTGGTTGGCGCGATCGGCGGAAATCGTCCAAAAGTATCATCCGGACATCATGTATTTCGACTGGTGGATCGGGCAGCCGGGCCTTCGTCATCAGTTGACTACCTTTGCCGCTTATTACTACAATGCCTCGCTGAAGTATGGCGATCATGTTGGGGTGATCAACTACAAAGACTACGCGATGGATTCCCATTCCGCCGTGTTGGACATAGAGCGCGGACAACTGGGCGACATTCGGCCGCTTTACTGGCAGACAGATACGTCGGTAAGCAATAAGTCGTGGGGTTACATTCAAAACGATACGTTCAAATCACCCGAGTTCATCGTCCATCAGTTAGTAGATATCGTGAGCAAGAACGGGAACCTTCTGATGAATATTGGGCCGCGTTCCGATGGAACGATTCCCGATGAGGTGCAACAGGTCCTGCTTTCGGTTGGGGCATGGCTCAAAGTCAATGGCGACGCGATCTATGGGACGCACCCCTGGACGATCTATGGAGAGGGGCCAACGAAGATCGTCGAGGGGTCATTCAATGACACTGCGGCTGGGAGTTTCACGGCTGAAGATTTTCGCTTCACGACCAAAGGCGACGAGCTTTACGCCATTGAACTAGGGTGGCCCACCGGAGGCACGACTGTGATTCGTTCCCTTCATACCGCGCTGGGCGTGAGATCGATTAGCGCAGTGTCGCTGCTCGGTTCGAGCGAGGCGATAACATTCGAGCAGAAAAACGACGGACTCCACCTAAAGCTGCCTTCCCAGGTGCCTGGCAAATTCGCGTATGTCTACCGCATCGAGTTTGCTCGTTAGCAAATACCGGGCCGCTACTTAGGTACAGCTAGGCGGCGGTCCATCCACCGTCAATGGGAAGCACGGCGCCATTGATAAAGGCAGCTTCGTTCGACGAGAGATAGCGGACCATGGAAGCAATCTCCTCGGCTTTGCCTAAACGTCCGATTGGCTGCCTAGCGGTCACCTCGGCTTTGACTTTGTCTTTTTCATGCGCGTGATACTTATTGAGATAGCTCTCGACAAAAGGAGTATCCACCGTGGCGGGGCAGATACAGTTAATTCGTAACTCTTTAGGGTAGTCGACCGCGATCTGCCGAGTCATGGCAATGACCGCGCCTTTGCTAGTGCAGTACGCCAGCCGATGTTTGATGCCGATAAGCCCGGCGACAGAACCTATGTTGACGATGCTGCCGTGGCTTTCCAACAACATGGGAAACGCGGCGCGAGTTACCAGAAACACAGACTTGACGTTGACGTCCAGCATGCGAGCGACGTCCTCTAATTCCGTGTGCATAATATCGCCGACGTGGCCGATGCCGGCATTGTTGACCAAAATGTCCAGGGTCGGTATCTGCTGAAAAGCGACAGCGATGGAATCGGGATTGGTGACGTCCATATATAGCGGATGAGCGTCGCTTAGCTCCGCGGCCAAGGCGGTCGCCCCCTCAATGTTAAAGTCCGCGATATAAACCCGCGCGCCCGCAGAAGCGAGTTCGCGAACGGTCGCCTGGCCGATGCCGCTGGCGCCGCCGGTTACTAGAGCGATCTTGCCATCCAGTCGGAATGCAGAGTTAGAGGGTTGTGCTGTTTCTGCCATTGAAATCCAGTTCCTGTTCATAGATTCGCGTTCCAAATCGCTACGGATTTCAGCCTGACAATCGAGCGTCTATGGCTGAGTGTAGCTGAGAATGGGCCAACTGGCATTCGGGAATGCCGATCGCATATGTGGTCTAAAGTCAACCCATCGTTCCCAGCCTAAACCGCATCCAATTCATCAGAAACTCCAAGTTTGAAATTGTCGAGGTTGACCATGAAAGCAGTTGTTCTTAAAGAGTATGGGGGTGTCGATAACCTCTTGTATGAAGATGTGGAAACACCTCGCCCGGGAGAGGGCGAGATTCTGGTGAAAGTTTCCTCCGCTAGCGTCAATCCCATTGACTGGAAGCTCAGGAGCGGCGCGCTGCAAGAAGTGTTCCCGTTAGAGTTTCCTGCAATCCTCGGCCGCGATCTTGCGGGTGAAGTTGCGGCGTTTGGTGGGGGAGTCTCTGGTTTTGCGGTGGGGCAACGAGTCATGGCGCTCACCAATCACACGTATGCCGAATATGCGATCGTCAAAGCGAAGGATATTGCCCCGATTCCGGATGGTCTCAGTTTCGAACAAGCCGCCGCTCTTCCGTTGGTCGTGCTCACAGGGGCGCAACTGATCGAAAGCGGCCTCAAGTTAAGGCCGGGTCAATCCGTGCTGTTGACCGGATCCGTAGGAAGCGTCGGGCGTTCTGCCGCGTTCGTTGCTGCGCAACATGGATTACAGGTGATTGCGGTCGTTCGCGGTTCGCAGCTAGCTGAGGCGGAATCCCTGGGTACGCTCGGGTTGGTTGCGGCGGAAGACGAGCAAGGCTTGTCCACATTCAAGGAAATAGACGGCGTTGCCGACACGGTCGGAGGGACGGTAGCGCTACGCATGCTCAAGCATCTTCATCCAGGTGGCGTTTTCGCCAGCGTGCTTGGCGTACCAAAAGAGGCGGCGCACTACGATCTGCGGGCCGAGAGGATAATGGTCCAGCCCGACGCGGCGAGACTCTTTGAGCTTGCAGAGGATGTGGCTAAGGGTCGCTTCAAAATTCCGACTGCAAAGGTGTTCCAGCTTTCTGAAATTCGTAAGGCGCACCAACTCGGGGAAGCGGGCGGTGCGGGCGGTAAGATCGTTCTGGTTCCCTAATGACGCTTCTTGGATGAGTGTTTACTCAGTCTTGGGGCGCCTTGGCCAGCTCGTCGAGAGCAAGATTCAGTTCCAAAACGTTCACTCGGGCCTCACCGAGAAATCCAAATTGCCGCGGCGTGATGTGATATTTCACGAGCTTCGTAACTTCGTCGTCGGTGATCTTGCGCGCCACAGCTATGCGGTGCGCCTGATAAAAAGCGGCGGCTGGGGTGATATCTGGGTCAAGCCCTGAACCCGAAGCAGTGACCAGGTCGATGGGCACGGGCTGCGATGGATTGTCCTTGCTGACTTTTTCAACATCGCCCTGGATGCGAGTCACCAGTTTTTGACTGGACACGGCATAATTCGAGCCCCCTGAGGAGGTACCGTCATAGCCGTTACCGGCAGCCGAGATGCGACTGTGAAAATATTTGTCCGAGGCGAAGTTCTGCCCTATCAACCGCGAGCCAATCACCTTGCCGTCGTTTGTAATGAGTTCGCCATTGGCCTGGTTTCTGAGCGCGATCTGCGCAAATCCGGTGACGATGAGCGGGTAGATGAGTCCCAGCAGCACGGTCGTGATCAGCGTAAAGCGAATTGCAACCTTGAGCGAGCTTCCAAACATAACGTTTCCTTTGCTTCCCTTATGCCAAGTGCAGTGTGGTCAGCACGACGTCGATCACCTTGATACCAACGAAGGGAACAATGATGCCGCCTACTCCATAAATCAGCAGATTGCGCTGTAGCAACGCCTGCGCGGACTTCGGTTCATACTTCACGCCTTTGAGGGCTAACGGCACGAGGGCGATAATAATGAGCGCATTGAAGATCACCGCGGACAGGATTGCGGAATGAGGTGTCTTCAGGTGCATGATGTTGAGCGCGTTGAGGACCGGAAATACTCCGGCAAACATTGCCGGGATGATGGCGAAATACTTCGCGACATCGTTGGCGATAGAAAAGGTGGTCAGCGCGCCGCGGGTCATTAACAACTGTTTGCCAATCTCGACAATTTCGATCAGCTTGGTCGGGTTGGAGTCGAGATCGACCATGTTGCCGGCTTCTTTTGCTGCCTGGGTTCCTGAATTCATGGCCACCCCCACATCCGCCTGCGCCAGTGCGGGAGCGTCGTTGGTGCCGTCGCCCGTCATGGCCACCAGCTTTCCTTTGGCCTGTTCGCGTTTGATCAGGTCCATCTTGTCTTTCGGCTTGGCCTCGGCGAGAAAATCATCGACGCCAGCTTCGCGTGCGATCACTGCAGCAGTGAGAGGATTGTCGCCCGTAATCATAATCGTCCGAATGCCCATTGCGCGCAGTCTTGCCAATCGGTCTTTCAAACCGCCTTTGACGATGTCCTTTAGATAAACGACTCCGAGTGCGGTGTCGTTTTCACAAACCACCAGAGGGGTGCCCCCTAGCCGAGAGATTTCATCCACCTTGTCGCTTACTTTGCGGGGCATCGCGGAACCCAGCGACTCAAGATACTTCGCGATGGCGCCAGCGGAGCCTTTGCGAATCTTGGTTCCGGGTAAGTCGATGCCGGACATCCTCGTCTGAGCAGTGAAGGGCACAAACTCCGCGTGCATCCCGGTGAGGTCCCGACCGCGGAGATTATATTTTTCCTTTGCCAGGACGACGATAGAGCGGCCCTCAGGCGTTTCATCAGAGAAAGAGGCTAACTGTGCGGCGTCAGCAAGTCGCTCGGTGCTGATCTCGGGGGCGGGGAAGAATTCGGTCGCCTGACGATTGCCGAGGGTGATGGTTCCGGTTTTGTCGAGTAGCAACGTATTCACGTCGCCGGCAGCCTCGACCGCCCGACCCGACATCGCGAGAACGTTATACTGCACCAGCCGATCCATGCCGGCGATTCCGATGGCTGACAGCAATCCCCCAATAGTCGTCGGAATCAGGCATACCAGTAACGAAACCAGCACGAAGACGGTTTGAGGAGCCTTGGAATAAATGGCGAATGGTTGGAGAGTTGCGACTGCCAGCAGGAAGACAATCGTGAGCCCTGAAAGCAGAATACTCAGCGCGATTTCATTCGGAGTTTTCTGCCGTTCAGCGCCTTCGACAAGCGCGATCATGCGGTCGAGAAAGGTCTCGCCGGGATTCGATGTGATCTTGATCTTGATCCAGTCGGAGAGCACGCGCGTCCCGCCAGTGACAGCGGAACGGTCACCGCCGGCTTCGCGAATCACCGGAGCTGACTCACCAGTGATGGCCGATTCATCGACCGAGGCTACGCCTTCGATGACTTCGCCATCGCCGGCGATGAACTGGCCAGCCTTGACTTCGATGACATCACCAGTACGAAGCTGCGAGCTGGAGACTGCCTCTGTCGTACCGTTCTCGCGAAAACGAAATGCCATCGTTTCGCCTTTTGCTTTGCGCAGCGTGTCAGCCTGCGCCTTGCCCCGCCCTTCCGCCATCGCTTCAGCGAAGTTCGCAAATAATACCGTGAACCAAAGCCAAAGAGTGATCTGCAGGTTAAATCCGAGACCGGGCTTGTGCTGGATCAGGTCTTCGATGAAGAGCACGCTGGTGAGTAAGCTGCCGACTTCGACGACGAACATCACGGGATTCTTCACCATCAGGCGCGGGTTCAGCTTCGTAAATGCGCCCACAATAGCCTGACGAAGAATATCCGGGTTCCAAAGACTTAGTTTTTCGGTAGCCATAATTTTCTCCGCTCTATTAAAAGAGCTGTCCAGACCGCAGCTGCAGGTGTTCGAGAATCGGACCCAGGCTCAACGCCGGGAAGAAGGTCAACGCGCCAACGATGAGGATGACGCCAGCCAGAAGCACAGCAAAGAGCGTTGTGTTTACCGGGAATGTACCAGGCGACGGCGGTACGCTCTTCTTCATGGCCAGATTGCCGGCAATGGCCAGCATTGGAATCATCATCAAGAAGCGCCCGGCCAGCATGGTGAAGCCCAGGCTAACGTTATACCAGCGTGTGTTGGCGTTCAGTCCGGCGAACGCCGAGCCATTGTTGCCCGCTCCAGACGTGAAGGCATACAGTATCTCGGTCAAACCATGGGGGCCAGTGTTATTCAGACTGCTCAGACCCATGTTAGGCGAGAGTACGGAGATAGCCGTCAGCACCAGGATGACCAACGGGAAGATGAGAATGTAGAGCATGGCCATCTTGACGTCGTAAGCCTCAATCTTCTTGCCAAGATACTCCGGAGTTCGACCGACCATAAGGCCGGCGATGAAGACCGACAGGACGACATAAATCAGCACTCCGTATAGTCCCGATCCGACGCCGCCAAAAACAATCTCGCCAAGCATGATATTGATCAGCGGGACCATTCCGCCTAGCGGCGTATAGGAGTCGTGCATCGCGTTAACCGCGCCACAACTCTCGTCGGTGGTGATTGTGGAAAACAGCGCGGACTGCGAGATGCCGAAACGCACCTCCTTGCCTTCCTGGTTGCCGCCCGATTGCAGCGCCGTCGTTTGCTGTGCTACTCCATGCAGGACAGGACTGGGCTGCGACTCGGCAGCGTAGATAGCGATGAATCCGGCAATAAACAGCGCTGCCATGGTGGCGAAGACGGCCCAGCCGTGTCCCGGTGATCCAGTGATCTTGCCGAGTGTGACCGTTAGCGATGCCGGAATCAGGAACATCAGCAGCATCTCAAGAAAGTTTGTGAGCGGAGTGGGGTTCTCGTAAGGGTGGGCGCTATTGGCGTTGAAGAAGCCTCCACCGTTGGTGCCGAGCATTTTGATTACTTCCTGCGAAGCAACCGGACCTTGACCGATCATTTGTGGAGTCGCCGATTTTTCCAGCGTCGTGGCGATAGTGTAGGCGTTTAGATTCTGCGGAACTCCCTGCTGAATGAAGATTGGCGCGGCGATCAGACTAATCGGCAGCAAAATCCAGAGGATGGTCCTCGTCGCATCGACCCAGAAGTTTCCAATAGTTGGCGACTGCTTGCGAGTGATTCCTCGCACCAGCGCGATCGCCACCGCAATGCCAACCGCCGCGCTGAGAAAGTTGTGATAAGCCAGCCCCGCCATTTCGGTGAAGTAGCTCATCACCGTTTCCGGCGTGTAAGCTTGCCAGTTCGTGTTCGTCGTGAATGACGCGGCCGTGTTCCACGCCAGTTCCGGCGCTACGCCAGCCAGACCCTGTGGATTCCACGGCAAGAAGTATTGTGCGCGTTCAATCAGGTAAGTCAGCAGCAGCGAGACGAAACTGAAAAGAAGCATGGCAAACGTATATTCCTTCCATGCCATTTCCTTATCGGCCTCGATGCCGCTCGCACGATAAATCAACCGCTCGACAGGCCGTAACACCGGGTCAAGGAAGGTCTTCTCGCCCTCAAGCACACGGGCGATATAAAGACCGAGGGGTCGCATGAGCGCGAGCACCGTCCCGAATAAGGCCGCAAATTGCAGCCAGCCGTTCCAAGTCATGATGGTCCCGGTCCTTTTAGAATTTTTCCGGCCGCAGCAACGTCGCAAAAAGATAAGCAAGAAGCAGAACGGTGAGTACAACTACAACCGCAGTGGTGATATCCATATTGCATTACCTCAACTTTTCACAGCCCTGGACATACCAGAGCGCTAGCACAAAAAAGACGACGGTGAAAGCGAGAGCAAGCAGGTCCCACATCTGGTGTTCTCCTGGCCCATAAAGCCAATGGACCGCAGCGGATGCCGAACAGGCATCCATCTACTCAAGTAAAGCGGTATGCCACTAAGCGGCACGTAAGAGATTTATAAGGAAGTCGTAAGGGTGAGAATTACGGCGACACGGGGCAGAATTTGCTATTCCGGAAGCCCTTCAGGCAGAAACCGATAACCCACCCAGGGTTCTGTCTGGAAATACTGCTTACCGCTGCCATTTTCCAGTTTTCGCCGCAGCTGCCCTATGAACACGCGAAGATATTCAGGCTGATGCACGGACTGCGCACCCCAAACAGCTGTAAGGAGGACCCTATGCGTGAGCACTTTGCCCGAATTGCGAGCAAAATGCAGCAGTAGATCGAACTCCTTCGGTGTCAGATGGACTCCTCGACCGGAAACTGTGACCGCATGCGCCTCGGGATCGACTACGAAGTCACCTGTCTCCACCGCCTGGTCGGAGTTCCGTTCCGGCGCTCGCCGCAAGTGCGCCCTTATTCGTGCCAACAACTCTTGAATGCTGAAAGGCTTGGTGACATAATCGTCCGCTCCCGCATCGAGCGCCTCGATCTTTGCTCGTTCCTGATCGCGTACCGAGAGCACAATGATCGGCGTAGAGGCCTGCTTGCGGATCGCCTTGCATACCTCCATACCGCTAATTCCCGGCATCATCAGGTCGGTGACAATCAAGTCCGGCGACCAGTCTTCAAAGAGCCGAAGCGCTTCTTCGGGATCGTTCGCTATTCTCACGTCATAGGCTTGGGCGGATAACGCTGCACGCAAAACCCGGGTTATCTGGGCCTCATCATCGACAATCAGGATACGTTCCGCCATCGTGTGCTCAATCTCAACATATCACCAGCTCTTGGTATTCAGCGCCGCCAGGGATAGAGTGGAGCTTTGAATCTTCCGTTATTGACGAGAAAAGTCATGCGGATAACCTGGAACGAGAAACTAAGAAGTAGCACCCATGAACAACGACTCCCCATCGAGGCGCTCGGCCGCTGCCAGGTACGCTCTTGCTACGCTGGTCGCCTTCCTGGTTGTCGCAATCTACAGCCGCGTTTTGCATGTCAATCAGACCACCGTCGCACTTACGTTTCTGGTACTGGTACTGGTGGTCGCAACTCGCTGGCGACTTCGTTACTCGTTCTATTTATCAGTGTTGTGTACGGTTCTTTACAACTTTTTCTTCCTGCCGCCGATCGGTACCCTCACCATATCGGACCCGCAAAACTGGGTCACCTTGGGAGCATTTCTTTCAGCAAGCGTGCTGGTTAGTCATCTCGCGGACAGCGAACGCCGCGCCGCCGCTCAATCCGAGGCGCGGCGGAAAGAGGTCGAGAGACTGTTCGAGTTTAGCGAACAGTTGCTGTTGCAGGATGACCTCGGTGGCCTCACTCGCACTACCGCGTCATTGATCGCTTCCATTTTCCGCTTTCCCGCGGTGGCACTTTACATCCGCGAACAGGGAAAGGCCTACTACTCCGACCCGAATAACGAACTGCTGTCATTGGAACAGCTCAAATTGGTCGCCGAAGAACCGGACGCGAATCCGAAACTCTCCCGCGGAGTTCGCCTGCAGCCTCTGGCCCTTGGCATGAGGTCCAGCGGGGCACTCGCCCTGAGCGGCGGCGAATACCCCGACGCCATGCACGAGGCCATTGCCGGACTTGTAGCGATCGCTCTCGAACGTGCCTCCGCGCTCGAACGTTTCAGCCATATCGAGGCATCACGCGAAAGCGAACGGCTCCGGAGTGCCCTTCTCGACTCGGTAACCCATGAGTTGCGGACTCCGCTTACGACTATTCGCGCCGCTGCGACTATGCTCATCAGCCAGCCAACCCTCGCCGATGGCGACCGCCGCGAAATGTATTCCGTCCTCGACGAAGAGAGCAAAAGGCTCGATCACCTGATCGGCCAGGCCGTAGAAATGGCCCAGCTCGATTCCGAGAGCCTGCAAGTCAGAGCTCAGCCGCAAAACCTGCGCGAAGTCATCGACCTTGCCCTGGAAGATACCCGCGCGCTTCTCAAGGGCCGTTCGGTTGAAATTAGGGTTCCAGAGGACCAGCCACCCACCGCAATGGATCGCGAACTCGTCCGCCGCGTACTCAGGCAGTTGATCGAAAACGCTGCCAAGTATTCGCCCCGCAATCTACCGATCACACTGTCCAGCGAGCGCACCGAAGGCCGGCTTTTCGTAACAGTAAGCGACTGCGGACCAGGCATTGACGAGTCCGACCAACCCTTTGTCTTTGACAAATTCTTTCGTGGCAAGCAGCGCGAAAGAGTACAAGGTTCAGGCATGGGACTAGCCATTGCCAAAGCGATTCTGCGCGCACATGGGGGCGGCATCGACGTCAAAAGTGGCACAGAGGCAGGCACATCCTTTACATTCTGGCTGCCTGCAATTCCGCCATCTGCCTCTCAATCGCAAGAGTCTTCATCCTGAACAACGAAAGCAAATAAAATGACTATCTACGTCCTCATGGCCGGTCTACCCGGCACCGGGAAGACGACCCTCGCCAAAGCCTTGTCAGAAAGGCTCGACAGTACCGTCCTCAACAAAGACGAAATCCGTGCTGCGCTCTTCCCCGGCAAGCTGACCGACTATACCCGCGAACAGGACGATCTTGTTTTCAATGCGATTCTCCAGGCGGCGAATTATCTCGCCGTCCGCAATCGCACCGAGTTCATTTTTTTGGACGGGCGCACCTTCTCGCGCCGCGAACAAGTTGAGCAGGCGGTTCACGCGGCCGAAATTGCTGGCTGCCCGTGGAGAATTCTCTACACTACGGTGCCTGAGGGCGTTGCCGAGGCCAGGCTCCGGTTTGACTCCAACACTCATCCAGCCGTCAACCGAACCATTGAGATGTACCGCGAAGTCAGGGGCCGCTTCGAACCAATCGAACATCCTTTGCTGCAGATCGATACCTCTCAGTCGCTGGAGTTGTGTGTTTCACAAACTCTGGAATATCTGGTCGCATGAGTCATGACTAGCCTTTGTCAAGAATTGGAACGGACCCGCATTCTGTTGCGGTGGCATAATGATTTCTATGAATTTCGCTAACTCTCGTGCCAGTCTATTAGCCTTAATTGCTGGAATTGCAGCTATATCTCTAGCGACGGCCCAAACCAATCCATTGCCCAAGCGTGTCACACAGCCGACCCCTGAAAAGGTTGTCGCGGAACATCTCGCGGCCTTCAATGCCTGCGACTGGAATCGCTTGATGGCTCAATTTCCCGACGACGTCGAATTCTTTTCTCCCAACGGTGAAGTTGTGAAGGGCCGCCAAGCCCTCGGCCAAATGTTTGCGAAGGTCGTAAAACCGCCATCTGAGGGCGGAACATGCGGCCTCAAAGTCACTGCGGAACACACCTTCGTCGTCGGTGAGGTCGTCAATGTCCAATGGCGAGCTGACGCTCCTTTTCTTGCTGAGCCGTATCGAGGAGCTGATGCCTACGAGACCAAAGACGGCCTCATGGCCGCCCAGGTCACCACTTTCGACGCCTCGGCATTGAAGATGAAACACTAAGCGAAAACCGCACGTGACTTGTCCGGCACCCGCAACCTCACGCGCTCTCTTTTCCCATAGAATAAGAGGGTCATGGAAGAATTTCCGCGCCTCACGCGGCTGCCCGCGTATGTATTCAATATCACCAGTGAACTGAAGGCCGCTGCCCGTCGCCGCAGTGAAGACATCATCGACTTTGGGATGGGTAATCCCGATGGCCCCACCCCGAAGCACATCGTCGACAAGATGGTAGAGGCGGCGCAAAAGCCGGTCACGCACCGGTACTCAGTCTCCAAAGGTCTCCCTCGACTGCGCAAGGCCATCTGCGGATGGTACGACCGGCGCTACGGCGTCTCGCTCGATCCAGAAACCGAGGCCATCGTCACCATCGGCTCTAAGGAAGGCATCGCGCACTTGTGCCTCGCCACCATGGATCGGGGCGATGTGGTTGTCGTGCCGAACCCGAGTTACCCGATCCATATCTACGGGCCGATCATTGCCGGGGCCAATATTCAGAGTGTCGCGGTCCACAACACCGATGAGTTCCTCGCCGAGCTTGAGCATTCCATCCCCGGCATGTATCCGCGCCCCAAGATGCTGATCCTCAATTTTCCCGCCAACCCAACGACCCAGTGTGTTGACCTCTCCTTCTTCGAGCGGGTGGTTGCGCTGTGCAAGGAATACGGCATCTATCTCGTCCACGACCTCGCCTACGCCGATCTGGTCTTCGATGGCTACCGGGCTCCATCGATTCTCGAGGTTCCTGGGGCGAAAGACATCGCCGTCGAGTTCTTTACCTTATCCAAGAGCTATAATATGCCCGGCTGGCGCGTCGGCTTCATGGTAGGCAACCGCAAATTGGTCGCCGCTCTCGGACGACTGAAAAGCTACTTCGACTATGGGACATTTACGCCGATCCAGGTGGCGTCGATCCTCGCGCTCGAAGGCCCGCAGGAATGCGTCACCGATATCGTCGAGAATTACCGTAACCGGCGCGACGTCCTTGTGCAGGGCCTTAACAAAGCCGGCTGGAACGTGCAACTCCCGAAAGCCACCATGTTCGTCTGGGCGCAAATCCCCGAACCGTACCGCCATCTGGGTTCGCTGGAATTCTCCCGTAAACTGCTGCTCGACGCCAAAACCGCCGTCAGCCCAGGTGTCGGATTCGGCGAATTCGGCGACGGCCATGTGCGCTTCTCGCTCATCGAAAACGAAGAACGGACTCGACAGGCATTACGCGGTATCCGCCAAATGTTCGCTCATGACGGAGTGTTCGCTACGACCGTCTAACTCTTCGAGTTGGGCTCAGCGAAGTTGGAATGAAGAAAACCGCAATCATCATAGGAGCAGGCCCAGCCGGGCTCACGGCCGCCTACGAACTCCTCACTCGCAGCGATATCCATCCCATCGTCCTCGAAAAGAGCTCGGCGATGGGTGGCATCTCCCGCACCGTCAACTACAAGGGAAACCGCATCGACATCGGCGGTCACCGCTTCTTTTCGAAAAGCGACCGGGTCATGAACTGGTGGTTGAGCCACATGCCTATCGACGCCGTTTCATCGAACGGGCGGCAGATTTCCTATCACGGCCAAAGCCGCGAAGTGACTAGCCCTAACGCTACTGACCAGGACGCGGTGATGTTGATCCGCCAAAGAAAATCACGCATTTATTTCCTGCGGAAATTCTTCGATTATCCCATTCGGCTTAGCGCCCAGACGCTCTGGAAATTGGGTCTCGTGCGCACCCTGAAGATAGGCGTTAGCTATCTGCGAACGGTAATGTTTCCTCCGAAGAGAGTGGACAACCTCGAAGACTTCTTCATCAGCCGCTTTGGCCGGGAGCTGTATCTTACCTTCTTCAAGTCTTACACCGAGAAGGTCTGGGGGGTGCCCTGCAACAAGATCAGCGCCGAGTGGGGAGCGCAGCGCATCAAAGGCCTGTCTATCACGAAAAGCCTTCTTCATTTCCTGAAGACTGCGACAACCTGTAAAACCGGAGATGTAGGGCAGAAGAATACCGAAACCAGCCTGATCGAGAACTTCATGTACCCCAAGCTTGGTCCTGGCCAGTTATGGGAGTTAGTCGCAGGCAAGATACTCGCAATGGGCGGAGAAATAGTTACCTGCGTCGATGTGAATCGAATTCATTGCGATGGACAGGAAATCGTCAGCATAGGAGCGACCGATGCCACCGGAGCCGAGAGAGACTTTCCCAGTGACTACTTCTTTTCGACTATGCCGATTCAGGAGCTGGTGCGCTCGCTCGACGCGCCCGTACCGGCCGAGGTCAGGGAGATCAGCGAAGGCCTCCAGTACCGAGATTTCATCACCGT
>Ga0302326_10011540_pt1 | contig 19007 bp, 15 predicted proteins | sample Palsa_T0_3_FD_202264 | JGI IMG/M metagenome (GOLD analysis project Ga0302326, IMG submission 202264) | Peat permafrost microbial communities from Stordalen Mire near Abisko, Sweden - Palsa_T0_3 | ecosystem: Environmental > Terrestrial > Soil > Palsa > Peat permafrost | place: Sweden: Abisko...
ACGTGACGGCTGCACCAACCAGAATTGCAAGGCGCTGGCGGTGCTACGCGACGCGAGCCGGGTGCGCGCCAATTTGAGCGCGGAGACGCTTGATCGCTACCTGGAACATTACCTGGTGCTCTGGGCTGCGGCCCCCGATGGAGCGCAGGCGCCAAGCGCGACGGCTCAGCCGAACACGCAAGGCCCCCGCAAGGCGGTCAGTATCGACTTTCCTACGGCAGCCTCGATCCCGGCGGTGAGCATCATGAATCCTGAGCCGACTGGGCCCGTCTTGCCGGGTGTGGCGGCGGCCGCTGCGTCCAATCCCAACCCGCAGGCCGCACCCTCGTCCGTACCGCATCGCGCGCGAAAACAGACGAGCAATCCCCCGGCGCCAGCCGCCGTCCAAGCCGTTTCCTCAGGCTCCCCCGCACCCGAGCCGATCTGGCCCGAGCCGGTACCGCCTCCGCCGTCCCCGCAACCAGCGGCCGCGTCTGCCAGCGCGGGTCCGATTCAGCTCAATCCGCCTTCGCCCGCCGCCACGACGTTACGCACGCAATAGGTTGAGGGCAGACCGGGCGGCTTTCCGCACATCCTTCGTCATGTTCAGTTCCGTCCTCATTGCCAACCGCGGCGAAATCGCCTGCCGCATCGCGCGCACCGCCAAGCGGCTGGGCTTGCGCACGATCGCCGTATACTCCGCCGCGGATGCGCACGCGCTGCATCGGCGGCTTTGCGACGAAGCGCACTTCATCGGCCCCGCGGAACCGCGCGAAAGCTATCTTTCCATCGAGCGGTTGATCGAAGTCGCAAAAACGGCCGGGGCCGAATGTGTTCACCCCGGTTACGGCTTTTTGTCCGAAAGCGGCGATTTTGCCGAAGCCTGCGTGGAGGCCGGCCTCGTTTTCGTGGGACCGCCCGCTGCGGCGATCCGCGCCATGGGGCTCAAAGATCGCGCCAAGGTGCTGATGGAGAAGGCGGGTGTTCCGATCGTGCCGGGCTATCACGGCGATCGACAGGACGCCAAGTTCCTCAAGGAGAAGGCCGACGCGATCGGCTATCCGGTGCTGATCAAGCCGGCGGCAGGCGGCGGCGGTCGCGGATTGCGCCGCGTCGATAACGCCGCCGACTTCGAAACCGCGCTCGAAGGCGCGGTGCGCGAAGTGGGAGCGGCGTTCGGCTCCGGCCGGGTCCTGATCGAAAAATATATCGCCGCGCCGCGCCACATCGAAATACAGGTGTTCGCCGACAGCCACGGCAACACTATTCATCTCGGCGAGCGCGATTGCTCCTTGCAGCGCCGGCACCAGAAGGTGATCGAGGAAACGCCGGCGCCCGGCATGACGGATGGTCTGCGCGGGAAAATGGGCGCTGCCGCGGTCGAGGCGGCAAGGGCGGTCGGTTATGTCGGCGCGGGAACCGTGGAGTTCGTCGCCGACGGCACCAAGGGACTGCGAGCCGACGGTTTCTGGTTCATCGAAATGAATACGCGGCTCCAGGTCGAACATCCGGTCACCGAGGACGTCACCGGCCTTGATTTGGTCGCCTGGCAATTCCACGTCGCCGCGGGGGAAAAACTGCCGCTCGCACAGAATCAGGTCCGCTTTGACGGCCACGCCATCGAAGCGCGCGTCTATGCCGAAGACCCCGATAACGGCTTTCTGCCTTCGACCGGGACAATCGTCGGGCTAGGCTTGCCGAGCGACATCCGAGTGGACAGCGGCGTCGAGACGGGCGGTGAGGTGACGCCGTTTTACGATGCCATGATTGCCAAGCTCATCGCGCACGCGCCCTCACGCGACGCTGCGCTCGATCGGCTGGCGACTGCGCTCGATCACACGCTGGTCGCCGGCGTGCGCAGCAATGTGGCCTTTCTCGGCGCGCTCTGCCGCGCACCGGCGTTTCGCGAAGGCAACGTTGATACCGGGTTCATTGAACGCAATCTCGCCGCGCTGGGCGCCGTGCCGCACGGCCCCGATTATGCCGCTGCCGCGCTCGGCGTCGCACGCCTGCTCGGCGATGACGCGGTGCAGCCGGCAGCGCCAGCCGCCGATGAATCGGCGGACGCGGTTTCGCCTTGGGCGGCGCGCGACGGCTTTCAATTTGGCGGCAGCCGTTCGATTACCGTTCTGGTTGTCGTCGACGGCGAGAACGCCGATACGACCGTAACCTATGGCAGGGACGGCATGGATATTGCCGTCGGCGGCAAAGCGCCGGCGACCGACGCAAGTGTGTTCGAGGGGCGAGAGGAAGTCTACGTGTTGCGCCACGGCCGCCAGACGCGCGTCCGGTTGCAAGATGTTTCCGCCGCGGTCGCAGAAGGAGGCGCCGGCGACGGCGTCGTCAAGGCGCCGATGCACGGCAGGGTGCTGGAACTTTTCGTGCGACCGGGCGATCCCGTCGCCGGCGGTCAGCGGCTTGCGGTGATCGAAGCGATGAAGATGGAGCATACGCTGCGCGCGCCGTTCGCCGGAATCGTCGCGGAGGTCGCAGTCGGCGCGGGCGCACAAGTTGTAGAAGGGGCGCGGATCATGGTGATCGAACGCAGCGATGCGGGCTAAGGTCACTGCATGGCGCTCCATCTCATCAAGCTCTGTGTCGGCTGTGACTCGGTCCGCGATCTCGAGGACTGGATCAAGCAAAAGCTCAAAGACAAGCGCAAGCGCGGCGAAAAGCCGGAGCACATTCACAGGACGCGAATGGTCCCCAAGCGCGCGGCGGAACTTACCGCCGGCGGTTCGCTCTACTGGGTGATCCGCGGCGAGGTCACCTGCCGCCAGCACATCCGCGACGTAAGACCGTTCCGCGACAAGGAGGGCATCGGTCGTTGCGCTCTCGTGCTCGATCGCAAGGTGGTGCTAGTGGCGCCGCGTCCGTATCGCGCCTTCCAGGGCTGGCGCTATCTCGCCGCGAAGGACGCTCCGCGCGACCTGGAGGAGGCGGCGCCGGGCGCCGCCGCTATGCCGGAGAAATTGCGCCGGGAGCTGCGGGAACTCGGCCTCATGTGAGCGGGCCGGTCCCACGTGGCGCGATCTTGGGCGATCACGTACAGTCTGCCGCGACGGCATGCGCGGAAACGCGGAGTGAGATCATGATCATCGAAAGCCAGGCGGACGTTACCAAGGCCGTACTCAGCGAGCTTGAGCGCGCGCCCAACGCGCGCTTTCGCCAGGTCATGTCCGCCTTTATCCGCCACCTCCACGAATTCGCGCGTGAAGTGAAGTTGACCGAGGAAGAATTCCAGGCGGCGAACGCCTACATCAATGCGCTCGGCAAGCATACAACCGAAAATCACAACGAAGCGGTGCTGATGGCCGGAACGCTCGGCTTCTCGGCTCTCGTGTGTCTCCTCAACAACGGCGATCACGGTCAGACCGAGACCGATGCCAGCCAGCTCGGTCCGTTCTGGCGCATGAACTCACCGCTGACGAAGAACGGCGACTCGATCGTGCGCTCGCCGACGCCGGGGCCGGCTCTTTTTGTTGACGCCTATTATCGCGACGCGCGCGGCAAACCGGTCGAGGGCGTGGAGGTCGATGTCTGGCACTCTTCCCCGGAAGGCTTTTACGAGAACCAGGACCCGACCCAGTCCGACATGAACCTGCGCGGCAAGTTCATCACGGATGCGCAAGGCCATATCAGCTTTCGCAGTGTTAAGCCGGCGGGATATCCCATTCCGATCGACGGCCCCGTGGGTGAATTGTTGCGCGCACAGGGCCGCCACAACATGCGCCCGGCGCATCTGCATTTCCTGGCCTACAAGGTTGGTTACAAGACGCTGGTCTCGCAGATTTATCCGCCTGACGACAAGTACATCGACAGCGACGTGCAGTTCGGCGTCACTCGGCACTTGCTCGGTAACTTTGTGCGCAACGAGGGGCCGGCACCGGCGGCCGACGTCAGACCGCCGTGGTACTCGCTCACGCACAATTTCGTAATGGAAACCGGCGCGGCGCGCCTGCCAAGGGCGCCGATCACCGGCAAGGCCGAGGGTGAGCGGCCGCAAATTCCGCATCTGGAGCGGGCTTGATGCCACGCGGCAATGATCGCGAACGATAGGAATTGGGAGGGAACAATATGTTGCGCAGATCCATGCTCAAAGGCGTGGCGGCCGTCGCCGCAATTGGCCCGTTTGCCCGCCCCGCGGCCACGCAGGAAGTCCTCAAGATGGGAATCAGCATTCCGCTGACCGGGGCGGGTTTTAATGCCGTGGGCCGGCAGCTCGCTTCCGCGATCAAGCTCTACGTGCAGCAGCATGGCGACGTGGTAGCCGGGCGAAAGCTCGAGCTCACCATCCGCGACGACGGCGGCGTTGCCGACAATGCGCGCCGCATCGTCCAGGAGATGATCGTCAATGATAAGGTGGGCCTTGTCGGCATAGGCACCACGCCTTGCTCGCTGGCCATTGCCCCCCTCGTGACCGAGGCGAAAATGCCGACCCTGGTCCTAAGCTCCGGCGCGTCGATCACGGTCACGAAGTCGCCCTATATGGTGCGCGCCGGTTTCTTGCAAGGTCAGCAGGCCTGGATCATGGCCGAGTGGGCGATCAAGAATGGCAGCAAGCGTGTCGTCACACTGGTCAACGACTGGGCGCCCGGGATCGAATCGGAGACGGCGTTCAAGACCCGCTTCACCCAAGTCGGCGGCGAGATCGTCGAATCGATCCGCATCCCGCTCGCCAATCCCGATTTTGCCCCATTCCTGCAACGCGTTCGCGACATCAATCCGGATACCGCGTTCATTTACTTTCCCGGCACGCAAGCGCCGATTTTCGCCAAGCAATTCGCCGAGCGCGGCCTTGCCAGTTCCGGCATCAAGATCATCGGGCCGGGCGACCTGACCGACGACGACGATCTCAACATGATGGGCGATCAGATGCTCGGCATGATCACGTCCGGATCCTATTCGGCCGCGCACGATTCTGTGCTCAACAAGGCCTATGTCGCCGCCTTCGAGAAGGCGAGCGGCTTTCGTCCGGACTTCGTCTCGGTCGGCGGCTACGACGGCATGCACCTCATCTACGAGGCGTTGAAGAAAACCAACGGCAACGCCGACGGTGACACGCTGCTTGCGGCAATGAAGGGCATGGCTTGGGAAAGCCCGCGCGGCCCGATCTCGATCGACCCGCAGACCCGCGACGTCGTGCAGAACATCTATATCCGCAAGGTCGAGAAGGTGAACGGGCAACTCTACAGCGTGGAGTTTGCAACCTACGAGGCGGTGAAGGATCCGATGAAGGCCGGCGTCAAGTGAGCGCGTTGGCGAAACTAAACCGCAACGTTATCGATGAGCCGCGTTTTGCCGAGGCGCGCTGCGACGAGCACGCGAAGCGGCCCTTCCTCGTATGAGCCGGCGGGTTTGAGCGTCTCGGCGTGGCGCGCTTCCAGATAATCGACCGCGAAGCCCGCCTGTTCGACGGACGCGCGGGCCTCGTCGAGTGCGGCGGCGATCGGCATGCCGGCCACAATTTTTTTCGCGCAATCGGCGAGAATGCGATGCAACGCCGGCGCCGCTTCTCGCTGGCTCGGTGACAAATAGGCGTTGCGCGAGGAGAGCGCGAGCCCGTCCTTTTCACGCACCGTCGGCCCACCGATGATGCGGGTTTTCAGGCCGAGATCGCGCGCGAGCCGCGTGACCACCTTGAGTTGCTGATAGTCTTTCTCGCCGAACACCGCGATGTCCGGCTGGCATTGAATGAGGAGCTTGGCGACGACTGTCGCTACGCCGGCAAAAAAATGCGGCCGGAAGGTCTCCTCCAAGCCGGCTGTCGCCGCGCCCTCCGGCACGATGCGCGTGGCGAAACCGGATGGGTACATGGTTTCGACCGACGGCGCCCAAATGAGATCGGCCTTGAGTGCAGTCAGCGCGGCGATGTCGGTGTTGAAGGTTCGCGGATAGGTCGTGAGGTCCTCGTTTGGCGCGAACTGCGTCGGATTAACGAAGATCGAAACGATGACACGGTCGGCGCGGCGTTGCGCCAGGCGCACCAGCGCCAAATGACCGGCGTGCAGCGCGCCCATGGTCGGCACGAGCGCAATCTTGTCGTGCCGGCTGTGCCAGCGCGCGAGCGCGCCCCTAAGCACCGACAAACTACGGATCACGCGCGGGGTATGGGGCTTCGATCTTGAAGGAACTCCGGTCATAGCGTTGCAGCGCAAGCACATACGCGCGCATTCGTGACGCGTCGCGTGGTTAATGATTAACTTACCGAGTCTGATGCTGTATCTTGATTATGTTTGTTGCAAGCCGGAGAACCGATCGCCACGCAAAGGTTGCGTAACCCATGTTGATGCAGGCGGATCTTGGCAAGCCGTATTCGGCGCATGTCATCGTCCTTGGCAACGAAAAAGGCGGTTCGGGAAAGTCGACTACGGCTATGCATGTCGCTGTCGCGCTGCTGCAAGCCGGCCAGCGCGTCGCCACAATCGATCTCGACTCCCGTCAGGGCAGCTTTACACATTACATTGAAAACCGGCGCGACTGGGCCACGCGGGCCGGCATCAAGCTTGAGCATTCTCGGCATTTTTGCGTCGCACGCGGCTTCGGCATGCGGCTCGATGAAATCGAGGCGCAAGAATTCGGCGCCTTCGCCGAAGCGGTCGGCGCGGTCGAGCAAACCCACGATTTCGTCGTCATCGATACGCCGGGCACCGATTCATACCTGATGCGGCTTGCCCATTCGATGGCGGATACGCTGATCACGCCGCTTAACGACAGTTTCGTCGATTTCGACGTGCTCGGCTTGGTCGATCCGACCACCTTCGAGCTGACCGGGGTCAGCCACTACGCCGAAATGGTTCGCGAGGCGCGCCGGCAGCGCCGCTTGGTCGACGGCGGCCTGACCGACTGGGTGGTGGTGCGCAACCGGCTCTCCACGCTCGGCTCGCGCAACAAGCGCCTGGTCGGGGCGGGAGTCGACGCGCTTTCAAAGCAGCTCGGCTTCCGCGCCATTGATGGCTTTGCCGAACGCGTCGTTTACCGAGAATACTTCCCGCGCGGACTCACCGCGCTCGACGAAATCAGCGAGGATACGCTCGGCCAGCGCCCGAACCTGTCGCACACAACGGCCCGCGACGAAGTCAGGAACCTGGTCGAAGCGCTGAAGTTGCCGATCGACGACCGCGGCAAACGCCGCGCCGCGGCCCGCGCCGAATGGGCCGCCTCTTCCGACAAGCCGCTCGATACCCACGGTCTGCTCGCCGACTGAAGCGATCCGCTCGCCCATTGCGCCGGCCGCGTTGGCGCGCCACCTTAGGGCAAGAATTCTGCGCGAAGGCGTCAGCCATGAGCAAAGATCGGTCCGGCCACACACCGGCGCCGAGCCCTGCATCGCCCGAATCCAGGGCGCCCGAGCGGGCTCCGGCGGGCTCCTCGCGCACCGAAGTCGATGCCTTCCTCGACCGCGTCAGTTCGCTCGGCCCCGCGATCAAGACGGGCGCGCGTGGCCGTTTGGTTTTTGCGCTCGACGCGACCATGAGCCGGCAGCCGACGTGGGATCAGGCCTGCGTGTTGCAAGCCGATATGTTCCGCGAAGGGGCGGCCGGTGGTGGCGGCCTCGATATCCAGCTTGTGTATTATCGCGGCCTTGCGGAATGCCGCGCCTCGCCATGGATCGCCGAGCCGCAGCGGCTCGGCGAATTGATGTCGCGCATCGATTGCCGCGGCGGCCATACACAAATAGCGAAAATCCTGGCTCATGCCCGGCGCGAAAGCGACAAGGCCAGGATCGGCGCGTTGATCTTTGTCGGCGACGCGATGGAGGAATCGCTCGACGACTTATGCGCCGGCGCCGGCGAACTGGGCTTGCGCAACATTCCGGCCTTCATGTTCCAGGAAGGCTACGACCTGGTCTGCGAACAGGCCTTCCGCGAGATTGCGCGGCTCACGCGCGGAGCCTATTGCCGCTTTGCTCCCGGCGCCGCGCGTGAGCTCGGGGAATTGTTGCGCGCGGCGGCGACCTATGCCGCCGGCGGCATGAAAGCGCTGGCCGATCTGAAAGCCAAGCGCTCGACCGCCGCGGTCAAGCTGATCGAGCAGCTGAAGTAATCATGCCTTTTCTTCTCGGCGTCGTTGTCCTCATCCTGCTCTTGTGGGCCGGCAACGCCTTTTCCAAGGCCGATCCCAAACAAGCTGCGCGGCTTTTGCGTCTCATCGGCGGTGCGGGCGCACTGATCTTTGCCGCATTTCTTGCGCTTCGCGGCGAGATCGGCGTCGCCATCCCGGTCGGAGCGGTGGGGCTTGGCTTGCTCGGCTGGATTTCGTTGTGGCCGGCGACCTTCGGCGGACGCACGCAAAAGAGTCCGGACCAAGTCTCGCGGGTGTGTTCGGCATTCATCGAGATGGAGCTTGATCACGACAGCGGTTCGCTGCGCGGCCACATTCTTGCCGGGCGGTATGAGGGCGTCTCGCTGGACGCGCTAGACCCGCCGACCCTCATCGGTCTCCTCGGCGAGATCGACAACGACAGCCGCCAACTACTGATGGCTTATCTTGACCGCAGGGAGCCCCGCTGGCGTGAACACGCGGAGCATGATGCGGCAGCGGGGGAGGGAGTTAGCGCCGCGCCGAGCGGCAAAATGACGGAGGAGGAGGCTTATCAGATCCTTGGCCTTCAACCCGGTGCGAGCACCGCGGAGATCGGTCGCGCCCACCGATCCCTCATGAAGAAACTGCATCCCGACCAAGGGGGGTCGACGTATCTCGCGGCCCGCGTCAATCAGGCCAAGGATGTTCTGCTTCGCCGCCATCGCTGAGATTCCCTAGAAGAACCTTCGCGTGGCATCCTGTCCCTAAGTGACGTCTCGCTCGTGTCCCGGTTCATCCGGGCTCTGTTCTTGAACCATTCTCTAGTTTTTCACCGTCATGCACTCGATGTCGCTGCGTTTGAGTTGCTTGCAGGCGGCTTCCGCCATCGCCTTGTCGAAGCCGGCAAAGCGCGCCCGATAGAGGGCCTTGCCGCCTTTTTGCACACGCTCGGTGAACGGATCCGCTGCGGCCAGCATCGTCGGCGCCTTAAACTGAGCGGCGCTCAAGTGCTGCTTGGCCTCGTCTTCGCCGTCGAAGGCGCCAATCTGGATCAGCCATCCGCCATGGACGCGGACCTGCGGCGGGGCCGGTACAGGTTTTGCGGGTTCGGATTTTACCGGATCGGGCTTTACCGGATCGAGTTTGGCCGGCTCGGCTTTGCCCATGGTGGCAATCGCGGCGAGTTCGTTCGAGGCGACCACGATGGTGTTTGGCGCTTCGGCCGCTGGCGCTGGCGGCAGTACGCGGACTGCCGCGGAAGCGGCCGGTGGCGGCGAGGGCGCCGCGGCTACCGGCACGAGGTTGGGCAGGGGCGCGAGTGAGGTCTGCGTCGGCGCGGTGCGATAGGAGATCGTCTTCACCATCACCGGCTGGATCGGATCACTGGAGCCAACCGTCATGTGGCTGTGCGCGCTTGTCGTCGGCACGGGGTCCGCGTGGGACGCCAGCGGCGCTCTGGCAAACGCGATCGGCTGTGCATCGCCGCGTGGTTCGGTCTTCTCGGCGATGACCGGTGCCGTGCGCCGCAGCGAGGCTTCCTTGATGTGGGCGCCAATCAATTCGCGCATGTGCGCGTCGCGCTCGGATGCCGAGCGGCCGCCGAGCACGACGGCGACAATGTAGCGCCCGTCGCGGTGTACCGAGGTGACGAGATTAAAGCCCGAGGCGCGGGTATATCCCGTTTTGATGCCGTCGACGCCGCCGACCACGCCAAGCAGATGGTTGTGATTGCGCATTTCTCTGCCGCGATAGACGAATTCCTGCGTGGAGAAATACTTGTAGTACTGCGGAAACTGCTCCTGGATGTCGCGTCCGAGCAGCGCCTGATCGCGCGCGGTCGTGTTCTGATCGTCATCGGGTAGGCCGGACGCGTTCACATAGGTGGTATGGCTCATGCCCAGCGCGTGGGCTTTTTGCGTCATCAGCTTGGCGAACTCATCCTCGTCCCCGCCGAGAGTCTCGGCGATCGCCACCGCGGCATCGTTGGCCGATTTCGTCACCACCGCTTTGATCGCATCTTCGACGACGATGGTCTGGCCGGGTTTCAGGCCGAGCTTGGTCGGCGCCTGTTCGGCGGCGTGCTCGGAGACCTTAAGCAGTGTATCGAGCTTGATCTTGCCGGCGTCGAGGCGCTCGAACAGCAGGTAGAGTGTCATAATCTTGGTCAGCGAGGCCGGATGACGCAGTGCGTCCGCGTTGGACGCGTGCAGCACGTCACCGGTGTTGCCGTCGACCACGATCGAGGCAAACGGCGGCGAGTAGCTTTCGGCGGCGGCGCGATGATGAACCGGCGCCGCTTCGCGCACCAAAAGCACACGATGGCGATGGTGTTGTCGCGCGTCGGCTCGTTCGCTGGTGAAGGTAAGAGCCGCTCCGAGGGCGGCAAGAAATACAACGCAGCAACGAAGCCCGCACCAGGCTTCAAAACGCACCCCACGCATTACGCACCCCGTCCCTGACGCGTGTGGAGCTCCCGGTGGGAGCCCACCCTGTTTGCCCCTTCGGGACGCTGCGTGCCCCGTGGTAAGCGGCCGGCTTGGTCCGGCTGCCCGTCCGATGGCGAGGCTTTGCCCCGACCAAGGACCGGTTGAACACGCTAGGCGAACGCTGTTGCGAAAGCGTTAACCCCAATTGCCCGCGCCCGACCGGCGCTTACGCCGCCGAATTGCGCGATGCGTTACCCCGCCGGTTGTATTTTTTGTGCAGTGCACTATAATCATGGTCGTCGCCCGAGAAGGCCTTTTCAAGGCAAAGGGCCGAGTGCGGTTCAACCCCAGCCGCAGGCAGCGCGGGCCTGCCGGGAGGATTTAGAATGACCACCGATCAGATGCAGAAGTTTAGCAAGGACAACATGGACATGGCGATGGCGTCATTTGGCGTTTGGACCAAAAATGCGCAGGCGATTGCGTCCGAATTCGCCGACTATTCGAAGAAATCGTTTGAGGAGTCCACGGCCGCATTGGAAAAGCTGATGGGAGCGAAGAGCCTGGAAAAGGCCATGGAAGTGCAGAGCGAATATCTCAAATCCTCCTACGAGGAATTTGTCGCCCAATCGACCAAGCTGGGCGAGCTTTACGCCGGTCTCGCCAAGGAGGCTTACAAGCCGTTCACGTGATGGCGAAGGCTTCGGTAGTGAAGTGATGCCGCGGCAAGCCTGACGGCGCTACGCAGCCCAGCTTCATCGAGCCGGGCTTCTGCTTAGCGAGCTTCTGCATATGTTCCGCGGTTGCCGCGTCAGCGTTGTGACGCTCAGACGTCACGCTTTCGCGAGAACGGACTCAATAGCGGCGGCGATCTTGGCAAGGCTTTGCTCGATTCGGCTGACGCGAAAGGCGATGTGCTCGAGCGCGTACGCCGCCCGTTTATCGGCCGAGGGCAAGTTCTGCGCGTCGTAATCGGGCACAAAATCCTGCTCCAGGTCACGGAGAAGTTTGGCGCGGCGTGCGGGATCGACCATCGTTATCTCCTGTCGCCCTGAAGCCGATAAATATCCGAGTCGTCTATCGGTGCCAAACGGGCCTGGCGGCTAGGCGGGTCGCGTAAAATTAGTCCGCCGCACGGCGAATCAATCGCCCTCGTGGCGCAGTTAAATATGGGATCGCCGCCGTCGAGAACGATCAATGCCGGATTCGCTACGACTATGCCGCGATTCGACCGCTGCGCGCAGCGATGGAAGCGCTATCGGGTCCGGCGATAAAGCGCGCAGTCAAGCCGGAACACGGCGCCAAGGCAGGCGTTTGTGCGATTGGTGCCCACGTCGTTGAACTGGAATGCGAGCAATCCCAAATCTATGATAGTGTTGCGGGTGTTGGGGATGAAAGGTTCGCCAACATCCCGCAGGCGATCCATCGCGCCGTAACCGGGGCAGGACGACAGACCAAGCAATGACGCCGAATGACAGTTCTACCGCTCCGCCGCCCGCCCGCCTGGCGGACGAGGACCGCAAGCGCAAAAACGACCAAGGCGGGCCGGGGACTGCGGTCATCACCAAGACGCGCCCCCAGACCAAACGGCCGAACCTCTATCGCGTGCTGCTGCTCAACGACGATTACACGCCGATGGAGTTCGTGGTCCACGTCCTCGAGCGCTTCTTCAACAAGGATCAGGAGGCGGCACACCGGATCATGATGCACGTGCATCAGCATGGCATCGGCGAATGCGGGGTGTTCACCTACGAGGTGGCCGAGACAAAAGTGACGCAGGTCATGGACTTTGCCCGCAAACATCAGCATCCTTTGCAGTGCATCATGGAGAAGAAGTGATCCCCGGGGGGGAACGGCCAATACAATGGAAGAGACATTGAATGCCCACCTTTTCGCGTAGCCTCGAACAGTCGCTCCACCGGGCCCTGGCGCTTGCCAATGAGCGCCATCATGAATACGCCACGCTCGAGCACCTGCTGCTGGCGCTGATCGAGGATCAGGATGCGGCCGCGGTCATGCGGGCGTGCAATCTCGACTTGGACAAATTGCGCCGCAGCCTCGTCGCCTATCTCGAATCCGAGCTCGACAACCTGGTCACCGACGGGGCCGAGGATTCCAAACCCACCGCCGGCTTTCAGCGCGTCATTCAACGCGCGGTGATCCACGTCCAGTCCTCGGGCCGCGAGGAGGTAACCGGCGCCAATGTGCTGGTCGCCATCTTCGCCGAGCGCGAGAGCCACGCCGCGTACTTCCTGCAAGAGCAGGACATGACGCGTTACGACGCGGTCAACTACATCAGCCACGGCATCGCCAAGCGGCCGGGCATGTCGGAAGCGCGCCCGGTGCGCGGCTCCGACGAGGATAACGATGCCAAGAACGGCGACGAGCCGAAGAAGAAGGGCGATGCGCTCGACGCGTATTGCGTCAACCTCAACAAGAAGGCGCGTGAAGGCAAAATCGACCCGCTGATCGGCCGCGACTCCGAGATCAACCGCACTATCCAGGTGCTTTGCCGGCGGCAAAAGAACAATCCGCTGTTCGTCGGCGAGGCCGGCGTCGGCAAGACCGCGATCGCCGAGGGGTTGGCGCGCCGCATCGTGCACGGCGAAGTGCCGGATGTGCTACGCAACGCCACCGTGTTTGCGCTCGATATGGGGACGCTGCTTGCCGGCACGCGTTATCGCGGCGATTTCGAGGAGCGGCTCAAGCAGGTCATCAAGGAGCTCGAAGCCTATCCCGGCGCGATCCTGTTCATCGACGAGATACACACCGTGATCGGCGCCGGCGCCACATCCGGCGGCGCCATGGACGCTTCGAATCTGCTCAAGCCCGCTTTGGCGTCCGGAACCGTGCGCTGCATCGGTTCCACCACCTACAAGGAATACCGGCAATACTTCGAAAAGGATCGGGCGCTGGTGCGCCGGTTCCAGAAGATCGACGTCAACGAGCCGACGATTCCCGACGCGATCGAGATCCTCAAGGGGCTCAAGCCTTACTTCGAGGACTATCACAAGCTCCGATACACCAACGAGGCGATCAAGGCGGCGGTCGAGCTGTCGGCGCGTTACATTCACGATCGCAAGCTGCCCGACAAAGCCATCGACGTGATCGACGAATCGGGCGCGGCGCAAATGCTGCTGCCGGAAGGCCGGCGCAAGCGGACCATCGGCCTCAAGGAGATCGAGACCACGATCGCCACGATGGCGCGAATTCCGCCGAAGGCGGTGTCGAAAGACGACGCCGAGGTGCTTCGGCACCTGCAAGAGACGCTCAAGCGCGTCGTTTACGGCCAGGACAAGGCGATCGAGGCGCTCTCAGCTTCCATCAAGCTCGCGCGGGCCGGTTTGCGCGAGCCGGAAAAGCCGATCGGCTGCTATCTGTTTTCCGGCCCGACTGGCGTCGGCAAGACCGAGGTGGCGCGGCAGCTTGCCGCTACGCTCGGGGTCGAGATCATCCGCTTCGACATGTCGGAATACATGGAGCGTCACACCGTATCGCGGCTGATCGGCGCCCCGCCCGGCTATGTCGGCTTCGACCAGGGCGGATTGCTGACCGACGGTGTCGATCAGCATCCGCATTGCGTGCTCCTGCTCGATGAAGTCGAGAAGGCGCACCCGGACCTTTTCAACGTGCTGCTGCAAATCATGGATCACGGCAAGCTGACCGACCACAACGGCAAGCAGGTCGACTTCCGCAACGTGATCTTGATCATGACCACCAATGCCGGCGCGGCCGACATGGCCAGGGCCGCGTTCGGCTTCACGCGCTCGAAACGTGAAGGCGACGACATGGAGGCGATCACGCGGCTGTTCGCGCCGGAGTTCCGCAACCGGCTCGACGCGATCATCACGTTTGCGCATCTTTCGCCCGAAGTCATCGCCATGGTGGTCGAGAAATTCGTGCTCCAGCTCGAAGCGCAGCTTGCCGATCGCGATGTGACCATCGAACTGACCGGCGAGTCGTCGAAATGGCTCATTGCCAACGGCTATGACGAGCTGATGGGTGCTCGGCCTATGGCGCGGGTGATCCAGGAGCACATCAAGAAGCCGCTCGCCGACGAAGTGCTGTTCGGGCGCTTGAAGTCGGGTGGTCACGTGCGCGTCGTGGTGATCACCGACGAGAACGGCAAGACCCAACTCGGTTTCGAGTATCCCGACGGTCCGGTGACACCGAGGCCGGAGAAGTTACCCGAGCCGCGCCGCGCCAAGAAGCGCCGTTCGGCTCCGCGGCGCAAGCCGCCGGGCGGGCCCGGCGGCAACTCCCCGCCGCGCCGCGGCTCCGTCCCGAAAGTGCCGCTGGTCAAGGTCTAGGCCCGATCCGCAATCCGTTCGCCGTCGGCGCCTCACGCCGACGGCGGTGTTGCCGTTGACACTGCGCGCGGCGCAAGGCTTTTTGGCGCGCCATGCGGCAGAATCGAACCCATGACGATTGACAAAACCTACCAGCCGGCAGCGGTCGAGGGCCGCATTTACGCGGCATGGGAAGCGGCCGGTGCCTTCCGCGCCGGCAGGCCGGAGCGCGCCAAAGCCGCGCCCTACTGCATCGTCATTCCGCCGCCCAATGTGACCGGCTCGCTGCATATGGGCCACGCGCTCAACAATACCTTGCAGGACATCCTCTGCCGCTTCGAACGCATGCGCGGCAAGGACGTGTTGTGGCAGCCGGGGACCGATCATGCCGGCATTGCCACGCAAGCCGTGGTTGAACGCCAATTGATGGAACGCCAGCAGCCCGGCAGCCGCGAACTGGGCCGCGAAGCCTTTATCAAACGCGTGTGGGAATGGAAGGCGGAATCAGGTGGCGCCATCCTCAGCCAGCTCAAGCGGCTCGGCGCCTCGTGCGACTGGTCGCGCGAGCGCTTTACGATGGACGAGGGCCTATCGCGCGCGGTGCTGAAAGTGTTCGTGGCGCTCTACCGCGAGGGTCTCATCTACAAGGACAAGCGGCTGGTCAATTGGGATCCCAAGCTCAAGACCGCCATCTCCGATTTGGAAGTGGTGCAAGTGGAGACCAAGGGACACCTCTGGCACATCAAGTATCCGATTGAGGGCAGCGACGAGTTCATCGTCGTGGCGACGACGCGCCCGGAAACGATGCTCGGCGACGTCGCGGTCGCGGTGCATCCCGACAACGAGCGCCTCAAGCATTTGATCGGCAAGACCGCGATCTTGCCGCTTGTCGGCCGTCGCATCCCGGTCATCGCCGACGAATACGCCGATCCGGAAAAAGGCACAGGCGCGGTGAAGATCACGCCGGCGCACGACTTCAACGATTTTGAGGTCGGCAAGCGCCACCACCTTCCTCTCATCAATGTGTTCGATGACGAAGCGCACCTGTCGCTCAAGAACAATGAGCCGTTTTTGCAGGACGCTCATCCCGAACTGTTTTTGTTGGAGACGCTGGAAGGCAAGAGTCGCGAGGTGGCGCGAAAACAAATCGTCGACCAGCTTGAGTCGCGCGGCCTGATCGACAAGATCGAGCCGACGACGCACGCGGTGCCGCACGGAGATCGTTCAGGCGCAGCGCTCGAGCCCTTTCTCACCGATCAATGGTATGTCGACGCCAAGACGCTGGCAGGGCCGGCAATGACGGCTGTGCGCGCGGGCAAAACCGCCTTCGTGCCTGCGCAATGGCAGGCGACATTTTTCAACTGGATGGAAAACATCCAGCCCTGGTGCATCTCCCGGCAGATCTGGTGGGGCCACCAAATTCCGGCGTGGTACGGACCGGACGGGAAGATTTTCGTCGCCGAGAACGAAGATGACGCCGTCGCCGATGCGCTCGCGCACTATACCGGTGTCGACGAGATCACCGCGGAGGACGGGCACGACATCGCCGCCGATCCGGCGCGGCGCGCGCGCTTCGCCAACGAATACCTGCACCGCGACGAGGACGTGCTCGATACCTGGTTCTCCTCGGCGCTCTGGCCGTTCTCGACGCTTGGCTGGCCGGACGACACGCCGGAGCTCAAACGCTATTACCCGACCAGCGTCTTGGTCACCGGTTTCGACATCATCTTCTTCTGGGTCGCGCGCATGGTGATGATGGGGCTGCACTTTATGAAAGAAGTACCGTTCCCCACCGTCTATATCCACGCGCTGGTGCGCGATGCGACCGGCGCCAAGATGTCGAAGTCAAAAGGCAACGTCATCGATCCGCTCGATGTGATCGACGAGTACGGCGCCGACGCGCTGCGCTTCACGCTTGCCGCCATGGCCGCGCAGGGCCGGGATATTAAACTCTCGGCGCAGCGCGTCGAAGGCTACCGCAATTTCGCGACCAAGCTCTGGAACGCCGCGCGTTTTGCCGAGATCAACGGCTGCGCCCGCGATCCCGATTTCGATCCGCGCCGTGCCAAGGAAACCCTCAACCGCTGGATCGCACACGAGACGGCGAAAACTGTCGCTGAGGTTACCGAGGCGATCGAGGCTTACCGTTTCAACGATGCGGCGGCGACTGCCTACCGCTTCGTCTGGAACATTTATTGTGACTGGTATCTTGAAATGGCCAAGCCCTTGCTCAGCGGGAGCGAAGCGAATGCAAAACGCGAAACGCAGGCCGTGGTTGCTTGGGCGCAGGACGAGATCCTGAGCCTGCTGCACCCATTCATGCCCTTCATTACGGAAGAACTATGGGCCGTGACCGCTGTGACCAAACGCGAGGTGTTGTTAGCGCTTAGCGTATGGCCTTCGCTGGCAGGTGTTGGCGACGCCAGGGCGGAAACCGAAATCGGGTGGGTGGTGGACCTGATTACCGCTATCCGCTCTGTGCGCGCCGAAATGAATGTCAATGTACCGTTGCCGCTTATTCTGGCAGGCGTGTCGGATCAGGTTTGGCAGAGATCGCAGCGCTGGTCCGAGTTTATAAAACGGATGGCTAGAATTTCTGAAGTCACTCGAGCTCCTGTGTACAAGCCTGGCACCATCCAACTTGTTGTTCGGGGCGAGACCGTGGGCTTAGCGCTTTCGGGTTTCGTCGATCTTGCCGCCGAGCGCACTCGGCTCGCCAAGGAAATGACCAAGGCCGATGCCGATATCGCGCGCGTCGATCAAAAGCTCGGCAATCCCAATTTCGTCGCGCGCGCGCCGGAAGAACTGGTCGAAGAAGAAAAAGAGAAGCGTGACGAGGCGGAAGCACGCAGGGCCAAGCTCGCCGAAGCGCTGGAGCGCCTCAAAGGCGCAACCTGACGACCTTTTCAATCCTCGCCGTTTCGGGAAAACTTACGTGCCGAAAACTCGATCTCTGCCGGTCCTGTTGGGTCTTCTGTGGCTCATCGGCAATGCCATGCGATTGTCGATACTCGCCGTTCCTCCGGTCATTCCCGCGTTGCGGGACGAGTTGGGACTCTCGGGCACCGACATCGGGATTCTGACCGGCCTGCCGGTCGTCCTGTTCGCGGCGGCGGCCTTGGTCGGCTCACGCCTTGTCGCACGGCTCGGCGTGATTACAGCGGTGGTGAGCGGTCTCATGCTGACGGCGTTAGGCTCCGCCCTTCGCGGCGTTGCACCGGATGTGATGACGCTGTTCGCCGCGACTGCATTGATGGGCATCGGCGTCGCGGTGACCCAGCCGGCGCTGCCGGCGCTCGTCGGCCAATGGTTGCCACGTCACATTGCGCTCGGCACCGGCACTTACACTAACGGTTTGCTGGTCGGCGAAATCGTGCCGGTCGCGCTCTTTCCCATTTTGCTCCCGCTACTCGGCGGAAGCTGGCGCGCGACATTCGTGCTGTGGGCCGTGCCGATCATGGTTATCGCGCTGCTCGTGATGACGGTAGCGCCGCGCGAGGCAAGCGTGCGCGTCGCCGGCCCGCCACGCTGGTGGCCCGACTGGCCGGCGCGCGAGATCTTGCGCCTGGGCGTTATTTTCGCCGGCGCCAGCGCGCTCTATTACGGCAGCAATGCCTTCCTTCCCGGCTACCTGGCCGGGACAGGCCGTTCCGATCTCGTCAATCCGGCGCTGACGGCGCTTAATGCCGGGCAACTGCCGGCTTCCCTGCTGCTCATAGGGTTCGGGCGGCACTTCGAGCGCAAGGCATGGCCGTTCGTGCTCTCGGGTCTGCTTTGTGTCGCCAGCATTGCGCTTATCGTGGCCACCGCGAGCGTGGTGACCGTGGCAAGCACAGCCGTGCTCGGCTTTGCCATCGGCGCGGCGTTTGCGCTTGGGCTCACTCTGCCTCCGCTTTTGAGCACAACGGCCGAAGTCGCCCGAGTTTCGGCGGCGATGTTCACGATCAGCTATTCGAGCGCGATGCTCGTGTCCGTCATCGGCGGCGTCGCCTGGGATCTCACCAGCGTGGAACGTTTCGCCTTCCTGCCGATCGCGCTGTCGGCGCTGCCGTTGATCCTGCTCGCGCCGACCATTAGCTTTGACCGCAAACAAGACGTCGCTAAGGAGGAATGACCGTGCTTGATTTGAATAACCGGCCGGGAGGGCCGAACCTGATCGTCACGGCAAAAACGGCGCACAAGGTGCACTTTCTCGATGCCGCAACGCTTACTCTTTCGAAGACCATCGACATGCCCGGCTCGACGCATGAGCTGGCGCTTTCGTCCGATGGGCGCACCGCCTACGGCACGG